>Ga0210395_10001182_pt1 | contig 20252 bp, 11 predicted proteins | sample IncBWH4OmetaG_FD_150861 | JGI IMG/M metagenome (GOLD analysis project Ga0210395, IMG submission 150861) | Forest soil microbial communities from Barre Woods Harvard Forest LTER site, Petersham, Massachusetts, United States - Inc-BW-H-4-O ...
CTGAATGCCTTGTGATCCCGTTGCGCCGGTATTGTCTTGATTGCCCTGTGGACCAGTAGAACCTGTCACGCCTTGAACACCTTGAGCACCTTGTGAGCCAGTTGCACCAGTATTACCTTGAATGCCCTGCGGACCAATTGCTCCAGTAGCGCCCGTTGAGCCAGTGGCTCCGGCGTTACCTTGAGTGCCTTGTTGACCAGTTGATCCAGTTGCACCGGTATTACCCTGAATACCTTGAGAACCTTGTGGGCCCGTCGCGCCGGTAGTCCCTGCTACGCCAGCTGATCCTGCTGGACCAGTTGCGCCCGTTCCACCAGTAGAACCTGTTACGCCTTGATCACCCGTTGCACCAGTTGGACCTTGAGGTCCTGTTGAACCTGATCCACTGACCATGCCTGGAGGCCCTTGAGGTCCAGTAGCTCCTGGAGATCCGGCAGAACCTGTGGCGCCAGTATTACCTTGAATGCCTTGACCTTGTGGTCCGGTTACGCCAGTTGAGCCAGTGGTTCCAGCGTTACCTTGAATACCTTGTGGGCCAGTAGCGCCGGTTGTTCCTTGTTGTCCTATTGCGCCTTGAGATCCTGTAGGGCCAGTTGCTCCTGCAGATCCGGCAGAACCCGTGGCGCCAGTATTACCTTGAATTCCTTGACCTTGTGGACCGGTTACGCCAGTTGAGCCAGTGGTTCCAGCGTTACCTTGAATACCTTGTGGGCCAGTGGCGCCGGTTGTTCCTTGTTGTCCTATTGCGCCTTGAGATCCTGTGGGGCCAGTTGCTCCTGCAGATCCGGCAGAACCGGTAGCGCCAGTATTACCTTGAATTCCTTGACCTTGTGGTCCGGTTGCGCCAGTTGAGCCAGTGGTTCCAGTGTTACCTTGAATACCTTGTGGGCCAGTAGCGCCGGTTGTTCCTTGTTGTCCCATTGCACCTTGAGATCCTGTAGGGCCAGTAACTCCGGCAGATCCGGCAGAACCCGTAGTGCCTGTAGCACCAGGATTACCTTGACCTTGTGGACCGGTTGCGCCGGTAGCCCCTGCTACACCAGCTGAGCCTGCTGCACCCGTTGCGCCAGTTGTTCCTTGTCCTATTTCACCTTGAGGCCCTGTGGAGCCAGTAGCTCCTGCAGATCCGGCAGAACCGGTCGCGCCGGTATTGCCTTGAATACCTTGTGGGCCTTGCGGTCCCGTTACGCCTGATCCACTTATGATGCCTGGAATACCTTGAGCGCCCGTTACGCCTTGTGGACCTTGAGGTCCTGTTGCACCTTGTGGGCCTTGGGGACCAGTAGCACCAGTTCCTCCGTGTACGGGCCCAACAATAGCATTGGCATAGAGAGTTCCCATAACGGTCAGATCTTGATATGTAGGAGATGGATAGCGCACATTGCTCGCGCTTTCTTCTTTTGGGAGCTGTTCTTCATAGTAAAGTTGCTGGAGATATGATGTGATTACTCTTTCCAAAACACAGTCAGGATCTTGCTTGCGTTGTTCGATTACTTGCAGGGCATTTAAAAAAGCGCGTAGTGCCTGATCATAGAACACAACGGTATATCCATTCTGCAATGCCGAATGAATAGTTAAAAAATCAGTGGAGTAATGATCTGATGGATAACGAATAGGAATGAGAACAATTGCTTTACAAATGATAAGAGGAAGTCGTAAAAGTGGTGTATAGGGATGCGCTTCAATAAAACAGCTATCTTTTTGGGTAAGCAGATTGATCAATGCTTCTGGAGCATTGGATGCGATGCTCTGTGATGAGGATGCTATTAAAAACAACAATCCTATGAAATATTTTTTATTCATTAATACTCTCTTTTTTGACTCTCTATATAGATTTCTTGTATAACGTTTTCAAAAAAAAATCGATATTTTTTAGATACTTTTTATAAAAAATATATAGATATATAGAGAAAATATTTTGCTGCTGCAACTTTATAACGAAGAGAGTTCTTTATGAAACAAAAATTATTTTTTGTTCTTCTATTTCTTTTTACACCTTTGAATTGTTTTGCATGCGAATTGCAGAGTGATGTTAAGGAACCGAGAGTTTCGATTATTACTTCTCTCTATAATGGCGATGAATATATAGCGGGTTTTCTTGAAGACCAAGTAAGGCAAATCAATTTTGATGAATACGAGCTCATCATTATTAATGCAAACTCTCCTGGCAATGAAGAAACTATAATTAAAGAATATGCAAAGAGGTTTCCGAATATTATTTATGTAAGACTCGATCATGATCCAGGGCTCTATGCGGTTTGGAACAGGGGCATAAAAATGTCTCGCGCAGATTATATTACGAATGCGAACGTAGATGATCGGCGCAATCCAGAAATATTAAAAAAACATGTGGAGGCATTAGAGCAAGATGCAAGTGTTGATCTCGTGTATTCAGATTATAAAGTGACTGATATTCCAAACGAAACATATCAAAAATCTGCTGCTCGTCATGTGGTATTGCCGTGGGAGTTTACGCCGAATAATATGCATAAATGCTTGCCGGGACCACAGCCTCTGTGGCGCAAGAGTATGCACACCAAATATGGATATTTTGATGAAACGTTTAAATCGGCCGGCGATTTTGAGATGTGGAATAGAGCGGTAAGTAAGGGCGCGCGTTTTAAAAGAGTCCCCGGAGAAAGTGGATTATATTATATGAATCCTCGCGGACTTTCAACGGACGTTACAAAAAAAGAGATGCAAGATGCAGAGACGGATAGGGTTTTACAGACGTATAGCCGGATGTGGAATACGCAGTATCAATATTTCTGTACTGCGGCGGACAGTAAAACGTTCCATAATCTCTTAAATTTAATTGGCAGCATACAGAGCGCTGAATTTGAAGAACTTGGTGGTATAGCAGTTTTTGATTTGGGGCTTACTGATGAACAGCGTGCATATCTTTCGACGATTGAAAAAGTATCGGTACATAGATTAGAAATTTCGAACCCAGATCTTCTAAAATACTATAAGGCGAGTAATGAAGGCCGGATGATTCAAGGATGGGGCGCGTGGAAGTTTGTAGCACTCAAGCAAGCGCTTGATATTTTCCCCTATGCGTTATGGATAGATTCCGATTTTACTGTGCTTAAATCATTGCGCAGTGTGTTTCAACACATCAAAGAAACAGGATATTTCTTGTGCACAATTGGGGATGAGAAATATGATGGTCACTGTACACATCCTGTTAGATGGGGCGCGACGAAATATGTGAGTAGCGCATTTCAACTTGATGATGCAGAAAAAACATACGTGTTAGATAAGGAACCAGTGATGAGTGGTGTTATCGGTTTTTCGCGAGAAGCAGGCGATTATCTCATTGACCCTTTATATAACTACGCTAAAAATCTGAAGCTCTTTGAAGATGATGGGACTGCATCGCAAGGGTTTGGATCGGCAAGAGCGGATGAAACCGTACTCAGTATCTTTGCGTATCTGCGTGGGCTTGCTGTTTGCCAACAGGATTTTACACAAAAAAGCCCTCTGATATTGTCTGGAAAAAATGGACATCAGGAATGCTTTTTTACCTGGCGCAAGGGATACGTCAATGAAAAAACAGTACTCTATCATTCAAGAAATGATTTAAGCGATTATGAGCGATATGTTAAAGCGCTGCATCGCACGAACAATGAGCCGGTGTGCGAGCAATCTAAAAAAACAAAGATCGTTGGTTTAGTGCCTGCGCGCAATGAAGTGCGATTTCTTTACCAACATTTAAAGGCGCTTTCACTGTACGTTGATGCGATTATATATCTTGATGATGTTTCTGATGATAATAGCGTGCAGCTTGTTGAATCGGTTGCTGCAGAGTGTAAGGTAGAAAAAATCATTAAAAAAGATCGATGGATTAGGGATGAGCCGGGCGATCGAAATAGATTGCTACAAGAAGGCAGAGCTATAGGAGGGACACATTTTGTAGTCCTTGATGCGGATGAGATGTTTACGGCAAACTGCCTTGATAATGATTTTTTACGCAATGCAATAGTGGCATTAAATCCTGGCGATAAGATGTGCTTAGTATGGATTCAGCTCTGGCGCAGTGTCAGCGAGTATCGCTTTGATGATTCAATATGGACGTGGAATTATAAAGATTTTATTTTCTGCGATGATGGAAAATGCTCCTATGTTTCAGATTTCTTAAATACACCAAGAACGCCACAAGATTTGAGTGGTAATGTGAAATTTATCAGAGGATATGATCATGGCGTACTGCATTTCCAATTTGTTAACTGGCGAAACTTGCTCGTTAAGCAGGCATGGTACCGTTGCTTAGAGCATCTGCGCAACCCATCGAAATCTATTAAGGAAATCAATGAGCTCTATGGGCCAAGCAAAGATGAGTTGAATTTAAGAACAGCTCAAGCTCCAGCGGCATGGTTCGCTCATTATACCTTCTTTGATCCAGGCGTTTATCAAATGGCTGAGGAATGGAAAGAAAAAGAGGTCCTCACTTGGTTTGTGCAATACGGGAAGAATTTTTTTGAGCAGCTGGATATTTGGGATATTAATTGGGGAATATAAGGTAGAAAATCTTTATCTCCGTTCGCCCTGAGGGTTTTTTATTTCATGAGAAATAAAAAATGTCTCGAATGGGTAATGGAGCAAAATTAAATGGCATTCAATAGTATTGATATTCAAGATTTATGTATCCCCGTATCCGTTCGATACGCTTGCGGTCTACGCTTTCAGCTACGTCGGACAGGTCGCTACTCAGGGGCGAACGGGGAGAGTGTTAATATCGATATTGACGAGATTTCCTAAAAATGTTGTGCGCTGTTGGGATGGCATTATAAACTAAGGGAATAATCATCTAAAAGAGTAGGATTGTAGTGAAGTCGTTGAGATCAAAAATAATCTACATATTGATTTCATGTTGGTTTAGCAGTGTGAAATCAGCGGATTGCATATTTGTTACGGGTGTTACGTGCTCGACTGATTGCGATAATAATGGATTGTATAAGACGTGCGATGGCAATTATTATGGCAAGACCTTTTTCTCATTCAGGCCCCAGGATTCTGATTCATCACGCAGAATTCTTGGTTGGTTTAATGCGGATTATATCAACTCTGATACTACATCGATATTTAGTAGTGCAGTGCCTATACGCCAGATTTTAACCATATCGCCGCAATATACTCATTCGTTTAATCCAAAGCCAATTGCGCAATGGTTTTTCTTTAATGGCTGCCCTTCTATGACCGTTGGCATTCCGGATGAATATCAAGATTTTGATATTGATGGCAGTCAGATAGGATTGAGCTTAGGGACACTCTATGATCCTGAAACGGATAGCGTTTTTCTGGCATCGGGCAAAATTGGTTCTGTTACGGCGCGGCCGGTTGTAGAAAATTTTATTATTGATTTTGATCTTTGGTACGATTTGAGCAAATGGCATGAAAAATTGTGGTCTAGAATCGAATTCCCACTCGTATATATGAAAACAAATATGCACATGCGTTCATCAGGACGCGGTGTGCAAGCTGACGAGTATCCATTTGGATTGTTTTCACTCACTTCAATGGCCGTAAGTTCAGATGACTATGTTTGTGATGCAACACCCGTGCCCTACAGTTCTATTACGAGTGCATTGGAAGGCAATAAGGGATGGGGAGTAGTAACGCCACTTGCATGCGGAAAATTTCCTACGAAGGCAAAGGATAAATGGGGCGTTGCGGGTGTGCATTTTGATCTTGGGTATGACATTTACAAAGAGATGCCATGGTATTGCGCTGCAAGTTTGCATGTTGTATTTCCGACTGGCACACGGCCCAAAGGCGTCTATGTTTTTGAGCCAGTTATAGGGGCCAATAAATCATGGCAGGTTGGTGCTACCTTTATCACAAACTACATTAAAGAGTTTCAACGATGCGAGCTTGGTATTTATCTCTATGCCGTTGGCACTCATTTATTCAAATCAAATCAGGATCGTGTATACGCGCTTGAGGCTAACGGCCCAGGCAGTCAGCTTCTCTTGCTCAAGCAATTTCAGGTATCCCAAACTGCTTTGATTGATGCACCACGAGCAGCAAATATTTTTTGCGGGCGTGCTAAAATAGGTTCAACTTTAATGTTTGATGGATCATTGATGTTTCAGTTGAGTCACAAAAATTTAGTAGTAGATCTAGGATTTAATTATTGGGCTCGCACTAAAGAAAACAGATCAAAGACCGTCAATTTCAGAGGTTTCTATGATGGCGCAATCGCGGTAAAAGGTGATACGCAGATGTCCACTCAAGTGCAAGTGCCGGAGGGCATTGGACCTATTCAGTGCATTAGTGATTTCACAACCGAAAGTACTGCTACGATCGCAGGCCCTGCTGCGCCGGATGCTTCAAATACATCTGAGGTTACAGAAGTAGCCTCAGGATCAATATTCATTCGGCCAGGTGAGATTAACTATGGATCTCCACTACAACCGACATCTATGACATACAAAATCTTTGGCGGCATAGGCTATAAATCTCCTTCTTGGTTTATCCTGTTGTCAGGTGAAGGAGAATTTGGTAGAAACAATGCAGTAATAAACCAGTGGGGATTGATGCTTAAGGTAGGCAGAGATTTCTAAAATGACGAAGCCCGAAGGCGGGCAAAGTCCGACGTAGCCTTGGCGTAGACGGATGATTAAAGTAGGTAAAGATATCTAACATGAAAAAAAACTTCGTAGTAATCACTCTTCTTCTTGTGTTCGCTTCATATGCAAAAGCCAATAGTGTTCAAGATGAACAAGCCGTTATTTCATCAGTACAAACCAAAGATGTTCAAAACGAACAAGAGCTTATCACCATCGTATTAATGGTAAAAAATGAGCAAGCGGTGATGGAACAAACATTGGAGCCATTCACTAAAGCGGGCATTAAATCATTTCTGATTTTTGATACCGGTTCAACGGATGATACGATTTCCGTTACACATAACTTCTTCAAAAAACATCACATAACAAACTATGTCATAGCAGAAGAGCCATTCATTGATTTTGCAACCTCGCGAAATCATGCGCTTGAAGCAGCAGAAAAAGAGTTCCCTAATACCGTCTTCTTTGTGATGCCTGATGCTGAATGGTATATGCATAACGTCAAAGGGCTGATGGATTTTTGTGAGCAAGAACGGGAGAAGAGTCTTCCTGCTTATATGGTAAGAGTTACCAATGCCACTATCGATTTCCCGGTATCGAGGCTTATCAGGGCATCGGCACATGCGCGCTTTGAGAGGGGTGTTCATGAAACTATTCCAGTGCGTGAGCCTAAGAAAGTACCACAGGATGTTTATTTTGAGCTCGGCATGAGCCGTTATGGTATCGAGAAATCAAGAAAACGATGGGAGCGTGATGCCGCACTCTTATTGCGTGAGCATGAAAGCAATCCAACCGATCCACGCACTACCTTTTATTTAGCACAAACGTATGAATGTCTTGGAGATATAGAGAAGGCTTTTCATTATTATAAGTTGCGGGCAACTCAGCCAGGATGGCGTGAAGAGAATTATGAAACCTTCTATAGACTTGGCAGAGTAACAGAACGATTATCTGAAACGGATCCTAGTTGCACTTGGCCTATGGCATTTGAATATTATTCAATCGCCCATAATATTATGCCGCATCGAGCAGAACCGTTAGTACGTATGGCATATCATTATTGGCCAGATGGCGTCGGGCCATCCAATGCAGCACTGTGTTACCTCTTTGCAAAACGTGCATGTGAGTTAGATTATCCAGACAAAGATCTGCTGTTCATTGATCCAACGATGTATAATTTTAAGCGTTATGAAATACTCAGTAAATCGGCTTGGCAGGTGGGAGATTTTGAGAACGGTGAAACGGCAACAAGAAATGCGCTCCAAGCTCACGAAATGCCACATCTCTTGAATAATCTTGCGGCGTATGTCACCAGACGAACGCAACAGCCACAACAATAATGTAAATATAGTGATCAAAGGCCGATGATTTTAACATGAGTCATCGGCCTTTTTTCATTTGCATATATAAGGCACTGTATTGGCTTGTAACAGATAAACTTATTGTAATCTTTGAATGGACTTTTAATCTATTGTATTTCCGTTGAGTATTTTATAAGTTGAGTAAAAGCATTTCTAAAAAAAGAGTCAGGGCAGTACATGAGAGCATTTAGGCTATTGTTGTTATGTGTGTTCTTTGGGTTACCATGGGCGCAAATAGAAGCCGGCAGCAGTTTTCTTATAGTGGGTGTTAATAGTTCCAATAAATGTGATGATCCTTCATTATATAAGACGTGTGATGGCGATTTATATGGAAAGATCTTCTTTTCATTCAGACCACAAGATTCAGATTCATCACGCAGAATTTTGGGTTGGTTTAACGCAGATTATATAGAACCGGTATTAAAAAATTCTTATATGGTCACCATATCGCCGCAATACACTCGCTCCTTTGATACCAATGGCATTGCGCAATGGTTTTTCTTTAATGGATGCAATAAAATGACCGTTGGCATTCCAAATGAATATGAAGTATTTGATATCGATGGCAGTCAAATAGGCTTGAGTTTGGGTACATTGTATGATCCAGAGACTGATTCCGTATCTCTTACTGCCGGCAAAATTGGCACAGTGCGCGCACAACCGCTTGTAGAGAACTTCATTGTAGATCTTGATTTTTGGTGCGATTTGAGCGCTTGGCGTGAAAAGCTCTGGTTGCGTCTTGAAATGCCAGTCGTATATATGAAAACCAATATGCATATGCGTGCATCAGGGCGTGGCTCGCAAGCGGATGCGTATCCGCTTGGGTTATTTTCTCTCCAATCTACGACTATTGATGATTATGGAGATCAGGTTTGTGGTGAAACACCAGTGCCTTATAGTTCCATTCTCTGTGCGCTTGAAGGCAATCAAGGATGGGGTGCTGTGGAGCCGCTTAAATCGGGTAAATTTTCTGCGCGTGAGCTGAGTAAATGGGGCGTTGCGGGATTGCATCTTGATCTTGGCTATGATTTTTATAAGAGCGAGCCATGGTATGCTGCGGGCAGCTTACATGTAGTTTTTCCAACGGGCACAAAGCCAAAAGGTACCTATGTACTTGAACCGGTCATTGGCGCTAATAAATCATGGCAGCTGGGCGGTACCGTAATCGCCAATTATGTTAAAGAATTTAAGCACAGTGAGCTTGGGATCTATTTTTACGCAGTGGGTACTCATCTTTTTAGATCAAAACAAGAACGCGTCTTCTCATTACTTGCCAATGGACCAGGAAGTCAGCTCTTGCTCTTAAAGCAGTTTAACGCTGCCAATACAGAACTATTGAGTGCTCCACGAGAGGCAAATATTTTTTGCGGAGAAACTAAAATTGGTTCCACGCTTATGTTTGATGGTTCCTTAATGCTGCAATATAGTCGCAAAAGATTTGTAGCTGACGTGGGGTATAATTACTGGATACGCACGAAAGAACGAAGATCGAACAAAGTATTTTTAAGAGAATTTGCGGATGAAATTTTTGGTATTAAAGGAAGTCTGCAAATGAAAGAAATTTCAGATGTTGGTGGCATCTATGCTCCTTTGATATGTAATTACAATCTCACTACTGATAGTACGGCCACTATAGCGGGAGATTCACTTGAAGTTGATGATCCAGCAATCTTTATTCAAGCTTCCGACGTCAATTATGGATCTGCGCTTGCGCCTACCTCAATGTCGAATAAAGTATTTGGCGCGATCGGATTCAAATCGAAATGGTTCGCATTGCTCTGCGGTGAAGCAGAATTCGGCATGAACAATGCCGCGATCACTCAGTGGGGGGTGATGTTAAAACTCGGCAGAGAGTTTTAATTTACGCTACGCGTCTTATCGCTAATCCATCTCCGATGAACTGCAGCCAGTAATCACTGGATGCCACATTCTTAGTCAGAGAGCTTAACGTCATGGTATAAACGCCGACGGCCAATACTTGCGTCCAGGTATAACTTTCTACGGTTGAAAATGCATAATAGGTATCGACGCTCGTCGTAACCCCATTAATAACAAACGTAGCAATGCCGGTATTGCTCTGCGTTTGATATGCAAAGCTAAAAGAATAGGTGCCAGCCGTTTCAACATTCAGAGTGATCGTTCCAAAATTGCGACTCGAAGCGCCTGTATATGCAAATCCATTAATGCCATTGCTTGGCACCCAAAGAGCCGATGCGGTAGTGCCAGAAAGAGTGCCGACAAAATACTGCCAATTGGTCCAGGGCACTGATATAAGAGGCCATGTGCCACCGACATTCACTGTTGTAATATTTGCAACGTCAGCATATATGGTTCCGACTTTTAGGACGTTTTGTATGATAACGTCGCCTGGAAAATATTGCAGTTTGCTGCCTTGCGTGGAACGCGTATTATCTGCATCCTCACTATCTTGCTGATTGACAATGCTGGAATCGGTTGGCTCAAGAGATGTGCCGTCAGATGATAGCAGTGCGTGGGTGAAGCATAGTAGTAATGTTAGAGCGTATTTTTTCATTGGTTTCCCTTTTTGTTTTGTTAATCCGAAGCCCGATCGCCCTGAGCCTGAGCTGCGCGAAGAGTCGAATGGGTCATGAAAATATTGCAGCGGTAAAGTTTATATATTGAGTTCCAGTACTAAATGCGATGCTCGCGGCGGTGGGAGATATGGATGCAACCGAGACGGTTGAAGATCCTGATGAACGCAAGCCGGTGGCATTAACCGATGGAATTGAATCAAATGCTGGAACGAAGTTAATCGTCGCAATAGACCCAGAAATAGTATAGGTATATGCCGGGCCAGATCCAGATCCTGAAGTTGGTATTAATCCAGCAATAACGCTTACCTGATTTTTGCCCGTAGGAAAAACAATAGGGACCGCAATATTAATATCAACAGTCGTGCTCGCGAGCGGTGGGTAATCGTTATAGTCATAGTCACCATAATCGCTGTCTACCAATTCCACCAAGAAAGTATGCATGCCATTGGGAATGGTCGGCGTATATGAAGCTTGCCAATTGCCATTACCATCGGTGTTGGTGGTTGCTACGAGAGTGCCATCGAGGGAAATTTGTACGGGCGCTAAAGGCAGTGATGCAGTACCCGATAGAATGAGAGGCTCATATGAAATAGTGTTTCCTTGGACAGGGCTTACGATGGTGATAGATGGTGGATTTTGCACGATGCATGTTACTTGGTCCATCGCAAGAAAACCATGACGATCAGGAGTTGAGAGTTGTGCGATGATCGTATGGTTGCCATCGATTAGATTATAGGTAGCACTCCAATTGCCATATGCATCGGTAATGGCCGCGGGCGCTGGGATATTATCATAGGTAAGTCGCACAATCGCATTGGCAACTGATGCAGTACCACTCACAACGAGCGGGCTACCGCTTACAGTGCCATAGTCTGCATAGATGGGATCAATAATGTTAACGCTATTCTGAACGTTAACATCAACCGTTGCGCTTGCCACTATGGTGACATTATCTTCTGCCGTCAATTGCACTAGGAATGTATGGGTGCCATTCTCTATGATGAGCGTGTATGAAATTTGCCAATTACCATACTCATCAGTGGTGGTGGATGCGACCACGGTGCCATCGAGCAAAATATTAACCAGTGCGGAAGATAAGGAAGAAGTTCCTGTTAATACTATAGGATTAAAGGGCGGGTTACTTGCAGTCAGAGGAGTGGTGATACTGATGCTTTCGGTTGGTATGTGAGTTTCATAATCATAGTCATAGTCATAATCATACGCTGCATAATCATAGTCGTTCGTTATGGGATCAGTAATGCCACTATCCATGCCTCTGAGCATAGTGGTGGATAACACTGCGCTGAATATGGTGAGTAGGGCCAGATTTTTTTTAGTGAGATACATAATTAAGATTCCTTCGACTTTTAATTTTCACAATTCGCTTAATCATAAACAAGCTTATTACGCTAGAATACAACGAAGGCGATTTACATGAGGTAACAACCAGAGATATTAATAATGCTCGTATTGGTAAAGTTCGTATTGGTTAAATTTGTCACGGTGCTTCCTGAAGTGCAGAACTGAAGGTTGATCAACTGAGTTGATGGAGATATGGTGCCAAGCACAGTGCTGGTAAAGGTTGCATTTTGTATCTGTACATCTGCGGTAGCATAGCCTATAGAGGTAAAGGCAGGCAACGATATCGTGGCAGCTCCGGTAGCGCTTCCTACGTTTGTGAGCGTGAGAGATACAGAATATATAACAAGACTTCCTATAATGCAGTAATAACCGGTTTGCGTTGAATACGTAATGCCGGTAGAACTTCCTCCAAATGCCAATGCTGGAGTATATGCAGTTCTTCCAATATAGGTTGATAGTTGAGAGCCGGCAGAACCGCCAAAGTTCAATGCTAATGATGAAGTGGTATTGGTGGATCCAATCGTTACCGCTTTTACTCCCGCACCAGTTCCAATGTTGATGGTGGTAGCACGAGCATCATTGGAAATATTCATATTTCCGGCTCCAGAGTTCATGGTAAGAGGACCATTGTTATCAGTAAGAAATAATCCGCCGGTTCCAGATTGTAGAGTGGTGGTGCTGGAACCAACAAGGCCACCAAGAGTTGTTGTTTTTACTCCCGCTCCAACACTAGATCCAACGTTAATGGTTGTGATAAAATTGTCGTTAGAAACATTGATGGTTCCCGTTCCGGAGCCTAGGGTAAGAGAGCCGTTACCATTTTGGCTAGAGATACTCAAAGTTGCGCCACCACTAGTAGCAAGATTCATAGCGCCATTGTTAGTAGTAAGAAATAATCCGCCGGTGCCAGATTGTAGAGTGGTAGTGCTGCCACCAACAAGGCCACCAAGGGTTGTTGTTTTTACTCCCACTCCGCCACTAGATCCAATATTGATGGTGTTGCTAAAATTATCATTACAGATATTCACAGTTCCCGTTCCGGCGCCTATGGAAAGAGGGCCGTTACCATTTTGGCTAGAGATGCTCAAAGCTCCGCCACCAGTAGTAGCAAGATTCAAACCACCACTGTTAGCAGTGACAAATAATCCGCCGGTTCCAGATTGCAAAGTGGTAGTGCTGGCACCAACAAGACCACCAAGGGTTGTTGTTTTTACTCCCACTCCACTACTAGATCCAACGTTGATGGTGTTGCTAAAATTATCATTACAGATATTCACAGTTCCCGTTCCGGCGCCTATGGAAAGAGGGCCGTTACCATTTTGGCTAGAGATGCTCAAAGCTCCGCCACCAGTAGTAGCAAGATTCAAACCACCACTGTTAGCAGTGACAAATAGTCCGCCGGTTCCAGATTGCACGGTTGTGGTGCTTCCTGTATTTGTTGACCCGAGGGTTGTAGTTTTATTTCCCGCACCAGTGCCAACGTGGATGGTTGTGGCAGCAGCATCGTTAGAAATGTTTAGAGTTCCCGTTCCAGAGAATAGATTAAGACCTCCCGCGTTACTGTTAATATTTATGAATCCGCCAAGGCCACTTTGTATCGTCGTGGAGCTGGAAGCATTAGTAGATCCTAGGGTCACTGATTTCGCTCCCGCACCAGTGCCAACGTTGACGGTTGTAGCGGCAGCATCATTAGAAATGTTGATTGCATTGGTTGCTGAGTTCACGGCGAATGTTCCGTTTGAGAATAATGCCGCTCCAGTGGCATTGATGCCGCCGGATGTTGCAACGAATCCCGTTCCTGCGGTGACTGAGCCAGATACTGAAGGGCTTGTATTGAGATTGACGGTTACCGTTGATCCGGAACCGCTCGTATTCATATTTGAACCGCCATGCACGGTGAGCGCGCCAGAAGATGGCGTTGCAGTGCCAGAATCGGTAGGGAATGAAGTAGCGCCTCCGCTGCTGGCAGTCTCGAGATTGAGACTATTAGAACCCGGAGTAAATACAATGGTGCCGCCCGTTGAAGTAAGTGATGCAAAAGCAGGGGTGGCACTGGCCGAACTGAGAAGTACTTGGCCGTTAGTGTTGCTCGTGGCAGTTGAGAGAGATCCACTACCATTTGTTACAAGAGCGCCCGTTAAAGATCCATTGATAGTAATCGCCCCTTCAGTCGCTGCTTGTATTTTTGTGGTGCTGCCGGCTGTGGTGCTGCCAATGGTTACTGTTTTTGCTCCTGCACCAGTACCAACGTTGAGGGTTGTGGCAGTAGAATCAGTAGAAATATTCATAGTTCCTACGCCAGAATTCATGGTAAGAGGGCCGCCACCGTTAGTAGTAAGAAATAATCCACCAGTGCCAGATTGCAGAGTGGTAGTGCTGCTACCAACAACGCCACCAAGCGTTGTTGTTTTTACTCCTACACCAGCACTCGATCCAACGTTGATCGCGGTGTTGAAATTGTCGTTAGAAATATTCACCGTTCCCGTTCCGAAGCCCAGGGTAAGATTGCCTCCATTATTAGCCTGGAGAGCGACCCCGCCAGCGTTAGGCTGCATAGAAAGTGTGCCGCCACTAGTGCCCACGCTCAAGCTCCCACCGGCAGCAATAATTAATGGACCAGTGCCACTGCGAATCGTGGTGGAGCTTGATGCATTATTGCTACCAAGGTTAACTGTTTTTACCCCGCCATAACCTATAAAGAGATTTGAAGCTGCCGAATCAGCACAGATACTCATAGTTCCCGTTGCAGAAGTTATGTTGAGCGCGCCGCCATTACTTGCAATATTTAATGTTCCATTTGGACCAGCTTGCATTGTAGTAGTGCTGGCATCAAAAGTGGATCCTAGTACGGTAGTTTTTTCGCCTGCACCAATGCCAAGGTTGACCGTTGTGTTTGCAGCGTCACTAGAAATGTCGATCTCATTCGTTCCCGAGTTGACGGCGAATGTTCCGCTGGAGAATAGTGAATTTCCGGTAGCATTGATGCCACCAGCTGATGCAACGAATCCCGTTCCTGCGGTAACTGAGCCAGAAACTGAAACCGTGTTATCTAAATTTACGGTTACCGTTGATCCGGAACCGCTTGTATTTATGTTTGAACCGCCATGCACGGTGAGCGCGCCAGAAGATGGCGTTGCAGTGCCAGAATCGGTAGGAAATGAAGTAGCTCCTCCGCTGCTGGCAGTCTCGAGATTGAGACTATTAGAACCCGGAGTAAATACAATGGTGCCGCCCGTTGAAGTAAGTGGTGCAAATGCGGGGCCGGTGCTGCTTGAGGCGATTAAAAGTTGGCCATCGGAACCCAAGCCGCCTGTGTTTGCCGCAACCATAGTGCCAGCGACTACATTGGTATAGAGAACGCCATATTGCGTGTTGGCTGAGCTACGTTTTTGTGCGCCCCTATCTTTCGATATGCTTTCGGCTTGCCCATTGCTACTCGAGACGAACCCGTTTTGGCCTTCCGCGTTATTTTCCGTTCGCCCTGAGTAATGCGAAGCATGTATCGAATGGGTGCCTGAGGTAAGATCATGGAGATATGATTCTAATGCGAGTGTAATATCATTGTGATCAATATTGTTGAGGTCAGAATCAGAAAAGATTGTTATTAACTGTTGCGCATAGCGCTGCATCATTTCAAGTGGTGCAATATGGATGCTTTCATCGGCAAATAGCGAGAGATCAATGAGCGCATCGAGTTCGGGATATTGTTTTTTAAATGTACGAATGGCAGTTTTAAGCGATTCGGGAATATAGGCGAACGTGGTTGTGGGCATATCGAGGATCAATCGATATTCCTGGTCGGAAATATGAGTCGTTGGCTCAATTGTTTCTTGTTCAAACGAGGTGATCGATTTTGTGATGGTGAAATTATACGTTGTTAGAATGAGGCAAAATAGTAAAACAATAGCATGTTTCTTCATACACTTCCCTTCTTTAAAAGTCTTTTTAAGAACGTAACAATTCTATAAAATCTTTGCTAGTTTGTGATGCATTGAGTGTCAAGGAGAGGCAATTTTAGCCTTAAAAACAAAACTCATTATTGCTCTTCATGGCTTGCTTTGTTATAAGTATTCAAGTTTAACCAAAAACATGTACTACTATGTTTTAAAAAAGGAGCAATCATATGATCAAACAACACTCCCTTGCGCGTGGGTTTTTAGTAACCATAATACTAAATAGCGCTTTGCATGGCGCAAACTCCGTCAGCTCTGATAATTCAACCATCGATTTTCCTCATGATCAGGCATATATCAATACCAATCAGCCGACCATTATAGGCACCTTGCGTGATGAGAAAAAGAGTCCGGTAGCAAATGAAACGGTACAAATTTTGATTAATGGCACGGTGCTTGGCACCGCAACTTCTGATGATAACGGTATTTATCGATTATTAGTCACGCCTCCTCTTGCCGATGGCACATACACGCTTTCCATTTTCTGCGTTGAATCACAAGCGGTTGTAGAATCAAATCAGTTCACTATTGATAGCACAATTCCTGCTGTGACTATCACTTATCCTGAAAATGGCGTAACGCTCAATACGAGTACGGTAATATTTACCGGGATCACAGAGGCCAGTGCCATGGTGATGACGTTTGTCGATGGCGATACGTTTGGGAATGTATGTTATGCCGATGATGCTGGTAATTGGTCAAACGAATATGATGGTCTTGCGAATGGCGCTCATACTATTACTGCTCAAGCAACTGACATTGCGGGGAATCAGGGATACATATCTGATGTAACCAATTTTTCAATCGATGTTTAAGAGTGAAAGGAACAGAGCGTAGCGTTGTTTGTTCTAATGATTTTGTAATAAAAGAAAGAATCATATGTTTATGAAAAAAGGTCTTTTAAGTGTAGCGGGTGCATTGTTAATGGCATCCGGTGCTTATGGCGTGACCGTTGATCACTTGAGTTCTTTAGTAACGTCACCAAAAATGAACGATACTATTGCCATTCAAGGGCCCCTTATTGTTGGGATTGTGAATGATAATGCGAATAAGCCGATTAAAAATAAACCTGTCTCGCTGTACATCGATAGACGCAAAGTAGCAGTGGTCTCTACCAATAAATATGGCGTCTGGTCATATAGGCTTAATAGTGGTCAAGCCCTCGATGATGGAATGCATCTTGCACAAGCATACGTTTCTCTGAGTGCGAACAACAACATTTGGACTCAAGCATCAATGTTCTATGTCGATTCACCGTGTGAGTTTAAACAGGTTCGCTCGGGCAATGTCAATGCTGGAAATTCGGCAATCAACTTTCCGTTTGATGGTGCTGATATAAATACCTCAACGCCAACTATTGTGGGCAGTTTGGAGAATGCGAGTAATAATCCAGTGACGGGCGAATCAGTACAAATCAAGATCAATGGTGTTACGGTTGCAACCGTAACTTCAGATAGCAATGGGGTATTCTCATATCAGTTAAACAGTGCATTGGATGATGGTTTTTATACCGTGGCAGCGCACTGCGTTCAAAGTAATGTTAATCTGACTTCAAATGACTTTGTCATCGATACAACCCCTCCTGCAGCTCCAGATATCACATTCCCATCGGAGTATTATACCGATAACAGCAGTACGGTGATTGTGACTGGTACTACAGAATCAAACGCAACCATTACCGTTTTTATGGATGATGATACGTTTGGTGAAATTTGTTATGCCGATGAGTATGGCAACTGGTCTATTGAATATGATGGCCTTGCAAATGGTGTACACACGGTGTCTGCGCAAGCAACTGATCTGGCAGAAAATACTGGCCCCGTATCAGATATCACTACATTTACCGTGAGTGCATAAGGCGTGATGCGCTGAATGATTCAGAATATAAAGCGGGCGGGAGCAACATTGCTCCCGCCCGCTTTAATTATTGTAATGTTGCTGCTGAGAAATGAACTATTTGAGTTCCGCTACTAAAACCTACCGTTGCCACAGTAGAACTTACCGAGGTCAAGCTGACGGTTGATGAACCGGACGAGCGTAATCCAGTCACCGTCATTGATGGAGTGGTGGTAAAAGCATTCGCAAAATTAATCGTTATTGTTGAACCAGAAACGGTATAGGTATATCCTGGGCCGCTTCCTGATCCTGAAGTTGGGATATCGCCATTTACAAAGCGCGCTTGAGAGGTTCCTGAGGGGAATAAGAATGGAATACTGTTCACAATATTCACCGTTGCGCTTGCGGTAGGATATTCATCTTCATCAAGGAGTTGCACAAGAAAGGTATGGCTACCCGTTCCAGCAGTGAGCGTATAGTAATATTGCCAATTGCCATTTGCATCCGTGGTGGTCGTTGCGATTACATCTCCATCAAGGGAGATATCGATTGTTGTATTGGGTAATGAGGACGATCCTGAGAACAGCATGGGATTTAAAAGAACAGGACTTCCTTCAGTTGGGCTACTTATTGAAATTGTGTTTGCATTATTGACCGTAAATGAAACGGTATCAGTAGCGACTATTTGATAAATGGATGGCTTGAGGTATGCAGTCAGAGTGTACGTTCCATTGCCAAGATAAGGCGCTGTGCTACTCCAGTTGCCATACCCATCGGTGTATGCAGAGCTCGTTTGACTGCCATTGAAAAAAAGAGAGACCTCCGCATTTGATGCAGATGACGTGCCATCAATGATTAATGGGGATGCGGTGACAGTCCCGGAGCCACTTGGTATGGGATCAACGATGGTAACAAAATCACCACCCATGAGCGGTTCAGCGCAAGCAAATAAGCAGATGGATAAGAGTACATTTTTTTTCATACAGTTCCTTTCTTTTATACATCATGATTGATTAATACATTTCTACGGTGGCTACAGGAAATGGTGCCGTAGTGGTGCCACTGCTGCTGGAGAGCTGCATATAAAATGCCGTTCCAGATGCGATAGCCGCGCTATGAGTAGTATCAGAGGCAGTAGAGCTGCCATTATTTATAGTAGCGGTTAATGAGCTTGGAGTGCCTGTAGGCGTACCGGTGTATACAGTAAATATTACGTTGCCGGCACCAGATACAGTACCGGTTGTTAAAGCAGATAAATTTTTAAGCGTGAGAGGACGATTTGCAGTGTAATAAGATCCGGTATACGTGGTACCAACCGCCCCACCGCCTCCCAGAAGCATTACTTGAGGAGTGCCGGCAACTACACTTTCACTGCCATTTGAGAAGCTCCATGAAAGAAAGGAAGAAGGAGAGCTCGTAAAGATCGTGTTATTAGCCGTACCATGTACCAGAACGGTGTTGTAAACGTTCAGTGTTCCCGCATTGGTAATATCATTTCCAGTCCCGCCGCCGGTATTACTTCCACTGATTGAAGAGTTATTGACGGTGCAGGTTGCTCCTGCAACAACGTTTATACCATACGCAACGGCCCCTACTGTGCTGGCAGTTGCTGTTATATAGCAGCTATTTATGTTACAAGTGTCTCCTGAGGTTGCGACTGACACTCCTAAAGCTCCAACGGCAGAGGACGTTATCGTTAGGGTGCTATCAGTAATGTTGCAGATACCTGTTTGCAGTAATAAAGCGGCTGGTGAGGTGCTCGTGAGAGTGCCTGATACGGCGACATTTATATTGCAGTCTTGTATGGTAAGCCCTTCAGAAGTATTACTCCCCGCATTAATGAGAATTCCCGCTACTTGCCCTGATGAAGTTGCAGAAGAGTTAACGTAAATAGTGCTATCGCGTAGAACGGGTATTTCAAGAAGTGGAGCTCCCGTGCTGAGGCAAGAGATGCCATAGGTAGTCTGGTTGCTAGAAGTGGTGCCGCTATTATTGACGGTTAACATAACATTTTGTACGCGTGCGGTTGCAGCTGAAGTATTGTTTAAAGGAAATGAAATACCAATCAGATTAACAGCGCTGGTGCCAGTTGTTATATTTAAGCTTACATTTTCAAGGCGTGAATAGTCTGCCATGGTCACTAACGTTGTATTTGTACTCACGCTGAGTTGTTGGATGATAACGCCGGCAGTTGGCGATGCCTCAGCTCCAGCACCTTGAGTCATACCGATCAAGCTGACATATGCTTGCATCGTCACGGTTTCATTATAAATTCCTGGCATCACCCAAACGACTATGGGATTTACGATACTTGCTATGCCTGAGCTGGATATAGCATTCATTGCGGCAGTAATAGTTTGGAAAGGCAGTCCATTAGTTACCGTTGCCGTCGCATTATTACCATTAAGCCAATCTACACGAATCACATTTCCCAAAAGTGGTACCGATTGGAGTGATAAGAAATTTGGGCCACTCGCATAGAGCACCGATGCTGCACCACTTGGATTTGCGGGTGATGATAAACCGGTGAAGAAAGGCAATCCGCCACTCACTCCTAATAAGAGTTGACCATTTGCGGTAGCGCGAGCTGAGTTGAGTAAACCCGTACTGCTT
>Ga0210395_10001183_pt1 | contig 20250 bp, 17 predicted proteins | sample IncBWH4OmetaG_FD_150861 | JGI IMG/M metagenome (GOLD analysis project Ga0210395, IMG submission 150861) | Forest soil microbial communities from Barre Woods Harvard Forest LTER site, Petersham, Massachusetts, United States - Inc-BW-H-4-O ...
GGGTTCGTGATCAGCGCCCGGGCCAGCGCGACCCGCTGCCGCTGCCCGCCCGACAGGGTGAGCCCCTGCTCGCCGATGACCGTGTCGTAGCCGTCCGCCAGGTCGCGAATGAACTCGTCCGCCTCAGCGGCCTTGGCCGCCGCGATGACCTGCTCGTCGGTGGCGTCGGGCCGGCCATAGGCGATGTTGGCCTTGACGCTGTCGGAGAACAGGAAGGATTCCTCCATCACCATGCCGATCGCGGACCGCAGCGACTCCTGGGTGACGTCGCGGACGTCGTGCCCGCCGATCTTCACCGCGCCGCCGCGCACGTCGTAGAACCGGGGGAGCAGCAGGGACAGCGTGGACTTGCCGGAACCGGACGGCCCGATGACCGCGACGGTCTCGCCCGGGTTGACGGTCAGCGACAGCCCGCGCAGCACCGGCTGCGACGGTACGTAACCGAACTTCACGTCCTCGAACGTGATCCCGTTCGCGTCCGCGGGCAGGTCGATGGCGCCCGGCTTGTCGGTGATCACCGGCTTGGAATCGATGACCTCGAAGACCCGGATGACGCTCGCCTTGGCCTCCTGGCCGATCGTCACGAGGCTCGAGAGGATCCGGACCGGCCCGGTGAGCTGTGCCAGGTAGGCGGAGAACGCGAGGAACGTGCCGAGCGAGATTTCGCCGTGGATGGCGAGCCAGCCGCCGAGCGCGAGCACGCCGATCAGGCCCAGCGAAGGGATCGCGGTGAGCGCGGGGTTGTACCGGGCAGTCAGCCTGGTCATCCGGAGCCGGGAACCGAAGAGCTCCTCGCTCGTCGCCTCCATCCGCCGCATCTCCTGCTCTTCCTGGCCGAACCCCTTGACGACGCGGACGCCGCCGACGGCCTCGTCGACGATCGCGGAGACGTCGCCGACCACCTGCTGTGCGTGCCAGCTCGCCGGGAACAGCTTGCGCCGCGCGGCCAGCGAGATCAGCCACAGCGCCGGCGCGACCGCGAGCGCGACAACCGCGAGCAGCGGCGACATCGTGATCATGATGACCAGCGAGAAGACGAACAGCATGATGCTGCCGAGCATCAGCGGCATCCACTGGAGCAGCTGCTGCGCCATGTTGATGTCGGAGATCGACCGGCCGACGAGCTGGCCGGTGTGGATCTCGTCCTGCCGGGTGCCGTCCAGCTTGGAGAGCGACCCGAACAGGTCGGTTCGCAAGGCGTGCTGCACGTCGAGCGCCATCTTGCCGCCGTGGTAGCGCCGCATGTAGATGCCGGCGAAGTTGGCGGCGGCGGCGATGCACAGCGCGATCGCCAGCGGCCAGATCGACTCGGTGTGCTTGACGATGACGTTGTCGATGACCGACCGCTGCAGCAGCGGGACCGTCAGCGACGCCGCGGTGTACAGCACCGCCCCGGCGAGGGAGATGACGACGTCCCGCCGGAACCGCCAGCAGTACCCGACCAGTCTCCTGATCCACCGCTCCTCGTTGCCCGGCTTCCCCCCGTCATGCTGGCCACGCTCGCCGCTCATGCCACCTCGAATCCGCATCCGCTCCACCCGTCCGCCACTACAGCCAGAAGACTGTAACGCCTCCCGCCCGATATTTCATTTCCGGAGCTAACGACTTTTCGGGACCTGGATGCTCCTGACGTTAGGCGCTAAAGTCGGGTTGAAGTCAAGCCACGGACCGGGATCGCGTCATGACACGTCAGCTCAGCTCGCGCCTCCGGGCGATCGTGACGCGGTTCGCCGAGGTGGCGTGCCCGCCACCGGTACTGGCCGACGGAACGGCGCGGGACGTGGCGACGGAGTTCGAGGCGCTGCTGTCCGCCCTGCCGACGGGGACCCGCGTGACGCTGACCGGCGCGCTGCTGACCTTCGACCAGGGCGCTCGGCTGCATCCGGGATCGCGCGGCCGGCGGTTCACCCGGCTGCCCGCCGCCCAGGCGGAGGCCTACTTTCGCGGCGTGCTCACCCGGGGCGGGGCGGGCGCCGTCCTGCAACGTGTCAAAGGCCTGATCGTCTTCTGCTATTACGAGCTTCCGCGGGTCAAGGAGGAGCTCGGGTACCGGCCGGACGGCTACATCGCGAGCGTCGCCCGGCGCAGGCTGGTGACCTACGGCGCGTCGCTCCCGATCCGGCCGGCCGCCGTCACCGGCATCACGAACGGCGCGGACGTGACGGCGGACCTCGCGGTCGACTGCGACGTGGTGATCGTGGGCTCGGGAGCCGGCGGCTCGACGATGGCCGCGGAGCTCGCCGACGCGGGAATCCATGTCGTGATCGTGGAGGAGGGCGGCTACCATCTCACCGAGTCGTTTACCGCCGAAACCGGCCGGGCGCTGCGGACCCTGTACCGGGACGCGGGCGCCGGGCTGGCGCTGGGCCGTCCGCCCGTGCTGTTCAGCGAGGGGCGGTGTGTCGGCGGGTCCACCGTCGTCAACGGCGGGATGTCCTGGCGGACCCCGGAGCGGGTACTCGACCGGTGGGCGGACGCCGACGGCATCCCGGCGATTCGCGGCCGCGACATGGAGCCGCATTTCCTGAAGGCCGAGGCCCGGATCTCGGTCGCACGGCAGGACCCGGAGACGATCGGCCGGGACAGCGCGCTGCTCAAGGCCGGAGCCGACGCCCTGGGCTGGCAGATCATCCCCAACCTGCGCAATCAGCTGCACTGCGCCGGAAGCAACAACTGTACTAACGGCTGCCCCACCGGTGCCAAGCAGTCCATGCTCCTGACCAGCATCCCCCGCGCGCTCGGCCGTGGTGCCCGGCTGTTCGCCGACTGCCGTGCGGAGCGGATCACCTGGTCCGGGCGGCGGGCCACCGGCGTCCAGGCGCGGTTCACCCGGCCCGGCGGGCAGCGCGGGCCGCGGCTCACCGTGACCGCCAAGGTCGTCGTCGCCGCCGGCGGGGCCGTGCAGACCCCGGCGCTGCTGATGCGCTCGGGAATCAGGCACCCGCGGCTCGGGCGCGACCTGACGCTGCACCCCAACGCGAAGGTGGTCGCGTTCTTCGACGAGGAGGTGCTGGGCTGGCAGGGCGTGCACCAGGCTTTCCAGGTCCGGGAGTTCATCGACGACGGCATCCTGCTGACCGCGGTGAACGTGGCGCCGTCGCTGGTCGCGATGGGCCTGCCCGGCTACGGCCGCGAACTCGGCGCGACGATGGCGCGGTACAACCACATGGTGACGGCCGGCTGCCTGGTCGAAGACACCGGGTCGGGCCGGGTGCGGAACATCCCCGGCGCCGGCCCTCAGGTGACGTACCAGCTCACACAGGCCGACGCGAGGCGCGTGGTCCGGGGTACCGGCTACATCGCGGAGCTCATGCTGGCCGCCGGCGCCCGTCGCGTGCTGCTACCGTTCGCCGGCACCCCTGAGGTCCGTGACGTCGCGGGCTTGCGGGACATCCTGGACCGGCCGGTGGCGCGGGCCGTGATGGAGCTGTTCACGGTCCACCTGATGGGCACCGCCAGGATGAGCGCCGACCCGGCGCGGGGCGTGACCGACAGCTTCGGCGCCTGCCACGACATGCCCAACCTCCTTGTCGCCGACGCCAGCCTGCTGCCGGGCCCGATCGGCGTGAACCCGATGGAGACGATCATCGCGCTGGTGATGCGTAACGCCGGACACCTCCTCGAGCAGCGTGAAAGGTACGGGATCTGATCCGATGGCCAGCGTCTCCGAGCGCTACCTGGAACTGGCGGCACTCAGCAAGCGCGAGCTCGACCAGGTTTTCGCCGCCGGGAGCCCGGCCGAGGCCGCCGCCATCACTGGCTTTGAGTTCCTCGGCTTCAACCATCCGAGGTCGGCGGCCCTGCTCGGCATCCGCAAGTTCATCAAGGTCTTCTACCTCGACGCGGAGCGGCGCCCGTTCGGCTGCAACACGCCGGCCGTCCAGAACGGCCTGGGCGGGGAGTGGATTGCCCGGCCGTCGGCGGACAGCCCCAAGCGGTACGCCTTCTTCCAGGTGCTGCCCACTGACGGCGGCGGGCTGCTGCTCGACTACGGCCGTGGCGGCAACCCGGTCTGCGACGTCTCCCGCGTGCTGCGCGACTACCTGGTCCGGCCGGACCCCGGCAATGACGACCTGCTGCTCGGCAAGGCAACCTTCGTCGTGGCGGGAGCCCGGCTCGCGCATAGCTACTTCATGATCGAGCGCTCTCGCCCGCTGCCGGACGCCGCCGCCCTCGCTCGCCGCGCCTAGGCCGACGGTATCGGCGATCTGGCACGAATGTCGGGGGGTTTCGCTACTGTCCGAGCCATGCGGTTCCTGCATACTTCCGACTGGCATCTCGGGCGGTCGCTGCACCGTTACGACCTGCGCGACGCCCAGGAGCGGTTCCTCGAGCACCTGGTCGAGACGGCGCGCGCCGAGCGGGTCGACGCCGTGCTGATCGCCGGTGACGTCTACGACCGCGCCATCCCGCCGGTGGATTCGGTGGCGCTCTACGAGGACGCCCTCGCGAGGCTCAGCGCGGCGGGTATCCGGGTGGTGCTCATTAGCGGCAACCACGACTCGGCCCGCCGTCTCGGCGTCAACAGCGCGCTGGTCGACGCGGCCGGCGTGCACCTGCGGACCAGGCCGGAGCGGCTGGCCGACCCGGTGCTGCTCGGCGACGAGCACGGCGAGGTCGCCGTCTACGGGATCCCGTACCTGGAGCCGGCCGTCGGGCTGCCCGGGGTCGCCTCGGTCGGCGGCGGCGGCGCCCCGGACGCGGAGCGGGCGATGGGAGCGCGCAGCCACGGGACCGTTCTGAATGACGCTGTCTCCGCGATCCGCGCTGATGCCGCCGCCCGCGGGACGACCCGCACCATCGTCATGGCGCACGCGTGGGTGGCCAACGGGCGGGACGACGCGGAGCGGGCGGAAGCCGCGCAAGACCAGCGCAGCGCGTCCGAGCGGGACATCTCGGTCGGCGGGATCGGCTACGTCCCGGTCGGCCTCTTCACCGGGTTCAGTTACGTCGCGCTCGGCCACCTCCACGGCAGGCAGACCCTGGACGAGCACATCCGCTACAGCGGTTCCCCGCTGCCCTATTCTTTCTCGGAGAAGGACCACAAGAAGGGCAGCTGGCTCGTCGAGGTCGGCATCGGCGGTAAGACCAGGGCCGAATTCGTCGCCGCGCCCGCCTGCCGGCGCCTGACCGAGCTGACCGGCCGCATCGGCGACCTGCTCAGCTCGCCCGGCTACGACGGCCACGCCGGGGACTTCGTCGCCGTGACGCTGACCGACACCGCGCGGCCCGAGGCGGCCATGGACCGGCTGCGCGGCCGGTTCCCGTACATCCTCACGCTCGAGTTCAAGCCCGAGGGGGTCACCGCCGACCGCCGTGGCTACGGCGAGAAGGTCAAGGGCCGCGACGACCTGACGGTCGCCGCGGAGTTCGTCAGGCACGTGCGGAACACCGAGCCGACGCAGGCCGAGCGCGAGCTTCTTGACGCCGCGTTCGCCGCGTGCCGCGCGCATGAGGAGGGGGACCGCTGATGCGCCCGCATCGTCTTCGCGTTCAGGCCTTCGGCGCGTTCGCGGACACCGAGCAGGTCTCCTTCGATGACCTGGACGGCCTGTTCCTGCTGCACGGCGAGACCGGCGCGGGGAAGACCACCCTGCTGGACGCGATCGCGTTCGCGCTTTACGGCCGCGTGCCGGGGGAGCGCGGCACCGCGCGGCGGCTGCGCTCCGACCACGCCGCGCCCGACATGCCCACCGAGGTGCAGTTCGAGGCGACGATCTCCGGCCGTCAGCTGCGCATCACCCGCCGCCCGGAGCAGGAGCGCCCGAAGAAGTCCGGCGCCGGACTCACCAGGGAGCAGGCGTCCGTCCGGGTGGAAGAGCTCGCGGCGGGCGGCGCCTGGGAGGCTAAGTCCGTCCGGGTCGGCGAGGCCGACAAGGAAATCTCCGACCTGATGGGCATGTCGGCCGAGCAGTTCTTCCAGGTCGTCCTCCTCCCGCAGGGCCAGTTCGCGCAGTTCCTGCACGCCAAGGCCCAGGAGAAGGAGGCCCTGCTGCAGAAGCTGTTCGGCACCGACCGGTTCCGTATGGTCGAGGACTGGCTGGCCGCCCGTCGCCGCGCCACGGCCGACGAGGTGACGAAGGCCGCGGAAACCGTCGACCGCCTGGTCGCCCAGGTGGCACAGGCCGCCGGCGTTCCGGTTCCTGACGAGTCGCCGGACGCTATCGCCGCGGCCCCCTGGGCCGCGGGTCTGGCCGCCGACGCCACCGCCGCGCGCGACAATGCCGCTGCCGTGTTCGCCGCGCGCAAAAGCGACCTTGACGCGGCGCTCGCCGCCAAGACCGCGGCCGGGCTGCTCGCCGACCGCCAGCGCCGGCGCGGCGACGCCCTGCGCAGGCAGCGGGAACTGGCGGCCGCCGCCCCGGCGGTCGCGGCGCTGCGCGCCGAGTCCGACGCGGCCGCCCGGTCGGCCGAGGTGGCCGCGATCCTGGCCGAGGCCGACCGCGCCACGACCGCCGCGCAATCCGCCCGCGACGCCGAGGCCCAGGCCCGCGCCGCGATCCCGGCGGATTCTGTCGCACGGGACGCGGCTTCCGGCGCGCTCCGGACCGCGGAGGTAGCGGAGCGCGCTCAGTTCGGCAGGCTGGACGGCTTGCGCTCCGTCGCCAGGCAGGCAGCCGAGGAGGACCATCATGCCGCGGCGGCCAGCGCCCGCGCCGGTCTGCTCGCCGTCGCCCACGCCGAGGCGGAGGCCGCTGCCGTCGGACGGCAGGCTGCCCGCCCGCAGGCCGTCCAGGCCCGTGACGCCGCTAGCGCGGCCGCGGCCGACCTGCCCGGGGTGCAGGCAGCCGCGGGCACGGCGCGCCGCGTGGCGGTTGACCTTGCCGCCGTGGTCGCCGAGCGCGCCAAGCGGGACCGCCTGCATGAGGCGCACCTGGCCGCCCGTGAGAAGTCCCTCACCGTGCGCGCGGACGCCCTTCGCATCCGCGAGGCCCGCATCGACGGCATGCGTGCCGAACTCGCGGCCACCATGACCGACGCCAGTCCCTGCCCGGTCTGCGGCTCTCTCGACCACCCCGATCCGGTCGAGCCCACCTTCGAGCCAGTCAGTCGCGACGAGGAGGACGCGGCCGACCGGGCCGCGGACAATGCCGCTGGCGAGGCGGACGAGATCGGCCAGAACATGGCCGCGGCCGGGGCGCGAATTGACGAGCTAGCCAAGCACCTCGACGAGGCGGGCTTCGGCGGTGCTGACGACGCGCTGACGGCCGACCCCGCGACGCTGGCCGCCGCCGCCCGCCAGGCCGAAGCGGACCAGAAGCACCTCGAAACCGAGGCCGCCCGGGTCAAGGCAGCCGCGGACCAGCTCACCGCGGTCCAGGCGAATCTCGACGCGCTTGACGCCGCCATCGCCGCCGACGAGTCCAGGCTCGTAGAGCTCACCCAGCAGCGCACCGCCGCCCTCGCCGAAGCAAACGCCGCCGCTCTCCGCGCCGCCGGCTGGCGGGAAGAGCTCCGCGCTCAGCTAGGAGACGCTCCCGACCTGGATACCGCGCTCGCCGCGACCCGCCGGATGGCCGACGCCCTCGCGGTGGCGGCCGACGCCGCCGACGAGACCGTCCGCGCGGTATCCGAGGCTCGCGCGGCCGGCGAGCGCGCGATCCTGGCCGCGATCGACGCGAGCTTTGGCCCGTCAGCAGCCGGGGGCGGGGGCCGCCACCCCTCGGTCAGCGAAGAGGCCGGAGCGGCGGCCGTGGAGGCAGCCAGGAAGGCGTCCCGCGACGCCCGCTGGCGTAAGGACGCCGATGACCGCATCAAGCGCCACGAGACAGAAGCCGAAGCGGTCGCGCAGCTGCTCGCCGACCCGGACCTCGACGTCCCGCTGGACCCGGCTGCCCCGGTCGCGGAGACCACGGCCGCGGCCACCGAGGCGCAGCAGGCGTACGACGAATCCAACAAGGCCCATGCGACCGCCCAGCACACCGTCGGCCAGCTGGCCAGGCTCAAGCCACGGCTTGACGGCGCCCTCGCGGACCTGCGGCCGCTTAAGGATCGCGCCGACCAGGTCCGCCAGCTTGCCGACCTCGCGGCGGGCGTGGGGACCGCGAACCAGTACCGGATGACCCTGTCAAGCTTTGTCCTCGCCGCTCGCCTAGAGGAGGTGGCCGCCGCGGCCAGCGAGCGCCTGCGGACGATGACCGCCGGCCGGTACTCCCTGGTCCACTCCGACGCGCGGAAGGGCGGCGGAAAGGCCGGCCTCTCCCTGCTCGCCTGCGACGCGTGGACCGGCATCGACCGCGACACCGCGACCCTCTCCGGCGGCGAGACGTTCCTGGCCAGCCTCGCGCTGGCCCTCGGCCTCGCCGATGTGGTCACGGCCGAATCCGCGGGTACTCCGATGGAGGCGCTGTTCGTCGACGAAGGTTTCGGCACGCTCGACGAAGACACCCTCGATGAGGTCATGAACGTGCTCGACGGCCTCCGCGAGGGCGGCCGGATCGTCGGCATCGTCAGCCACGTCACGGAGCTCCGCCACCGCATCCCGTCCCGGGTCCACGTCCGCAAGGGCCGTCACGGCAGCCGCGTCGAGATCGCCGTCGGCTAGCTGTGTACCCGCCGCCCGGGAAACCGGAGCGGCGTAGGCCGAGACTGTCCGTGATCAGAGCGCGATGCCGGGGTGCAGCTGCTTCAGCTCCTCAAGCTGACGGAGGGCGGCGATGACGCTCAGGAAGTGGTCGCGGGTGAGCTGCTCGGCCGCGGCGGCGTCCCCCGCGATGACCGCCTCGATGATGTCGAAGTGCTCGTTGGCGCCCTTGACGAGGCGGCCCGGCAGCAGGCTCACGTGGAACTGGTAGCGGACATCCCGGTACCGGAGCCGCTCCAGGATCCGGTTGGCGGTGCCCTGCCCGGCAATCTGGCGGATCTTGAGGTGCATCAGGTCGCTGATCCTGCTGTCGGTCAGCATGTCGCCGCGCTTGACGGCGTCCCCCATCTGGCGCATGAGCTCCCGCAGCTCGTCATGATCCGCCTCGGTGGCCGCGACGGCCGCCTTGGCGGCGCACAATCCCTCGATGACGGCGCGGACCTCGGTGATCTCGACCGCCTCCGCGGGCGTCACCGGGCGGACCGAGGCGCTTCGGTTGCGCGGACGGAGGATCAGCCCCTCGTTCTCCAGCTGGACCAGTGCCTCCCGGACCGCGCCCCTGGATGTGTCATACCTCGCCGCGAGCTCGCTTTCCACCAGCGGCCGGCCGGGCATGAACTCGCCGTGGTAAATGGCCATCCGCAGCTTGTCGAGCAAGCTCACTGTCTCTGGCAGGCCCTGTTCGATGTCATATGGGGTACGCACGGCAACCTCTCGCTCGCTTCCTCCATATACGATGCCAGACCAACCGAGGCTGGTGCAGCACAGGCCGGCAACGACGCGCAATCCGGTCGAGGATTTGCCAGGGTGCCTGGCGTTCCAGTGAGCAGGCCGACTGCTGCGTCCTTGAGCCGCTTGTTGAACCGGCGCAGTGTTTCAGTTATGTTACATTCCGAACGTAGGTAGTCGTGTGACAGTACGAGCGGGCTTAACGGTCACGTGGCGCCGGTTGGGTCGGCCATGACTGATGCCATGGCACTGCGCGCAGCTATGACGCAGAGCCATGGCGCGGAGGGGGCACGCCACCGCGCCGGAGTCGTAAGGAGGCTCTGGTTGCCCGCCCCGCAGGTTGCCGCAGACCGGCCGACACTCGCCGATGTCGCTCGTGCGGCGGGGGTCTCGCCGGCGACCGTCTCTCGCATGCTTACCGGATCCGCGCAGGTGACGGCGGGCACCCGAGCGCTCGTCGAGCAGGCGATCGCAAGCCTCGGCTACGTCAGGAACCGGGCAGCATGGTCGGGCCGTCCCGCCAAGGCCAGGGCCAACGCGGTCGCACTCGTCATCTGCGAGGAGACCACTCGCGTGTTCTCCGACCAGTATTTTTCCCAGATCCTGCGGAGCATCAGCGCGGAACTCGCCCTGCTGGGCATCCAGCCGGTCGTGCTCGCCGTCCACACGCCCCGCGAGTACCACACAGTCGCCACGTACCTGCGCAGCGGCCACGTGGACGGCGCGCTCGTGATGAGCATGCACAGCCGTCATCGGATCGAATTCGGCGACCTGGGCATTCCGGTCGTGCTAAACGGAAGGCCTCTCACGGACGGAAGCGACGTGTCCTACGTCGACGCGGACAACGAGGGCGGGGCCGCAACCGCGGTGCGATATCTCTTGCGGTCCGGGCGCGGGCCGGTGGGGACGGTGGCCGGCCCGCCCGATATGGCCGTCGGCGTGGACCGGCTGCGCGGTTACCGCGTCGCCATGGCTGACGCCGGGCCGGGCGATCCCGGCCTGATCGCCTACGGCGATTTCAGCCAGATGTCCGCGGAACACGCGGTCGGCCTGCTCCTTGACCGGCGCCCCCGCATCGGCGCGATCTTCGCCGCCTCCGACCTTATGGCGGTCGGCGTGCTGCGCGGACTGCGCAGGTCCGGGCGCCGGGTCCCGGACGATGTGGCCGTTGTCGGCTTCGATGATCTTCCGCTGGCGACGCGCACCGATCCGCAGCTGACCACCGTGCGCCAGCCGATCGCCGCGATGGGCAGCTGGATGGCTCGTAAGCTCGCCGCCCTCGTGAGCGAACCAGGCGACCCGGGCGGAGCCGGACACGAGGCAGACCGGACGCCGTCCCGCGCGGTGCTGGACACCGAGCTCGTGATCCGGAAGTCAGCCTGAAACTTTCTGGAAATTTTCCAGCGACATGTTCCGGCTGGCACCGCCTGACCAGGCATTACCGGTATTAGTACGAAACAAGGTCGTTACGCCCCTGTGCGCTTCCCCAGCCGATGTCTACGTTGACGCCAACTGGGTCTGTGCAGCCGTGATCTGCACAGCCGCGAAGGAGGCTCGATGGACCACAAGAAACCTGTGCTGATGACCGCCGCGCTGCTACTCGCGCTGGGCGGCGGCATCGCCGGGATCGCCGGCAGTACCGGCGCGCAGGCCGCCACGACATCGCTCTGCCAGGAGCAGACCGCATCGGTTTCTGGCGGCACGTACATCGTGCAGAACAACGAATTCGACTCCAGCGCGTCGGAGTGCGTCACCACGGACGGCAACGCCGACTTCACGGTCGCCAACTCGTCGATCGCCAACGCCACCAACGGCGAGCCGGGCGCCTACCCGTCCATCTACCAGGGCTGCCACTGGGGCGACTGCAGTTCGGGCGGACTGACCTCGACCCCCATCGAGGTCTCCAGCCTGACCACGGGCAAGGTGACGACCAGCTGGTCCACCACCCAGCCCGGCGGCAGCAGCAACGCCTATGACGTGGCCTACGACATCTGGATCAACCAGACGCCAACCACGTCCGGCCAGCCCAACGGAACCGAGATCATGGTCTGGCTCAACCACAACGGCAGCGTCCAGCCGTATGGCTCCGAGGTCGCCAGCAACGTCAGTCTCGGCGGGCATACGTACAACATCTGGTACGGAACCCAGTCCAGCTGGGACACGGTCACCTACGACATGACCAGCGGGTCGACCTCGGTCAGCAACCTGGATGTGGACACGCTGGCACAGGACTCGGTCAGCCGCGGTTACACCCAGAGCAGCTGGTACCTGATCGACATCGAGGCCGGGTTCGAGCTGTGGCAGGGCGGGGCCGGGCTGGCGACCAACTCCTTCTCGGTCAGCATCAACGGCAGCTCGCCGAGCCCCTCGGCATCGCCCAGCCCGACGGCCACTTCCCCGAGCCCGACGCCGTCACACAGCCCGTCGCCGTCACCCAGCCCGACGGCTACTTCCAGCTCGGGCGCCTGCTCTGGCACGTACTCCGTGACCAACAGCTGGTCGGGCGGCTTCCAAGGGCAGGTGGTCGTCAAGAACACCGGCTCGGGGACGCTGAACGGCTGGTCCCTTCGCTGGACGTTCCCCGGCAGCCAGACGATCAACGACCTGTGGAACGGCACCTATACCCAGTCCGGTGAGAACGTTACTGTCAACAACGCTTCGTACAACGCCTCCCTGGCCTCGGGTGCTACCGCCACGGTCGGCTTCACCGCGACGGGCACCAGCGCCTCCCCGTCAAGCGTGTCCTGCACCTGACGGCCCGGTACCGGGACCCCGGACCCTGCGGCAGGCACGGGGTCCCGGTACCAAGGATGGCTTCGAATGATTGACCATTCGAGCACCGGCGGTCGGCCTTTGATGTGAGGAGGACTTAGCTGATTCCGGGGACCGGGCGGCCATCCTCCAGGTAGGCGAGTCCGCCGTGCCGCGTCGCCGCCCGCACGCGGCGCCGGATCGGGGGCCGCAGCAGGGCGAGCGCGTCCTCCGGCGGGACGAGCCGGTACTCGGCGATCTCTTCGGGCTGCAGGGTGATCGCGGCCAAGGCGGCGTCGCCAGCCGGGCCGCAGTCGAACAGGAACCGGATGCCGCCGGGGTGTCCGGGGCGGCCGGGGTGGAAATCGACGCAGGCCAGCCGGCCGCCGCGCAACTCGATGCCGCACTCCTCGCGCACCTCCCGCCGGACCGCGTCCCACGGCGTCTCCCCGTCCGCCTCCATGACGCCGCCCGGTATCGTCCAGCCCGATTTGTAGGTCGGCCGCAGGATCAGCAGGCGGCCTGACCGGTCATAAATCAGCGCCCCGGCGGATGCCGGTACCGCGGGAAGCAGCACGGGAAGCTCGGCGTCAGCCATGCCGTCATCATTCCCAGGGAGACGGCCGTCACAGCCTCGCCTCGGCCAATTTGGGCGGTCACCACAAATTCCAACCAGTGTTGCCAATGTGATGTCTGGGAAAAATTTTTGTCTCAGGACTAGCCCGGGATCTTGTTCCCCCTTCGTATTTGGAACACACTTTGCTCAACTACGGCCCTGTTTTTGGCCGTGAAACGAGGAGGTTTCACGATGGCTGTCAGCGCAGAAAGCAGACCTGCCGCGAGAAGCGGCTCTGGTTTCATTACGCGCATTCCAACCGACGAGACCCTGCCCCGCTTTAGGGCATGGGTTTCCGATCACCCCATCGGCGCCGCGCTGCTCGCTGGCGCGGTCGCTACCCAGTTCGCGACCGTCTTCGGTATTTGGTTCACGGGCTTCGGGCTACCGAGCGTTAACTGGCCGGTAGCCAACGGCGAGCTCATCCTGGGCATTCCGGTCGGGACGCCCGCCACGGCGGCGACGTACTTCGTCGGCGAGCTGTCGCACTTCACCGACGGTCTGTTCTTCGCCTTGCTGTTCGCCCTGCTCTTCCACCCGTTCGTGCCGATTCGCAATACCCTGCTCGGCAATCTCATCAAGGGATTCCTTTACGGGACTGTGCTCGCCCTCATCAGCGCCTCCTGGTGGGTGCCGGCCGTCTACGTCCCGCACCACGCCGGCTTCCTGTCCACCAGCCTCGGCTGGAAGCTGACGTTCGCCATCTTCCTGTGGCACTGGATCTACGGCTACTTCCTTGGCACCGTCTACTGCCCGGCGCCGCGGGACGAGGCGATGGGGTCCCACGCCGCCTGAAACCCATAGTCCGGCTTGGCCTGCCGCTTTAGGAAGCCCCGAGGAGCTTCCAGGTCTTGCCGTTACAGAAGCCGGTGAGAGCGGCGCGGGACAGCAGCAAGCTACCTGCGCCGCCTCCCGCGCCGACCGCCACGCAGTCCTTCGCGGACAGGCAGGTGGCGGCGCTGAACGCACCGCTGGCGGCGTGCGCCCGGGCGGGCACGCTCGCGGTCCAGGACGGCTACCGCGGCCGTCTTCAATTGACCGCGCACCAGCTTCCGGTGGCGCAAGTTGAATTACGTCGAAAAAGACGAATCTTGATAAGACTGTACGTTTGTGACGAATCAGCGACAGCCTTGGCCGGACAGTTGCGGCGCGGCAGACTTGGTCCATGTTCGCGGTCGTATCCACGGTGCGGATCGAGGATCTGAACATCGCTCGCGCCTCGCTGGCGGGCCTGCGGCTCAGCCTGGTGCCGAGGGCGCCCGGCTTCGTCAGCGCGTACTGGCTAGCACCGGTTGACGAGATCGGCATGTCCGTCATCGTCTTCGACACGAAGGAGCACGCGCAGGAGGCGGTCAGCTATCCCGTTCCGCCGCTACCCGGCGTGACTGTGCTGTCGGTAGAGATCCGTGAGGTTTATGCCAGCGCCTGAGTCGCGGCTTCCTTTCCTGCCCATATCCCGGTATGTCATAAAATGCCGGTTTTGAACCCGGCGTTACCTTCCGCCCGGTACTCACCTGGCGTTTTGCCCGGAGAGATCTCATATGGAACGCCTTCGAAATACACTGTTAACAACATCACGTACCTGACCAGCTAATATCTCGGAAATTCTGGCTCTGGGGTCTCGTGCGCACGCGCCGGCGGGATTACCATCGGCATTTGGAAGTCAGCAATAGCCCCTGACTGAACCGTCCGTGGGGGACGGGCGGAAAGGCGTGTCAGGCGGGCAAGGTAGTGAGGGGGTCGTTCGGGCATGTCGGGTCCTGCTTTGCGACGGATCGTGGTTGGAGTGGATGGCTCCGCAGAGTCCGCCGCGGCGCTTCGCTGGGCATGCCGGGAGGCATCCCTGCGCGAGGCGGAGGTGCACGCGGTGCACGTGCGGGAGGCGAAGTGCCACAGCCTCGCCAGCTACGCCGTGCGCTCTTCTAACCGCGGGGTCAAGGCCGCGGAAGACGACGACGTCGACGCCATGTGGCAGTCAGTGCTACTCGACCTCGGACCGGCCGGCCAGGACAGGCCGGACGTCGAGGTCCGCACCGAGGTAGTCGAGGGCCTCGCGGCCCGGGTCCTGCTGGACCGGTGCTCGGGCGCGGACATGCTGGTCCTCGGCACGGTGAGCGACGTGCCAGGCTCGGCCCGCTCGGCCGGCCCGGTGATCCGCGCCCTGCTGCGCCGGGCGCCGTGCCCGGTCGTCGTCATCAGCGCCGAACAGGACCCAGCCGCTCGGAACGCGAGGACCGCTCTGGCGCACGTCCCGGTCCCGGCGCGGTCCGAGGTCGTGCCGGTCGGCGTCTAGCCGGGCGCTCGAACCCAGCGCTCGAACCCAGCGTGCGGCTAGCGATCCGCGCGAAGCCGGGGTCCGCACGGGCCTCGGTCGGCGTGCGGCGCCGCGATGTCATCCTTGTTACCGGTGCGACCAGCCGCGACAAGGTGGTGGAAGTCGACGGCGATCCTGGCGCGCTCGCCGCCCGCAGGGATATCTTGCTCGGGTGACCCGGGTATGGCTGCCTCACCCACCAGAGGCGTTCGGCGGCTTGCCCGCCGGCCTCGAAGCCGACGTCTGGACGGGCGGCGAAGACCTCCCGGCCAGCGCGGACGAGGTCGAGTTCATCGTCCTGCCGTTCGGCGTACCGCCTGGCGTGATCAAGAAGATCGCCGGGCTGCCGCGACTGCAGGTAATCCAGATCCTCTCCGCCGGCGCCGAACACGTCCTGCCGTTCGTCCCCGCCCATATCACCCTGTGCAACGCGCGCGGCGCGCACGACGCGGGCACCGCCGAATGGGTCGTCGGCGCAATCGTCGCGCACACGCGGAACTTCCCGCGCTTCATCACCGCACAGGGGACCGGGCACTGGGACTCGGTCGTGAGCGACACGGTCGCGGGCAAGCGGGTGCTGATCGTCGGCTACGGCTCGATCGGCGCGGCGGTCGAGCGCCGCCTGGCCGGCTGGGAGGTCGAGGTCGACCGCGTCGCGCGGCACGCCAGGGACGGGGTGCACCCGATCGAGGAGCTGCCGGATCTGCTGAAGAGGGCGGACATCGTTGTCATCCTCCTGCCCGTGACGGATGAGACACGGCAGCTGGTGAACAAGGACTTCCTCGGCAACCTGAAGAACGGCGCGCTGCTGGTGAACGCCGCCCGCGGCGTGATCGTCGACACCGGCGCGCTGCTCGAAGCGCTCAACTCCGGCCGGATCGGGGCAGCACTGGACGTCACGGACCCAGAACCGCTGCCGGACGGTCACCCGCTCTGGTCCGCTCCCGGCCTGGTCCTTACCCCGCACATCGGCGGGGCGGTGCACACCTCCCGGGAGCGGGCCTACCGCGTGGTCCGCGCCCAGCTGGAACGCTTCGCGGCCGGCCAGCCGCTGCGGAACGTAATCGGAACCCTCGGCTACTAACTGGCCGACGAGCGACCGCAGACCGCGGACCGCAGACTTACCGGCTGACCTCCGAGCGGTCCGCCGCCCACAGCGTGTGGAAGCTGCCCCCGCTGTCGGTGCGCCGGTAGGTGTGCGCGCCGAAGAAGTCGCGCAGCCCCTGGACCAGCGCCGCGGGCAGCCGGTCCGCGCGGAGCGCGTCGTAGTACGCCAGCGCGGCCGAGAACCCCGGGGCCGGGATGCCGCGTGTCACCGCCGTCACCGCCACTTCGCGCCAGGCATCCTGGGCCGCGGTGACCTCGGCGCCGAAAACGGGGTCGGCGAGCAGGGTCGGCAACTCCGGGTTGCCCGCGTACGCGGCACGGATCCGGTCCAGGAAGGCGGCGCGGATGATGCAGCCGCCGCGCCAGATGACCGCCATCTTCCCGAGGTCAATGTTCCAGTCGTACTCCTGGCTGCCCGCGGCGATCATGTTCCAGCCCTGGGCGTACGAGACAAGCTTGGAGGCGTAGAGCGCCTGCTCGACCTTGTCCGCGAACGCCGCGGGATCGGCGACCGCGCCCCCCCGGGCAGGCCCGCGCAGTTGCCGGGCGGCGTGCCGCAGGTCGGAGTGGCCCGACAGGCCGCGCGCGAAGACGGCCTCCGCGATGCCGCTGACCGGCACGCCGAGGTCGAGGGCGACCTGGACGGTCCAGCGGCCGGTGCCCTTCTGCTCGGCCTGGTCGACAACGATGTCGACGAACGGGCGCCCGGTCTTGGCGTCGGTGTGGTGAGGACCTCGGCCGGTGATCTCGATGAGGTACGAATCGAGGCGGCCCTTGTTCCAGTTACGGAAGATGCCGGCGATCTGCGCCGGCTCGAACCCGCCGCCGTAGCGGAGCAGGTCGTACGCCTCCGCGATGAGCTGCATGTCCGCGTACTCGATGCCGTTGTGCACCATTTTCACGAAATGCCCGGCGCCGTCCGGCCCCACATGGGTGGCGCACGGGACGCCGTCGACCTTCGCCGCGATGTTCTCCAGCATGGGGCCGAGCGACTCATACGACTCCGCCGAGCCGCCGGGCATGATGGACGGTCCGTTGAGCGCGCCCTCCTCGCCGCCGGAGACGCCCATGCCGACGAAGTGGATGCCCGCCTCGCGCAGCGCGGCCTCGCGGCGGCGGGTGTCGGCGAAGTGCGCGTTGCCGCCGTCGATGATCATGTCGCCCGGCTCCAGGAGCGGGGCGAACTCATCGATCACCGCGTCGGTCGCGGTCCCGGCGTTCACCATGATGACCAGGCGGCGCGGGCGCTCGAGGCTGGCCACGAACTCGGCCGCGGTGCGGGCGGGGACGAAGGTGCCCTCGTGACCGAACTCTTCGATGATGGCGTCGGTTCTGGCCGTCGTCCGGTTGTGCAGCGCCACCGGGTAGCCGTGCCGGGCGAAGTTGCGGGCCAGGTTCCGGCCCATCACGCCAAGTCCGGTGACGCCGATCTGCGCTGTCGGCTGCGCGCTCATATGGTCCCTCGTCTCCCTGGGTCGGCCCGTTCCTCGTGCCGATTATCCTCTCGCGGTCTCGCGGGGAACGCTGCATAGGCGGATGGCGTTAACCTCAACCGTGAGCACAATCTCCCGGGGTTTCACCGGCCGCAGGCGCGACGCGGGCGGCCGCAAGCTGCCGCCCGGCCAGTACCTTGAGCGCGGCTTCCCGGTCCTGCAGGCCGGACCAACCCCACCGGTGAACACCGCGACCTGGCGGTTCACGATCACGACGGAGACCGGCGAGAGCAAGCGGTGGGACTGGCGGCAGTTCACCGCGCTGCCCGCCGAGGACATTCACGCCGACATCCACTGCGTCACCCAGTGGACCAAGCTGGACACCGACTGGCGCGGCGTCTCGCTCGACACGCTCCTGGACGGCATCGAGACGAACGCCGCCTACGTCATGGCGAAAAGCTACGGCGGCTACACCACGAACCTCCCGCTCGCCGACCTGCGCGACGGCAAGGGATGGATCGCGTACGAATACGACAGGAAGCCGCTCCCGCCGGAGCACGGCGGCCCGGCGCGGCTCCTCGTCCCGCACCTGTACTTCTGGAAGTCGGCCAAATGGGTCACCGGCCTTGACCTGATGCTCACCGACTCCCACGGCTTCTGGGAACAACTCGGCTACCACGACTACGGCGACCCGTGGCGCGAGCAGCGGTACCAGGGCGACTGACCTGGCGGGCGGTCACGATCGCGGCGACGCGACGGGAGACCGCCTCGGCCACGACGCTCGTCCTCGATGTTCCCGGCTGGCCGGGTCACCTGCCCGGGCAGCACCTCGTCGCCCGGCTGACCGCCGCGGACGGCTACTCGTCACAGCGCGACTACTCGATCGCCAGCGCCCCCGCCAGTGCCCCCGATCGTGATCGCGTCGAGCTCACCGTCCAGGCCACCGACGACGGTGAGGTCTCGCCGTACCTGTCGGGCGTCGCGGAGCCGGGCGACCAGTTCGACCTGCGAGGCCCGATCGGCGGCTGGTTCGTCTGGCACCCCGATGACACCAGGCCGCTGCTCCTGCTGGCCGGCGGCTCCGGCATCGTCCCCCTGATGGCCATGCTCCGCACCCATGATCAGGTCAAAAGCGAGGTCCCCGTCCGGCTGATCTACAGCGCCCGCACCCCCGCCGATGTCATATACGCGGCAGAATTGTCCGAACGGTCCCGTTTTTCACCGCTCACGCTCACCTACGCTTTCACCCGGGCGGCGCCCGACGGAGCGAAAACCGGCCGCATCAACGCCGCGATGTTCGCGGCGGCGGCGTTCCCCCCGGAGGCCGACCCGGCGATCTTTGCCTGCGGCCCGGCCGGCTTCGTCGAAGCCGCCTCGTCCCTCCTCGTGGCGGCGGGCCACCCCGCCGGGAACATCAGGACGGAGCGCTTCGGCTAAGTTCCTAAACCCGTTGCGCGCCACGGCTAAGGAAACAGCTTCTCCAGGTACTCCGCGACGCCGTCGTCGTCGTTGGAGCCGATGACCTTGCTGGCGGCGGCCAGCACCTCGGGGTGCGCGTTGGCGACCGCGCACGAGACGCCGGCCCAGGCGAGCAGCGGCAGGTCGTTCGGCATGTCGCCGAACGCGAGCACCGATTCCCGGCCGATCCCGTGCCGGTGAGCGAGTTCCGCGACCGCCGTGGCCTTCGACACGCCGATGGCGGCCGCCTCGATAAGCGCCTCGCCGTTGGAGTGCGTGACGCTGACCAGGCCGCCGATCGCCGGCTCAACGCGGGCGAGCAGGTCGTCGCAGCTGTAGGACAGGTGCCGCCCGAGCAGCTTGGAGGCCGTGCGAAGAGCGCCGCGTCGCCCGGCCGCGCTATGGACATGTTCTTGTCCCAGTTGACCGCCTCGTAGCGCTCGTCGGCGGCGTGCCCGTCCGGGTACTCGACGGCGATCCCGATGCCGGGCACGGCGGCCCGCAGCGCGGCCGCCGCCGCGGCGAGGACGGGCGGCGGGATCAGGTGCAGCGCCTCGATCGTGTCGGTGCGCATGTCGTAGGCCAGCGCCCCGTTGGCGCAGATCGCCGTCCCGCGGTGCCCGAAAACCGCCGCGATGCCCCGCATTATCCGCGGCGGCCGCCCGGTGACGAGCACGAACCGCGCCCCGGCCGCCTCGACCCGGGCGAACGCGGCCACGGTGCGCGGCGAGATCGTCCCGTCCCGGTGGACGATCGTCCCGTCCAGGTCGGTCGCCACGAGCAACGGAAACTCACCCACAACCAATGAGGGTAACCGCTGAGTACCTGCGCAGCGGACCCCGTGGTCAGCGAGCACCGTGGTCAGCGGACGCCGTGGTCAGCGAACACCGTGCTCACCGAACACCGTGGTCAGCGAACACCGTGCGGACGGAACTGCACGCTGATCCGCGGCCCGGTGGGGCGTGCCGTCTTGGGCACGGCGTGCTCCCAGGTCCGCTGGCAGCTGCCGCCCATGACGAGCAGGTCCCCGTGCCCGAGGCTGTACCGGTGCGGGCCGGACTCGCCCGCGCGCGCTCGCTCTTCGCCAGCACGGGCCTGCGGCCGCAGCGATAGCGGGCGTGCCTCGCCGAGCGACAGGATCGCGATCATGGTGTCTTCCGTCGAGCCCCGTCCGATGCGGTCGCCGTGCCAGGCGACGCTGTCCCGGCCGTCCCGGTAGAAGCACAGCCCCGCGGTAACGAACGGCTCGCCCAGTTCA
>Ga0210395_10001185_pt1 | contig 20248 bp, 13 predicted proteins | sample IncBWH4OmetaG_FD_150861 | JGI IMG/M metagenome (GOLD analysis project Ga0210395, IMG submission 150861) | Forest soil microbial communities from Barre Woods Harvard Forest LTER site, Petersham, Massachusetts, United States - Inc-BW-H-4-O ...
TACTGTTGGCTGCCAGCAGGCCGCAGCGGTCGCCCTTTTTCAATCCCCTCGCGGCGAGAAATGTCCGCGCCTTGCGAATCAATTCGAGAAGTTCGCCACCCGTCACGCCGGTGATCTGGCCGTCGTGGAGCTCGAGGAGCACCTTGGTCTCCGCGACGGCGTTGAGTTGCGAAAAGATTTCCCCGACGAATGGCATGTGATTCTTTACCCGGAAACGCCGCGACTCTTGACTATCGGCCGCTAACTATACGCCGCCACCAACTGCCGAAGCGAAGCGCTCATGGGCGGCAGATAATCTTCCCAACTCCCTTCTCCCGTGCGCGTCGGAAATTCGGGATATCGCCGCTGCACTTCTTCCTCGAAGTAAACGCCCATGCGCGCCATTACTTTCAGATTCTTTACGACGGTGCGGGCGATGCCGGCCGCGATGCGTTCTCCCTGCGTGGCCAACGTCTCCAGCGCCGTCAGCAATTTCGGCTCGAGATCCGGATCATCGACGGTCATCAACAAATCGAGATGGTCGCGCTCGCGCATCAGATTGCGAATGCGCTCATCCATGGTGATCCCCGCCGAGGGTACCAGAGCCGGCATGGAGGTCACGATGCCGTGATAGCGCGACGACGCCATCATGTGGCAGGCGCGCAGAATGCTGACCAGTTCATACATGTTGTACTGGTCGGAGGTGAGAACCGGTACTCCGCCCAGCTTCTCAGAAATGCGATTCGCCGGACGCGCATCCAGTCGCTCGGTCGCCACCAGAATTACAAAAACATTCCGCTGCTTGCGGAAGGCGTCGACGGCGTTGGCGATGGAAGTCAAGTAATGCTGGTAGGCACGATCGGCGGCCGGACCCGAGTTATGAAAATAGACCGTGCGGTAGTGACTGTCTTTGTATGCTCCGGTCAGACTCCGCAGTGCGTACTTAGCGACCGACGCTTTCACCGGCCACTCAAACGGATTGATCGGGCACACCACCAGGACGGGCGTCTTCCCGTCCCATCCCACTTGCCGCAAAATGCTCTGGCCGTACTCCGCGGGGCGCGGTTCGAAGGTCCACGCAGTGTCGGTGCCGAGTTCCGTAGGTACGCCCAACTCGCGCAACACCGTGCGCGACTCTTCGTTGCGCGTGATGACCAGCGAATTCTTGCAATAGCGTCCGCACATTTTGGCGACCAGCGGATCCATGTGGCCGGCTTCCGCGCCGTATCCGACCGAGAGCTTGTTCTCTACGGCCGCGATGCCGAGGGAACCAATCATCATCGTGGTCAGGGCATTCGCGAACTTGCTCTTGAACATGGAACCTTCGCAGGCCACAACACCGTGATGCTTGGGAACTTCATCCGACAGGAACGGCGGGAAAATATCCGGAAGGTGCACTTGCTTGGTTCCCTCGAAATATCCCTTGGAGAATTCGAAGTTCTGACTCATCACGCTGAACTCAACGCGCTCCGCGCCCAGGACGTGACGGATCTGGCGCAACATTTCGTCGACCCGAACGTCGGAGCCCATGTTGCGCGTGCCGTTGTATCCGGCGAAGAGCAGTTTCAGTTTTTCGCCCGGCTGCCAGGGATTATTTCCGCCCAGCATCCATCGCGCCTTCGCGCGCTCGATGTTGCCGCTGACCCAGGCTTCCAGAATGAAGTCCATCATGCGGCGGTACCTCCGGCAGTCGCTGGCCAGGGTTTGTACTGGTACTGGAAATTATTTTCGCGGCTGAATTTCAGCAACGGAAAACTGTACTGCGAGAATGGAACGGGTTTCCGTTTCAACTCGGTGGTCACGCGAGTGTTGTCGAAGACCGTGTTCCACACCAGGTACGGCATGAACACTTTCAGCAGCGCGGCACCGTGGCCAACCGATCCTTTGCGATTGGCCAGCATGTTCACCGATCCGGAGAACGGCTTTTCGGCGAATGGAAGGAATACGGGGCTGCGCTTCTGCTGCTCTGCAGCCAGCGCTGTCGTCAGCTCGCGGAAGGTCTGCGACCCGGTTCCTGAGGACAGATGATACGTGTCGTACTGCGGCTGGTCTTTCTGGTGCAGGGTGGCAATCGCGTCGGCGACAAAATCAACGTTCACGATGTCGATCTTGTCCGCGGGACGGAAGGGCAACGCCGGCAAACCTGCCAGAAATACGAATGCCTTGACCATGTCGAATTGCGTGGTCTCCGCGTGGCGGCTGTCGCCCAGCACAATGCTCGGACGAAAGATAGTCTTGGGCGTATCGGGAAGCAACTGGCGCGTCATGTGCTCGCAGAATTTCTTGGTGCGGGCGTAGGGATCGTAATCCGACCGGTCCCATTCAATGGAACGATCTTCGGTGACCACTTCGTTGCTGCGCTTGCCCGCGACAGCGACCGTGCTGACTTCGCTGAAACGGCGCAGGCCGTGATAATGCTCGGCGTGCCGCGCCAGAGTCAACACTTCTAGCGTGCCGCGCAGGTTTACGTTCAGACAGCTTTTCTCCGACTTGCGGTTCAGCGATGCGGCGCAGTGAATCACGGAATCGGTGGTATGAACCAGGCGGTCGTACTCATCGCGGTTCAAGCCGAAACCGCCGGCGGTCAGATCTCCGCAAAAGATGCGAACTTTCGTCTGCAGGTATTCGAAGAAGCGCGGAAAATCCAGATGCATTTGCAGCGCGCGCCACAACCGCACCTGTGCCTCCTGCGGATCGCGCGCCCGCACCAGCACGTTCAATGCGGCGCCATGGCCTTCCAGCAGATTGGCGGCGACGTGCGCGCCGATGTATCCGGTCGATCCGGTCAGGAATATCGCCACGTGGCTCCGTCGGTCCCAGTCTTCACGGCATCGCCGTTCACGGGCGCAAGTTGAAAGTTGCGAGGCGGCCGCGCTTCCAGAGGCCTGCCCTCAATCAGCGGATAAGTCCAGCGGCGCAGGGCCGGGATGTGAATGTTGATCCAGTACTCCCACCAGTCGAGCGAACGCGTGTCGTAAGCGAAAGTGTCCTGCTCTTCGGGTACGAGCGCGTAGGAAAGTTTTTCGATATTCTCCGCAGCGAAATCGTGCTCGTTCAAAAGAATAAACGGCTCGAACAGTTCGATGAGTTTTTCCAGGCGCTCGAGGCTTCGTTCCGTTTTCACGAGCGGCGCTTTCTTCAGCGGCAACGGCGACATGATGCGCTGAATTGATTTCACAATCGCCTTCTGTGCCGGGGCCGACATGCGGTTATAACGAGTCTTCGAAACCGGGATCGCGTCGAACCGCAGGCGCAGCCAGGATTCCAGCCCTTCCTGCGCGCGGTAGTGTTTGCGGTGAGCCAAGGAGGTCAGCTCGATCGATCGGCCCATGTCGCAAGGGTTAGTTACAGAGGTCGCCAACTGGTAAAGCGGGTCATGCCGGCGTTCCATGATGGCGGCCGCAATCAGGGTCATCCCATTGCAGACGGCATCGACGGGAAGAATATCGAGCCGCTTGCTTTCGTTGGTAGGCAGCTGCCGGAAATAGGTGCCCAGCAGATACGATAACGAGGCCGAAGTATTGATGCCTTCATTCCATCCGAGGAACGGTTTGGCCACCGAGGTCTCGACGATCGCCGGACGCACCACCGCAACCGGAAGTCCGGCGCCGTGTTTGGCAATGAGCGACTCGGCGAGGCTTTTGGTGAGCGTATAAGTATTCGGCCAACCCAACTCCTTGGCGCGCTTCGTCCCCGCCTCAGTGAGATAAGTCTTCAACCAGCGGACGCGGTTTTTGCGGATTTGATTCTCCAGCGCCGCGCCCTGTAAATCTTTCGCAGCATGTTCCTTGGACTGCGCTTGCTTGCGCAAGTCCGAGGTGACTTCAGCGCTCTCCGCCTGGATCTCGGCCTGCTTCACAAATTCCTGCAGCGACTGCCATTCCTGCTCAGCGTCAAACTCCGGCAAGCCGCGCGGATTGTAGTTGGGCGTAAGTTTTTCGCCGACTCGGCCGTCCTGCTCACCGGCAACGTAACAGGTCGAAAGATGCAAAAGCCCGGCGTGATCGGAGCTGCGGACGAACTCGAGGACATTCACGGCCGCATTAGTGTTAGTAGTGAGGGCGTCGCGCAGATCAGGATTGAAGTCGGTGAGGCCGGAGCTGTTGATGATCAGATCGAGATTCGTCTGCAGCCGGCGGGACGTTTCGCTGTTGAGTCCAAGGCCAGGCTGAGTGACGTCGCCTTCGACGACCTCGACTTTCTCGTGCAGAAAATCAGGCAGCCCGTACCCGTGCCGTTCGAACAGCGGATCGAACACCGGCGATTCTTCCACCATTTTCTCAAAGCGCCGCTCGGCGGGATTCGACTTCTGGCGGCGGATCAGGAGATAGATCCGCTTGACGTCGGGCAGATCCAGAAGCGTGTTCGCCAGCCAAACCTTGCCGATGAATCCGGTGACGCCGATCAGCATCACGTGCCTTCCGGCGAATGCCTTGCGAACGGAAAATCCCTGCGCCTGCCTCTGACCGTCAAAATGGACAATCGGACGAGTCGGCGCGACTGGCCGCCGGTCGGACGGAATCACCGCCGCCCGCAGGGCTTCCACGGAAATGTCAAGTTGACGGGCGAGCGTTTTCGGGGCGCGACGCCCGTCCGGATTCTCTTCACTGAATTTTGCAAACGCGCCGCGCGGGCGGATCACCGGCTCCAGCAGCCTGCCGGTCGCAATGCCGCCGCGAAACTCCAGTCGGTTCGCGACAATCCGCTTGACGCCCAGGTGCTGCGCCAGCGGGCGCATTACGTGCTCCAGGCCCTGGCTGACCAGCACCACATCCGCCCCGGATTGCACCAGTTCCTGAACTTTACGCACGCCGCGCTCTTTCAGATGCGGCTTCAGTTTGTAGAGGAAGAACTCTTCGCCGAGCAGGTCCAGGCGGTCGCGAGTCACCCCACGCAGCACAGTATGCACCGCCCGCGTGGCAAATTTCCGGTTCGTGGAATAAAGAAACGGGCGCAGCAGCGCCATCAGGAAGATGAGCCCACGCCGCCGGAAACGCTCCGAGAACGTCTGGGCATTCCAGGTAAAGAAGGCCACGGGCCGGACCACGGTCAGGTCGAGCAGGCTGCCCTCTACCCGCCAGTAGACGGTGGGGGCCGTACTGGAATTGTGGTTGGTCGGTTCCAAGATTGCTGTTTGTCCCTCTACGGGGCTTCCGTTTACCGGTGGTCAGACGAAGTTGCTATTGTAAACAATTCGAGCGATGGAACGAAGCGGAAGGCAAATGCTTCTACCTCACTGCCCGTCAGCGCGGGCGAGACGCCCCCGCGACAGCCGGCGGGACGCCAGCGCTACGGTTCAACCGCGGCGGTTTCGCGCCCCATAACCGATTGACGTCCCACGATTAGCGCGATTGTGCCGCTGATGGCCAAAGTCGCGCCGATCGCCAGAAACCCTCCCCGAAATCCGCCATTCGCCGTTCGAAACAGCCCGATGATGTCCGGACCGAAATACCCTCCCAGATTGGCCAGCGAGTTGATCATGGCGATGCCGGCGGCGGCAGGCAAGCCAGCCATCCGAGTGGTCGCCATTGCCCAGAAAGGTCCGACCATGGCCTCGGCACCAGCCATTCCAAGTCCGACGCCTGCAATCACCAGCCCCGGAGCCTTTCCGTAGGCCGCGGTCACGATCGCCAGGGCCGCGACAAACGCCGGAACCGCCGTGTGCCAGCGCCGCTCTCCCGTACGATCCGAACTCGTCCCGACCAGCACCATCGCGATCGTCGTGGCCACGAACGGAAGCACCGCCACCAGGCTGGTCGCAAAATTACCCAGACCGGATAGCGATTGGATCACGCTCGGCAGCCACAGAGTGATCCCATACATGGTGGTCGGGACGCCGAAATAGACCATAGAAAGCAGCCAGATTCTGGGCGCGATCAGAACCTGCCAGAAGCTGCCTTGCTTGAGATTCGACTCCGCAAGTTGCTCGCCGGCGAGTTTTTCCAGCAGCCATGCCCGCTCCTCGCCCTTTAGCCAGGTGGCATGCTGCGGGCGATCCGACAGGACCCACAGCACGGTCACTCCCAGAAAAATGGCCGGAACGCCCTCCATTAGAAACATCCATTGCCAGCCAGCGATTCCCCCCCCGCGAAGGCCGAGCAACGTTCCGGAGATTGGGCTGCCCACAATGCCCGAGATCGGATTCGCCAACATGAACCAGGCCACCGCGCGCGCCCGCGCTTTCGCCGGGAACCAGCGTTTCAGATAGAGGATCATGCCGGGGAAAAATCCGGCTTCTGCAGCACCCAGCAGGAAGCGGATGGAATAGAAACTGACCGGCCCACGGACAAACATCGTCAGGCAGGAAATCACTCCCCAGGTGACCATCAGCCCGGAAATCCACCGCCGGACTCCGAACTTCTCCAGCACCAGGTTGCTGGGTAGCTGAAAAAAGAAGTACCCGGCAAAAAACATTCCACCGGCGCGCCCGATGACGCGCTCGCTCAGGCCAAGCTGCCCACGCATCTGCAGCACGGCGAAACCCATGTTAATGCGGTCGAGATAGGCAACAATGTAGAGCAGCAGAAGAAACGGCATCAGCCGCCACATCAGTCGAGAGACGACGGCGGATTCCATCCGGTCGGGAGCGATTTCCAAAGGTGTGTTCCAGTCGGGCCGTTCTGTTACCGTTCAGTGGTGCGAGGATTCTACGCCAAGCCCAGCTTCCTTCGAATCTCGGCCACAATTTGCGGTGGGGTGGATGCGACATCGACCGTCACTGCGCCGTCTGGCTCTTCGAGGTCCGCGAACTGGCCAGCCAGAATCTGCTCGCCGGCAAAGTGGCCGTGGCGAGCGCGTAAGCGGGATGCAATCAGTTCCGGGCTGCCTTTCAGGTACACGAACCGGACTTCCGGTCCGGCTTCAAGTTCCTGCCGGTAGGTGCGTTTTAGAGCGGAGCAGGCCAGCACAACATTGCGCTTTTCGGCGATCCAATGCTCAATGGCCGCGCGGAGTTGCGCCAGCCAGGGCTTGCGGTCCTCGTCGGTGAGGGAGTCGCCGCGGCGGATTTTCTCGACATTCGACTGCGGGTGAAAGTCGTCCGCGTCGGCGAACTCCCAGCCAGATTGCTCAGCCAGCAGACGACCGATGGTCGTCTTGCCGGCGCCGGTAACTCCCATCACGATCACGATCATGGATGCAGTGTTTAAGTAGCGCCGGCGTCCCGCCGGCTGTCGCGGGGGCGTCTCGCCCGCGCGTGTGGGGGGCGAGACGCCCCCACGACAGCCGCCGAGACGGCGGCGCTACACGTTCTCCTATTTCTTGGAGTAGGTTTTTTGGACGCCAGTCCTCGCGTTGGTGACGGTGAACGTGCCGTCAGGCTCAGCTGCGACCTTGATGTACTTTCCCTCGCAGTTCTCTTTCACATTCGCGATGCGCTCGTCGGCCACGTTGTGGTCTTTGTCCGATTCAGCGGCATAATGTAACTGCCACAGGTCTTCGAGGCCCGGAGAATCATGCACGATCTGCCATGCCGCTGGGCTCGACCCCTTGCGGGGACCATTGTCGATCACGGCCACGCGCGGATGCAGCGCCCACACTAATGCCTTGGGATTCGAAAGGTCCGCGCCGTGATGGGTCACCAGAAAAAGATCGACCGTACCGAGCAGGTTATTGGGGCAGGCGATTTCCATTTCTTTTTTCTTTGTGAGATCGCCGAGATCAAGGAAGCGAAACTTTCCGTAGGTGATCAGAACTCCGACCGAACGGGCGTTTTCCGTGGCATCCTCAGCTTCGGCCGGCTGACCCTTGCAATAGGGATTCGCCTCGCCGGCTCCGGGCAATGGACCAGTAAGGTGGTCTCCGGCGGCGGAGAGAACTCGCACTTCGAGTCCCTTGATCGGCAAGCCCCATCCCGGCTTGACGACGACGTGTGCGTGGCCCGCGATCGCCTTCTCATAGGCGGCGTAGTCGACGCGCGTCACTTCCGAGTCTTCCAGATTCGGCCCGTGGTCGACGAAGGTGCCCACTTTAATTCCGTCGACCAGTTGCGGCACGCCGCCGACATGGTCGCGGTGATAGTGAGTGATCAGAACAAAGTCAAGTTGCTGGATACCAGCCTGGTGCGCGGCCGCCACGATTCGGTCGGCGTCGCGGCCTTCGTATCCCGGCCAGCCGGTATCGATCAGCAGCGACTCTCCTGACGGGCTCACCACCAACGTCGCCTGCCCGCCTTCCACGTCGATGAAATAAATCTGCAGCGGCTTCGGGCTCGCGGCGGCAGCGCTACACGGCATACTCGCATTCAGAACACAAAGGCACAGAGAGAGAACAGAAATCAGCACTGGACGCATCGTTCGGCACCTGCTTGGGAGATGTTGCCGAAGATTATGCCACGGGGATGGGGAAATTCGTCAGGCTTGTTTTCCTCGGCCCGCGACGCCACCAGCCTCCGCTCGTCGTAGAATGCTGCGAGGCCGCAATTTGAAACTCACGGAAGATCCTCATCGCCGGTTGAATGTTCTGACCAACGAATGGGTGCTGGTTTCACCCCATCGCGCGACCCGTCCCTGGCAGGGAGAAGTCGCAACTCTCCAAACCACGGCGGAACCTGCCTATGATCCAACCTGCTACCTTTGCCCCGGCAACTCTCGAGCCGGCGGAATTCAAAACCCGGCGTACTCCAACACCTTCGTCTTTGAAAATGACTTCGCGGCCCTGAAACCGGGCACGCCCCGCGAACGCCTCGATGTTGAGTGCGAGGGTCTGCTCGTCGCTCAGGGCGAACCGGGCCTCTGCCGCGTGATTTGCTTTTCTCCGCGTCACGACCTCACCTTAGCCACCATGGGCATGGACGCGATCGAACTCGTCGTCCGCACCTGGATGGAACAATTTCGCGAGTTGGGTGAAATGCCCGACATCAACCACGTCCAGATTTTCGAGAACCGCGGCGCCATGATGGGCGCCAGCAATCCCCATCCCCACTGCCAGATCTGGGCGACGGCTTCGATTCCCGAGGCGCCGTCGAAAGAACTATCGACACAGCAGAAGTATCACACTTCATGCGATCGCTGCCTGCTCTGCGATTACATTAAATTGGAGCGCAGGTTGCGGGTTCGCGTGGTTGCGGAGAACGCACGCTTCGTGGCGCTCGTGCCTTTCTGGGCGATCTGGCCGTTTGAAATCTTGCTCTGCAGCCGCAACCACATCGGCAGCATGAATGACTTCGCATCCGACGACGCGCCGCAATTGAGCGCGATCCTGAAGCAGATCACTTCCACCTATGACAAAGTTTTCGGAGTTCCCTTCCCTTACTCGATGGGCTTTCACCAATCGCCAACCGATGGAGTGGATCATCCGGAGTGGCATTTCCACGCACACTTTTATCCGCCGCTGCTGCGCTCGGCGACTATCCGCAAGTTCATGGTTGGATTCGAATTGCTGGGAACACCGCAGCGCGACATCACGCCCGAGATTGCTGCCGAGAGGCTGCGCGAACTTGCGGGCACATCGGTAGGTTCGTAAATCTATTTTTCTGCAGAGGGCGCGGGAACCGGCCTCAGGAGGGGAGATCCCAGCCTTCTTCTTTCATCTTGCGGTTGGTCCAATGCTGCAGTTCTTCGAATAGAGCAGGTTCGATCACGGCAAAGCGGACGCCGACGCGGCCTTCATCGCCGATCCACATGAGGCGGGCTTTGGCCTTGAAGAGAATGTCGCTGCCCGGCAGGACGAAGCTCACGTCGAGCATTCCCGCGAAGCGCAGCGGCTCTTTCAGGCCGTCGAGGCCCATGCCGCCGGTGCTCAAGTTCACTCCCTGCACCTGAATTTCTTCGCCCTGAGCACTCCGGACCGTGACCGCGATCTGCACCCGGGTGCGGAAAAATTTCTGCTGGTCGTTGCTGATGGAGCCCATCGAGGCGGTGGTTTCTCCGGGCGCGAAGTTAATGTTGTACTCCTTGAGCTTCCGGCTCAGGGTGCGGCGCGAGATGCCAAGTTGTTCGGCCGCGAGCGTGCGCTGCCCGCCGGTGCGCTCCAGAGCTTTTATAATCATCTGCTCTTCCATACTGTCCAGATTGCTCACCGGCATGGAAGCGGTTTGACGCAGTGCGGCGGGCTCTCCGGTGAGTGCGGCGCTGAGTCGGGAGAAATCGATTTCCGATGCGGAGGACTCCATCGCCATCTTGGCCACCAGGTTGCGCAGTTCGCGAATGTTGCCCGGCCAGGGATGCGACAACAACGCGGAAATGGCTTGCGATGAGAAATGCTTGCTGGCAGCCTTCAGCCGCAGAAAATGTTCGGCCAGGGCGACGATGTCCTCGGGGCGCTCGCGCAGCGGAGGAACGCGCAACTGGAATTGGCCGAGACGGTGAAATAAATCCTGGCGAAAGCGGCCATCTCTCACCGCGGCTTCGAGATCCTGATTGGTGGCCGCGACAATGCGAACATCGACTCTGATCTTGCGATGCCCGCCCAGTCGATAAAACGGCTGGCCATCGAGCACCCGCAGAAGTTTCACCTGAGTCTGCAGTTGCAGTTCGCCGATTTCGTCCAGGAACAACGTGCCCTTGTCGGCCATTTCGAACAAACCCGGCTTGGAAGCATCGGCCCCGCTGAAGGCGCCTTTTTCGTATCCGAAGAGTTCGCTTTCCACCAGGTTTTCAGGAAGAGCCGCGCAGTTGATGTCGACCCACGGACGGCTGCGGCGATGGGAAGACTCATGAATCGTGCGGGCGATGAGTTCTTTTCCGGTACCGGTCTCGCCCGTGATCAGCACGGTCTCGGTGTGTCCCGCCACCCGGTCGACCAGCGCCATGAACTTGTGCATGACGGGGCTGGCCAGAATAAAGAGAGTGTCATCAACCTTACGGGAAATCACGCCGGGGGAAACCGGGCCTTCCGCCGATGAGCCTGCGTTTTGCACCGCGACTTTGACTGCTGCCGGCGGTACTACGTTCTGTGGCGCGACGTTCTGCGATGCATCGATCTGGGGCACAACGACCTGGGGGACTACCACGACGATCAGTGCTGCCGGAGTCGAACTTAGAAGCGTAGCCGAGAACTGCACCGGGAAACTGGCGCCAATCTTGGGTTGAGCCACCAGTCGGCAGTGATATCCGCCGGGCGTGGAAGTCGCAGTAAGAATCTCCCTCCGCAACCGGGCGCGGTCATTACCTTCTGCTTTTTCGGTCGAGGCGAACAGCGCGGAGAAATCGCGCCCCACCAGTTCCTGCGCCGAATAGCCAAACAGCTTGATAAACGCGGCATTGCAGGCCCCGAATTCTCCCTGCAGGTCGGCGGAGAAAACCGCCATCGACGATTGGCCTGTCAAAGATTGGCCTGACGCTGCACCCTCGACATCGCTCGGGACACTGCTCAGCGGCTCTGGCTGTTCCGAACTGTGGTGCGGAATCGGCATAGGCGTCAGGGCATGATGGTGACACAGGCAGGGCAGTTCGACCGAGAAGCGTGTTCTATATGAGGTAACGAAGGTAACCAGGTTCGGTCCGTCCCCAAGGCACCGCTGGAGCCTTCGGTTGCCAGAGGTTGGCGGGTCCACCAGGTTACTTAAGTAAGCTTTGGAAGAAGTGACCCTTGCAATACGATGCGGGCAGGCTCGAACCGGAAGAGATGTCTTCCACAAGGGCCGAGCGCGGGCTGAACCAGCCCGCGCAGTAAATTCTTATGTCTTCGCGGGAGGATTGCGAAGAGGACCCTGGGAATAACGTACTTCGAGGCCCCCCCGAGAAAATCCGCGGCAGTCAGGTTGTACATGAAAGCAGAGACGGACGGATTATCGATCCAGGCGAAAGCATTCGTCGGCATCACTGCGTCCATGGGCGTGGCGGTGCTGGGCGTTGCCTTTTTCCACTGGCAATCGCACGATCTCATGCGATTCTTCTGCTACCTGGCCGTAGCGGTGCTGGCCTCAGGATTGAAGGTCCAACTCCCCGGCATCGACGGCACGATGTCGGTGAATTTCCTGTTCATCCTGCTGGGCGTGCTGGAACTGAGTCTTCCCGAAACGCTTCTGATCGGCTGCACGGCGAGTCTGGTGCAGAGCGTATGGCAAGCGCGCAAGCGCCTGGATCCGGTCAAGGTGCTGTTCAATGTTGCGGGCATGATGGCCAACGCCAGCGCGCTTACCTACATTACTTATCATTGGCTGGCCGCAAGATTTGGATCCAACAAGCCCATCCTCCTTATGATCGCGGCACTGGTGTTTTTCTTCGCCAACACTTTGCCGATCTCGATCGTGATTGCTCTGACAGAGGGTAAGTCCAGCCGCAAAGTCTGGGCGGAGTGCTACTTCTGGTCATTCCCGTATTACCTGGTGGGAGCAGCCGCGGTGGGTCTGATTGGAATCGTCAACCGCTCGGCGGGATGGGAAACCTCGCTGCTGGTGCTGCCCCTGATCTATTGGGTGTATCGATCGTACCGGCTGTATCTGGGCCGGCTGGAAGCGGAAAAAGATCGGGTTGAGGTGGAAAAGCGTCACGTCGAACAGATCGCGTCGCTGAACATGCGGACCATCGAAGCCCTCGCGCTCGCCATCGAGGCCAAAGACCAGACCACGCACACTCATCTGCAGCGGGTGAGAACCTACGCGGTTGCGGTAGCGACCCAGTTGAATCTTTCGGAAGGCGAGATCGAGGCACTGCGCGCGGCCGCACTTCTGCACGACATTGGGAAACTGGCGGTGCCGGAACAGATCATCAACAAGCCGGGAAAGTTGACTCCGGAAGAATTCGAAAAGATGAAAGTGCACCCGCTGGTGGGGGCGGAAATTCTGGAGCGCGTCGCGTTTCCTTACCCCGTGGCGCCGATTGTCCGCTCGCATCACGAGCGCTGGGATGGAACCGGATATCCGGAGGGATTGAGCGGGCAACAAATTCCTATCGGAGCGCGCATTCTGGCCGCAGTGGATTGTCTCGACGCTCTGGCTTCTCACCGTCAGTACCGGCCCGCGCTTCCGCTGGCCGAAGCCATGGCGAAAGTGAAAGAGAAGGCCGGGACATGGTTCGATCCTCAAGTGGTCGATATTCTGGTGAGCCGTTATGTGGAGTTGGAGCGGATGGCCCAGATGTCGGAGGACACCGGCGCGCCCGGGCTATCGAAGGCCGTGCGCGTGGATCGGGGATCATCCCCGGCGGCCGGATTCGAACGCACCGATCCTACTCACGGCCCGGCAGACAACACGGACTTCCTGACTTCGATTGCATCCGCCCGGCAAGAGGCCCAGACGATGTTTGAACTGAGCCAGGATCTGGGCGTGTCGCTGAGTTTGAGCGAGACCCTTTCCGTGTTGTCGATGCGCCTGCGCCGCATGATTCCTTACGATTCGATCGCCGTGTTCGTAAACCGGAACGGATGGCTGCTGCCGGAACTGATCAGCGGCGAGAATTTCCACATGCTGTCGTCGCTGAAGATCAAGGTAGGCGAGGGATTGTGCGGCTGGGTTGCGGCGAACTGCAAACCCATCGTCAACGGGAATCCGCAAGTGGAAGCCGGATACGTGGTCGACCCGGCCAAGCATACGACGCTGCAATCGGCGCTGGTCGTGCCTTTGGAAGGACTCAACGGCGTGGTCGGCGTGCTGGCGATGTACCACGCCAACCGCGATGCCTTCACCCCGGATCATTTGAGAATTTTGCTGGCAGTCGCTTCCAAGGTCGCGCTCTCGGTCGAGAACGCATTGAAGTACCAGCAGGCCGAGAGTTCCGCAACCACCGACTACCTGACCGGGCTGCCGAACGCGCGGTCGCTGTTTGTGCATCTGGCGCAGGAAGTGGCGCGCTGCCGCCGCATGAAGACTCCGCTGGCGGTGCTGGTGTGCGACATCGACGGCTTCAAGCAAATCAATGATTCGTTCGGACACCTGGAGGGCGACAAACTGCTGCGCGAGTTCACCACACGCCTCAAGGATGTCTGCCGCGGCTACGACTATGTGGCACGCATGGGAGGAGACGAGTTTGTAATTACCGCTCCCGGGCTCACCACTGAGGCGGCGAGAATCAAGGCCGAGAGCCTGAATCAGGCGGCCATCGAATCCGGCCGGCATGTATGCGGCCGGGATCTAATCACCCTGAGCGTGGGCATGGCTTTCTGCCCCGAAGACGGATTCGATGTCGAGCGCCTGCTAGCCGAGGCCGACCGGCGCATGTATTCCATGAAGCAGAGCCATCACGCCTCCGCCGTCGAGCGCGAGCAGGATGCAAAAACTCGCGGAGCGACGGCGGAATAGGAGCCATGGAATCATGCTGAGGCGGAAAATTGCGCGGCACGCCTTCGCCATTGTCGCTACCGTCCTGCTGGGAGGGCTGCTCTCGTCGGCGCTGGTGCGGCTGGCGCCGGGGTTTGACGTCGACGAATCGCAGCTCAATCCTCATCTGAATTCAGAAAGCATTCGAGCCTTGCGTCAGGCTCGCCTCGACCAGCACAACCTCTTCCGCTTTTATTTTCATTCCTTACAGCGCGCGGCTCACGGGGACCTCGGCACTTCGATCTCTCTGGGTCAGCCGGTCAGCCAGTTGCTGCGAGAGCGGGCTCCGCTGACTCTGCGGCTGGTCGGGATTGGACTGCTGTTGAGTTGGGCCATGGCGATGGCGTTGGCGCTCAGCGCAGCGTGGCTGCGCGTATCGGCTTACGACGCGCTCACCACCGCAATCAGCGGAACTTTTCTGTGCATCCCGGCGGCGGTGTTGGCCCTGCTCTCGGTGTTGTGGAATGTGCCAGGCGCACTGGCCATCGGGCTGATCGTGTTTCCGCGAGTGTATCGCTATGCCCGCAACTTGTTGGCCAAGGCATATTCCCTGCCCCACATCATTACTGCGCGGGCCAAGGGGCTGAGTGAGTTGCGCATTCTGTTCTGGCATGTTGTTCCAGTGGCTGGCCCACAACTGCTGGCTGTGGCGGGAGTGTCGGTGAGCCTCGCAGTAGGCGCGGCGATTCCGGTCGAAGCGCTGTGCGGGCTCGCGGGAGTTGGCCAACTGGCCTGGCAGGCGGCGCTGGCGCGCGATCTGCCGCTTTTGACCAATCTCACCATCCTGGTGACGTTGGTAACCTTGCTGGCAAACTCAAGCGCCGATGTAATCGGACATATGCTTCGGGGTCAGGAAGCATGACAGGAAGTATGAACTTCTCGCGCCTGAATTTCTCGCGAACCCGTGTCTGGCGAACTCTGGCCTGTGCGGTCTTGCTGCTCGTGGTCAGCGTGTCGCTGGCCGCGAACTGGCTGGCTCCGGCGGGTTATGCCAAGCAATATCGCGAGGCGGCCGACGCAGCACCGTCGCATGCACACTGGCTCGGGACCGACGAGATTGGACGCGACCGGTTCGCCCGCGTGCTCTACGGGACGCGCATTTCGCTGTTGCTGGCGCCGGCCGCCGCGCTGCTTTCAACTCTGATGGCGGCTTTGGTGGGCGGTCTTGCGGGATATCTGGGTGGAGCATGGGCGCGAGGCGCGATGGCGGTGACCGATTTGTTTCTATCGCTGCCCTGGCTGTTCCTGTTGATCACAGTTCGCGCGCTGCTGCCCCTCAACGTGTCGCCTCTGGTCTCAGTGCTGGTCACGTTCCTGATGTTGGGGCTTTTAGGGTGGACGAGCGCAGCGCGAGTGCTGTGCTCGACGGCTGGATCGCTGCGGGATTCCGATTTTGTTCGCCAGGCCAAAGCGTCCGGCATTCGCGGGGCGCGGCTGTTCTGGATTCACGTGCTGCCGAATCTGAAACCGGTGCTTTATGCGCAGTTCTGGATCTCGATTCCAGCATTCATTCTGAGCGAGGCGAATCTGGGAATTTTAGGGCTCGGTGTGGCCGAGCCGATGCCTTCCTGGGGAAGTCTCCTCAAGGAACTGGAAGGCCTGGTATCGGTGGGCGAAGAGCCGTGGAAATTCGTGCCCTTGATTTTGCTGGTGGTGGTGGTGACTTCGTTTCAACTCGTGCTTTCGAAGCAAGAGGAGCTGTCCGCATGACGGACCTCCAGATCACGAACTCGAAATTACGGAATGTCGGGGAAGGTTGGCGGTAATGGCATCCACGTTGAGGAAAGCAATTCTGGCATCCATGGCCTGCCTGAGCATTCTGGCCGGCTCAGCGGCGGCAGAGGGCGAGTTGCGCTTTTGCCTGCGCTCGGAACCGAAAACATTTGATCCCTTGAAAGTGGAAGACGACGCCTCGGCCGCGATCCGCTATTTGACCGGCGGCGTGCTGGTCCGCATGAACCGGCAGACGCAGGCGCTGGAGCCGGAGCTCGCCGAATCGTGGAAGGTATCGAACGACGGCCGCCAGATCACATTCAAGCTGCGCGGCGGAGTTTCGTTCTCCGATGGCACCCCGTTTTCCGCCGAAGATGTCGCCTACACCGTGCAGCAGTTGATGGATCCCGCGCTGCATTCCCCCACGGGAGACGCCTTCCGTTCGGGGCCGGGCAATGTAGAAACGAAAATTATTTCCTCGCGCCAGATTGCCATCACTTTTCCCGCGCCCGTGGCCGGACTCGACCGGCAATTCGATCAGGTGGCAATTCTTTCGGCACACTCCGCGAAGCGGGAAATGGCCGTGCTCGGACCATTCATGGTGGCGGATTACAAGCCTGGGTCGAGCTTGCTGCTGAAGCGCAATCCGAATTACTGGAAGACGGACGCGCAAGGCCGGAAGCTGCCCTACTTGGATTCCATCCGGCTCGACATTCAGCCCAATCGCGACGTCGAAATGCTGCGCTTCAAGCGCGGGGAAATCGACCTGATCAATTCCCTCGACAGCGAGTACTTCGACAAGCTGGCGGCAACGTCTCCGCAACTGGTGCATGATGCCGGGCCGTCGCTCGACAGCGAGCAGATGTGGTTCAACCAGGTGGGCAAGTCTCCATTGCCGGAATACAAGAAGAACTGGTTCCGTTCGGCGAATTTCCGCCGGGCCGTTTCCGCGGCGATCAATCGCCAGGACCTGGCTCGTGTGGTGTTTCGCGGACACGCGCAGGCGGCCGTCGGTCCGGTTTCTCCCGCAAACAAATTCTGGTTCAACGCCGCGCTCAAGGCCGAGGCCTACGCGCCCGACGCCGCTCTCCGCGCTCTGCAGGGCGAGGGCTACCGCATGGAAAACGGGGCGCTCAAAGACAAGGAAGGGAATGCCGTGGTGTTTTCCATCATCACCAACGCAGGCAACAAATATCGCGAGCGCATGGCCACCATGATTCAGGAAGATCTGCAGAAGATCGGCATTCAAGTGAACGTGGTGACGCTCGACTTCCCTTCCCTGATCGAGCGCATGACGCAGACCTTCGACTATGAGGCGATCCTGCTGGGGCTCACCAATGTTGGACTCGATCCGAGTGAACAGATGAACGTGTGGCTGAGTTCGTCGGAAAATCACCAGTGGAATCCGTCGGAGAAGGTTCCAGAAACCGCGTGGGAAGCGGAGATTGACCGCCTGATGCGGGCCCAGGCTTCCTCCGCCGACCCCAGGAAGCGGAAAGAAAGTTTCGACCGCGTGCAGGAGATTGCGGTGGAGCAGGCCCCGTTTCTTTATCTGGTGAACCGGAATGCGCTCTCGGCAGAAGCCGCGTCGGTGCAAGGCACAAGCCCGGTGATTCTGGTTCCACAGACTTATTGGAACGCCGAGCGGCTTTCGGTCAAGTAGATTCCGCCACGGATTTGCACGCAATCATACGGACCGAAAACCTTAACTACAGAGGACACTGAGGGACACAGAGGATGGATTCCAGCAACAGCCAACCGGGAGTTCTGCTAGCGGCGCATGTTTCCGTGCGCTACGGGGACAAGCCTGCGGTGTTGCGTGACGTGAAATTCGAAATCCGGCGCGGCGAAGTCCTCGGGCTGGTAGGACAAAGCGGATCTGGCAAAAGTACTCTGGCGATGGCGATTCTAGGCCTTCTCGACCGCAAGCGCGCCAAGACCGAGGGCGCGATCCAGTTCGACGGCTGTGATCTGTTGACCCTGAGCGAGCGGGAACTGCGCGGTCTGCGTGGACGAAAAATTGCACTCGTACTGCAGAGTCCCCTGTCGTCGCTCAATCCGGCGCTGAGAATTCGAACTCAGTTGAAGGAAGCGTGGCGGGCGCATGCCTCGGGACCCCAGTGCGATGCCGCCATCCGGGCAGCGCTCGAAAGCGTGAGTCTGCCTTCGAGCGACGAATTTCTCCAGAAATACCCATCGCAGATGAGCGTAGGACAGGCGCAGCGCGTGCTGATTGCCATGGCGGTCATGCATCGGCCGGCCCTCTTGATCACCGATGAGGCCACCAGCGCCCTCGATGTCATCACCCAGTCCGAGATTCTGGCCCTGTTTCGCGACCTGAACCGCAGCTTCGGAATGGCGATTCTCTACATCTCGCACGACTTGGCATCGGTGGCGGGCGTCTGCGACCGCATCGCGATCCTGCACGAAGGCCAGATTGTGGAAGCTGGAACCACGGAACAAGTTTTGACCCGTCCCTGCCACGAATACACGCAGCGCCTAATGGCGGCGATGCCGAAAATGCCACAGCCGCAACGTCTCGCCGTAGGCAAAGCCGCAGCAATCTAGGCACTCACAGTAGACACTTCACCAGAAACTCACCTCAGTCAGTCAGTTCGGCCTCGCACTTTCGGCGCTCGTCCCATCGCGCATTCGCTCCCGTAATCAGTGCCCCAGGACCAAGATCACGTTCGGGGTGAGACAGAGTGTCCCACGCCCAGTCCGGCGGGACAGAGTGGCCCACGGACCCCCAATCAAGGCCAACGATCTCCAATAGAAACAGCTACTTACGAGCATTTGATTGGCGACCCGCGTGCAACAGAGTCGGTGGGTACAGAAGCTCGCTTTTGCCGTCATGAAAGAAGGGTGAGAGTTTATGAAGTACCGAAAGAAATCACCGAAACCTGTAAGGCGCGGAGAACGAAACAGCGCCGCCTGGGGAAAGCGTTTGACCATCATGCTTCTGCTGGCAACCAGCATGGCATTCGGACAGCGCCGGAACAATCCCAGCGCTGGCGAAACTGGGCGCATCGCTCCCGAACTCTCCGAACTCCTGGCCAAGGCCCAGAGCGGTTCCGCTCATGGCCAGACCGTGAAGGTGATCGTCCAGTACCGCCAAGTGCCGACGACGGCGCACTACGCTGCCATGCAGAACCTGGGTGGACGCCTGCAGGCGAAGCTGCACTCCATTAAGGGCGCGGCGTTTACGATTCCGGTCAGCGCGCTGGCCAGTCTGGCCAACGATCCAGAAGTAGCGCTGGTGACCATTGATCACCCGCTCAAAGGTTTGGACGATTACACCGACGCTGCCATGAACGTCAATCCGGCATGGAACGCCGGCTATAACGGAACTGGCATCGGCGTGGCGGTCATCGACAGCGGCATCAACGACAATCACCCCGACCTGTGGGATTCGACCGAGAGTTACTCCCGCGTCGTCTATCACCAGGACTTCACTGGCACCAGCGTGTACGCAAACGGACGTCTGGTCTACGACACCTACGGGCACGGCACGCACGTTGCGGGCATTATCGGCGGAAACGGCTACAAGTCGAATGGACGCTATTCCGGCGTCGCTCCTAACGTAAACCTGATTGACCTGCGGGTTCTGAATAGCAACGGCTCGGGCAGCGACAGCATGGTGATCGCGGCTATTCAGCAGGCGATCGCTCTCCAGAATACCTACAACATCCAAGTTATCAACTTGTCTTTGGGCCGCGGGATTTCCGTGGGCTATGCGCAGGATCCGCTCTGCCAGGCGGTAGAAGCGGCCTGGAACAGCGGCATCGTCGTGGTAGCGGCTGCGGGCAATTTTGGCCGCATCAGCGTGAACGGCAGCAATGGCTACGGAACTGTGGCCGCCCCGGGCAACGATCCCCTGGTGCTGACCGTAGGAGCGATGAAGGCAATGGGCACGTACTCGCGAACTGACGACCAGATTGCGAGCTACAGCTCGAAGGGGCCCACCACCTATGATCACGTGGTGAAGCCCGACGTGGTGGCTCCCGGCAACCTGGTGGTTTCACTGGATGCCCACTGGAGCACACTGGAAGGCGAGTATCCGGGCAGTGAGGTGGCCGGCAATTATACGAATCACGACTACTTCACCCTGAGCGGCACCAGCATGGCAACCCCGGCAGTGGCCGGCGGCGTGGCTCTGCTGCTGCAAAAAGATCCGACCCTGACTCCGGATCAGGTCAAAGCCCGTCTGATGAAGACGGCCTACAAGACCTTCCCGACCTCTTCGACCGCCACCGACCCCACAACCGGACAAACCTACACTTCTTACTACGATCTGTTCACGGTGGGTTCCGGTTATGTGGACCTGGCGGCGGCGCTGAACAACACCGACAAAACATC
>Ga0210395_10001187_pt1 | contig 20215 bp, 14 predicted proteins | sample IncBWH4OmetaG_FD_150861 | JGI IMG/M metagenome (GOLD analysis project Ga0210395, IMG submission 150861) | Forest soil microbial communities from Barre Woods Harvard Forest LTER site, Petersham, Massachusetts, United States - Inc-BW-H-4-O ...
AAAACGCTGCCCCGGCCGGTAGTTCACGGGTTTGTAGAGCCCGCCCCGCCAGTCGCGCCCTTCTTTGTCCTTCCATTTGTAAACCGTGGCCTCTCCCATTTCGATATTCTTGAGCTGCGGATTAGGGTCCCAGAGTACACGTGAAACGTGTTCATCTGTGGCTACTAGCCTCGGAGGTTCGTTGAGCCCCTGTTTCACCGTCAACTCCAAACCGTTGTGCCCGACTTTGGCTTCACCTGTAGAATGCCCAGCGACTTGCCAAGTACCGTCAGTGGTGCGTCGATACTCAGTGGTCTCAGGTGATCCGTCGCGGTGGTTGAGAAAGCTCACCAAGACGCGCTGCTTGTCTCCCTGTATAAAACGGGCATCCTTGATGAGGTGATACCCTTCCTCGAAACCGGTCTCAGTGGCGCCCTTCAACGTCTCCACGCAGGTCGTGGTGTGGGAGCCTAGATCCACCACAGCGACGCACGGTCTAGAAGGTAGAACCTCTCTGGATTTGAGGAACGTAGGTGGTAACAGGATCGCCTGACCGTCGTTCGACCAACTCGGATTGGCCCCAGACCACCAACCGGCATCATTGCCAGTCGGCGCGTCCGCCAAAGCTTGTACGGAGCCCGTTTGCAGAGCGATCCGAACGTACTGGCTCGCAGAACTACTGCCCGACTGTATATCAAAATGGCCAACGCGGATTCGGGTAGGGGAGGACGCAAAGGACGGCGGGTACAGTGTTTCCCATGACTTCGGAACTTCGGGAACCGGTAGAGTCGTGACCACTGACTGGCCGTCAGGCGACAGCGCAAGATGTCGCCCAGGAACAAGTGGATCGCCATCATGTTTGACCTCGAATCGCTTGCCACCCACAACTGCCCAAAGCCTGTTCAGGGACGATACCAAAATAAGCATGTTTGGATCGTCCGGCCAAAGCAATGGAAAAAGGGAACGCCCGGTACCATCGATGACCGGGGCCTGACGTTCAGCGTGCGATTTTTCCCGCTGCGCCGGATCCGCGACAACATAGACATAGTGTTGACGGTCACGCGCATCGAACCCCTTGATCACTTCGGTTGCGGACGTTAACGGTTCGACCTTCCTACTTTTGACATCAGCTAAGACTAGGCGCTGATTGCCACTGGGCGCGCGCTCCAGAAAGGCCACTCCACTGGAATTAGCGAGCCAATGGCAATCACTGATGATCGCACCTTCCTTGTCCGTGGAGAGAGTAATAACCCAGATCGGAGAAGGAGGTTGTGACTCATCCGAATGCTTTAAGAAATCCTTGACATCCCGGCTACGGTAAAACTGCAGCGAATCCTCAGGGCGGTTCAGGTCCAGACGCCCACGGTCGGAATACACAACGAAATAATTGCCGTCCGGCGAAACTTGGACCGGCTTCGACCCTCCAAATGGAGCCGAGAAGTTTACTAAACCAATATCATCAGCAACGGTGAAAGGTTTTTTGACTTGTTGTGCGTCGCAGGGTACAACCGTGGAAGCGAAGCATGAGGCTGCAATTAGAATAAGTACGAAATATGTGAATAAAGAGAGTCGGGCCCTTTGACGAGTGACCTGCGATTCGCGACAGCCCGGGTTCTCGTAATTTAAGAATATAAGTGTAGGCAATGTCTATTCTCCTGAATAACAAAGTCAACCAGTGCGACTTGGGCTACTGAAGGCCAGCGATAAGTTCGTAACCCTCCCGCTCACGGACCGTTAGAAGACTACTTTGAGCGCGAACTGCATCGAGCGCGATCCGCCTTGCTGGTAAAGTGGACTGAGGACGCCCAGCGAACTTGCAAGCGTGGCTGTGGCCTGTCCAAAGGTGGGCGAACCTGAAGTCGAATCGATCGTGCCGAAATTTGGGTGATTGAAGATGTTGAAAGCCTCCGCCCGAAATTGGAGCTTCAACCTTTCATGGATCGGAAAATCGCGCCGGACAGCGAGATCCATCTGCCAGTCCCCAAACCCCCTTGCAAAGTTACGCGGAGCATCACCGAGACCGGAACCCGCAACAGTGAAGGCCAGAGGATTAATCGCCCGCCCCCCGGGACATCCTTGCCCTGGAGCAAGATCACCCAGACCTTGAAGAATAACCGCGCAATTGGAGCCGTAGAGATACACGGGCTGACCCTGGACAAAATTAAGTCCTGCATAGTAGTACTGCCCATTAGGTTGCAGAAGCGGATTTCCATCCAGAGTCACCGGAAAGGCTGTCCGCGCGGTGAAGCGGTCATCAAGTCCCCAGCTATGTAACACGGCCTTTGCAAAGCCGTCATGTCCCACATTGGGCAGATCGTACGAAAATGCTGCTGAAAAATTGTGCCGCACATCGAAGTCGCAATTTCCGCGCTGATAACCGTAGTTGTAGTTCTGTGATCCAAAGTCGATACAGTGAGACATTGTGTAGGAAACTAGAGCTGTCAATCCACGGCTTAGCCTGCGCCGGAACTGGACTTGCAACGCGCCGTAGTCCGACGTCAGACCGTTCTCAGAGAAGAGAAAAGTACTTGCGTTCGGGTTGGTAAGAGTAGAAAACTGTCTGTCCTGCAGCAACCTCGCGGCGTGCGAACCGACATAGGAGATAGTGAAAGCCTGCGACCTGCCCATTGCTTGCTCTATACTGGCGTTCCACTGAAGCGTATACGGCAGTTGCAGATGCGGGCTGAAGCCGTACACAATTCCGCCATACGGCGGCATAGGCGGATTCACGATAGGAGGAACAAGCCCTGCCGGAGAGCCAGGGAATATTATGGGTGGGTAGGCGGTTGCCTCGAATCCAGGCCCCTTGAAGCCGGCCGATCCTACCTGCTGGGCTGTGTCGTAGAAGAGACCCCCGCCGCCACGCAGAACTGTTTCCCACCCGGGAGTATTTCGAAGAATGTAGGCCGCGCCCAACCGTGGAGCAAAGTTGTACCAGGTGGTTTGCCAAAGAGGCGTCCCCTCGGGAGCCAGTGCCCACGTGGTCGGAGTGTTCCCTTGAACCGTATAGGGTTTCAATCCTTGCGTCACGCTTGGCGCTGGGTTTACTTCCCACCTCAGTCCTAGAGAGAGACTTAGACGCTGCGACACTCTCCATTCATCTTGGGCAAATGCCGAGAAGTTCGTGTACAAAGGGTAAGCCGACGCTTGTGCTGTTGCTATTACAAACGGACTATTTGCCTCTACGCCACTTTCACTAAGATAAATATATGAAAGTTGGGGCGTAGCGAGAGTCGCGATCGGCGCCAGCCTGCGATAGTCCACACCAAATTTTAAAAGGTGACGCCCGAACGAAAGACTCAGTGCGTCGACCAGATTCCACTGCCGCTGTGCTCCAGTCCCCAGATTCTGGAATAGCTCAACTGCATACGGACCATAAGCCAAGGCAACGGCTGGGGACGAGTTAGGTCCGAGCCCCGTGAGTTGCCGGAGATCGACAGGCGTGCTGCCACCGAACCCATCGATCACAGTCCCATTCGTCACGTCGTTCGAGCTATAGTTGAGACGAAAGTCGTTACTCAGCCGACCTGGAAGGACGTTATTGGCACCAACCGTGTAGGTTCTCAAAGTATAAGCTGAGGTAGTGTCCATCGATGGGGTCGAGTTATTAGGAACGTATGCTCCCCGGGTCGCGGAGCTCGAGGCTGTGTCACTGAACCGGAAAAAGAGCCTCAGTTTATCGTTGACGATATGATCAAACCGGGCGCTGGTGGAATCTATCGAACTCGGATTCGCCCAGCTTCCGATAAATTGAGCGATGCCGCTCGCCGGATCATCGATTCCATTGGCGCTGGGCATGGGAAAAGCGTTGACGACCGGTTGGAGTTCGCTGGCTGCTGGATTCCTGCCTGACGGGCAGGAACCGATTGCCCGCATGCAAAGATCCGGTACATAGTTGACGGAGGCTGCCTGCGGCGCTGTCAGGCGTAGACCCTCGTACGAGACAAAGAAGAACGTCTTATCTTTTCCGTTGTACAGGCGAGGAATCTCGACTGGTCCGCCTAGTGTGCCGCCAAAATCGTTCTGCCGAAGGGCCGGTTCCTGCAAACCAAAATAATCGTTAAACCAGTCTTGGGCATCCAAAGCACCGTTTCGCAGGTAGTCGTAGGCCGTGCCGTGCCATTGATTTGCTCCCGATTTCGTCTCGAATGCGAACTGCCCGCCTGGATTGCGCCCGTATTCCGCCGAATACGTGGAACTTTGTACTCGGAACTCCTGAAGATCATCTACAGATACCAGAGCCTGCGTGGTTCCCAGTGCGGTTGAAGCCGCAAGAGAACCGCTAGGCCCCATCCCATTAAGCATGTTGAAACCCGCACTCGCCCCCACATTGGCACTCACACCGTCCACTGTGTAATTGTTCGACTCCGTGCGCTGGCCATTCACACTAAATTCGCCCTGCTGGCCGAGCTGTGCACCCGTTTGAGGGCTCTGCGTCACAACGCCAGGTGTAAGCAAAATCAAATCCTGAAAGCTACGGCCATTCAGCGGCATGTTTTCAACGTATGTGTGATCGATCACCGTGCTGACCGACGCATCGGTTGTATCGATCATCGACGCGCCACCTTCAACCGTCACGCTATCGAAAACTGCCCCTACCGGCAGGGTGAAGTTGATGGACAGGGCGTCTTGGATGTTAAGGACGATATCGGGCTTGATGAGTGTCTTGAATCCTGCCTTGGACACCTGAAGCCGATACGGTCCCGGAGGGAGATTCGGCACGACATATATGCCGTCGTCATTCGTCTTGCCAGAGTATTTGACGTCTGTCACATCGTTTATTATTAGGATGTCAGCACCGACGATTACTCCGTTTGAATGATCGACAACACGCCCATTGATGGTTCCATTGGGAGACTGTGCAGCCAGGGGGAGGGCTAGAGACACGATGCAAGCGAAAACAAAAGCAATGCGGGGGAAGCGCACGCGCACGGTGAATCTCCTGTGGCCGACGGATTCGGACATCCTGTTCGGGTCTACGGAGAGGGGGCCCACGTGGTACCACTCCTTCTTTAATTAGTTGGAAGCGTGCTGGAACCAAGAAGGATGTAACTACGATTAAGGATGATTGGGGTCGACTCGCAGGTAAGCAAAAAGGAGAGGCTTGCCACTCGGCTTGCGACTGCCGCCATTCGGCTCGATCGTAACGAACACAGCATCAATTTGTGCTAGCAGTTTCGGGTCGTCCAGCTTCAAGACCCACCGCTTCTTTGAAGCATTGTCCTCGTAGAAAATACCGAGGGGGAATGCCTGCTCCCGGTCCGGTCCGCGCCGGCCCCACACCTGGAACGTGCTGGCGTTCTTCACTGCAGTCTGCTGATCCAGGTCATAGGCGTAGAAGATCAGCGACTTCCCCTTCGTGTAAAACACGCGCCCATAGGGTTTCTGGGTCGCTCCATTGCGGGCCACGTCGTACACTTCCGCGACATACAGATCCCGTGCGCCCATGAGTTCCCGAATGTCACGGTCGTGCGCGAGCAATTCCTGTTGCTGATCCACGGCAACTTCACGCTGATGCAGCAGGTTCGTGAGTTCGTTGACTTTTGCGTCTAACGTTGCCACCTGCTTCGCATTTTGGGAAGACTGTTCAGCTATTGAATCCAGCTTCATCTGCAGCACCTGCGCAGTTGACTGAGCGGCATTGAATTTCAGTTCCGCCTCGGTCCGCTGCTGAATGAGTTCCTGTCGCCCAGCATCAGCGTTGCGTAACGCAGAATCCGACTGCTCCTGCGTCGCTTTCATCTGATCCATTTTCGCCGACTGCTGTTCCATCTGCCGACGCAGATCGGCAATGACGCTGTCACGTTGCTTGACTTGGGCGTGCGCGACCTCGCCTTCATGGCTCGCGTCACTTAGTTGTTCCTCCAATGAAATCTGGCTTTGCGTGTCTGGACGGGGTGCTGTAACGATTGCGGCATTTGTCCCACGGCGAACACCGACCTGATAAGCGCACACGGCGAGAGCGACGAAAAGCAGTATTCCGGCAGCATAGAGGGCCCACACGCTGCGCCAAGCGGCGGCGCTTTCAGGAGCGAGGACTCGACGAGAGTTAGTTTCACGATGGGGCGGAATCGGTCCGTTGCGCTCGATTCCGCCCCCCCCCTCATCTCGTGCGATGCGCTCGAAAAGAGCAGACTCCGCCTGCTTTTCCGACCAACGCGAACCTGCTTCCATATTTTGCGGGGTTTCTTCTGCTGCCATCGCTGGGATTGCATGGCGAATGATCGCTTCGTATTGCTGCAGGGCTTCACGGCAGGAGGAGCAAACGACAAGATGCTCCCGTAGTCTCCGCTGGTCTTCCTCGCTCAGTTGGCCCGAGGTTGAAACGGCACAGAGTTCTAGGAACTCGTCATGGGGTTCGGTGTGAGACAACGCCCCTGCTCCTCGGATGAATAACGCCTCCTATGATACTGCTCAATCGCCCTGCCCAAAAATTTGTTTCCGTAGTTTTTCCAATCCCCGAAAATAATGGTGCTTAACGTTTCCTCGGGTCTGGTCCACTTTCACCGCGATCTCTTCAAAGGTGTAACCGTCGAGCAGATAAAGGCCCAGAATTTGACGCTGGATTTCGGAAAGAACTCCGAACACCTTGCGTAATCCAACCCTTCCAAGCACCTCTTCAATCGAGTTCTCGTATCGAACGGCTGTGGCACTCGAACCTCTGAGTTCGTTTCCAACGTCTTCCAGATCGACCTGGGCATAGAAATGTCGTGAATCCAGATAGCGGCGACGGTCGATTGCACGATGGTAAGCCATCTGGACGATCCACGAGCGGGGCGAACTTTTGGAACCATCAAACACTGCGCTCTTCTGATGGATGAAGAGGAAAACGTCTTGGAGCAAGTCGTCCGCTTCTGAATCGTCCCTGAGGATCTTGTACCCGACCGCCCGTACCAACCGCGCATAACGGCGAAAGAGGCAACCCAAGGCCTCCTTATCTCCATCGACGGTGCGAGCCATCAGGACTTCGTCCGTAATTTCGATGCTGTCGACTGAATAGCGATTGGCACTGGACGCCCCTGCTGATGCCGTGGCAGAGGATGGGATCGCGAATCGGGCTGTAATCGACGTGGTCAAGTCCGTTGGGATGTGATTAAGCGGAGTGCGGACAGAATCACACTCTTTAGAGTTCAGATCGCTCGATATATAACTCTATCGTGTGTTTATTGCAAGACAAATACATCCCATCGCTTGTGGTTTTAGCGATTAACAATGCCTATCGTTTGGGTAGATGGACGACATTGACTATCGCGAATCGTTTGCGAACCGTCTCCGCGATCTCAGGATTGCGGCTGGCCTCAGCCTTGAGAAGGCCAGTGGACGCGGCGGCCTGTCCACTAATTTCTGGGGAAACCTCGAACGCAATGAACAAGAGGCTTGTCTGAATACGATCTTCAGTCTTGCCAAGGGCCTCGGGATCAGCGCTAGTGTCTTAATTGCACTTGACGACAAAGACAAACAACAGCCGGATCGTCGGGAACTGGACAACTTGCTCGATCTCCTCACCCCTCCGCAATTGCAGCTTGTAATTCAAGTATCGAGGTTGATCTACGTCTACAAACCTGGTCCTTCACTCGAGAACCCACCGGCCTCCTCATCAGCAGTTTGAGCGCCCTATCTTGTTCCAGATCTCCTTTTGATCAACGCTTTCGATAGCACAATAGGCCCCGTTCACACGCGATAAAGTGTTATTTTTCTATAGGATAAACTCTATAGACAGTTTTAGAAACCCATGGTCCTAGCTATGGTTGTGACGAGGCTATACCGTGAAACACCGGACGCTATTCGCACAACGGATCAGAAAACTTAGAAAGGCGGCGAAACTCAGCCTCGAAAACGCCGCGGAGCGAGGCAATATCACTGGAAACTTCTGGGGGGATGTGGAACGTGGCAACAAAGTGCCAAGCCTGGACACGATCGTCGCCATGGCCAAAGGTCTTGCTTTGCCACCAAGCACTCTTCTGCTCTTGGAAAGAGAAGAAGAGCCACGAGATATCCGCAAGCGCATCGATTCTCTTCTCACAAAGTGCAACCCACAGCAACTTGAAATGGTTCACCGCATTATTAAGGTTCTCCTCGAACCCTGAGCCGCCAGCCGCGATTCTTCCAACTAGGAGATGTTGCGTCGCGCTTCCGACTGCCCGTGACCCGCTCCCAATCGGTAGCAAAGCTTCCGATAAGCCGACTTTACGTTTGGTTTTTTCGTCGCTCATGATTTCACCGCAACATTTGATATCTGACAGCCATTTGGACTGAATCCTCGCTGCCGTTAATCCAGCCGCTGCATACCGCCCAACCATCTTCGATGAATCCCGGACCAGGGCCCGGTGTTTCGTTTTCTTTCAACTGCCAGCCACCCGGCACGCATTGCACCTCGTAAGGCGGCCCCGGCGTCTTCAACATCAGTTTCCAGTGATCGAATAAATCCCTTGATTCTCCGATGCGTTTGCGCGTGCTGGTAAAGATGCATTGATGCATGGCGTCTTGCTGCGCTTCCCGGCAATTGCCGCGAGCAGACCAGCGCTCGACATAGTCGACGCCATTTTCGTCCGTCTTATGGAGCGTCTTTTGTGGCGTCGGTTGAAGCGTTGGATACACGACAGGCGGCGTGGGTTTAGGGTTGGGTTCAGGAGAAGGGCGTGGCCGGAGGACGAAAACCAGAATCAAGATGATTAGGAAAAGCACTGCTGTCGTCCCGCAAATGCGCCAGAAGTAGTCCGGGCTGTGCTGTGACGCAATTTTCTTGATGACGATGCCGGCGAGGCTGCCACCGGAGAAAAAGCCGAGGAGAATCTTTCCCAAGCCGCCCGTGAGCCAGTCCGGCAAATGTTCGAACCAGGGCACATTGAGGATTCGGGAAACGATGAAGAGCAGAACGATGGTCAATCCGATGGAGACCAGAAACACAAGGAGCGAATCGATAAACCCAAAGTTAGGGGATTCATCATCACGATACATACCCACCTCGTCCCGAATGGATGTAAAGATTGGCTCTGCAAATGATACTTTACCGGCCGCTTTCGCTTCTTTCCGGGGCTGCCTGAAGCGCGTTGAATCTCGCGAGAAGCCGAGAACATTCGATCACTTTGACGTGACGTATCGAGCCGCGAAAGAAGGACTTGGTAAAGCCGTTGAGCAGAAGCGGTGTTCTGTGGACCCTTGAAGGGGTTGGGCAATTGGGACACGAGACACACCCAAAATGAAATTGGCAGCTAAGGACCACCAGCATGCCGAATCGGTCAATTTCTGGGTCGTGGTTTGGGCAGTCGGAAATCCGGAAGTTATACGGGAGTAAACATTTCGGGGCCATTTTCAAGATCGGTACCCGGAAACGCACTTGTGTCCACGAATGGAGGAGTTCCCGGTTCGTGTGCGACTCGGAAACAGATATCCACCGTTGCTTGGAGCCTTCTTGACCCACTGGATAGGGGCGCGTAGTATCGGCCCAAACGGCGGCGCTTCTGACGGTTTCGGCACGACCGCGCATCCTATTGCTGATCCGCGATGGTCTGTGTTGGCGAACGCAGTTCCCCTAAAATGCAATGCATCAAGTTGACACACACCATCGAGGATTCCCCCGCAGATGGATGGCTTATCCTCGCTGGCCATTCATTTCGATGGTTGTTTGCGCTGTCTTGCTCGCTGTGGTTCTAGCAGTATTCAGGACCAAGCTTCGGGGGCTTGACGTTTTCTCCGTATTCTTGCTTTTCGGAGCAGCCGTTCTCTCCGTCCTGATTGTCCTCTACACCAGATCTTTGCGCCGCGCGCAACAAATACAGCTCGATACCGAAGAACGGCTCCAGCAGATGGCAGACAACATTCAGGAAATCGTCTGGATGATTGATACGGAGACCAAGAAGGCTCTCTACGTAAACGCGGCCTACGAGACGATTACCGGCCGTACCTGCCAGAGTCTGCTGGACAATCCGTCTTCGTACGAGGATCTCATCCATCCCGAAGATCGAGTTTACGTGCTTGCAAAGCTTGGAGAAGCAACGCAGACAGGCCATTTCGATGAAAGATTTCGGATCGTGCGCGCCGACAGCGAAGTGCGATGGGTGACTGTGCATGGTTTTCCGGTACGGGACGACAATGGCAGAATCTACCGTCTCGTCGGAACGGCTCAGGAAGTCACTGCACTCAAGGAAGCAGAGGAAAAGATTGCCAAGCACCTAGCATCAGCCGAGTCCGCAAGGGCAGAATCCGATGCTCTATGCAAGGCCACTCTCGCGCTGACCGCAGATCTTCGGATGGACTTTGTCCTGGACACATTGCTTGAGTCGTTGTTGGAACTAGTCCCAGGCGAGTGTGCACGCGCGCTGCTCTTGGAGGGCGACTCACAGCTTCTTGTGGCACGAGAAAAATTACGTCACGACGTTCCCAAGAAAGCTCCGGAATATCCATTGACCCTCGACGCTGCAGACTCCCCGTTCCTGTTGCGCATATTGACGACCCAGAACAGCCTCTTGCTCGCCGACACCAGAGACGAGAAAGAATGGCCCAGATTCAAGGGCCATACCAACATCCGATCATGGCTGTGCGTGCCGCTGGTTGCGTCCCAGCAGACCTTGGGACTTCTTTCGGTGGGCCACACCCAGGCAAACACCTTCACTCAAGACCACCTTCGGCGCACGCAGTTATTGGCGATACCCTCTGCTGCGGCGATCCAGAATTCTCGCCTCTACGAGCGTGCTGAGATTTATGGGTCCGAACTTCAGCGGCGTCTTACGGATCTTCGCCAAACAGAGAGAGCTCTCGAACAGTCAGAGGAAGGACGGAGGGTATTTGAGGACAAGTTTCAAAAGGTTTTCCGTTCCAGTCCGATTCCGTTTTCCATCACGACAGTCAATGAAGGGCGATTCGTAGATGTGAATACCGCATTCGAGCGGCGATACGGCTACTCCCGTGCCGAACTGATCGGCCGTACAGTCGACGAACTTAGGATCTGGGAAGACCCCAAGGATCGCGCATTGATGATCGCGCAACTCCAACATCGGGGTCCCATTCGGAACGTCATCACCCGGCTTCGGACCAAGTCCGGCGAAATCAAGACCACTGCGTACTCCGCAGACAAGATCCAATTCGATGGTCAATCCTGTATTCTTGCCGTTTCAGAAGACCTTCCGGGTAACGATAAATCCTTGAATAATTGACCGTTCCAAAGCGCCGCGGTCCTTCGCCATGACCTGCAGGCCCAGCCCCGTCCTACTCCTGTCCCGAATCCGGGCCACCAAACAGAAAAACGCTCAGTCCTGTTCGGAAATCAATCACAATATGAACTCCTCCACGGGAGAAGCCCGAAGGAATCACATAATGCGGCAGAGTGGAGCATCCACTCTTATGAGTACGCAGGAAGTTATTGTCGTTGTCCAGCTAAGACTCGATCCCAACCATCGCGAGGAGTTTCTGCGGACACTTTTTGATATCGTTGAACGCTCTCGGATTGCTCCAGAATGTCTCTCTTACGAACTGTTCAGCCGCACCGAAGACGACAACACGCTTGTTCTCTTTCAAATATGGCGTACACGAGAAGCATTCAAACAGAACTGGGTCTATAGCGATCTACCTAGAATCAACACAAACTCACATCTGCTCTTGGCTCCAATAGAATCGTGGGAGTTGCTTGAACTACCGTTTTGAAGAATCGGGAGCGGCTATGCAGCCGAGGAAATGAGGGAATGACTTCTCCCTCGGGTCTTCGCCATCTGTACGGTGCGATTCAAGAACGCGGTCACGGCAGATGAATGCCTTCCTTTTCGAATGACTAACGCGGTTTCGATTTGCACAAGCTCGGAAAGAAACAACCGAACAACGATTCCTTCGGGGGAGGTTCTAAAAGCTCCGGAATTTGCCAGGGCAATTCCGGCCCCGCGCGTTACCAAATATTGTGCTTCGTGAGGACTGGCAGCCTCCGCCGCGATGTTTGCTGCAACACCGGCGTCTGAGAAACGGTTCAGCAGCCATGACCGGAACCGAAGATCACGACGTTTTCCGCCAATGATCAGCCTTTCACCCTGCAAATCCTCGAGTCTCAGCGCTCGCCTTTTTGCGAGTCGATGCGATTTCCGCATTGCTGCCGCCAACGGCAACCTGAAGAGTGAAATGACATCCAGCTGAGGCGCGTCGATTGGCAGCATAACGATCCCACAATCCCATTCCCCATTTTGAACCTGAAGGGTTGTCTCCTCACAGGAAGAACTCTCAAAGTTGATATTCACTCCCGGCGACTCGCCAAGAACCGCGTCCCGCAGTTCGGTCATAAAGCGCAAGTCAACGTACGACGAGTAACCAACTGTGAAACGTCCAATGTCCGTTCCCTCTCGAACGACCGCGGAAACCGTGCGATCGAAATCGTGGATAATTTTGCGCGCACCATAGAGCAAGCGCCGTCCCGAAGGCGTCAACTCGACATGTCGGCTGTGGCGCTCGAACAGTTGCACACCCAGCTTGTTTTCCAAGCTCTTTACCGACCGACTCAACCAGGGTTGGGAAACGTGTAGACGGGACTGAGCCGCTCTTGTGAAATGCAGCTCCTCACCCACGGCGACGAACCCTTTCAATTTATCCAGATCAACGTTCACTGACATGACCGTCTCCAACTACCGCTCAGATAGGAGAAGTGGCTTCGGCCGCGTTGAGAATGGGCATTGCTATTATCAGATGCAACCCCGAAGCACTGGGATAGTTGCGTGCTTTCCTTTAGAACTCCACTCAACAGGGGTTACTGACCGCGTTTCGGCACATTGTTTCGCCGCATACCTCTAAACCTTCGGTGCCGTTAGAACCTCTGGACGCCCAGTGTTCCCGCCTGTTCCACTGCCGGCTTCTGTTTTTCTCAGCCATTCCGATCTGGCATCGTTTCGCGCCAACGAAGTCTTGGACGGCCTGACGGTTCCGGATTACGGTCATTCACATCCAGCTCGATCGAAACGGGGGTCATCGTCGTGCTCAATTCCAAAAAACACCCTACAGCGGAAAGAATTCCCGTCGCGCAACACCAATTCCCAGTACAGGGACCGTTTGAGCGCCTGCTTGATAGCGACGAAGCCGCAGAGCTACTGGGCATTCACAAGAAGACACTTCAACGCATGGCTCGTACGGGAGAACTTCCCGGCTTTCAAATCGGCGATCTGTGGCGTTTCCGGGCTTCCACTCTGAACGAGTGGCTGACATCAAAGCTGGCGTCCTGATCCGAGGACTGCGCAGAATTCCCCTCGACTCCGCTTGACGGCTGCGCTACTCTCGGAGAAGCCATCCGTGCCGTCTTTGCACACAGGAGGTTTCAGTGTTCAGACGAGCACGACATCAGCAAGGCAGTCTACAGTGCGTTAAGCGAAAGACGGGCAAGACCGTCTGGGAGTTTCGCTGGTATGAGCCGACGACCAAGGGCGATACGGTTTATCGCAAGAAGGTCATCGGCACAACCGAAGAGTACAAGACCGAATCCCAGGCACAACGAGCCGCCGACGCTGTGCGCTTAACCATTAACGCTGAACAAACGCCAAAGTCGATATCGATCGCGGCGCTGGTTCAGCATTACCGCACCCATGAACTTTCGGCGGACAATCAGGGCAAAGCGTTCTCGACCAAGCAGGCTTACAAGTTTTATCTCAAGAACTGGATCGTGCCGCGCTGGGGTCCGCATTCGCTACGGGACGTCAAAACCGTTGCCGTCGAAAGTTGGCTGAAAGCGGTGCCGCGATCCAGGGGCAGCAGAGCAAAAATCAGGAACATCATGAGTGCCTTGTTCAATCACGCACGACGATATGAATGGACAGACCGGAATCCGATTACGCTGGTGCGTCAGAGCGCCAAGCGCCAACGCGTCCCGGAGGTGCTTACGGAAGAAGAGCTGCAGGCTCTCATTCCGCAATTGAGCGCGAGAGATCGCGTCCTGGTTTTGCTCGACGCCTGTACGGGTCTTCGCGTTGGTGAGCTACTCGGGTTGAAGTGGAGCGACGTAGATTTCGAAAACGGGCAACTTCACGTCACCCGTTCTGTAGTGCACCAGGTGGTAGGAGACTGCAAGACCGAAGCCTCGCAGAAACCAGTGCCGCTCGATTCTTTCCTGGCACAGGAGCTTCTGACGTGGAGGTCGACCTGCCCCTACAACCAAAACGACGATTGGGTGTTCGCCAGCCCTCTCACCAAGGGCAGGCAGCCCTATTGGCCGGAAAACCTGATGAAGCGTGGAATTCGTTCCGCGGCAAAGCGTGCGGAGATTGTGAAGCATATCTCTTGGCATACTTTCCGTAGGACTTTCTCGACGCTTCTGAAGGCGAACGGCGAGGACATCAAGACCGTGCAGGAATTGCTCCGGCACGCCAACAGCAGGATCACGCTCGACATCTACACGCAGGCCGTCACGCCGGCCAAGCGCGCTGCCCAAACCAAAGTTGTCGAGATGATCGTGCGGAAACCCAAGGAACAGAAGGCCCCGGAAGAGGAGCGGATTCCTTTATCGAACCCTTCCGAACCTACGCCGTCGAGTGCAGCGCCTGTAAGTGCTTGAAAGAATGGCGGGGACGACGGGACTCGAACCCGCGGCCTCTGCCGTGACAGGGCAGCGTTCTAACCAACTGAACTACGTCCCCACTCGCCAAATCAACAAGATGCGCAATCGCCAGTGTTTATGCTGCTGGACTGCTGACAACCTAGGCAATACCGCCGATGGCGTCGAGCAAATCTCTACCGGAAATATCCTAACAGCTTCTCCGAGAACGCGAAAGGGCGGAGCCGGTCGCCACCAAATGGACCCGTGTGCACCGCGACAAGCCTCTAACACACCCCAACGAACTGACTCGCAGACACCGAAGGAATTCAGCGCACACGCGCGGGGTCCGCTTGCAGCAATCGTGCTAATTTAGGGAGGGTTTGCCTGGCAGGCTCGAAGCCGTCATTCTTGCCGCAGGGCAGCCGACTCAAGAGTCTAGGGCGATTCGGTAGTGGTTTCACTACACCATCCGGGGGCATGGGGTGAGTGGACAATCAGTTTGAAACGTTTTATATTACCACTCAAATTCGACGTCCATGCTGAGGATCCATCCCCATGAGGTCGCTACTGCTAGAAGTCGCAGTTCTCGCACTCGCTGTCGCCACGATTTCTTCCGCCCAAGATTCGAACTTCGCGCCAGAGGGTCAACAGATCCCGGTGCCGGAATGTCTGGCGATGAAGGGTCTGTGGGAGGGTGGTTCGAAGCCGTGCAGCCAGACCGAACATGAGGCATGGCTCGCCGATATCACACATTGGAAGATGGAGCGCCGGATTCGCATTGGCTACAACGGCACACGCTACGAGTTGCCCGCCTTGCAATGGACGCAGTCGAGCTTCATGCAGCCTCAAATGATGGTGCAGGATCGGTACTTCTACGATCCCGTCGCGGGCAAATATACCGTGGACCGGTACCTCGACGATCTGGAAAAGCGCTACGGCGGCATTGATGCGGTCCTGATCTGGCCCACCTACCCGAACATGGGGATCGACGATCGCAATCAGCACGACATGATTCGCAGCATGCCGGGAGGCGTTGCGGGCGTGAAGCAGATGGTTGCAGACTTCCATCGCCGGAGCGTGCGAGTGTTGTTTCCGATGATGATGTGGGACCAGGGCACTCGGGATCCGGGCCTGACTTGGCCCGATGCGATCGCCAGTCTGATGGCGGAAGTCGGCGCCGACGGAATCAACGGCGACACACAGGATGGAGTTCCACTGGCCTTCTCGTTAGCCGCTGACAAAACCGGGCACACACTTGCTTTCGAACCCGAAGAAGGCCTGGCCGACGAAGCTCTGGCATGGAACGTGATGACGTGGGGCCAATACCAATTTCCGTTCACTCCTCTCGTGGACAAATATAAGTGGCTTGAGCCGCGGCACATGGTGAACATTTCGCACCGCTGGAATCGCGATAAGACTGACGACTTGCAGTTCGCATTCTTCAATGGCGTGGGCTGGGAGAGTTGGGAAAACATCTGGGGAATCTGGAATGGAATCACGCCGCGCGACGCGGAAGCGACCCGGCGTGTCTCCGCGATCGAGCGCGCGGTGGCACCCTTCCTGGTCAGTCCGGGGTGGGAACCGATGTCTCCCATGCTTCGTTATGGCGTGTACGCGAGCCGCTGGCCGCTGGGAGACCAATCGCTGTGGACGATCGTGAACCGTAACGAGTATGACGTTGAGGGCGACCAGATTGAGATTGCAACGAGAGACAACGTTCATTACTTCGACCTCTATCACGGAGCTGAACTGAAGGCGCAGGCTCGCCCGGGTGGGAAAACTGTTCTCGCTTTTTCGATCGAGGCTAAGGGTTATGCTGCAATCCTGGCGACGAGCGCTGCGCCGGATCAGAAGACGGTGGCCTTGATGTCCACCATGAAAGAGCTGACGGCGACGCCGCTGGCTAACTACTCTCACGAATGGAAGTTCCTGCCGCAACAGATTGTTCCGATCGCCCCGACAAAGACCGCGACCAGTGTGCCTGCGGGCATGGTCAGAGTTCCCGAGGGCGATTTCCTTTTCCAGGTTTCAGGAATCGAGATTGAAGGCTTCAACGATATCGGAGTCGATGTGCAGTATCCATGGGAGGTCTCACCCCGGCGATTTCACGAGCATCCCATGCACATATCTTCTTTCTATATCGACAAGTACCCGGCGACGAACGCTGACTTCAAGAAGTTTGTCGACGCTACTCACTATCACCCCAAAGACGACTTGAATTTTCTCCGTGACTGGAAGGATGGGACCTATCCGAAAGGATGGGAAAACCGGCCGGTGACGTGGGTGTCACAGGAAGATGCGCGGGCGTATGCGAGTTGGGCAGGAAAGCGCTTGCCCCATGAATGGGAGTGGCAGTATGCGGCCCAAGGCACAGATGGCCGGCTCTATCCCTGGGGCAACGAGTGGGATGACAATGCCGTGCCAGCGCCGGAGAAATCGCGCAGGATGCGAAGCCCAGATCCAGTCGATGCGCATGCGAAGGGAGCCAGTCCGTTCGGCGTAATGGATATGGTGGGGAACGTCTGGCAGTGGACTGAGGAGTTTGTGGACGAGCACACGCGGGGCGGGATTCTGCGCGGCGGAAGTTACTATCGACCTCAGGGCTCGATCTGGTACTTCCCTCAGGCCTACAAACTGAACGAGCACGGCAAGCTGCTGCTGATGTCGCCCAGTATGGACCGCTCCGGCGGAGTGGGATTCCGCTGCGTAGCAGACTCGCAATGACCGGCTGGTAGCGCCGAGGAACCTAGCCTTGCTATGCTTCCAGTCGGCGACCTTCAACTCAGCAAATCATGACAGCGCCGGTCACAATGCGGCAGATTGCAGAGCGGGCGGGGGTGTCGATCGGCACTGTCTCTCATGTGATCAACCAGACTGCCGTCGTGCGGGCTAAACTGCGCGACCGCGTGTTGGAAGCGATCCGCAGCATGGGCTACCAGCCGAGCGCTCTGGCGCAGGGACTCCGCAGAAACCGCACCAACATGCTGGGCATGGTGATTCCCGATATTACAAATCCGTTCTTTCCAGGCGTGGTTCGCGGCGTGGAAGACGTGGCGTACAAGCGCTCGTTCCGCGTGATTCTCTGCAATGCAGACAATGATCCGTCGAAGGAAGAATCGTATGTGCGCGAGTTGCGCTCATATCACATCGCCGGATTATTGATTATTCCGGCGGCGGGCGCGGACATCGCGGGCCACCTGCGAGCCTACGCGTCGGCCTCGGTTCCCGTGGTTTGTATTGACCGCGTCCCCGATGGGTGGAAGGGCGACGCCGTCCTGGTGGCCAATGCGGAGGGTGCTTATCTTGCCACACGACACCTGATTCAAATGGGGCATAGGCGTCTGGCCGTGATTGCCGGGCCGTTGAAACTTACGAATGCAGCCGAACGCTTAAAAGGTTTTACACGTGCGCTCAAGGAGGCCCGCATCGACATTGAAGCGGAGTTTGTGCAGGAAGCGCGCTTTGACACGGCAAGCGGTCACCAGGCTGCTCTTCGGCTCCTCCGCATGTTGCCTCGCCCGACCGCGATTTTTGCCTGTAACGATCTGATGGCTTTCGGAGTACTGCAGGCTGCTCGGGACCTGGGCCTGCGATGCCCGGAGGATCTTTCCATCGCCGGTTTCGACAGCCTTGAGTTTACAAAGTTCACCGATCCTTCCCTGACCTCGGTGTATCAGCCGGGATATCAGCTGGGCGCGACAGCCGCACGGCTTCTGATGCAGCGCGTTGACGGGCTGCGGGCGGCGGCGAAAAAAGTTGTTCTCCCCACCGAATTCAAGAAGCGCAATTCTGTGGGACCGCCCCCCGAGGTCCCCGATGGCGACGGGCGATCCTCGACTACGCGCCGACGCGGCCGGGTCGAGTAGGGCATTTCATTCGACAATTGAAACCTTTCAATTCAGTACACTCAGATGCTACGTGGACTGGGAGCGGATTCCTCACTATAATCTCCCTTCCCGCCATGACTGCAAGCGGCACTCCCCCGCACAAAGCCTCGACAATACTGAACGCAGTCCCTCCGGCGATGATTCGTCCGAGCCGCGTGCTTTCGGACTGGCGGGTATCCGTGCTGGCGCTGATTGGACTGTGGGCCATCATTTATATGGTTGGCATCACGCGACCGCCCTTGCTGGACGACGTCGACACGGTCCACGCCGAGGCGGCCCGCGAAATGCTGCGGCGGCACGACTGGGTGACGCTGTATACCAATGGGTTTCGCTATCTGGAAAAAGCCCCGCTGATGTATTGGAGTCTCGCGACCAGCTATGAGATTTTCGGCATCAGCGATTGGAGCACTCGGCTGCCTTTGATGCTTGGCGTTCTGGCGCTGGTTCTCGCGACCTATCGGTTGGGCCGGTATGCTTATGGTAATGCCGGTGGACTCTATGCCGGGGTTGCGCTGGTCACATCGCTCGGCCTGTTTATTTTCACGCGTTTTCTCATTCCCGAGGTGCTGGTCGCGTTGTGGCTTACTCTCGGATACCATTTTTTCTTGCAGTCGCTCGAACAGGAACAGCCCTCTCGCCTGATTTGCTGGGGATTCGCGGCGATGTGCGCTTTGAATCTGCTCACGAAGGGCCTGATCGGGTTGGTGTTTCCCGCGGGAGCGATCGGACTTTATCTTCTTTTGACCGGCGATTTGCGGCGTCTGCTGCGGTTGCATGTGGTTTCGAGCACTCTGGTGTTTTTCGTAATCGCTGCCCCGTGGCACATCCTGGCGGCGATGCGCAATCCATCGCAGGGCCAGGCCCGCGGGTTTCTGTGGTTCTACTTCATTAACGAACACGTTATGCGCTTCCTGGGCAAACGAGTGCCTCCTGGGTACGACACGGTTCCGCTCGCGATCTTCTGGGTGTTATTGTTGGCGTGGCTTTTGCCCTGGAGCGCATTTCTGCCGCAAGCTTTGCGCGACGTGCCGTTGCGGTTGCGGAGGTTTCGCGACCCCGGCAATCCATTGGACCGGCGACGGCGCGCGAGTCTGCTCTTCTTTCTATGGGCGATCGTCATCCTGGGGTTCTTCAGTTTTTCGACGCGGCAGGAGTACTACACCATTCCGGCCCTGCCAGGCGTCGCGCTTCTGGTAGGCGCGTGGCTGGCGCGTGAGTGCGGACCGGAGGCGCGCGAGTCTGATCGCCGGGCGGGTAGGATTTCCTCCGCCGTCCTGTTTGCTGTTGGTGTGTTGGGATTTGTGGCCGGGATGTATCTTCTGTCGGTTTCGCATGAACCTGCTCCCGGCGCGGACCTGGCGGACTTGCTCAAGAAAAATCCGCAGGACTATAACTTCTCGCTCGGGCATGTGCTCGATCTAACGCCCCGGGCCCTGGGCGCGTTTCGTGGTCCGCTCCTGGGGGCATCGCTCGGCTTATTTCTCGGGACTGGATTAAACTGGCTGCTGCGTCGGCACCGGCGTCCTTTTGCAGGCAATATCGCGCTCGTCACCATGATGGTTGTGCTGCTAGCCTGCGTGCATTCCTCGTTCACCACGTTTTCGCCGATTCTCTCTTCTTACAATCTTGCCGACGCTATTCGCCAAAAATTCCGGCCCGGCGATCTGATCGTGATCGACGGCGAGTATAGCGACGCCTCCACGCTTAATTTCTATACCGGGGTTCAAGTGCATGTCCTGCATGAGCCGAGCGGCAACTTGTGGTACGGGGCGAAATTTCCCGACGCTCCGCATATTTTCGAAACTCCCGAATCGCTGGCGCTGTTGTGGAAAGGTCCGGCAGCCGTGTTCCTGTG
>Ga0210395_10001188_pt1 | contig 20214 bp, 20 predicted proteins | sample IncBWH4OmetaG_FD_150861 | JGI IMG/M metagenome (GOLD analysis project Ga0210395, IMG submission 150861) | Forest soil microbial communities from Barre Woods Harvard Forest LTER site, Petersham, Massachusetts, United States - Inc-BW-H-4-O ...
GTCCGGGTTCTTCCCATTACCAGAGGCCGTGGGCGCTGCCGCTGGTGACGACGGCAGGCGCGCTGGTGTCGGCGTTGATCGTGGCCAAGTTTGCTCCCGAAGCCAGCGGCCACGGCACCGACAACGCGATCGAGGCGATCCACACCGATCCGCGGCACATCCGGGGCCGGGTCGTGTTGGTGAAGATGGTTTCCAGCGCGCTGACCATCGGCTCGGGCGGTTCAGCCGGGCGTGAAGGCCCGACCGCCCAGATCTCGGCCGGCTTCGCGTCGATGCTGGCGCGCCGCCTGCACCTGTCCGACGCGGACGGCCGAATCCTGGTGTCGCTGGGGGTGGGCGCTGGCATCGGCGCCATCTTCGGCGCGCCACTGGGTGGCGCAGTCCTGGCAGCGTCGATCATTTACCGCGAAGACCTCGAGTACAGCACGCTCTACCCCGGCTTCGTCACCTCGGCGACCGCCTATGCCGTGTTCGGCTCGTTTTTGGGCTTCGACCCGATGTTCGGCTACGTCGACGCCGAATATCGTTTTGAGGACGCCTGGCCGCTGCTGTGGTTCGTCGTCCTGGGTGTCGTCGCAGCAACTGTGGGGTATCTGTACGCGCGCATCTTCTATGCCACCGAAGCGCTGACCGCTCGACTCCCTGGCGGCTCAGTCCTCAAGCCCACCATCGGCGGCCTGCTGGTCGGCCTGTTGGGTTTGGCGATTCCCCAGATCCTGAGCAGCGGGTACGGCTGGGTGCAGTTGGCGACGACCAAGACAGGACTGCTGACGATTCCGTTGTGGATCGTGCTGATCCTGCCGATCGCGAAAATCGTCGCCACGTCGTTGTCCATCGGCACCGGCGGATCCGGCGGAATCTTCGGGCCCGGGATCGTGATCGGGGCGTTCGTCGGCGCGGCGGTCTGGCGGCTGGGCGACATGTTCCATCTTCCGGGTGTGCCAAATAGCCCGGGCATCTTCGTGGTGGTGGGGATGATGGCGTGTTTCGGCAGCGTCGCGCACGCGCCGCTGGCCATTTTGATCATGGTGGCCGAGATGACCGGGTCGTTCTCGGTCGTGCCAGGAGCGATTATCGCGGTCGGCATCGCATCATTGCTGATGCATCACACCAAGGTGTCGATCTACCGCTCGCAGCGCCTCAACCGCGAAACCGCCGAAGCCGAGCGCCCACACGCCGCGGCCATCGCGCCCTGATCAGCTTTTACGCTTGGCGGTTTTCGCCGCGGCGCGTTCGGTGGAGGAGCCCTCGTGGACTAACTTGCCGCCCGCATTTTCCAGGTGAGCCCGCACGAACCACTGGAACTTCTCCAGTTCGGCCGCCTGGTCGATCAGGATGTCTTGGGTGACCGGATCAGCCGCTTCGGTTTCGTCGATGGCCTTGCGGGTGTCTTCGATAACACCGTTGTAGACCAGGTCAAGTGCGGCCAGATGGGCCTGCACGGTGTCCCGGCCGACGGAGTAGTCGTCCCAGGTGCGATCTTTGAGGATTGCGCCCGGGGTACCGTGCGGCGACCCACCAAGGGTCGCGATGCGCTCGGCCACCTCGTCTGCGTAGCCACGCACCAACTCCACCTGCGGGTCGATCATCTCGTGAACCCCGATGAAGTTGGGGCCGACCACGTTCCAGTGGATGTGCTTGAGCGTCAGGTGGAGATCGTTGTATGTGCTCAGCTGCTTCTGCAGCAGCCCAGCGACTTTGATTGCCTGCTTTTCGGTCATGCCTGGGACGGTGAACTGCGTCATGGCGGGTCGAATACCCGATGACCGCGAGCCGTAACCGCGAGACCTGTCACAGTGCGCGGATGTCCTGAACCGGCAGTCGAGCGCCCCGGCGCGGCTCGTAGGCCAGTCCGCTGGCCTCCAACAACCGGACCACCCGGTAGCGGTGCGGCCGCATCGGCTCGAGCAGCTCGACCATCTCGGCGTCGTCGATCGGACGTCCCAAGAGCGTCCACCCGATCATCTTGGATATGTGGTAATCGCCCACTGACAAAGCATCGGGATCGCCGAACGCACGTTGCGCCGTCTCGGCCGCCGTCCACACTCCGACTCCAGGCAGCGACGTCAGCGCTTCCCGGGCCTGTCCGGCCGGCCACGACGCCAGCCGTTCCAACGATGGCGCCCGCTGCGCGCAGCTGACGACGGTCCGGGCCCGCCCGGGATCGACGTTGGCACGGTGAAATTCCCACGACGGGATGTGCCGCCACACGTCCGCCGACGGCGGCACCCGCATCCGCGCGGGCGCAGGTCCCGGCGGCGGCGTGCCGAATTTGGTCACCAGTAGGCGCCAGGACCTGAACGCATCGGCGCCAGGTACCCGCTGCTCGATGACCGCCGGGATGAGGGCTTCCAGGACCTGACCGGTGCACCCAAGCCGCAGGTGCGGCACTCGCCGATGCGCGGCGGCGACCGTCGTGTCGGCCGGGACGAAATCCGACGAATCGTCTTGCGCACCCAGCATCGTCGGGAGAGCGTCGAGGAACTCCTCAGCGCCGCTCCCCCATGCCGTGCATTCGACGGCATCGGGCGCGGCCCGGTTGATTCGCGCCGTCACGGACCCGCTGCGCAACAGGCTGGTTCGCCAGATGGCGCCGTCATCAGCGACCTGATAGCAGGGATCTCGAGGACCTCGGCGCAGCGGGGAAAGAGTGAGCCAGGGGCTGACCACGCCCGCGAACTTCACCGTGCGAGCGCTATCCACCACCTGCTCCCGCCCGGACGCCGCAATTGCTGATGCCGATGATCATAGGTTCGGGTCGGAGCCGCGCACGTTTGACCGGTGACTGTTTTCGGGGTCAGGATGACGGAGTGACCACCCCGTTCGACGATCCGCAGGCCGAACTGGCGTGGATGTTCTTGCAGTGTCTGTCCGATGACGGAGACGTTGACGAATGCTTCGGGCTGTTGAGCGACGACTTCACCTACTGGAGCATCCAGAGCCCCGAATCGGTCGACAAGGCGGCGCTGCGTCGAGAAGTCGAGCGGCGCAAGCGCCGGGTCGAGGTGAGCCTCGACTTCATCCGATGCTTCAACGACGGCGAAAGCGTGGTGATCGAGGCACAGGCCGACGGTGAAACCGCCGACGGAGTGCGCTACGACAGCCCCGCCGTCTTCATCTTCGAGACCCGCGACGGCCTCATCACCTCGTTGCGCGAATACAGCGACACGCAGCTGGCCGCGCAGGTGTTCGGCCCGGCTGATTCCTAAGCCTGCTCGATGGTGATCTCTGCCTTGTCGGGGTAGAACGCGACGTGACCGGCGATCGCTGCAACGGCGGGGTAGGCCTGCTCGTATCTCCAGATCGCGTCGTCGACGGTGTCACCGGCGGTGGTGGTCACACTGTAATAACCGGCTTCGCCCTTATACGGGCAGTACGTGCTGGTGTCGGTACGGGTGAGCAGCTCTTGTACGACGTCCTCGAACGGAATGTATTGCACTGCAGGGTAAGTGGACTCCTGCAGCTGAAGTGCGTTGTGCGTGTCCGCGACGACCTCGCCGTTGACACGAACGACAACCCGAGCCTGGGTCGGGTTAATCGTGATCGGATGCTCGGTGGTGGGCTCCAGAACAGGCCGACTGGTCATGGTCATATCTCCTCACGTGCGAATAGATGGTGCAACACTGTGCGGCGCGCAAGATTCCCGTCGCAGGGCGAAGTCAGGTCGTTCCAAACGCGTACCGGTGGTACTGGGACATATCTGCCACGGAGGAAACCAGCGCCATCGCCTTGCCCATAAGCTTGGCGGAGCGCGGCAGCTTCGCGAACGTGTCGGACTCGAACCACCGCTGCCAGGCCACCAGCCGCACCCCGGGCACTGCCGCGACGATGTCGTCGGGCCCATCGATCGCCCAGCGCAAGGTAGATCCCGAGCGGCGCACCACCGTGTTGAGAAGCTGCGCCTTGATCCCGAGCCAATTGAATGCGTCGAACTGCAGCTCACCCGAGCCGAAACGCCCTACCACCCTGCGCAGCAGCGCCGTGCCGTCATGTTCGGTCAGATACATGGTCAGCCCTTCGCCGAGCATCAGCGCAGGCCGGTCGGCGGGAATGTCGGCCAGCCAACCCGGATCCGTGACCGAGGCGGCGACGACGTGATAGTGCTCGGCAACCGGGTAGAGCTGGTTGCGAAGCGCGGCGACCTCGGGGTAGTCGACGTCGTACCACTCAACATCCGGACCCGGCTGCAGCCGAAAGAACCGACTGTCCAAGCCGCAGCCAACATGCAACACGACGGCGTGCGGATGGGCGGCCAAGAATTGGTTGGCCCAGGCGTCGAAGTGTGCGGTCCGGGTGGTTACCGACGGCGCCCGGCGCGGGGTGACGGTGGTCGTCTTCCAGTCGTAGTCGATGCGCTCGACGATCTGTTTGGCGAACCGATCACCCAGAATCGGTTCCTTGAAGTCGGCGTCCAGCGCCTTCGCGTACAGCGTCGCCAGCATCGTCTGCGGCGCTCCGCTCAGGTCGACGTGCACCCGTTCGGTTGTCACTCGCCCGAGGCTAATCCGCCGCGCTGGGCGTCAGCCGGCGGGCGCCAGCATGTCTTTCCACCCGTCATCGCCGAGATGGTGTGATTCTTCGAGGCTGTATTTCCTGCCATCGGCGCCCAGTACTTCGCCACTGGTCGGAAGGTAGACCGCCGTCGAGTTCGCCGGCGTGTAGATACATGGGTTGGGCTGTTGCCCATTGCACTGCACGGTGCCCGATCCGGGCCGCTGCAGCGGATCATTGACCGGCGGGGGTGGCGCCGGCAACTGATCAGCCGGCAGTGGGTTGAGGCCGTTGTTGATCGAGGGCGCCGGTATCACCTTGCCTGGGTCGACGGGTTGATCGCAGCGAGCGCCGGGGGCCGGGCAGTTTCGCAGTTGATTGGGATCGCCGTACCACGGGTTGGTGCCCAAGGGAACGTATGGCTTGTTGTCCCGGCACTCCCGTGGCGTCGCCGCACGCTTGCCAGGGACGTCGACACACGGATAGTTGCGGGCACCGCGCACCACGTTCGCGGGCGTATCTTTCGGGATCTTGCAGTACGTTCCGGTTGGCAACGGGGCCATGCTGGTGTCGGCGGGCGACCGCCACTGCGACGGCGGCAAAAATCCGGTCAGACATGGCGGTGGATTGTTCAGCGACAAGTTGAGATTCATCAACACCGCCCCCGGAGCGGACGCGAGCAATGTCTGCCCAACCGCGGAGATCTCCGGCAAGAACACCAGCAGCTGCTCGAGACCTTTGTTGTAGCGCTTGAGCATGTCGGCAAGGATCTCGAGGTTCGCCAGCGTTTGTGGCAGGGATTCGCGCACGTCACTGAACACCTCATTGACTTGATCGGCGGTCGGCGCCGCTTTCGACAGGATGCTCTGCACATGTTGGTCGTTTTGCGCAATCTGCGTGGTAAGCACGTCGAGGTTGTGCGACCACCGCTCGATCGAATCTCCCGAGTCGACTTGGCTATTCAAGATCGGAGCGGCGTTCTGGATGATGTCGTCGACGTCGGAGATGTTGGCCTGGAAGTCGCCGACGATCGACTGCGTCGAGTCGACGAGTCGTGACAACGCCGGTCCCAATCCGCCGACAGCCTCCGCCGTCTCGTCCAGCAGCGAGGCGATCTTGCGCTTGGGTAGCACCGACAGGCCACGGTTGGCGGCGTCCAGCGCAGGGCCGATCTCGCTAGGCACCGTGCTCTTGGTGATCGTCTGTCCGGGCGCGAAGAACTCTCCCGGGTTCCCGGTCGACACCAGGTCCAGGTACTGCTCGCCGATCGCCGACACCGAATGCACATTGGCCGACGCATCGATCGGAACCTTGTAGCGGCTATCGATGCTGAGCGTCGCCCGGGCACCATGTTTCGTCGGCTCGACCTTGGTGACCCTGCCGATCTGGATCCCTCGGTAGGTCACATTCGACGTGCGATACAAACCGCCCGACGCCGGCAGCTCCGCGACCAACCGATACTGACCGACCCCGAGCTGGCTGGGAATCTGCAGGTAGTACCAGCCCAATGCAACCAGTGCCGTCACCGTCAGCGCAGCGAACACCATCAGCTGCGCGCGGATGAAGCGAGTCAACATCGCTTACTCACCCCGCTCCACGGGGGCATCGGCCGGGTTCGGCGTGAACCGGATGTCGGGAATCATCGTTGCGGGGTCGCGGCCCCACGACTGTTCGAGTGCGCGCAAGGCTCCGGAAAACCCTGTGCCGGTGAAAATTGCATTGTCGACGGCGCTTAGTGTCAGGTCCAATGCGCCGGAGACATTGATGTAGTCACCGCGGACGATTTTGGGCACGCTGTCGATGGTGAACGGCGGTGACAATAGGAATCTCAAGGCCTCAACCACGTACGGCGCGGCACGGCCGAGTTGGGTGAGCGGCCGCTGAAGCTGACTCAAATCCTGATGCAGATCGCCCTTCGCGGCCGACAACGTCTGATCCACGACATTACTGATCCGCCCCACCGTGTCGACGGTGTTGGCGAATAGGTCGCGCTGCTTGGCGAAATGCTCGACCAACGGGGGGAATTCGGTCAGGACCTGGTCCAGTGTGTCCGTGCGCTTACTCACATAGGACAGCAGCCGATCGGTGGAGTCGATGGTGTGGCCGATGTCGTCGCGCTGCAAGTTCAGCTCGCGGGCGAAGGTGTCCAGCTTGGCGAGAAAATCCCGAATCTGCTGGGCACGCCCGGCCAGAATCTTATAGACCTCGTTTTGGATCACCTCGAGATTCGCGACGCCGCCGCCGCGCAGCACCATGGCCAGGCTGGCCAGCGTCTGCTCGGTGGAGGGGTACGCCGACGAATTTGTCAGCGAGATGGTGTCACCGTTTTTCAGCGGCTGTGGTGACGGGTTCAGTGGTGCCGCCAGCTCCACGTGCTGAGAACCCAATAGGCTGGTCTGTCCGATCTTGGCGGTGGCATTCTTCGGGAGCTTGACACCCTTGTCCAGGCCGATGGTCAGGGTGGCGACCCAGTTCTTCAGGTTGATCGCGCGGACGGTGCCGACGAATACGTCGGCCACCAGCACCCGGCTATTACCGTTGAGCGCCAGCGAATTGGGCATCTGAACGTAGATGGTGTAGGAGCCTTTGCCACTGCCAGGGCCACCGGGCAAGGGCACATTGGCAACACCCCGCCAGTGCCCGCACGATGTCAGCACCACCGTGGCCGACAGCAACGCCAATGCCTGCCAAGCCTTGTGGCGAACCAGCTGCATCGCGCCGATCAGAGGTTGTCGGTTCGGCTTGCCCGTCGCGCGTACCGCGCTCCTCGTGCGCCTCACTGCCCCGGCCCTGTCGGTCCAGGCGCCGGCGGAGGCGCCGTCGGCGAGGGCAGCGGTTGCGGATACCACGGCGGCGGTAGCGGGTTGTTTTCGTCGTAGGCATTCGGCGGTCCGGTCATGTTCTGAGCTGGGGGTGGCGGTGCGATGTTTGGGCCGCCCATCAACTCGGCCAAGGATGCCGGCGTCAGCAGGTTCGCCGTGGCCGGCTGGACCTTGACCCCTTGCATGCCCGGCGCAACAATCCATCCCGGCTCTGAGTTGCGATGGGACCACGGGGTATCCGGTGAGAAAATCCCGGGAACGGTGGTGTCCTTGTAGCCGGGCGGCGGCTGCAGGCGCGGCTCCGAGTAGGCGACATTCTTCGGCAATGTGTCCGCGGAGCTGAAAAAGTTCACACCGGAGGGGAAATAGTTGAACTTGAACGCATCCATGATCGGTGCCAGGTACTGCGCGCAAAGCTCGGCCGAATCTTGATAGCCGAGTCGACTGCCGGCCTGAATCGCGCTGCAAATGAACTGCAATGGGTTGGCGAAGTTGGTCAGCGCAGCCACGCCGGTCAAGCTGCCATGGGCCGGCTCATAGATCCCGAGCACGTTGGCGGCCATGTTGGGCAGGATGTGCAGCCCGGTCTCCAAACCCTCGCGTGGTTCCGGCTGCACGATTGCGGTGGTGGTCTCGCCGAGGTTGTTGAAGTCGTGTGCTAGTACCTCTCGGTTCTCGGTCAAGAATGTGCTCGCGGTGGACAGCAGGCTGTCGGTTTGTTGGATGGCGTTGGCCGCTGCGTGATCGGAACTGGTAAGCCTGTCGGTGATTTGGGACAGGTCTTTGTTCAGCGCGACGAACTGCTGATCGTCTCTGTGCAGCGCATTGACGAACAGCGCGAGGCTGTGCAGCACCGAGAAGAAATCCCCGCGGCCTTCGTCCAGGGTGGTCAGTGCGGCCGACAAGCTGTCCAGCGTGTTGTTGATCTGCTTGCCCTTGCCCGCCAGCCCGTCGGCGAAGGATTCGATAACGTCGCCGAATGGCCCTTTCTTCTGATCTTTGGTCGGGCCGAGACTGTTGATGATGTGAGTGATGTTGTTGCGCAGGTCATCCCACTCGACCGGCACCTGAGTGCGGTCTTCGGGGATCACCGCATTATCGGCCAGCACCGGTCCACCCTTGTACGGTGGCTCCAACTGAATGCTCCGTGAAGCCACCAGTGTGGGGTTGAGGATCACCGCTTGCGCGCTGGCGGGCACCTTGTATTTGTTGGAATAGTGGAAAGTGACCTTCATCTTGTCGCCGACGGGTTGGATATTGTCAATCGCACCGACGCGGATGCCCATGATGACGACCTTGTCCCCGGCGTAAAGCGCGTTGGTTTCCGGAAAATAGGCCACGGCAGTGTTGTTGGTCAGCTTCTTGTAGAGCTGCCCACCCACCAGAGCAGCGACGAGACCGCCTGCCAGTAGTAGTGATCCGACGATCACCGCCATGCGCGATACGCGCGGCAGTTGGAGTTTGTGGATATCGAAGATCGTGCTCATCGACTGTTACCCCCCATCTCCGCCGGGTGTGATGAACGGGGCCGGTAGCTGTGGGCCGGGGCCCGGCGGTGCCGCGGGTCCGGGCGGCAGTCCGGGCGCGAAGGTCGACGGCGGCGTCGGAGCGGCCGGCTGCAACCCTTCCCGGCGCGCCCCGGGTGGCGCGTTGGGCGGGAGCGGCACGGGTGTGCCCGGAACGTCCGGAGGCGCAATTCCCGGCCGCCCGGCGTCCGGGATCCCCGGCGTCGGGGGCAGGCCATTGGGATTCGGCGGTGAGGAGAGCACGTCGGGCAACGCCGGATACGGCCCGTTGGGCCCGAAGGGACCCTGACCTTGATCGACGCCCGCACAGGGCATCGGGTTGCCCGGCCGCGGTGACATCTCCGGCGGCGGCGCATACGAACACGGCGATCCGGGCGCCACGGCCGGCCCCGGGTGATCCGGGGTGCCTTCCAGCACCGGTGGCGCCGGCGGCGGCGCACCGTTGGGGAGGCGTCTGCCGTTGGGGTCGGGCCACTGGAATGCGGGCAATCCCGCGCTCCGCCAGAAGTTTTCCGGGTCGAGCCCGCGCTTCTTGAACGCCGCGTCCACCCATGGCTGCAGCATCCAGTACGGCAGCAAGTTGCCGACCATCACCTTGAAGTAGGGTCCGGAGCCGACTGCCTCGCTCAACGCCGCGGTGTAGTTGCGCAGCGTGGTCAGCACGTCGGCAAGGTCTTTCTTGTGCGCAACCAGCATGTCGGTGAGAGATCGCAGTTGTTCAAGTAGGTGATGCAGGTTGGGGTTGTCCTTGATGAGACCCTGCACCTGGACGGAAAAGGCCGACACGTTGGCCAATAGTGCGTCAATGGCTCGTCCACGCTCGTTGAATGCGGCCAGCAACTCCTGGGTGTTCCGCAGCAGCGCGTTGATCTGTTTACTGCGGTCACCGAGGACCCCCGCCACCTTCCTGGCCTCCGCGAGCAGATGTTTCAATTGCTCGTCGCGCTTGCCGAGGGTGTCGGAGAACTTGGCCACCCCATCGAGGGCCGCGCTCAGGTGCGGGTAAGTTTGGTTGATGGTCTGCGACAACACATTCAGCGATTTCTTGACGGTGTCGATGTTCCAGCCCGAGGCGGCTTTGGTGACGTCGAAGAACGCGTCGTAGATCTGATAGGGAGTGGTGCTCTGACCCAACGCCAATACCGCGCCCGGTCGCAGTGGCCGGCTACCTCGTGGCTCGATCTCGAGCACCTTCTTGCCCAGCAGTGTGTCGGTGCGGATCGCCAGCCTGCTGTCGGTACCGATGGTGCGCGTGCCGGTCGAAAACTTCATCGTGACGTGGTCCCCGTCGATCTTGAGGTCTTGCACCGTGCCGACGTCCATGCCGAGGATGCGTACCTTGTCGCCTTTGCTCAATCCGCCGGAGTCGCTGAACTGGGCGTAGTAGCTCGCGGTGGCGAACAACATCGGCAGGCTGCTAAAGCTCTGTCCCACACCGACAACAAGCACCACCACAGCGATGGCCAAGGCTCCGACACGCACCCGGTTGGCAGGTTGCAGCGTTCTCATTGCAGCGTGCACCTACCTGACGGCTGCGCCCACAGCTTGACCGAACGAACCGGCCCGCCCGGCTGAAGCCCGTTGACCTTGAGGGCAAGGTCGCAGAGATAGAAGTTGAAAAAGTCGCCGTAGATGCCGCTGGCGCGTCCGACGATGTTGAACGCGGCGGGCAGCTGTCCCAACATGTCGCCGAGCCTGTCGCGTTGCTCGACCAGCGGCCCGGTGACTGTCTCCAAGCGACCGACCGTGTCGTGCAGCAGGGCCCGGTTGTCGGCCAGCAGGTCGGCCACTGTTCCCGCCGCATCGCTGATATGCGCGGTCCCTGCCGCGAGGGGAGCGGCTCGGTCTTTCAACCCGGTGATGAGTACCTCGAATTTATCGATCGTCTCGTCGAACTGTTTTCGATGCCGAACCGTGGTGTCCAGCACGGTGTTCAGGTTGGTAATAACCTCACCGATCGCCTGGTCGCTTTCGGCCAAGCGGTCGGTGAGCTGCGCGGTCTGGTCCAGGATGTCGCTGATGGTGCCGCCCTCCCCCTGGAAGACGGTGATGATCGATGAGGCGATTGAGTTGACTTTCTGCGGATCCAGGGCGCGAAACAGCGGCTTGAAGCCACCGATGAGCGCGTCGAGGTCCAGGGCTGGCTCGGTGCGGGAGAGGGGAATGAATCCGCCTGGAGGTAAAGCACTTTCGGCGCCCTTCCCGGTTCCTCGGCCGAGTTCCAGATACCGGTTACCGATGAGATCCTGATAGCGGATCTCCGCGGTCGTCGACTGATACAGCTGTACCGCGCGGTCGACGGAGAAATCGACACGTATTCGCTTGTCGCCCTCGGCCAGGTCTACCTTTTTGACCTTGCCGACTTCCACACCTGACGCACGGACGAACTGACCGGCACGTAAGCCGCTGGCGTTGGTGAACTCCGCGGAATAGGTGTTGGTCCGGTCGAAGCGCACCTGACCGAAAACCACGACGATGATTGCGGTGAATAACAACTGCACGGATGCGACAGCTGCGAGCCGGATGACCGTACCGGTGATTCTCATGGGTTGATCGTGTTCTCCCCGTACTGGCGCCCCCACACGTATTCGCTGGCGAGGGGCTGGCTGAGCTCGAAATGGTTGTACGGCGCAATGCTGTTGCCGGAGTCCATCACCAGATACGGCGCCGGCCACAGATCACGGGTGATCGGCTGCCAGCAACCTGGCGCGCCGCCGGGTCCGCCCCGTCCGTTCACCCGCGGCAAATTGTCCGGGTACACGTACGGGTTCTCCGTTCCGGCAATCGCGACGCCGAGCTGGGCCGCGTAATGGTTGCCGCTCTCCAGAAACGCGACTCTGGGGGCAAGTTCGGCCAAGTTTCGGAAGGTGCAGAACACTTCCGGGCTGTAGGTGTCGAGTAGGTGTGTGGTCGGCGATAGGTCGGCGAGTAGGCGGATCAAATACGGCTTGCTGCGGGTGAAAATGTCTTCCCCGGTGTTGGCGAAGCCGGACGCGGCCAACAACGCAGCATCCAGTTCGGCCTGATGCCTGTTGAGCGTGCGTGCTGTGGTCACCGCATTCTTAAGCGCGTCAAAGAGATCCGGTGCGGCGTTGGCATAGACATCGCCGAGGGCCGCAAGCTGCTGGATGTCATGGCGGATCGTCGGCATTTGTGGATTCAGGTCGTCGAGGATCCTGTTGCCGTTGACGATCGACTGACCGAACTTTTCACCCAACCCGCTTAACGCCTGCGCCGCCGCGCTCAGCGTGAGGTTCACCTTGACCGGGTCGATGCTCTGCGAAAGCTCTATGAGTGTCTGGAACACCGTATTGAACTCCGTTGTGATCGATGTCGCGTCAATCACTGTTGCGGGTGTGATCGGCTGCGACGAAGGGTCTTTCGGAGAGGTGAACGACACATACTTGTTGCCGAACACCGTGGTCGCCTGGATTTTCGCGACCACGTTGGCCGGAATGAAGTCGACGTACTTTGGATCGACATCGAGCGCGAACTTGGCCGCCGGCTTGCCATGATGCTCGACCTCGGAAATACCGGCTACCCGACCGATGCTCACGCCGTTGTAGGTGACCTTCGAACCCCGATCCATCACCAGACCGGCACGGGATGCCAGCATCGTCAACCGAGTCTTGGCGGTGAAGTCGCCGCGAAACTGTCCGTATATCAACGCAAGCACCAGCGCGCAAGCCAGAAACAGCCCCACCGCCGCCAAGGTATCCGGCCAGGTTCGGGGCTTGCGGTCCTTCTTCTTTTTCACTGGGATCGTCATCGCCGGCTTACACCGTGAGGTTGAAGTTCGGGTCGACGCCGTAGAGCGCGAGCGACGTCAGCAAGACGACGATCACCGTTGACACCAACGAGAAGCGCATCGATCGGCCGACGGCCTCCCCCACACCGACCGGGCCACCGCTGGCGTTATATCCGTAATAGCAGTGGGTGATCATCACGATCACCGCCATGACGATGACCTCCGCTCCCGACCAGAACACGTCCTCGGTGCGCAGGAACGTTTGAAAGTAGTGCTCGTAGGTGCCGACCGACTGGCCGTAAAAGAGTGTGGTGACAACCTGTCCCGACACGAAGGACATCACGAGCGCCATCGCGTACAGCGGAACGACGACGACCAGTCCCGCCATCAGCCGGGTTGACACCAGGAACGCGACCGACTTGATGCCCATCACCTCGAGCGCATCGATCTCCTCGCTGATCCGCATGGCCCCCAACTCGGCCGTCGCGCCGGCACCGACGGTGGCCGCCAGCGCAACGCCGGTCACCACGGCGGTAACCACCCGGACGTTGGCCAACGCGGCGAAGAATCCGGTGAACGCCTCGACGCCGATGTTGCCCAGCGATGCGAAGCCCTGGATGGCGATCAGTGAGCCGCCGGACAGCGTCACGAAACCGACGATCGCGGCGGTGCCGCCGACGACGGCCATCGCACCGGTGCCCATGCCGATCTGGGCGATCAGGCGCAGCGTCTCCCTGCGGTAGTGCCGCAGCGCCCACCCGATCGACCAGCCGCCCACGACGGCGAACCTGGTGAGGTGCCCGGCCTTGTTGAACGCCCGGATGGAGCCGCCGGCGTAATGGTTGAAGTTCGCGACGGCGCGTGGAAAGCGCGCGCGCACGACGGCAGCGGTCGACATGTCAGCGGCCCGTCCCGAACCGCACGCCGATGGTGGTCAGCACCACGTTGACCGCGAACAGGGCGAGCACGCACAACACCAACGTCTCGTTGACGGCGACGCCCACTCCTTTGGGACCGCCCTTTGTCGTCAGTCCGCGGTAGCAGCCCACTAGGCCGGCGATCGTTCCAAATATCGCGGCCTTGATCGTCGCAATGATCACCTCCGGCAGACCGGTCACCAGGGTCAGCGTCGCGAGATACGCGCCACCCGATACGTTCTGCAGACCGACGCCGAAGATGAAGCCACCGACCAAACCGATGGTGATGACGGTGCCGTTGAGCAGCGTGGCGACGACGGTCGCCGCCACCACCCGCGGCACCACCAGTCGGTGGATGGGGTCGATGCCGAGCACCTCCATCGCGTCGATTTCTTCGCGGATGGTGCGCGCACCCAAGTCGGCACAAATGGCGGTCGACCCGGCGCCGGCCACCACCAGCACGGTGGTCAGCGGCCCCAGTTGGGTGACCGCGCCCAGCGCCGCGCCCGCGCCCGAGATGTCGGCGGCGCCGAACGCAGCCAGCAGGGTGTTGAGCGTGAACACAATGAGGACGGTCAGCGGTATCGAGACGGCGATGGTGGGCAGCATTGCGACTCTAGTGATGAACCAGGCCTGGACGATGCACTCGCGCCAGTGAAACGGTTTGCGAAACAACGCTTTTCCGGCCAGTACGCACATATGGGCGAAGCCGCCGATCGTCGCCAGCGGAGGCTGCAGTTGGTCACGCACGTAGTCGGTGAGCCGGGCCGGCGCCGTCGTTGTCACCGCCACCTCACCGCGGAACACGATCGCATGAGGTAACCCACAGTCACCATGCGTCACACTATGTAGCAAAAATCACTTCAGCTACATAAGACACGCGGGGATTCTGGTGTAGTTAAGTTAAGCCCGATTCCGGCTCACTCGGATGGCGCCGTCTTACTGTTTTGCCTGGCGTTCTTCAGGCCAGCCCAGAACCGCGCGGCCTCCCGGATGGACTCCTCGACCGGTCTTGGCTCCCAACCCAGTTCGCGTCCGGCCTTGCTGTGGTCGACGTGGGCTTCGGCCCGCATCATCCGCACCGACGCCAGGCTCAGTTCGGCATCTTTACCGGTCAACCGGGCCCTGAGGCTGCCCAGCGCCCCCAGCCCGTAGAGCGCCGGCACCGAGATGGACCGCCGTGGCGGCGGCACACCGGCTTCGTCGGCCGCGATCTTGACGACCTCCTTCAGCGGAATCATCCGTTCGGAAATGAGGTACCGCTCACCGATGCGCCCATGCTCGGCGGCCAGCAGCAAAGCCCTCGCCGCGTCGTCGACACCGACGACCTCCAACTGGATGCCGTTCATCAGAAAGGGCAGCTTGCCGAAGACCGCGCCGGCGATGAAGGCACCGTGCGGTGTGCGGCCCCAGTCACCGCTGCCGTAGGTCGTCGAGACGCACATCGCGACGGCGGGCAAACCGTTTTCCGATGCGTATCGCAGTACCATGTCCTCGGCCTGCACCCTCGACTCGACATAGGGGGTGAGCCCGCGGCGGTCGATCTGGTCGTCTTCGGTTGCCACGTGGCCGTGCCGACGGCCCACCGTCGCATAGCTACTCGTGAACACGAACCGCTGCAGCTTTGCGGCGATTGGTTTTTCGACGGCGACGTCGAGAACGTTGCGCAGTCCCTCGACGTTAGTGCGAAACAGCGGTGCGGGGTCTTGCAGCCACGCCCGGGTGTCGACCACGCAGTAGTACACCTCGTCGCAACCGTCCATCGCTTGCCGCACGGTGGCGGTATCGAAGACGTCGCCGTGGAATCGGGTGACCTCGAGATCGTCGATGCTGCGGGTATTGGCGCCTCCGCGCACCATGGCACGCACGTCGGCGCCCGCGGCGACGAGTTGGCGGGTGACATGCGAGCCCAAGAATCCGTTGGCGCCGATGACCAGCTTGGGTGCGCTCACGCTGAACCTCCGTATTGACGCAGCCACCGCGCGGCATCCTCGTCGAGCGTGCCCAACGCCTCCGCTTTCTTGCACCACTTGATAGCCGCCCGCAAAAAGCGCAGCGGGTTGTAGATGTCTTCTTGCCGGCACCACTGGCCGTCGCCCGCGTAGGTGATGATCGAGATGTTCGTTGCGCTGATGATGGTGCCGTCACCGGGGTCGCGCATCGGGTTGTCCAGCTCGCAGATGACGCGACCGGTGCGCTCGTCGATGACCGACCACAGCGACGGGAAGGCCGTCATATGGCTGCCGGGAAAGGTCGACATCGTCTCGCGTATCCAGGTGAGTACCTGATCGCGGCCCTTCATGGTGCCCGCGGCGTGCTCGATGTAGTCGACGTCCGGGGTGTACTGCTGCACCCAGGCATCCCAACTCCTGGTCTCGGCGGCGCGGGCCACTGTCTGCTCGAAACTCTCGAATGCGGCGGCCAGCTCGTCGCGGGTAAAAACCTGCTCCACGCAAGAAACTAGAACACGTTCTATCGCTGTTTGTCGAGCAAATGTCCGAACCTACGACCGGCGCTTCTGGCAGCCCGTGCCGCGGGACGGGATAATGCGAAGAATGACGGACTACAGCAAGGCAATACTGGCCGGCGGCTGCTTTTGGGGCATGCAGGACCTGATCCGCAAGCAGCCCGGCGTGGTTTCGACCAGGGTCGGCTATGCCGGCGGTGACGTTCCCCATGCGACCTACCGAAACCACGGAACGCACGCGGAGGCCATCGAGATCACCTATGACCCGGCACGCACCGACTTCCGTACGCTGCTGGAATTCTTTTTCCAGATCCACGATCCGACCACCAAGAACCGACAGGGCAACGACGTCGGGACCAGCTACCGCTCCGCGATCTTCTACGTCGACGAGGAGCAGAAGCGCATTGCGTTGGACACCATCGCCGACGTCGAGGCGTCCGGCCTGTGGCCCGGCAAGGTAGTGACCGAAGTCAGCCCCGCCGGCGACTTCTGGGAGGCCGAGCCCGAGCATCAGGACTATCTGGAGCGCTACCCCAGCGGGTATACGTGCCATTACCTCCGGCCCGGCTGGAAGCTGCCGCGTCGCGCCGCGGCCGACCGTTAGCCGCCGAGCGCGCGTAACTGATACAGGCCGCGGGTGGTGGCGACCGTCTTGCCGTCGGCATCGGTCACCACCGCCTCCAGGGTGAAGTCGGCCTTACCTCGTTGGGCCGCTTCGGCTTCGATCCGCGCGATCGTCTCGTCATCGAGGCTGGCTTGCGCACGGACGTCGGACTTGGCCATCGAGACGAATTGGATGTCAAGGTTCTTGACCAACGGAAAGTACTTGGTGGTGTCGAAGGTGATCAGCGGAATGATCCCGCCGAGGATTTCGGCCACGGTGAACAGCACGCCGGCATAGATGACCCCGAAATGGTTCCCGTTGCCTTCGGCCGGGACGGTCGTGGCGGCAAAACCGGGCCGAGCCTCGACGACCTTCAGGCCCATCTTGTGTGCAATCGGAATCGTCGTTGCTATGGCGCCGTTCATGGTGTCCACGAGCTGGTTGGCCCCACGATCGCTGACAGTCATGACCGCCGATCTTAACGCCGATGGACCACAATCTTCCCGCCGTCCTTGGGGGTAAAGGCAACGCCCCGGGAATGCCATCTCTCGCCTGGGGCAGTCGTGGTCTCGATAGTGAAGTGGCGCAACACCGTTCGTAGCACCACATCCATCTCCATGTTCGCGAACACGGCACCTACGCAGCGCCGGGAGCCACCGCCGAACGGGATCCAGGCGAAGCTGGGCGGCTTGGAGCCGACGAAGCGCTGCGGATCGAAGCGGTCCGGCTCCGCAAAAATGTCGGGGTTGGCGTGCAGGCGTTCAATGCCCACCAGGATCGACGACCCACGGGGAATGGCCCACTCGCCCAGTTCGTACACGGGTGAATAGACGTGGCGGCCGGCCAAATCGATCACCGTTCTGCTGCGCTGCACCTCGAGGATCGTCGCCTGTCGCAGTTCGCTGCCTTGCGCGTCGGCCTCGGCCACCAGCGCGGCGAGCACATCAGGGTGGCGACTGATCCGCTCGAAGGCCCAGCCGAGGGTGGCAGCTGTCGTTTCATGTCCGGCGGCCAACAGCGTTAGGAGCTCATCGCCGATGTCGTTGCGCGACATGGCCGAACCGTCTTCGTAGGTGCTGCGCAGCATCAGCGCCAGTACATCGGTCCGCTCTTCGAAATTCGGATCGGCGCGCTCCGCGTCGATGAGCTTGTCGAGGATGACGTCGTATTGGCGCCGCCACCCGGCCATTCGGCCCCACGGGGTATAGCGGCCGTAGGTTCGTTGCGGCTTGGGCAGCAGGGCCATCTTTGAGCCCAGGGTGACCCACGGCGGCAGGATCCGGCGCAGTTGATCGAGCTCGGCGCCTTCGGCCCCGAAGACCGCGCGCAGGATGGCATTGAGCGTGATCCGCATCGTCGAGGGCAGCGTGGCGAATAACGCGCCTTCGGGCCAGCCAGCGATCTCGCGCAGCGTCTCTTCCTCGATGATCCGCTCGTAGTTCTTGATGCTCTTGCCATGAAAGGGCGGGGCCAGCAGGCGGCGTCGCTGTCGGTGTTCGTCGCCGTCGAGCGCGAACACCGAACCCGACCCGAATAACCGGCTCAGGTTGGGCCGGATATTGCCGAGCAGGTCTGGGCTGGTGGTGAAAATCTGCTTGGCCAGTTGCGGATTCGCCACCACCACGACCCGGCCATAGACCGGGACGGTGAGCATGAACACCTCGCCGTGACGGCGGGCCATCTGCTGGACGGTCCATCGCCGCGAGATCGCGAATGCCGCGCCCTGAAAGACTTTTGGGATGCGCGGGGCTGGGGGCAGCCGGACTGCCGGCGGCGCCGGGGCCGCCGGTGTGTCGATGGTGCTCATCGCTGCTCCCAACATATCGAGATGGTACTGCGCCGTACCACGGCCTATTCGGGTACGGTACCCTGTGGTACCAAGCGCTGGCAAGAGCTATTCGGCGTTTCCGTCAGAAGGAGGCGACGTGGCGACAACCGTCGCTGACGACGCAGCTTCGGTCGAACCGACCGACGTCGACCCGTTTCGACGCCGCCTGCTCGACGGTCTCGCGGCCTCCATAACCGAGCGCGGATACCGCGCCTCCACCGTCGCCGACATCGTCCGTCACGCCCGCACGTCCAAGCGGACGTTCTATGACCAGTTCGAGAGTAAAGAGCAGTGCTTTCTCGAGCTGTTGCATGTCGATGTCGACAACCTGGCGAACGAGATTCGCGACGCCGTCGATCCCGACGCGGACTGGCAGGCTCAGATTCGCCAGGCCGTGGAAGCCTACGTCGGCCACATCGAAGCCCGACCGGCTATCACCTTGAGTTGGATCCGCGAAATGCCGTCTCTGGACGCGGCGGCCCGACCGTTCCAGCGTCGCGGCCTGCAGCTGTTGACCAGTCTGTTGGTCAACCTCAGCGGCAGCACGGGGTTTCAACAGGCCGGACTGCCGCCATTGACGCGACCCTCGGCGGTGATTCTGGTGGGCGGCCTGCGGGAACTGACCGCACTCGCCGTCGAGGACGGGCACAGCATGCGCGAAATCGTCGAGCCCGCCGTGCATGCCTCCGTTGCACTGCTTGGGTATCGGCGCTAGAACCAGCTCAAATCTTCAGGAAGGCGCGCAGCCGGTCCAGCACCAGATCGGGGCGCTGCTCGACGATCCAATGCCCGACGCCGTCGACCAGCTCGACCTCGAAATCGCTTATGTGCTCGGCATATCCGCCCAGGAGATCCGGTATGAGCACCGGATCTTGGGTGCCACTCAGCCAGCGGACCGGGACCTCGACGGGAACGTCGTCGAATTCGCCCCGCAGCCAGCGCAGCATCTCCGTGCTCTGAAAGGTGCGATACCACCGCGATCCGGCCACCGCGTGGCCGGGCTGGCGCATGCACTCGACGTACATACGGACGTCGTCCTCGGGCACGATGAATCCGCCGCCGACCCACGACGCCAGCATCTTGAAGTAGCGGGCCTTGGGATCTGCGATCAGGCGCGGCCCGATCACCGGCAGCAACATCGGGATCTGATACCAGAACCGCCAGATGTTGCGGACCGATGAGAGATCGCGCTGCACGTAGGGCGCCGCGGTATTGAGTCCGAAGAACCCGGTCACCTTCGCCGGATGCCGCAGCATCATGATGAACGCGACCGGCCCACCCCAGTCGTGGGCCACCAGCTTCACCGGCCCGACGTCCAGCCGATCCAGCACGGCCGCCAGGTCGTCGGCCATCTCGTTCTTCAGATAGCGCGAGCGCGGCGCCGAACTCCACCCCGCGCCGCGCAGGTCGGGGCACAGTACCCGGTAGCCGTCGGCGGCCAGCGGGCCGATCAGCTCGTGCCACTCCCACCAGTTTTCCGGGAAGCCGTGCACCAGCATTACCGGCGGCCCGTCGGCGGGTCCGGCGTCGGCGACGTGAATCGTGACACCACCACCCACATCGACGAACTTGTGCTCGACGCCATCCAGTGCGGGGAGAGTAACCATGGCTTGACAATCTAGCAATGCAGGCGAAACGGATCGGCGCTACACACGAAGGGTGTTCATTCGTCGTACATCAACAAGCGACGAACGCCCCGCCCGGCGGGCACATTGGTCGCTATCGGGTGGCGCGCTACAATGGTCGCATAAACATATGCGCACAACAACCATCCAGGACCCGAGTCACCGTTCGGGGCAGGCTATTCCGCG
>Ga0210395_10001191_pt1 | contig 20188 bp, 19 predicted proteins | sample IncBWH4OmetaG_FD_150861 | JGI IMG/M metagenome (GOLD analysis project Ga0210395, IMG submission 150861) | Forest soil microbial communities from Barre Woods Harvard Forest LTER site, Petersham, Massachusetts, United States - Inc-BW-H-4-O ...
GACGCGCGGTTGGCCGCCCGCCGGCTGGCGGCCGCCGGCGTGCCGACCGAAGTCCGGGTCTGGCGCGGCCAGATGCACGACTTCCAACTCGCCGCCCCAGTGGTGCCCGAAGCGACGCGCTCACTGCGACAAATCGGCGAGTACATCCGCGAAGCCACCGGCTAATAACGATCGCTCGGCTCGCCCCCTCGCCGCTGCGCGGCCGGGGTTGCCCCACCTCGGCCCGGTGCCCGGCCCGCATCGTCGCCGGGCGTGGTCGCGCGCGGCTTCGCAGCACCTGAGACCATGAACGCATGCGGATCGCGCGCCACATCAGTGAACTCATCGGCAATACTCCACTAGTTCAGCTGAACTCGGTCGTGCTGCCGGGGTCCGGCAGGGTCGTCGCCAAGGTCGAGTACCTCAACCCGGGCCTGAGCAGCAAGGACCGGATCGCGGTGAAGATGATCGACGCCGCCGAGGCCGGTGGCCAGCTGAAGCCGGGTGGCACCATCGTCGAGCCCACCTCTGGAAACACCGGCGTCGGCTTGGCTTTGGTGGCCCAGTATCGCGGCTACCGTTGCGTGTTCGTCTGCCCCGACAAGGTCAGCGAGGACAAGCGCAACGTGTTGCGCGCCTACGGCGCTGAAGTGGTGGTATGCCCGACGGCGGTACCGCCCGACCATCCGGACAGCTACTACAGCGTGTCCGATCGGCTGGTCAGCGAAATCGACGGGGCCTGGAAGCCCGATCAGTATTCCAATCCGCAGGGCCCGGCCAGCCACTACGAGACCACCGGCCCGGAGATCTGGGCCGATACCGATGGCCAGGTCACCCATTTCGTTGCCGGCATCGGGACCGGCGGGACGATCACCGGCGCCGGTCGCTACCTCAAGGAGGTCTCGGGTGGGGCCGTGCGCGTCATCGGCGCCGACCCGGAAGGTTCGGTGTATTCCGGCGGCACTGGCCGGCCGTATCTCGTCGAAGGGGTAGGCGAGGACTTCTGGCCTGCCGCCTACGACCGCAGCATCCCCGACGAGATCATCGCGGTGTCCGACTCCGATTCGTTCAACATGACCAGAAGACTGGCCCGCGAAGAGGCCATGCTCGTCGGCGGCTCGTGCGGGATGGCGGTGGTCGCCGCGCTGAAGGTAGCCGAGCAAGCCGGGCCCGACGCACTGGTCGTGGTGTTGCTGCCCGACGGCGGTCGCGGCTACATGTCGAAGATTTTCAACGACGCCTGGATGTCGTCGTATGGATTCCTGCGCACCCGGCTGGACGGCTCGATTGAACAGCCGACGGTAGGGGATGTGCTGCGTGGGAAGACCGGCGTGCTGCCCGACCTGGTGCACACCCACCCGTCGGAAACGGTCCGCGACGCGATCGGCATCCTGCGCGAATACGGAGTGTCCCAGATGCCCGTCGTCGGCGCCGAGCCGCCAGTGATGGCCGGCGAGGTGGCCGGCAGTGTGTCTGAGCGCGAACTGCTTTCCGCCGTCTTCGAGGGCCGCGCCAACCTGGCCGACGCCGTCGGGATGCACATGAGTCCGCCGCTGCCGATCATCGGGGCCGGCGATCTGGTCAGCTCGCTGGCCAAGGCGCTGCGGGACTTGGACGCCGTCATGGTGGTCGAGGAAGGCAAGCCGGTGGGGGTCATCACCCGCTATGACTTGTTGGGTTTCCTCTCCGATGGCTCGCGACGCAAGTAGCGGGACGGCCGACAGGCAAATTACTTCGGGTAGCAAACCACTGCGCCCGCGGCGTGGCTCGGCGACGGCCGCCGCACATCGCGGCCCGCCGAAGCGTTCTTGGCGGCAGCCGGGTCGCCCCGGTTCTCGGGTACCGTAATGCAACCCAGTCCAGCAAATCCTGCGCAGAGGGAAAGCCGTCCATGACCGACCAACCGTTCCCGCCGCCTCCGCCGGGTGGTGGCGACTACCCGCCGCCGCCGCCGTCCGCCGGCGGGTACGCGCCGCCGCCGCCCGGGCCGGCAATTCGCAGCCTGCCGAAGGCGGCCTATACGCCCTGGTTGACCCGAGTTGGGGCATACCTCATCGACAACCTGCCGTTCGTGGTCATCCTCGGTGTCGGTCAGCTGGTGCTGCAGAACTCGGTCGAGTCGGCCTGCCTCATCGAAACCGGCCCCGGTGGCCCCGTCCAGGTCTGCGACACCGACTACTCGACACTGGGTCTGACGATGTTTGCGGTGGCGGTGATGGTGGCTCTGGGCTACCTCGTCTGGAACTACGGCTACCGTCAGGGCACCACCGGATCGAGCATTGGTAAGTCGGTGCTGAAGTTCAAAGTCGTCAGCGAGAACACCGGGCAGCCGCTCGGTTTCGGATTGTCCGTACTGCGGCAGATCACCCACGTCGTCGACACCGTCGTCTTCTACCTCGGCTACCTGTTTCCGCTGTGGACCGCTAAGCGCCAGACGCTGGCTGACAAGATCATGGCGACGGTGTGCCTGCCCCTCGAGCAGACGGCGCACGACGCGACGTCCGAAGTCCAGCCGGGGTAGCGGCCGCCATTACGTTGGCGCCCAACGGGCTTGCCATCGCGCCCGGCCGGCCTGATCGCGATGGCTAGGCTGATCGTCGATGAGCAACCAGCGCAGCGCACCCGCAGGCGACCACGAGCACTTCGAAACGGCCGGGCTCGCCACCAAGGCCATCCATGCCGGCTACCGACCTGATCCGTTGACCGGCGCGGTCAACGCGCCGATCTACGCCAGCAGCACCTTCGCCCAGGACGGGGTCGGTGGTCTGCGCAGCGGATTCGAGTACGCGCGCACCGGCAACCCGACCCGGGCCGCGCTGGAGACCGCGTTGGCCGCCGTCGAGGCCGGTAGGTTCGGTCGGGCATTCGGTTCCGGAATGGCGGCCAGCGACTGTGCGCTGCGGGCGGTGCTACGCCCCGGAGACCACGTGGTGATTCCCGACGACGCCTACGGCGGGACATTCCGGCTGATCGACAAGGTGTTCACCGGGTGGGGTGTGCAGCACACCCCGGTAGCGGTGTCCGATCTCGACGCGGTCCGCGCAGCGGTCACCCCGCGCACCCGGTTGATCTGGGTGGAAACGCCCACCAACCCGCTGCTGTCCATCGCCGATATCGCGGCCATCGCCGAGCTTGGCACCGAGACTGGCGCGAAAGTGTTGGTGGACAACACGTTTGCGTCACCGGCCCTGCAGCAGCCGTTGACGCTCGGCGCCGACATCGTGTTGCACTCGACCACCAAATATATTGGCGGCCACTCCGATGTGGTGGGCGGCGCCTTGGTCACCAACGACGAGGAATTGGACGCGGCGTTCGCGTTCTTGCAGAACGGGGCCGGCGCGGTGCCGGGACCTTTCGACGCCTACCTGACCATGCGTGGGCTCAAGACGCTGGTGCTGCGCATGCAGCGGCACAGCGAAAACGCCGCCGCGGTCGCGGACTTCCTCGTCGGGCAGCCATCGGTGACCGCGGTGTTTTATCCGGGTCTGCCCAGTCATCCCGGCCACCAGATCGCGGCGCGGCAGATGCGCGGTTTCGGCGGCATGGTGTCGGTGCGAATGCGTGGCGGGCGCAGCGCCGCCCAGGCGCTGTGCGCCAACACCAAAGTGTTCATCCTGGCCGAGTCGCTCGGTGGAGTGGAGTCGCTGATCGAGCATCCCGGTGCGATGACCCATGCGTCGACCGTGGGTTCCCAGTTGGAGGTGCCTGACGATCTGGTGCGGCTGTCGGTGGGCATCGAGGACATCGCCGACCTGATAGCCGATCTCGACCAGGCGCTGCGCTAGTCGCCGCTCATCCAGGAAGAGGGTATTTCAACGCATCACGGATGGCCGCTGTTGTCACAGCCAAGTTGACTTCGGCCAGTTCCGGTTCGGACTCGCGCACCCAACTACCGCTGGCGATGTCACCCGCCCGGCTCAGCACCCACTCCCAACCGCGGTCGTTGAGGCTCAGAACCGCACCCAGCCCATCGATCGTGTACAGCAGCGAGATCACGGTCGCCGTCGCCGGGTCCGGCTTGTTGTCGTCGAACAGCGCGGACATCATCGCCGCACGAGTCTGAGTCACCCGGGTGCGGTCGACCAACGGCCACGCCCGTGGACGCCGAATTCCCTTGGTCTGCAGGCGAACCTGCTGTATCTGACCGCTGCGCTGCAGCTGCCACAGCACTGCCGCCGGAATGCCGCGTCGCAGCTTGGCAATCGCCGCGGCCGGAGTGATCGGACGACGCAGCAGCAGGTTCAGCGCCGCTGCCATCACCGGATCGGCCGGATCCGGCCCGCTCAGCACGACCAGCCGTCCCGCTTCCACCGGCTCGCTGTCGACCGCCGGCCGGATCCGGCAGGCGTGCGCCAAATCCAGCAACACCGCAGCGCTGAGGACGCGCCCGTGGCGCGCCCGATCCAATGTTGGCTGCGCCGAGGCGTTGTCGAGCAACAGCAAGGCCAAATCCTCGGCGATGCGTGCCATCAACCGATTTGATCTCGCTCTATATTCCCGACCGGTGCGCTAATCAGGCGTGGTACGGCTCCGCGCTTAGCAACGTGACCTTCACGGTATTGCCGTTGGGCACGGTGTAGCTGCGGGTCTCGCCCACCTTGGCGTCGATCAACGCACCACCCAGCGGTGAATTGGGCGAATAAACCTCGAGCTTGCCGTCGTTGACGCCTTCCTGGCGGGTGGCGATCAGGAACGTCTCGCTGTCGGACTTGTCGCCGTCGTAGTAGACCTTGACCACCGAACCGGGTAGTGCCACGCCGGACTGTTTGGGCGCCTCGCCGACCTTCGCGTTGTTCAGCAGGTCCTGCAGTTGACGGATGCGGGCCTCCTGCTGGCCCTGCTCCTCGCGAGCGGCGTGGTATCCGCCGTTCTCGCGCAGGTCCCCCTCCTCGCGGCGGTCGTTGATTTCCGCGGCGATGACCGGACGGTTCGCGATCAACTGTTCGAGCTCAGTTTTGAGTCGATCATGTGATTCCTGGGTCAACCAGGTCACCTGAGTGTCCGTCATCTCGTCGTGCTCCTTGCGTCGGTTCCGCGGCATCCGCGTCGTTAGGTTGTCCGTCTTGCTGCCGGGCGGTTCCACCGCGTGTCCTGCCGACCCAGTAATCGGGCGGACCCCCTGCGCGGCGCACACGGCCGCTAATGCAGCAATACACGGTCCCAGCTGGAACCGTGCATCCGAACACCTTACCACCGCCGCTGCGGACGCCGAATACATTTTCGCAGTTGAGCGTTTGCCAGAGGTTGCCGGCATCCCCGCGGTCAGGGAGCGCGCAGGTAGCCTGGCACGTCGGTGCCGCAGCCGTAAACGTCGCCCATCACCGGTGGCTTGCTGGACTTGACGACGGTCGTCACCTGCACCGTTGTCTCGGACGCCGGGGGGACCAGCACCTCACGCCGGCCCGTCTCGCTACCGTCTTTCGCCCGCACCCGCACGATGCAGTCAACCGGACGCGACGGATCCGATCGCGTCACGCTGATCGTTACCGATACCGTCTCCTGGTCGATCAGCCGGTAGCCGGCCAGCGTGCCGCGGACATCGCTGCGGCCCAGCCGTTGATAGCCGATGACGGCGACGACGATGCCGGCCGCGAGACCCAGCACAGCCAGGGCAATGACGACCCGACTTCGCGATGCGCGGGGCAAGCCGCCGCGCCCGTAGCGGGCCTGCGGCGGCTGCCGTGAACCTTCGGTCATGTGTCTCGCGGTACGTGCCGGGTGATCAGGTTTCGGGCCCCGGCACCCGGGATGAAACTATTAAGACTGGAACTATAGAGGCTTTAATCAGGTCGACGAACAAAGAACAGCACGCGGGACAGGGAGCACGTGAGCGAACTGCGTTTGATGGCGGTGCACGCCCACCCGGACGACGAGTCCAGCAAGGGCGCTGCCACCCTCGCCCGCTACGTGGATGAGGGCCACCGCGTGCTCGTGGTGACCCTGACCGGAGGTGAGCGCGGCGAAATCCTCAACCCGGCGATGGACCTGCCCGAAGTGCACGGACGTATCGCTGACATCCGCCGCGACGAGATGGCCAAGGCAGCCGAAATCCTCGGCGTTGAACACACCTGGCTGGGCTTCGTCGACTCCGGGCTGCCGAAGGGGGACCCGCCGCCGCCGCTGCCCGAGGACTCCTTTGCGCTCACACCGCTGGAGGTGTCCACCGAAGCGCTGGTGCGGGTGGTGCGTGAGTTCCGCCCGCACGTGATGACGACCTACGACGAGAACGGCGGCTATCCGCACCCCGACCACATCCGCTGCCATCAGGTGTCGGTCGCCGCATACGAAGCGGCCGCTGACTATCGGCGGTTCCCGGACGCGGGCCCGGTGTGGACGGTGCCCAAGCTGTACTACAACCACGGCTTCCTGCGGCAGCGGATGCAGATGCTGCAGGACGAGTTCGCCAAGCGCGGCCAGACCGGGCCGTTCGAGAAGTGGCTGAAGCACTGGGATCCCGCGCACGATGTCCACGCCGACAGGGTGACCACCCGCATCCAGTGCTCGGCGTATTTCAGTCAGCGTGACGACGCGCTGCGGGCCCACGCCACCCAAATCGATCCCAAAGGGGATTTCTTCGCGGCCCCGATCGCATGGCAGCAGCGGCTGTGGCCCACCGAAGAGTTCGAGCTGGCGCGCTCGCGTATTCCGGTGCATCTTCCCGAGAACGATCTGTTCGCAGGACTCGAGGCGGAGCAGTGAACCAGCTTCACCTTGCCGCCATCCGGGTGCTGGCCGAGTTGCACGCCGACGGCGCCCCGCACAACAGCGGACCGGATTTCGGCAAAGCCAGCCCGTTCGGGTTACTGGTGGTGGTGCTGCTGCTCATCGCCACGGTGTTTTTGGTGCGCTCGATGAACCGGCACCTCCGGAAGCTGCCCGCTTCCTTCGACCCGCAGAACCCCGCCCCGGACCAGGCCATCGACGACGGGACGATCGGCGCCGATCAGCCGACCCAGGGCGACGCCGACGATCGATTTCCACATGAGCCCGACTGAATCCTCCGGGGAGAACATGCTCGCCGGGGCGGCCAGCCCCTACCTTCGCCAGCACGCTGACAACCCTGTGCATTGGCGGCAATGGTCGCCGCAGGCGCTGGCCGAGGCCGCCGAACGCGACCTGCCGATCCTGCTGTCGGTCGGCTACGCCGCATGTCACTGGTGTCACGTCATGGCTCACGAGTCGTTTGAAGACGACGAGGTGGCCGCCGCGATGAACGCGGGGTTCGTGTGCGTCAAAGTCGACCGGGAGGAGCGGCCCGACATCGACGCCGTGTACATGAACGCCACCGTCGCGCTCACCGGGCAGGGCGGTTGGCCCATGACATGTTTCCTGACGCCCGACGGGCGGCCCTTCTTCTGCGGCACTTACTATCCCAAAGCCAGCTTCCTGCAACTGCTTTCAGCGGTGGGGAGTACCTGGCGTGATCGCCGTGACGAGGTCGAGCAGGCTTCCGATCACATCGCAGGCGAATTGCGATCGATGGCTGGGGCACCTCCGGGGCAGCCCTCTAGCGACCCGGAGATGGTCGCGTCGCTCTGCGACGACGCCGTCGCGGGCGTTCTGCGCGACGAGGACACCGTGCACGGCGGTTTCGGCGGCGCACCGAAATTCCCGCCGTCGGCGTTGCTTGAAGCGCTGCTACGGAACTATGAGCGGACCGGCTCATCGGGGGTGCTGGATGCGGTTCGGCGCACCGGCACCGCGATGGCCCGGGGCGGAATCTACGACCAGCTGGCCGGCGGGTTCGCCCGTTACAGCGTCGACAATGCCTGGGTGGTACCGCATTTCGAGAAGATGCTCTACGACAACGCGCTGCTGCTGCGTGCCTACGCGCATTGGGCCCGCCGAACCGGGGATGCGTTGGCGCGCCGGGTCGCCGGCCAAACCGCACGTTTCCTGCTCGACGAGTTGGCCGAGGGTGACATGTTCACCTCGTCGCTGGATGCCGACGCCGATGGCCGCGAGGGTTCGACCTACGTCTGGACGCCCGCGCAACTGACAGAAGTGCTCGGGAGCGACGACGGTCCCTGGGCCGCTTCGGCTTTCGGAGTCACCGAGGCGGGCACTTTCGAAGCCGGCGCATCGGTGCTGCAGTTGCCGGGCGATCCCGACGACTCGGGCCGGTTCGACCGGATCCGGACCGCGCTGCTGGCCGCCCGACTCACCCGGCCGCAGCCGGGACGCGACGACAAGGTCGTCACCGCCTGGAACGGACTGGCGATCACCGCGCTGGCCGAGGCCAGTCTGGCGTTGGCCTCGCCCGAGTTGGCTGACGCCGCAGCGCGATGCGCGACCGCGCTGGTCGGGCTGCACCTAGTGGACGGCCGGCTGCGCCGGGCCAGCCTGGGCGGACGGGTCGGTGAGAGCGCCGCGATCCTGGAAGATCATGCCATGCTGGCCACCGGGCTGCTGACGCTCTACCAGCTGACCACCGACGATGCCTGGCTGACGACGGCCGGCGAGCTGCTCGATATTGCGTTGGCGCACTTCGCCGATCGCGACCGGCCTGGCCGCTGGTTCGACAGTGCCGACGATGCCGAGCGGCTGTTGTTGCGGCCCGCCGACCCGCTGGACGGTGCCACACCATCGGGCGCGTCCTCGATCGCCGAAGCGCTGCTGACCGCGGCGCATGTGGTCGGCGCAGAACGAGCCGACCGCTACCGGCAGGCGGCGGTCGACACGCTGCAGGCACACTCCCCGCTACTGGCCCGGGCGCCGCGCTCGGCCGGCCATTGGCTGGCGGTCGCCGAGTCCGCGGTGCGCGGGCCGTTGCAGATCGCGGTGGCCTGTGACCCGACGGGATCGCTGCTGCTGGCCGAGGCGCGCAAACTCGCGCCCGGCGGGGCGATTGTGGTCGGCGGCGCAGCGGGGTCGTCGGAGCTGCTGATCGGCCGCGACCGCGTAGCCGGTGCTGACGCTGCGTATGTGTGCCGCGGCCGGGTCTGTGACCTGCCGGTTACCACAGCCGAGGATCTGGCGGCGGCGTTGCGCCCGACGACGATGCGGGCCGTGTAGCGGCCCGAGGTGGGGGCACCTCCCGCTTGCGGGGTCAAGTCGGGCAATAAGCTCCTGCGCCACGGTAGCGTGCGTGTCATGCCGAGCCCTGAGCAGATCGCCGACACCATCAACCGCTATATCAGCCTGATCGCCAAGGGCAGCGCGGACGACTTGGTCGAGTTGTTCGCCGACGACGCGACCGTCGAGGACCCGGTCGGGGGCGAGGTCCACATCGGTCGGCAGGCGATCCACGGCTTCTACTCGGCCGTCGAGAACGTGGAACGCGAATGCGAGTTAGTGACGCTGCGGGTTGCGGGCAATGAGGCGGCTTTCCAGTTCCGGTTGACCGTGATTGCCGGAGAGAGCCGGATGCTGATCGAGCCGATCGACGTGATGGCGTTCGGTGTCGACGGCAAGGTGACCGCGATGAAGGCCTACTGGTCGGCCGAGAATGTCACGCAGCTTTAGCTCAGGCGATCAAGCCGGGTGGCCGACGTAGAACACCGCCAGCCACACGGCGATGTAGTGGCAGATCGCGGCTACTGCCGTGCAGGCGTGGAAGAACTCGTGATAGCCGAACGTTTTTGGCCACGGGTCGGGCCAGCGCAGCGCGTAGAGGATTCCGCCGATGCTGTACAGGGCGCCGCCGACAATCAGTAGCACCATCGCGGCGACCCCGGCCATGTGCATGATCGCCGCGATGTAGAACGCGGCGACCCAGCCGAGCAACAGGTAGAGCGGGACACCGACCCAACGTGGCGCGGTCGGCCAGCACATCTTGAGCAACACCCCGGCCAGCGCACCACTCCACACGATGGTCAGCACCAGCATCCCCGCGTCATGCGGCATCGCCAACAGCGCGAACGGCGTATAGGTGCCGGCGATCAACACGAAGATCATCGAATGGTCGAGCCGCTTCATCCAAGTCCGGACGGTCGCCGATTTCCAGGTGACCCGGTGATAGACGGCGCTGACGGTGAACATCCCCACCACGGCGGCGGTGTAGACGAAGGTCGCCAAACCGGCTTTGAGCCCTGCCAACGGCCAGGACACCGATATCAGCGAAGCGCCGGCGGCGACGGCGACGACCGCCGACACCAAATGGATCCAACCGCGCGCCCTTGGCTTGGTCAGCGCGTCCGCAGCAGATTGTAAAACCTGGCCAGCGACCTCCTCGACAGCCTTGACCGGCCCGGAAGTGTCGGGCTCGGTGGCCACGTTTGCCTCGTGGGTCACTACCCCTCCCTAATCCCTGCATGCCTTTACGGCCAGATCGCCGGTCAGCGCTGCCGCCCACAGTAATCTGGTTCCCTGTGGAGATCATCCCGCCGCGTCTTAAGGAACCGCTGTACCGGGTCTATGAGTTGCGGCTGCGCCAAGGCCTGGCCGCATCGAAATCCGCGTTGCCGCGCCACATTGCGGTGCTGTGCGACGGCAACCGGCGCTGGGCACGAGACGCCGGCTATGACGACGTCAGTTACGGGTATCGAATGGGCGCGGCCAAGATCGCCGAAATGCTGCGCTGGTGCCAAGAGGCGGGCATCGAAATGGCTACTGTCTACTTGCTTTCCACCGAAAACCTGCGCCGCGATCCCGCCGAACTGGCTGCGCTCATCGAAATCATCACCGATGTCGTCGAGGAGATCTGCGCGCCGGCCAACCGCTGGAGCGTGCGCACGGTCGGGGACTTGGAGCTGATCGGCGAGGAGCCGGCGCGACGGCTGCGTGACGCCGTCAAAGGCACAGCGGCCACGGCAAACGCGGGCTTTCACGTCAACGTCGCGGTCGGCTACGGCGGTCGCCAGGAAATCGCCGGCGCCGTTCGCGCACTGCTGGCCAAGGAGATCGCCAACGGAGTCAGCGGCGAGGAACTCGTCGAAACCGTCACCGTGGACGCGATCTCGGAGAACCTGTACACCTCCGGGCAGCCTGACCCCGACCTGGTCATTCGGACGTCGGGGGAGCAGCGGCTGTCCGGGTTCTTGCTATGGCAAAGCGCCTACTCGGAGATGTGGTTCACCGAAGCGCATTGGCCCGCATTCCGCCGGGTTGACTTCCTGCGTGCATTGCGCGACTACAGCTTGCGACACCGCCGCTACGGCATCTGACGTCGTGCCACACTGAAAGCATGGCTGCGCTTTCGGCGTTGGTGTTTTCGCTGAGCTGGTGGCTGGGGCTGTACCTGTTGGCCCGCGACCCGCGCAAGCCGGTGCTCGCGTTCTCGGCGATCGGCCTGTGCAGCTTTGCGACGGCGGTGGCGCTGGATGCGGTTCGGCTCGTCACGCACTCCGCGCTGCTGGGCCACGTCGAGATCTACCTGGTTGCCGTTCCCGGCGTGGCCTGGTTTGCGGTGCTCCTCGAGATCGCCAGAGCGGACGACAACGCGCGGTCACGCACCGGCGAGCTGCTGCTGGTCGGTGGCGCGGGCGCACTGATGATGGTCGGCGCGGCGATGGCCGGCAGCGTCAGTGGGCCGCTGCGTCCCGGCCACCTGGTGATGTGCGTGGTGATCTCGGCGTCCACTCTGGGCGCGATGACTGCCGCGCTGCGGCGCCGGACGCGGAAGATCCCGTTGGTCGGGCTGGTCATCACGGCAACGCTGTTCTTTGCGTTGGCCAACGCCATCCTGATCATTCCGCTGGGCGTGGTGCCGAGCTGGCTGGCGTTGGCGTCGACGAGTTGCGACGTGCTGAGCCTCGGCGTGGCGGTGGCGCTGTGGGACGCGTTCGACGAGGGTCAGGCGTTGCGGGCCGACATGCTGCGCTCGTTCACCGGCACCGGGATGGTCGTCGCGCTGCTCGGCGGCCAGATCCTGATCGGCATCGCCTTGACCCAGCACGAGAAGACGGCGCTGACCGCCCTGACAGTGTTGCTGTTCACCAGCTTGGCGATCGCAAGCTCCGTGCAGGTGTTGGCTGACCCGTTGGCCGGGCTGTTGGACCGGCTGGTGTTCTCCCGATCGCCGATGCTGCGTGCCGACCGGGAGACGTTGCGGCGCACGCAATCCGCGCTGCCGCTGCGCTCCGCCGATCCGCTCGACGACTTCGACGAAGACACCTTCGCCCGGCTCACCCGTCGGGCGTTGGGCCACTACGGCGACCTGTCCAAGCTGGTCGCCAGCCCGCTGACCGCGTTGCCGGCGATCGACGAGCGGCTGGCCGCTCGTGGGGCGCCCGACCAGCCGCTGGAGCGGGCCATCGAGCTCAAGGCTCTGCTCGCGGACCGCATCGCCCGGCTCAAGCCACGCGACGGTGGCGACTTCGGCACCACCGAGCAGTGGCGTTACTACAACGCCCTGTATTTCCCCTACGTCGTGGGCGTGCGCGCGTACGCGCAGAACGCCACCGCCGCCGGCCTGGACGCGACGGCTCGGCGGGCCTGGCAGTGGTTCGTCACCGAGGTACCGCAACGTTCGCTGCACAACTGGCAGAACGCCGCGGCCCGACTCATCGCCGCCGATTTGCGCGGCCGGGTGGCCGTCTCGAGCTAGCGGGCAAAAGACCGCCCGGCGACGATGCGCGCCGTGAAGCGGCGCGAGAGGGAGTCGGCAAAAGACCGCCCGGCGACGATGCGCGCCGTGAAGCGGCGCGAGAAGGAGTCGGGCAAAAGACTTAGCTCGGCTAGTTAAGGAATACGTGGCCTAGATCACTCTGTTGACCTGCGCATGGCAGTGCTTGGCAGTTCTGAGCGTCGATCTGGCAGTCCCAGAACGGCACGCTGGGATATGTACGACCCGACATCGCAAGGAGTTCTCGACATGACCGCTGTTTATGGACAGTCCACCCGACCCTTCGCCGACTCCACCGACTCGCTGCTGCGTTTCGCCATGCGGCTCGACGCAACGCTGACCGGGTTCGCCGGGCTGTTTATCGCCGCGGCCGCCGACCCGATCTCGTCGCTGACTGGGCTGAGCTCCCTGACTGAATACGGCATCGGCGCATTCTTTGTGCTGTATGGGCTCATTGTGTTCGGCTTCGCCGCGGTATCCGATCTGCGCGGCGCCGGGATCGGGGTCGTCATCGCCAACATCGTCTTCACCGTCGCGGCGGTCGTCATCGTGGCCGCGGATGTGTTGCCGCTGAATGCAGCGGGTGTCGCCGCGGCGCTGGCCAGCGGTGTCTACACGGCCCTGATCGGCTACCTGCAATACCTCGGAGTGCGCCGACTGGCGGTGTGACTCCCTTCCCGCCGGTGCGGGGCGCCGCCGTCAGAGGTTGCGGTACGCGCCTCCGCATCGGCTTGTTTCAGGGCTCGGGGCCTACGTTGCCTACGTCGGCCGGCTGAAAGCCTCTACCGCAGGCGCTCTAGTGATCTAGAGCTTGCGCAGCCGCAGCCGGTTGATGGAATGGTCGGCGTCTTTGCGCAGGACCAGGGTCGCCCTGGGCCTGGTGGGCAAGATGTTCTCGATGAGATTCGGCCGGTTGATCGAACGCCAGATTTCGCGGGCGGCGACGACGGCCTGCTGGTCGGCCAGCCCCGCGTAGTGGTGGAAGTGCGAGGCCGGGTTGGCGAACGCGGTCGAGCGCATCGCTAAAAACCGCGAGACATACCACTGCTCGATGTCCTCGATGCGCGCGTCCACGTACAGCGAGAAGTCGAACAGGTCCGAGACCATCAGGGTGGGTCCGGTCTGCAGCACGTTGAGGCCCTCGAGGATCAGGATGTCAGGGTGGCGAACCACCTGCTTGGCGCCTGCCACCCGGTCGTAGTGCAGGTGCGAATACACCGGCGCGCATACGTAATCCGAACCGGACTTCACCGAGGTGACGAATCGCATTAGCGCCCGTCGGTCATAGCTCTCCGGAAAGCCTTTGCGGTGCATGAGGTTTCGTCGGTTCAACTCGGCATTCGGGTAGAGAAACCCGTCGGTGGTCACCAGGTCGACCCGGGGGTGGTGATCCCAGCGGGCCAGCAGCGCCTGCAGCACGCGGGCCGTCGTCGACTTACCGACCGCCACACTGCCGGCCACTCCGATGATGAACGGCACCGGCCGATCGGGGTGTTGCCGAGGTTCGCCGAGGAATTCCGCGGTGGCAGCGAACAACCCTTGCCGGGCCGCGACTTGGAGGTGCAGAAGCCGGGCCAGCGGCAGGTAGACCTCTTCGACTTCGAGCAGGTCGATCTGCTCGCCCAATCCGCGCAAGCCAACGACTTCTTCTTCGCTCAGTGGCTGCGGCGTCGACATGCGTAGCGAGCGCCACTGACCCCGGTCGAACTCCACGTAGGGGCTCGGCTCGCTCAGCCGCGACATGAGTGTCAGTCTTGCAGCCTTCGGCGCGCTGTGGGCGGCTGGGGCCACGAGCCGATAGCGTTAGCGGGCGTGGAGCTCAGTCTGGAACCCGCCGCTCTGATCCGCGAGTACCTGTCGCTGGGTTTGCGCTTCGACCGAATCGAGTCGGGTTACGTCGATGCGTTCACGGGCGATCCGGCGCTGCGCCAAACGGTGTTGGCCGAGTCCGCGCCTGACCCGGCCGATCTGGTCCGCCAGGCCCAGCGGCTGCTCGCAGCGCTACCGGATGTGCCGCGCCGCAACGGTTTCAACCAAGCCCGCGCCGACTTCATCGGCGCCCATCTGCGTGCGCTGGCCTGCGCCGGGCGCAAGTTCGCCGGGGAAGACATCGGCTTCGTCGACGAGGTGCACGACTACTTCGACGTCCACATCGCCAAGGGTGAAGTGGAAACGTACCGGCAGGCGCACGCCCGGCTCGACGATGTGTTGGGCGGCCGGGCGCTCAGCGGCCCACTGGCCGAACGGATGGAGGCCTATCGAGCGAGCGAGGAGATCCCGCCGGATCGGTTGGCCGAGTGCATCGAGGCGTTCTCCAGCGCGCTGCGCGATCGAGTGCGCGCCGAGTATCCACTTCCCGACACTGAGACCGTCGTCTATCAGGTAGTGACCGACCAGCCGTGGTCGGGATTCAACTACTACCTGGGCGATTACCGCTCCACGGTGGCCGTTAACGCCGACGTCAAACAACTGATGTCGAACCTGCCGCGGCTGGTGGCCCACGAATCCTATCCGGGGCACCACACCGAGCACTGCCGCAAAGAGGCCGGGCTGGTCAACCGGAAAGGCCAGGCCGAGCAGACCATCTTCCTGGTGAACACCCCGCAGTGCCTGATGGCCGAGGGCCTGGCCGACCTGGCGCTCTACGCCGCGATCGGCCCTGGCTGGGGGAACTGGGCCGCCGAGATCTACGCCGATTTGGGACTGAGGTTCGACGGTGAGCGCGCCGAGGCGGTTTCCGAGGCGTCGGCGGCACTGGCCGGTGTCCGCCAGGACGCGGCGTTGATGCTGCACGACGAGCACCGCGACGCCGACGAGGTGGCGGCTTACCTGCGTCGCTGGCTGCTGGTCAACGACACCCGTGCCCAGCAGATGCTCCGGTTTTTGTCCTCGCCGCTGTGGCGGGCCTACACCAGCACCTATGTCGAGGGTTACCGGCTGCTGCGGCACTGGCTGGACGACCGGCCCGTCGGCGTCAGCCTGGGCGAGCGGTTTGGTCGGCTGCTTGACGAGCCGCTGATCCCGTCGGCGCTGCCCGACTAATCTCGATTGCATGGCAGCAGACTCAAACGCAATCACTAGCCCGGCTGCAGCGCCCGGCGCCGAGTACGCCGACACCGCCACCGCCGCCTACCGCGCGGCACTGCAGGTGATCGAGTCCGTCGAACCCCGGATCGCCGCTGCGACACGCAAAGAGCTTGCCGACCAACGTGATTCGCTCAAGCTGATCGCCAGCGAGAATTACGCCTCGCCCGCGGTGCTGCTGACCATGGGAAGTTGGCTCTCGGACAAGTACGCCGAGGGCACCATCGGGCACCGCTTCTATGCCGGCTGCCAGAACGTCGACACCGTTGAGAGCTTGGCCGCAGAGCACGCCCGCGAGTTGTTCGGCGCGCCGTACGCCTACGTCCAGCCGCATTCGGGTATCGACGCCAATCTCGTTGCCTACTGGGCGATCCTGGCTGCCCGGGTGGAGGCGCCGGGTCTGGCCGAGGCCGGCGCAAAACATGTCAACGATCTCTCCGAGGCGGACTGGGAAGCGCTGCGCGCCAAGCTCGGCAACCAGCGGCTGTTGGGTATGTCGCTGGACGCCGGCGGCCACCTCACCCACGGCTTCCGGCCCAACATCTCCGGCAAGATGTTCCACCAGCGCAGCTATGGCACCGATCCGGAGACAGGTCTGCTGGACTACGGCGCGGTCGCCGCGGCGGCGCGCGAATTCAAGCCGCTAATCCTGGTCGCCGGGTACTCGGCCTACCCGCGTCGGATCAACTTCGCCATGATGCGCGAGATCGCCGACGAGGTGGGCGCCACTCTGATGGTGGACATGGCGCACTTCGCCGGGCTGGTGGCCGGCAAGCTGTTCACCGGCGACGAGGACCCGGTGCCCCACGCGCACGTCACCACCACCACCACGCACAAGTCGCTGCGCGGTCCCCGCGGCGGGCTGATTCTGGCCCAGCCGGAGTACGCCGACGCAGTCGACAAGGGCTGCCCGATGGTGCTGGGCGGACCGCTTGCGCACGTGATGGCGGCCAAGGCGGTCGCGCTGGCCGAGGCGCGCCAGCCCGCTTTCCAGGTTTACGCTCAGCGGATCGCCGACAACGCTCAGGCGCTGGCCGACGGGTTGCTGCGGCGCGGGGCGCGACTGGTCACCGGCGGCACCGACAACCACATCGTGTTGCTGGACGTCACGTCATTCGGGCTGACCGGGCGCCAGGCCGAATCCGCGCTGCTGGACGCCGGCGTGGTCACGAACCGCAACTCCGTCCCCGCCGATCCCAACGGCGCCTGGTACACCAGCGGGATCCGGTTCGGCACCCCGGCGCTGACCACCCGCGGCTTCGGCGCTGCCGACTTCGACCGGGTCGCCGGACTGGTGGTCGACGTGCTGAGCAACACTCAACCCGCTGCGGGACCGCACGGCCCCTCCAGGGCCAAGTACACCCTGGCCGACGGCACCGCCGATCGGGTGCACGCTGCCGCCGCCGAGTTGCTGGCCGCCAATCCGCTTTACCCCGGATTGACGCTGTAGGTCGGGCCGAGCCCGGGGCTCGCCAACCCGCCGTCGCCGCCGGTGCCGCCGTCTTAGTCGGCTGGAGGCGGCACACAAGTCGTCGGCGCCCGCGTGGAAGACTGGCGCCCGTGACTGCTGCACCTGATTCTCGTACTGCTGCTTCGGTAATGTCCGCGCCGTTGGCCGATGTCGATCCCGACGTCGCCGAGCTGCTGGGCAAGGAACTCGGACGCCAGCGCGACACCCTGGAGATGATCGCTTCCGAGAACTTCGTACCGCGTTCGGTATTGCAGGCCCAGGGCAGCGTGCTGACCAACAAATACGCCGAGGGCCTGCCCGGGCGGCGTTACTACGGCGGCTGCGAATACGTCGACGTCGTGGAGAACATCGCCCGCGACCGGGCCAAGGCGCTGTTCGGCGCCGACTTCGCCAACGTGCAACCGCATTCGGGCGCGCAGGCCAATGCCGCCGTGCTGCATGCGTTGATGTCGCCGGGGGAGCGCCTGCTGGGCCTCGACCTCGCCAACGGTGGTCACCTGACGCACGGCATGAAGCTCAATTTCTCCGGAAAGCTCTACGAGAACGGCTTCTACGGCGTTGACCCGACGACGCATCTGATCGACATGGACGAGGTGCGCGCTCGGGCGCGTGAGTTCCGCCCCAAGGTGATCGTCGCCGGCTGGTCGGCCTACCCGCGGATTCTGGACTTCCCGGCGTTCCGGTCGATCGCCGACGAGGTGGACGCCAAGCTGTGGGTCGACATGGCCCACTTCGCGGGCCTGGTCGCCGTCGGGCTGCATCCGAGCCCGGTGCCGCACGCGGACGTGGTGTCCACCACCATCCACAAGACGCTGGGCGGGGGCCGCTCCGGCATGATCCTGGGCAAGCAGGAGTACGCCAAGTCCATCAACTCGGCGGTGTTCCCCGGCCAGCAGGGCGGCCCGCTGATGCACGTCATCGCCGGCAAGGCCGTCGCGCTGAAGATCGCCGGCACACCCGAATTCGCCGACCGCCAGCAGCGCACGCTGTCAGGCGCCCGGATCCTCGCCGATCGGCTGCTGGCCGCCGACGTCGCGAAGGCCGGTGTGTCGGTGGTCAGCGGTGGCACCGATGTGCACCTGGTGCTGGTGGACCTGCGCAACTCCCCGCTGGACGGCCAGGCCGCCGAGGACCTGTTGCACCAGGCCGGGATCACCGTCAACCGCAACGCTGTCCCGAACGACCCGCGTCCGCCGATGGTGACCTCGGGCCTGCGGATCGGGACTCCGGCGTTGGCGACACGCGGCTTCGGCGAAGCCGAGTTCATCGAGGTCGCCGACATCATCGCGACCGCACTGGCGGCGGGCAAGTCCGCGGATGTGTCCGGGCTGCGTGACCGGGTGACGCGGCTGGCCAGGGAGTTCCCGCTGTACGAGGGACTGGAAGACTGGTCGCTGGTCGGCCGCTGACTCCATCCTCGGGGCGGATTTCACGAAACCTGTGTACGCGGGTTACAGTTACTTTATGGCACAGAAACCTGTCGCTAACGCGTTGATCCTCGAACTCGAGCCGGTCGTCGGCGAGAACCTAGACCGCCACCTCGATACCGAGAACTTGTGGTTCGCGCACGACTTCGTGCCGTTCGAGCAGGGCGAGAACTTCGCCTTCCTCGGCGGGCGTGATTGGGATCCGTCGCAGGTCACGCTGCCCAAAGTCATCACCGACGCCTGCGAGATTCTGCTCATAACCAAAGACAACGTGGCCGGTTATCATCGCGAACTCGTCGAGCACTTCATTCTCGAAGATAACTGGGCCCATTGGCTGGGCCGCTGGACCGCCGAAGAACACCTGCACGCCATTGCACTACGCGAGTACTTCGTGGTGACCCGCGAGGTCGACCCCGTCGCCAACGAGGACGTCCGCTTCGAGCACGTGTCACGGAAGGGGTATCGCGCCGACCAGTACTCCCAGGTCGAAACCCTGGTGTTCATGGCTTTCTTCGAGGGCGCCCACGCCGTGTACTGCAACAACCTGGCGGCCGACATCGAAGAACCGGTGCTGGCCGGACTCATTAACCGCATCGCCCGAGACGAAGAGCGACACGAGGAGTTCTTCGCGAACCTCGTCGCGCACTGCCTCGACTACACCCACGACGAGACGATCGCCGCCATTGCCGCCCGCGCGGCCGACCTTCAAGTCGTCGGCGCCGACATCGACGCCTACCAGGACAAGCTGCGAAACGTCGCCGACGCAGGCATTTTCGGCCCGGATCAGCTGCGGCAGATGATCTCCGACCGCATCACCGGATGGGGAGTCGCCGACGAGCCGGCGCTGCGGCAGTTCGTCGTCGGCTAGCCTCGTCGGCGCGCCTGCGCGGCGCAGATGCGACGACGAGAGTAGCGTCGCAGTCGATGGCTAGCGACATGCTCTGCTGTCCGGGCGGCGCCTCTCGTCTCGACTTCGACAGGACCGCCGGCCCCGGTCCTGGCGCCGCGGCCCCCGCCGAATCGTCCGTGCGGGCCGCACGGGCTTCAGTCCGGTTATGACGCCCCGCGTGCATGGGTGGCGGTGGGGCCACCACCCGCATGCGGCAGCGAACCGGGCGATGAGCTCGAGGAGCGCTCGTGACCGATTCCCCGGCGGTTCCACAGGACACCCTACGGACGTACGTGCTCGACACCTCCGTGTTGTTGTCCGACCCGTGGGCATGTTCCCGCTTCGCCGAACACGAAGTGGTGGTTCCGCTGGTGGTGATCAGTGAGCTGGAAGCCAAACGTCACCACCATGAACTTGGCTGGTTCGCCCGCCAGGCGTTGCGGCTGTTCGACGATCTTCGGCTCGAGCACGGACGGCTCGATCAGCCGATTCCTGTTGGGACACAGGGCGGCACGCTACATGTCGAACTCAACCACAGCGATCCGGACGTGCTGCCGGCAGGGTTTCGCACCGACACCAACGACTCGCGGATCCTGTGTTGTGCCGCCAACCTCGCCGCAGAGGGCAAGCAAGTCACGTTGGTGAGCAAAGACATTCCGCTGCGCGTCAAAGCGGGAGCGGTGGGTCTGCGCGCCGACGAGTACCATGCGCAGGACGTCGTCACCTCCGGCTGGACCGGGATGACGGAGATGGAAGTCACCGCCGAGGACATCGACGCATTGTTCGCCGACGGCGAAGTCGATTTGTCTACGGCCCGAGACCTACCGTGCCAC
>Ga0210395_10001192_pt1 | contig 20187 bp, 15 predicted proteins | sample IncBWH4OmetaG_FD_150861 | JGI IMG/M metagenome (GOLD analysis project Ga0210395, IMG submission 150861) | Forest soil microbial communities from Barre Woods Harvard Forest LTER site, Petersham, Massachusetts, United States - Inc-BW-H-4-O ...
CCAGGTGGGCGAAGGCGTCGGTGTACGCCCTGTCCGGCGGCATGGCCCAGCGGCTCATGGTGGCGCGGGCCATCTTCCACCGGCCCTCGGTGCTCTTCCTCGACGAGCCGACGGCCGGCCTCGACCCGCAGAGCAGGCTCGCGCTGTGGGACCTGCTCGGCGAGCTGAACGGGGACGGCCAGACGATTCTGCTGACGACCCACTACATGGAGGAGGCCGACCAGCTCTGCGAGCGGGTCGCGATCATGGACCACGGCCGGATCCTCGCCCTCGACACCCCCGCCGCGCTCAAGCAGACCATCGGCGCCGACACCATCGTCACGGTGCGCACCACCGGCGACGTCAACGGTCTCGCCGAGGTGCTGACCAGGGACGTGGCGGGTGTCACGAGGACGCGGATGGCGGACGGCAGGCTCGAACTGCACGTCCAAGGCAGCGACGGGCTGGTCCCGCGCATCGTGCTGGCGGCCGAGCACGGTGGCTTCCAGCTCGTCGACGTGTCGGTCGCCGAACCCAGCCTGGAGACCGTGTTCATCAACCTGACAGGAAGGGAGTTGAGGGAGGAATGACCGCCTCGGTAACCACACCGGCCCCGGCGCGCCGGATCGGCGGCGGCCCCACCCGCTCGGTCGCCGCGGCCAGCCGGACCGCGCTAGCCGCCCTGCTCCTGCGTGACCTGGTGGTGCTGCGCAAGAACCTCCGGGAATTCGTGCTGCGCACGCTGATCCAGCCCTTCCTGCTTTGCTTCGTCTTCCTCTACGTGTTCCCGAAGATCGGGCAGGGCATCGGCGGTCACGGCACGGTGGCGGAATCGGAGTTCGCCACGATCCTGGTGCCCGGGGTCGTCGGCATCTCGGTCATGTTCCAGGGCGTGCAGTCGATCGCCCTGGCCATGGCCCAGGAGTTCGGCTTCACCAGGGAGATCGAGGACCGGGTGCAGGCGCCGTGCCCCATCTGGCTGGTGGCCATCGCGAAAGTGCTCTCCGGCGCCGCCCAGGGCGTGCTGTCCGCGATCATCGTGCTGCCGATCGCCTCGGTCGTGCACGCGCCAGGCGTTGAGGCGCACCTGAACCTGCACTGGCTGATAATCGTGACGTTCGTGCCGCTGGCCTGCATCGCGATGGCCGGGCTCGGGCTAGTGCTCGGGACCAGCTTCGAGCCGAGGAACATCGGCCTGATGTTCGGCTTCATCATCTTGCCGATCACGTTCCTCGGCGGCACCTACTACTCGTGGACCAAGCTCGCCCCGGTCACGATCGGCAGCTTCCACTGGCTGCAGACGCTGGTGCTGATCAACCCGCTGCTCTACGTGAACGAGGGCATGCGGGCGGCGTTCACCGACGCGCCGCACATGCACCTGTACGTCGTGTACCCGGTGGTCGCCGGGTTCGGGGCGCTGTTCCTGGCCATCGGGCTGCGCAACTTCAGGGGCAAGGTGCTGTCGTAACGAGGCGGCGCGGTCTCGTTCCTGGCAGCGCAGCGAGCGGAGCACCTCGTCGCGGCCTTCGATGAGCAGCCGGCGCAGCGCGGCCGGCGTGTCGTGGGTCGCCAGGTACTCGTCGGTGACCGCGACGGTCTCGACGTTCACCGCGCACATCTGGTAGCCGCCGGCCACGAAGTCCTGCGCCATCGCCGAGCTCCACTCCCGCCACACGTCTCCCACCACCGCGAAGTACGCCGGCCGGTACGGCTCGACGAGCGAGCGCTGGTCCGGGTCGACGAAGCCGGTGAGGGTCGCCCGGAACATCGCGATCGTCAGCTTGCCGTCGGTTAGGGTCTCCCACGTCTCTCGCTTGACCAACTGGGACGGCACCGCGGCCCGGCAGGTGGCGGCATGCCGCTCGCCCGCGTCTGTCGCGTCCCGCGTCAGCTCCAAGTCGATCTCCGCTTCTCCGTAGGCGCCCCGGCTGACCAGGCGGCGCAGCAGTATCCACCGCAGGTCGGTGTCGACGGCCAGGCCCGCCACGACGGTCGAACCTGACAGCAGCCCGGACAGCAGTTCCAGGTCGGCCGGCGACGTGGCGACTCCCGCGAACGCCCGGGTGTACGCGAGTTGGTGGTCGGACCCCGCGGGCGCCGCCAGCATCAGTGACCGCAGCGACGAGGCCATCAGCTCGAGCCCGGCATCCCGCCAGGCCGGGTCGGCGAACCGTCGCACCGCCTGGGCGGCCTGCCGGAGCAGCGTCTGGACGACGCTCATGTCACGCACCGACGAGACCCCGTCCAGTACCAGCCGCACGTAGTCCCTGGCGGCCATCTCGCCGTCCCGGCACATGTCCCAGGCCGCGGCCCAGCACACCGCGGCGGGCAGCGACGAGCTGAACGAGCCGATCGACGCCTCGATCAGCGTCGCCAGCGAGTATTCGTCGAGCCGGACCTTGGCATACGTCAGGTCGTCGTCGTTGACCAGCACCAGGTCGGGCCGCTCCTGCCCGATCAGGGTCGGCACGTCGGTGCTCGCGCCCGATACGTCGATCTCGACGATCGCCCTGCGGACCAGGCCCAGATCTGTTCGGTCGTAGAGCCCGATGGCGATCCGGTGCGAGCGCAGCGCCGGATGAGACTCCGCCGCCTCCTGGATAACAGCGAAGGTCGCGAAGCGGCCCTCGGCGTCGAGGGTGTAGGACGGGCGCAGCGTGTTCACCCCGGCCGTTTCCAGCCATTCCCGTGACCACGCGCTCAGCTCCCGCCCGGAAACCACCTCGAGCGCGGACAGCAGATCCGCGAGCGTCGCGTTTCCCCAGGAGTGCTCGGCGAAGTACCGCCGCACGCCGGCCAGGAAATTCTCGCGCCCCACGTACGCGACGAGCTGCTTCAGGACGGCGGCGCCCTTGGCATAGGTGATGCCGTCGAAGTTCACCTCGACCGCGTGGATGTCGGGGATGTCGGCCGCGATCGGGTGGGTCGATGGCAACTGGTCCTGCCGGTACGCCCACGACTTGTAGACCTCAGCGAACGTGGTCCATGCCTGAGTCCACCGGGTGGCCTCGGCCTGTGCCAGCGTGCCTGCCCAGGTGGCGAACGACTCGTTCAGCCACAGGTCATCCCACCAGCGCATCGTCACCAGGTCGCCGAACCACATGTGCGCCATCTCGTGCAGGATGGTCTCGCCGCGTGCCTCCCGGGAGAAGTCGGTGACGCGGGAGCGGAATATGTAGTCCTCGAGGAACGTGACCGCGCCGGCGTTTTCCATCGCGCCCTCTTTGAATTCGGGCACGTATAGCTGATCGTACTTGCCGAACGGGTACCTGATGCCGAACGCGGTGTGGAAGAAGTCGAAGCCCTGCCTGGTGACCTCGAATATCTCATCGGGATCGAGGTACTGAGCCAGCGACTGGCGGCACATGATGCCGAGCGGTATCCCGTCATGCTTGTCGCGGACCACGTGGTAGGGACCGGCCGAGACATGGGTGATGTACGTGGCCATCACCGGGGTCGGCGGGAAGTGCCACAGCCGCGCGCCGCCGTCCGCGGGGACCCCGCCTGCTACGTCCGGCGCCATGTTGGACACGACCAGCCAGCCGTCCGGCGCGACCACGGTGAGCTCGTAGCTCGCCTTGAGGTCGGGCTGGTCGAAGCACGCGTAGATCCGGTGCGCGTCGAAGGTCTCCAGGTCGGAGTACATGTAGACGTTGCCGTCCACCGGATCGGTGAACCGGTGCAGGCCCTCGCCGCTGCGCGAGTAAGCGGACTCGGCGTCCACCACGACCTCGTTGTGCGCGGCGAGCCCGTCAAGCGTGATGCGCTCGCCGTCGAACGCCGCCAGGCCGACCGGCTCCCCGTTGAGCGTGATCGCATGCACCTGCGGTGCCACGAGGTTGAGGAAGGTGCCCGCTCCTGGCCGCGCGCAATCGAAGACAACCCTCGATACCGAACGGAAGGTGGTGTCCCCCCCGGTCAAGTCCAGCTCAACCTGGTAGGAGCCGACAGTGACCAGCGCAGAGCGTTCTCGTGCCTCGTCACGGGTGAGGTTAGCTGCCACCAGGAGATCCTTTCGTGATCGTTCTCGGCTGCAGTGAATCTTTGCACGTGCAGCCCTTCGAAAGAACGTCTGTACGCTTCCCGGAATGCGGCGGTCTCACGCCGGGTTGTGCGTGCTGACAAGGCACAGATGCCGGATAACAGGAGCGTGCATGAGCGAGCAGGAACTGACCGTCGTCGACTTCTGGTTCGACCCCGTCTGTCCGTGGGCATGGATCGCGTCCCGGTGGATGCACGAGGTCGAGAAGGTACGTCCCGTCACGACGCGGTGGCACGTGATGAGCCTGTCCGTGCTGAACGAGGGCCGGGACTTGCCCGAGCCGTACCAGGAACTGATGCGCACAGGGTGGGGTCCGGTCCGGGTCTGCATCGCCGCCGAGCAGCAGTTCGGTCCCGGGGTGCTCGGACCGCTGTACACGGCGCTCGGCACCCGGTTCCACCTCGACAAGGCACCGCGTGAGCGCGCGACCTACGAGGCCGCCCTGGCCGAGGCCGGACTCCCGGCCGAACTGGCCGCCGCGGCGGACTCGACCACCTACGACGAGGCGCTGCGCGCTTCGCACAAGGAAGGGATCGACCGGGTCGGCTACGACGTGGGCACGCCAGTGATCTCGGTGAACGGCCTGTCGGTCTTCGGACCGGTCGTGTCGCCCATCCCGCGCGGTGAGGCGGCGGCCCGGCTGTGGGATGGCGTGCTGCTGATCGCGGGCACAGACGGCTTCTTCGAACTGAAGCGGTCCCGTACCCGCGACCCGATCTTCGACTGACACACCCTGCACGTTCCCCGCCTGGTCCGATAGCGGTTTCAGAACATATTACACCGCGTACCTGTCCAGTTATCAGGCGTAATCAAGGGTTTTGCCCCGGGGGGTTTTTCGTCGCCCCCCGGGAGGCTACGGCGGTCCTGCTGCCACTCGCGTCACCGCTGTCTGGCAGACTTTCGGGCGTGCGCGTATATCTGGGATCTGATCACGCGGGGTTCGAGCTCAAGACAGCCTTGATCAGCTGGCTCCGTGAGGCCGGACATGATCCGGTGGACTGCGGCCCCGCCACTTACGTGCCCGACGATGACTACCCCGTGTACGTGATGCGCGCGGCGCGCGCGGTCATCGACAACCCGGGCAGCCTGGGCATAGTAATCGGTGGTTCTGGTAACGGCGAGCAGATCGCGTCGAACAAGATCCCCGGCATCCGGGCCGCGGTCGCGTGGACCGACGAGACCGCGCAGCTGGCCCGCCAGCACAACGACGCGAACGTACTCAGCCTCGGCGCGCGGATGTACAGCATCAGCGACGCCGTCGGTTTCGCGAAGGTCTTCGTCGAAACGCCGTTCTCCCAAGAGCCCCGGCACGCGCGTCGCCTGGAGGAGATCGCCGAATACGAGAAGACCGGCGAACTCCCGCCACTCCCCGGCGCATAAGTGTCTCGATCGATACCCCCCGGGGTATCGATCGCGGGCGCGTTCATGATCCCGTAAGTTCTTGCGGCAAATAGAGGTGTCGCAGGACCCGGTTCCTGCGCTTGTCAAGCCTGGGCCGAGCAACGGCGCTCGGGTGCCCGCCGCTACGTCCCGGTGGCCACAGACCCCACTTCGCTGCCGGCCCGGCGCGCCGGCGGTGAGGGCACCTTGATTGCGTAATCGATGTCGCGCCGGGTCCGCGCCGTCGGCGGTCGCGGCCGTCCAGGCTGCCTAGCGCGAAGACTTTGTCTTCTTAGGGCGCGGTAGCCATGTTTTTCGGTCCGTTTCGCGTTATTTGTCCATGCCGAACGCGCCCTAAGACGCCTGACCCGGCCCCGGATGCGCTGAGCGCTCGGACCAATGACGTCCCCTGGCGGGACGGGGCACCGTGCGGCCAGTTATTCGCCGTATCTGTCGGATGGCGGAGCCAGGCCATTAGCGGGCCGTCGCTGCGCCCGGGCGGTAGCTCCCAGTCCTCCTGCCGGCCGCGAGCGGTGAGGTCGAGCCAGTGGTAGCTGCCGTTCATCATGTCGGTGCCCCGCGCGTAGTTGGAGTAGGTGAGGAACACGCGGTCGCCCTGGCGGAGGAAGGCGCTGATGCCGTGTAGCTCCCCGGACCAGCCCTGCCACTCCGGGCCGAGTTCATCAAGGCCCCGGTAGTTGTATTCAACGGGGGCGACGGACTCGTCGAGAGTGACGTGGAAGTCGTAGTTGAAGTCGCTGCCGAATGATGAGTACCAGGGGACCGTCCACCCCATCCGCTGGCGGAACGGCTCGATCCTGGCCAGCGGCGCCCGGGACACCAGAGCTAGCGTGGTATTCCGCGCGTGCAGGTGAGCGAGGTGCCCGATGCTGTCGGTCAGGAACGAGCAGGACGGGCAGCCTTCATCCCACTCGGGGTCGAACATGAAGTGGTAGATCAGCAGCTGGCTCCGGCCCTCGAACAGGTCGGGCAGGCTGACCTTGCCGTTCGGGCCGTCGAACACGTACTCCTGGTCGACCTCGGTCATCGGCAGCCCGCGCCGTCCGGCGCAGAGGGCGTCCCGCTGCCGGGTGAACTCCTTCTCTTTCGCGAGAAATTCCTTGCGGGCGGTGAGCCACTCGGCTCGTGACACGACCTGCGGATCTTCCATCCCGTCCTCCGGTCTCTGCGCTATCGGCCGCGTCGGCGCCGCCTGCGGCTACGCGATTGCGCGTCATCCTCGACCAGCGCCGATGCCGGTGCCGGCGGCGGCGCGCTGGCCGGAGCGGACGACGCTGGCTCTTCGCGCGCCGCGGCCTCGGCTAGCTGCTCGGGCCTGGGCCGCGACACGTCCCTCGCGCGCATCGCGGCACTCAGCGTAATCTTCATGCCTGGCACATGTCCCAGTGTCGGTCAGAAGATCCTCGGGCACCAGGGTGCTGGGTCCCACGACATGGCCGCGGACAGGGTCAGCAGGGCGCCGGGCCGTCGCTGCGTGACGAGCCCGGCCGCGCCGAGCATGCCGAGCCGGGTGCCGCCCAGGTAGGCCGCGCCCAGTTCCCTGATGTCGAGCGCGACGTCCGCGGGATCGGATGTCGGCTCGCAGCTGGCGCCCCCGGTCGGGCCCGCTGCCCGCAGCCGCCAGCGGCCCGCGTTGGCAGGCAGCAACTCGTCGGCGACCTCGATCACCACGTCCACCGGACAGGAGTACAGCCGTCCGGTAAGCGCCTTTGGCAGATCGACGATCCGGATCCACACTCCGTCCGCGACCTTCGGCCGCGCCCGGCGCGGGTCGAACAGCTGGTAGAGCACCGGGTCGTCGGCGGGGCGCAGCCGCGCGATGTACTCCGATACCAGGTCACGGCTGAGCACGTCCCGCCACAGCGCGGCGCCCGCGGCCGGATCGGCCGCGATCAGCTCCCTGATGACGAGCACGCTGTCTGGCAGGAAGGTGTCGTCGTCCCACCGGCCGCGACCCGCGTAGAGGGCGTAGCCGCGCGGTCCCGAGTCATCCTCCGCCAGCACGCAGCGCTGCGGGCCGAACCCCTGGCGATCCTCTTCGAAGTCCTTGAGCACCCGGTCCCACCAGGCGTCATTCCTGGTGAAGAAGCCTGGCTGGGTGGCGAGTGCCGTGTCGTAGACCTTCGCGAGCTCCGCGGTGACCGCGGTTGGCTCGGCGAGGCGCAACCGCAGCCCGGGGTCGGATGGCGCGTCCTTAGCGAGCGCGCCGTCGCCGCGCCGGAAGCTAAAGGACGCCTGCAAGGAGGCGCGACCGTAACCGTACCGCCCGTACAGCGGAGACTCAGAGGCCCACAGCGCGGCGATGGGCTCGCCCTGAGCGGCGATGTCGGTGAGCTGGCGGCGCATGATCGACCGCAGGATGCCGCGCCGCCGGTAGGTGGGCAGCACCGCCACATAGGTGACTCCGGCCGCTGGCAGGATCCCGCCAGGCACGGACATGCCGAATGAGTAGATGCCCGCGATGCCCACAGGTCCGGCGCTGGAGGGCAAGGCCGGGTCGAACGCGGCCAGCGACCGCTGCGCCTCGAACAGCCTGCGGATGATGCGCATGTCACGCTCCGCCGGCGGGCCGCCATGGAACGCGTGCTCATCTACGGCACGGTAGGCTGCGAACTCGTTGTCGGTGACGGGTCGGATGGGATACGCATCTGCCATGGTCGTCTTCTTACCCTGCCGGGACATCGCGCGCGAATCGTTTTCGCGTGCGGCGAAGGAAGGCGGAGAAAATAGCGTGGCAGCGCGTGCGATGGCGACGATCTGCGGATAGCCTGCGCCCGTAATGGTAGTTCCTTCGCCCGCCGCCGCCATGCGCACCGTGATGCGCTCGGTTCGGCGTGCCGTGGGCTGGATGAACTATCAGGTTCGCCAGCAGTTCATCACCAGGAACCGCCGTGTCGCGTTCGGTCTGACCCTGGTTGTGCTGGCGATCGCGGTGGCGGCGGTGCACGTGTCAGCGTGGTGGTTCTCCCCTGGCGTGATCATCTTGCCGATCCTGTGCGGAGGCCTGCTGCTGTGGCCGCGGGCGCTGCGGATCCTGTTCGTTATAGCGGCGGTCGGCATCGCTTACGACGTGGCCAAACACAAAGCGGGCGCGGGGATCGTCGCCACGATCGTGGTCACCGCCGTCTTCGCCGACGTGCTCGCCAGGACCAGGGGAAAGCTGGGCACCCGGGGGCTGCGCGCGGACCGGATGATGATCGAGCTGCGGGATCGCATCCGCGCCCAGGGCACGCTGCCCGAGCTTGGCGACGGCTGGGGATCGATGGTGGTGCTCCGGCCGGCCGGCGGTTCCTCGTTCGGCGGTGACTTCGTGGTCTCGCACTGTGACGGCAAGTCGCTCGAGGTCGCGCTCGTCGACGTGGCCGGCAAGGGCATGGACGCCGCCACCAGGGCGCTCCTGCTTTCCGGCGCGTTCGGCGGCGTGCTCGGCTCTGTGCCGCGGGAGTCGTTCCTGCCTGCCTGTAACGCGTACCTGCTGCGCGGCAAGGCCGCCGAGGGTTTCGTCACCGCGGTTCACTTCGCGGTCGACCTCGCGACCGGTGAGTACACGCTGTCGTCGGCAGGGCATCCGCCGGCCGTCCACTTCGACGCGAACACCGGCCTGTGGCGGGTGACCCAGGCGCGCGGGATGGTGCTCGGCGTCGTCACCGACCTGCTTTCCGCGGCCCCCGACCTCCCGGAGAAGGGGGTGCTGCGCCGCGGCGATGCGATCGTGCTCTACACCGACGGGCTCGTCGAGGCGCGGCGCAAGGACATCGACGAGGGCATCGAGCGCTTGCTCGGCGAGGCCGAGCGCATGGTCGTCGCCGGCTTCAAGACCGGTGCTCCGGACCTGGTCACCGCCATGCAGCGGGCCATCGCCAGCGGCGACGACTGCGCCCTCGTCGTGATCTGGCGGACCTAAACGCTCGCCGCCGTGGCGAGCAGGCGGTGAGCGGCCCCGATCAGGCCCGCTGACTGCGCCGCGGTTGCGGTCGCGCCGCGCGGAGCCGCGGCCGGGAGGCCGCCGCCGAACTCGGCACCGTACAGGACGGTCTTCATGGCGGAGACGATGGCGTCCCGCTGGTTGCCGAGTTTGATCAGCACGTTCTCGATCGCGTTGTACGTGGTGTCGCCGGCCGAGCTGCTGGCCAGCGCGACGGTGGATGCCTTGAGCGTGTCCAGGCCGAACTCCCCCACGGCCGCGTTTATCTGAGAGTAGAAGTCACCCAGCCGCACCAGCAGGCCGTAGTTATGGCGCACCGCGGGCGGCAGCGCGCTCGGCGTGACGACCTCGATGAGCACCCGGCCGTCCGGCGTGTAGTCGTCGTGCAGCTTGAGCAGGAACATCATGGTCGGCTGGATGTCGGTGTGGTCGGACCACAGCCCGTTGTTGACGCCCTGGTGCTGTACGCCAGGACCGACCAGGCCGAGCCACGTGGTGTTGATCTCGGTGGCCACGTCGCCGTGATTCCATGCGTCCTGCCCAGACGGCTCGCTGACGCAGGACGCACCGCAGCTGGCCGGGCCGCTGCTCAGCCAGAAGTCGGTGTTGGCGAACAGTGCCACCGTGGCGGTCCGCTTGGGGTCGCCCTCCACCGCGTGAGAACCCGCTGCCGGTGCGGGTCCGGCGAGGCAACCGTAAGCGAACAGAGCCGGACTCAGGAGGATTCAACTCGAATATCACCTGAAAACAGCATGAACGCCACCCGCAGGAAAGCCGAACGCTGGCTCGCCGTGCCGTGCCGCCCTCCGCGACAGGACATGGCTGCGTGACCCTTCTCACCCAGCCGGGGTGGTGACAACGCCCAAACGCGATGCACACCGTGCGCCCGGCGCGGCACACCGAGTCAGAATGTTTCCTGCATGTGTCCGGTCAGCAATTTTCCGTGGTCTGCCTGAACGTCGTGAAATCGGCTCTCGAGATGTAGGCTAGCGCCTTTGCCGACTTAACCCAACCGCTTCAAGGCGCTCAGGGCCGCACCGGTCCATGTTTCATTTCCGCAGGTCAGAAGGGTCCTAACCAGAGTTTTATCCATTCCCTAGCATATCAGCATTGACCGATGCAAACTAAATAAGTACCTAATGCGCGGCGCCCGCGTGAGCCATGCCCGTGCCATCGACATACCCGCCCGCGTTCTCCGACAGTGGCGTCAGGTGACGCGAACGTCATTGTTTGCATTTGTTTCTGACCTGTGCGCAAATAGACAGGTGACAGGCGGAGGTACAGGAGGCCTGGCCGGGAAGAGCGACCTAGACGGGGAGGCGCCCGCGCCGGACATGACGGTCGCGGCGGAGGTCTCGCTGGCGGTAGCGGCGAAGGCGTCGGGGGAGAACTTCCCTGTGGCCCTTCGGGTGCTGCCGCGCGCCTGGCGCGCTCATCTCACCGCGCTGTACGGTTTCGCGCGGCTGGTCGACGACATCGGCGACGAGCCGCTGCCCGGGTTGCCCGCGGACGCGAGCCCCGATACGGTCCGCGCCACCCGGCTGCGACTCCTTGACGACCTGAACGCCGACGTCGCCCGGATCTACGAGGGCGGGCAGCCCGGACTGGAAGCCATCCGGGCGCTGGGGAAGACCGTCGGCGAGTGCGGCATCCCGCGCCAGCCCCTGGACGACCTGATCCAGGCCAACCGCCAGGACCAGCTGGTCACGCGCTACCAGACGTACGACGACCTGGAGAAATACTGCGAGCTGTCGGCGAACCCTGTGGGCCAGGTCGTGCTGTACATCATGGGTGCCGCCACGCCGGAGCGGTTGCGGCTCTCAGATAACATCTGCACGGCCCTGCAGCTTGTCGAGCACTGGCAGGACGTTGCCGAGGATCTCCGCAACGACCGGGTCTACCTTCCGCAGGAGGACCTGAAAAGGTTCGAGGTCACCGAGGCCAGCCTCGCCGAGCCGACCGCGGGCCCGAACGTCAGGAAGCTGATGTCGTTCGAGTCGCACCGTGCGAGCGCCCTGCTCGCGGAGGGCGCGCCCCTGGTCGGCACGCTCAAGGGGGCAGCTAGGCTCGCGATCTCGGGCTACGTGGCCGGGGGTCGTGCCGCGCTGACCGCGATAACCGCGGCGGGTTACGACGTGCTGCGCCAGACGCCGAAGCCGGGTAAGGCAACCACGCTGATCAACATGGTCAGCTGCTATGTCAGGGGGAGGTGACGGTGGACGCGACGCAGGCGTACCTCGAGTGCGAGCGGATCACCTGGTCCCAGGCCCGCAACTTCGCCTACGGTATCCGTCTGCTGCAGCCGCCCAAGCGGCGCGCGCTCGCCGCGGTCTACGCGTTCGCCCGGCGGATCGACGACATCGGCGACGGCGACCTCCCCAGGGAAGACAAGGCGACCGCCCTCGAGGCGGCCCGCGAGCAGACGCACGCTCTCGTTAATGCCGTTGATAACAGCAAGAGAGCCGGGGACGTGGGCCTGGACCCTGAAGACCCGGTGCTCGTCGCGCTGGTCGACGCGGGCACGAGGTTCCCCATCCCGCTCGCCGCGTTCGGCGAGCTGATCGACGGCTGCCTGGCCGACGTGCACCAGGCGACCTACGAGACCTTCGACGACCTGCTCTGGTACTGCCGCTGCGTGGCGGGCTCGATCGGCAGGCTCTCACTGGGTATTTATCGGGGGGAGCGGGGGGTCGTCCCCCGGGAGGGGCAGAGCCGGATGGCCGACGACCTCGGCGTCGCGCTGCAGCTCACGAACATCCTGCGGGACGTGCGCGAGGACTACCTGAACGGGCGGGTGTACCTGCCAGCCGAGGATCTGGTCAAGTTCGGCTGCGAGCTGCCGCTCGGCCGGCCGGAGCCGTACGAGACCGACGCGCAGCGCGCGCGCTTCGCCGGACTGGTCGAGTTCGAGGCGGCCCGCGCCCGCGAGTGGTACGCGTCGGGGATGCGGCTGCTCGCCACGATCGACCGCCGCAGCGCGGCGTGCACCGGCGCGATGGCGGGCATTTACCGCCGCCTGCTCGAGCGGATCGCCCGTCAGCCGTCCGCCGTGCTGCAGGGCCGGATGTCGCTGCCCGCCGGGGAGAAGGCGCTGGTGGCCGCGCAGGCCCTCACCGGCCTCGACCGTTGGAGAAGTAAGGGAGCCGACGAGTGAAGGCAGTGGTTGTCGGTGGCGGGCTGGCCGGCGTCACCGCCGCGATCGCGCTCGGCCAGGCCGGGGCGGACGTCACGCTGCTCGAGGCCAAGCCGCGGCTAGGCGGCGCCACGATGTCGTTCGCGCGGGACGGTCTGGTGGTGGACACCGGACAGCACGTGTTCCTGCGCTGTTGCACGGCCTACCGCGGACTGCTCGACCGGCTCGGCATGTCCGCGCACGCCCCGCTGCAGCCCCGCTTCGACGTGACCGTCCTCACCCCGTCCCGCCGCACCAGGCTCCGCAGGTCCCGGCTTCCCGCCCCCTTGCATCTGCTCGCGGCGATCGCCAGGTATCCCCTTCTTTCTTATTCCGAACGGTCCCGGGTTTCCCTGGCCGCGCTAGCCATGCGCCGGGTCGATCCGGCGGACCCAGCGACGGACGATCTGCGGTTCGGTGACTGGCTGGCCGGGCACGGGCAGGACGAGCGGGCGCGCCGGGCGCTGTGGGACCTGTTCTCCGTCGCTTCGCTGAACGTTCCGGGCGACGACGCCTCGCTGGCCCTTGCCGCCACCGTGGTGCGGACGGGCCTGCTCGGTGACTCTGGCGCCGCCGACATCGGGGTGCCCGCGCTGTCGCTGGGCGAGCTGCACGGCACCGCGGCGGCGCGGCTGCTCGCCAAGCTGGGCGCTACGGTCCAGCTGAACACGAAGGTCGCGGCGATCGAAGTGGCTGGGTCGCCGGGCACCGAGTCGGGCTACCGCGTGACGCTGGCGCGGACGCAGGACGCCGCGATCGAGGCGGACGCGGTGGTGATCGCGGTGCCGCACGAGGCGGCGGCCAGGCTGGTCCCGGCGGGCGCGCTGCCCGCCGAGACGGTCGCCGGCTGGGCCGGGCTGGGCGCGGCGCCGATCGTGAACGTGCACGTGATCTACGACAGGAAGGTCATGGACGTGCCGTTCGCCGCGGCGGTGGACTCCCCGGTGCAGTGGGTGTTCGACCGCACCAGGATTTCCGGGATGCATGCGCGCGGCGACGATGGCCAGTACCTGGCGATCTCCCTGTCGGCGGCGGACGAGTACGTCGACGTGTCCGCGGCGGACCTGCGCGAGAAGTTCGTCCCGGCCCTCGCCGAACTGTTCCCCGCGGCGGCGGACGCGACCGTGACGGAGTTCTTCGTCACCAGGGAGCGACGGGCCACGTTCCGCGGCCTGCCGGGGACCGCACGGCTGCGACCGAGGGCCGCCACCGCCCTGCCCGGCCTGGTGCTCGCGGGATCGTGGACGGACACCGGCTGGCCGGACACGATGGAGGGCGCCGTCCGCAGCGGCCTCAACGCCGTCGTGGCCCTCCGCGAGAGCTTGGAACGCCGCCCTGTGGATAGGACAGCGGATAAAACAATTGCTGAGGATGTTGTGACCCAAGCGACTGGTTTGGAAAGAGAGGTGCGCTCATGACGGTGGTGATGCCGGCAGGCGTTGCCGTGGCGCGTGACCTGGTTGGACCGGCGACGGAAGCAGCGCTGGACCGGCTGAGTCCCGGCGTCCGCCGAGTGGCCGCGTACCACTACGGCCTCGCCGACGCGGACGGCAACCCGGTCCGCGAGGGCAGCGGCAAGGCGCTGCGTCCCGCGCTCGCGCTGCTGTCGGCCCGCGCCGCCGGGGCGGCGCCCGAGCGTGGCGTGACCCCCGCCGTGGCCGTCGAGCTTGTGCACAACTTCTCGCTGCTGCACGACGACATCATGGACGGGGACACCGAGCGGCGGCACCGGCCGACCGCGTGGACGGTGTTCGGCGTGGGCGCGGCGATCCTCGCGGGAGACGCGCTGCTGGCGCTCGCCAACGACCTGCTGCTCGAGGACATGGCCCCGGGCGGCCCCTGGGCGGCACGCTGCTTGTCCACCGCTGTGCAGCGGCTTATCGCCGGGCAGGGGGAGGACCTGGCGTTCGAGAAGCGCGGCGACGTGACGCTGGCCGAGTGCCTCCAGATGGCCGGGGACAAGACGGCCGCGCTGATGGCCTGCGCCTGCACGATTGGCGCGGTGCACGTGGGCGCGTCGCCCGAGATGGCGATGGGGCTGGCCGAGTTCGGCGGGCACGTCGGGCTGGCGTTCCAGCTCACCGACGACCTGCTGGGCATCTGGGGCGCGACCGAGGTGACCGGCAAGCCGGTCCGGGCCGACCTGCGCGCCCGCAAGAAGTCGCTGCCCGTGGTGGCCGCGCTGTCCAGCGGCACCACGGAGGCGTCGGAGCTCGCGCGGATCCTGTCCAGCGACGGCGACCTCACCGAGGACGACCTCATCCACGCCGCTGACCTTGTGAGCGCAGCGGGCGGCAAGCAGTGGGCCGAACGGGAGGCCGACAGCCGGCTCGCCGCCGCCGCCGACAGCCTGGACGGCGTGGGCATCCCCGCCGACGTCCGCGCCGAGTTCATCGCGATCGCCGAGTTCATCACCGCGAGGCAGTGGTAAACCCGATGACGGTCACGAACAACGCCACTGCCCAGGAGATCGCGGAGGCCACGCTCGCGCGCGCTCGCGATCACCTCCTGGGCCTGCAGAACCCCGCGGGGTGGTGGCAGGGCGAGCTCGAGACCAACGTCACCATGGACGCAGAAGACCTGCTCTTGCGGCATTTCCTCGGCATTCTTACGCCTGAGGAAACGGCCGAGTCGGCGGGCTGGATCCGCAAGCAGCAGCGCGACGACGGCACGTGGGCCAACTTCTACGGCGGCCCAGCCGACCTGTCGACCACCGTGGAGGCCTACGTGGCGCTGCGGCTGGCCGGCGACGAGCCGGACGAACCGCACATGAAGCTGACCACGGACTGGATCACCGATCACGGCGGCGTGACCGCGACCCGGGTGTTCACCAGGATCTGGCTGGCGCTGTCGGGCTTGTGGTCCTGGGACGAGCTCCCGGTGATCCCGCCGGAGATCATCTACCTGCCGTCCTGGTTCCCGCTGAACATCTACGACTGGGGCTGCTGGGCGCGGCAGACGATCGTCGCGCTTGCCGTCGTCTCGTCGTTCAAGCCGTCGCGGCCGCTGCCGTTCCTGATCGACGAACTGTACGCCCAGGTCCCTGACCTGCCGCCGAAGGCGGGTCGCGGCGACCCATGGTCGCTGTTCTTCGGCGCGCTTGACAAGGTGCTGCACAAGGCCGAGCGCCGGCTTCCTGGACGGGCCCGGCGGGCCGCGCTGCGCCGCTGCGCGGACTGGATCATCGCCCGCCAGGAGGCCGACGGCTGCTGGGGCGGCATCCAGCCGCCGTGGGTGTACTCGCTGATGGCGCTCACCCTCCTGGACTACGGGCTCGAGCATCCACTCGTAACAAAAGGCATCGCCGGGCTCGAGCGGTTCACGATCAGGGAGGATGGCACCCGCCGCCTTGAGGCGTGCCAGTCCCCGGTCTGGGACACCGTGCTGACGATGACCGCGCTTGCCGACGCGGGGCTGCCGCCGGACCACCCGGCGCTGACCAGCGCGGCCGAGTGGGTCCTCGCCGAGGAGATCCGCGGCCCCGGCGACTGGCAGGTCCGCCGCCCGCACACGCCGCCAGGCGGCTGGGCGTTCGAGTTCGACAACGACAACTACGCCGACACCGACGACACCGCCGAGGTGATCATCGCCTTGCGGCACACCGCCTCCGATAACCGCGCGGCGATCGAGCGGGGCCTGCGCTGGCTCGAAGGAATGCAGTGCAAGGACGGCGGCTGGGGCGCGTTCGATGCCGACAACACGCGCGCGCTCGTGAACAAGCTGCCGTTCTGCGACTTCGGCGCGGTCATCGACCCGCCGAGCGCCGACGTCACCGCGCACATCGTTGAAGCGTTCGCCGCCGAGGGGCTGGCCAACGAGAGCGCCTGCCGTCGTGGCGTGATCTGGCTGCTGAAGAACCAGGAGCCGGACGGGTCGTGGTTCGGCCGCTGGGGCGCCAACTACGTCTACGGCACGGGCGCGGTGGTGCCCGCGCTGATCGCGGCCGGTGTGCGGCCGGGCAAGCCGCAGATCCGCCGCGCGGTCGCCTGGCTGGAGGCGCACCAGAACGCCGACGGCGGCTGGGGCGAGGACCTGCGCTCCTACGACGACCCCGCGAGATGGTCGGGCCGGGGCGCCTCCACCGCCTCGCAGACGGCCTGGGCGCTGCTCGCGCTGCTGGCCGCCGGCGAGCGCGACGCCGCGGCCGTCGAGCGCGCCATCCACTGGCTCGCCCAGACCCAGCGTGCGGACGGCACCTGGGACGAGCCGCAGTTCACCGGCACCGGCTTCCCCGGCGACTTCTACCTGAACTACCACCTGTACCGGCTGGCTTTCCCAGTGAGTGCCCTCGGCCGCTTTGTCGGGGGGTTCGGGGGGTCGTCCCCCCGGGAGCCAACAGACTCGCTTTGTCGGGGGGTTCGGGGGGTCGTCCCCCGGAGCCAACAGACTCGATATGTCAGGGGTTCTAGGCATGACTGACACAATCCCGCAACCCTCCGAAGTGGAGGCGACCGACGCCGCGGGCGCCGGGCTGCTGGTGCTAGCACCACTTCGCCTGGAGGCCAACGCGGTGCGGCGCGGCCTGCGCGAGCCGACCAGCCGAGTGCGGCGCACCGGCATGGGCGCCGCTAAGGCGGCGCGGATAGCCGGAGAGGGTAAGCCCCTACCGTTCGGACCAATGATTGTGATGGGTACGGCGGCCGGCGTTGACCCTGACCTCAAGCCGGGAGATCTCGTCGTGGCGAGTGAGGTCAGCGACGGCAGCACGGTCGTGTCGCTGCCCGGGGCTGACCTGCTGGCGGCGGAACTGCGCCGGGCTGGGCTGCCGGCCAGGGCGGGGAAGCTGGCCACGGTGCCTGGCCTGGTGAGGTCTTCGCAGCGCTCCAAGCTTGCCGCGAAGGGATTCCTCGCCGCCGACATGGAGACGGCGGTGCTCGTTGGTGCCGCCGAGGACACGCGGCCGCGGGCCGTCATCCGGGCGGTGTCGGACTCCGGGTTCGGGCCGGGGATGGTCTCCGGCGGGCTGGCCGCGTTGCGCTCGCTGCGGCTGGCCGCACCGGTCGCGGAGCGGTGGGCAGCCGCCTGCGCGGAGCGGACGGTGCTGCTGGCGGGGCCGCGATCGTTCTGCGCCGGGGTGGAGCGGGCTATCGAGATCGTTGAGCGCGCCCTTGAGTTGCGCGGCGCGCCTGTGTACGTGCGTAAGCAGATTGTGCATAACACCCGGGTGGTCGCCGACCTTGAAGAGCGCGGCGCGGTGTTCGTCGACGAACTCGACGAGGTGCCGGACGGTGCGACGGTGGTGTTCTCCGCGCACGGCGTGTCGCCCGCGGTGCGAGACGCGGCCGAGGACCGCGGCCTGTCGGTGATCGACGCGACCTGCCCGCTGGTGTCGAAGGTGCATGCCGAGGCGCGCCGGTTCGCCCGTGAGGGGTACACGGTCGCGCTGATCGGGCACGCCGGGCACGAGGAAGTGGAAGGCACCCTCGGCGAGGCGCCCGAGTCGACCGTGCTGGTGGAGACCGCGGCGGACGTCGCGGCGCTGCTGCCGCGGGACTCCTCGAAGGTGGCCTACCTGATGCAGACCACGCTGGCCGTCGACGAGGCGGCCGACGTCTCAGCGGCGCTGCGTGAGCGGTTCCCGCGGATGCGCGCCCCCGGCAGCGACGACATCTGCTACGCCACCACCAACCGGCAGGCGGCGGTGCGCGCCGTCGCGGAGGACGCGGACCTGGTGCTCGTCGCGGGTTCGAAGAACTCTTCCAACTCGGTGCGGCTGGTGGAGCGGTCCGAGCGGGCGGGCACGCCCGCCCACTTGATCGACGGTGCCACGGACATCGAGTTGTCCTGGCTGTCCGGTGTTTCCGTGGTCGGGCTGACGGCGGGGGCGTCCGCGCCTCCCGCGGTGGTCAGCGAGATCATCTCCGCGCTGTCCGGGCTTGGCCCGGTCACGGTGACAGAGCGGATCACCACTACCGAATCTGTACAGTTCGGCCTGCCCAGGGAGGTACGGCGTTAATGTCTATGCCCATGTCCGTCAGCCTGCGCATCGGGGCTCACCTGATGAAGCAAAAGCTGCGCGGAAACAAGAGGTTCCCGCTGATCGTTGAGCTGGAGCCGCTGTTCGCCTGCAACCTCAAGTGCGCCGGCTGCGGGAAGATCCAGCATCCTGCGAGCGTCCTGAAGCAGCGGATGCCGGTGGAGCAGGCGGTCGCGGCGGTCGAGGAGTGCGGCGCGCCGATGGTGTCCATCGCCGGCGGCGAGCCGCTGATGCACCCGCAGATCGAAGTGATCGTGCAGGAGCTGCTCAAGCGCAAGAAGTTCGTGTTCCTGTGCACGAACGCGCTGCTGCTGCCGAAGAAGCTCGACAAGTTCACCCCGTCGCCGTACTTCCGCTGGGTGGTGCACATCGACGGGCTGCGCGAGCGGCACGACGAGGCGGTGTCCAAGGAGGGCGTGTTCGACGAGGCCGTGGCGGCGATCAAGCTGGCCAAGGAGCGCGGCTTCAAGGTCAACACGAACACTACGTTCTTCAACACCGACACGCCGCAGACGGTCATCGACGTGCTGACCTACCTCAACGACGAGCTTGAGGTCGACGACATGCAGATCTCGCCGGCCTACGCCTACGAGAAGGCGCCCGACCAGGAGCACTTCCTCGGCGTGGAGGAGACCCGTGAACTGTTCCGCAAGGCGTTCGCGGACGGCCGCCGCAACAAGTGGCGGCTGATGCACTCGCCGCTTTTCCTCGACTTCCTCGAGGGCAAGCGGGACTTCGAGTGCACGCCGTGGGGCATCCCGTCGTACTCGCTGCTCGGCTGGCAGAAGCCTTGCTACCTGATGTCCGACGGGTACGTGGAGACGTACAAGGAACTCGTCGACACGACCGACTGGTCGAAGTACGGCCGGGGCAAGGACCCGCGGTGCGCGAACTGCATGGCGCACTGCGGTTACGAGCCGTCCGCCGTCATCGCGACGATGGGTTCGCTGCGCGACGGCATCAAGGCCCTGCGCGCGAGCTGAGAACTACCGTTCCGCGAATCCCGGGTCTTCATACAAGGCCCGGGATTCCGGCTTTTCGCAGGTCTCGTTCAGAGACTCCTCAGGTATGGCCAGAAAGATATGGTCTGGCGCGGAAGCCGTTGCCGGGGTGAAAGTGCCCTTCCGGCATGGCGCTCCGCGCCGCCAAACTTTGCCCTAGGGGACGACCCCCTTTCAACCCCCGCGGCAAAAGACATCTTTAGCCCGTTGAGGAGTCCGATGTTCTTCACGTACCTCTGGCGTGAGCTGCGGCGCCGCATGCGCCAGGCTATTTTCATAGCGGTGGGCCTGGCACTGGGAATCGGCCTGGTGATCACGGTGACGGCCGCATCGGATGGGGTCAAAAACGCTCAGGCCTCCGTCCTGCATTCCCTCTATGGGGTGGGCACCGACATCACCGTGACCAAGGCGCCGTCCGCCAGTTCGACCGGCAGCGGGTTCGGGTTCGGCTTCCGGCAGGCGATCGGGACCGGCACCCGGCCGAAGGCCGGCTCCAAGATCGACGACAACACGCTGACAAGCGACGTCACGCTGTCAGCCCTCGGCTCGTCCGACGTGACCAGCATAGGGAAGATGTCCGACGTGGCGGCGGCGGCCGGCGGCCTGACGCTGACCGACCGCACGGTGAGCGGCACGGTGCCGGCGCTCAACTTCAACGGCGGCGGAGGCGGGGGCGGCGGCGGAGGGTTC
>Ga0210395_10001193_pt1 | contig 20184 bp, 16 predicted proteins | sample IncBWH4OmetaG_FD_150861 | JGI IMG/M metagenome (GOLD analysis project Ga0210395, IMG submission 150861) | Forest soil microbial communities from Barre Woods Harvard Forest LTER site, Petersham, Massachusetts, United States - Inc-BW-H-4-O ...
AACGGAGGTCGATCCCAAGAACAAATTCGCGTGGAACAATCTGGGCCTCATCTATCTCCAGATGCGCGAGAGCGATCAGGCCATCGCCGCCTTCCAAAAGCAGATTGAAGTCAATCCCTACGACGAGTTCGCCTACAACAATCTCGGCCGCGTCTACTGGAACGACCGCAAGTATGATGACGCAGTCAAGGCCTTCAACAAGCAACTGGAAAACAATCCGCTCGACAAGTTTGCTCACGCCAACCTGGGCCAGATGTATGCCGAGTGGCACAAGTACGATCTGGCAGCCGCGGAACTGGAAAAGGCGGTTGCGGTCACCCCGGACAGCGCTCCCGGCAGCGCCGAGTTGCAGGTGAGTCTGGGCGACGCCTACCTCAACCTCGGGCAGGACGACAAAGCCCTGGCCACCTTCGATCACGCCGTCGAACTATCTGCCAGCCCGCTGGTGTGGAACAACATCGCCTACCAGCTCTCGCTCAAAAATTCTCATCTCGACCGCGCCCAGCAATACGCCGAATCCGCCGTATCGGCGACGGCCGCCGCGCTGCGCAACATCGAGCTCGACCGCCTGGCCAACAAAGACCTGCTCCTGGTTCCAAACGTAATCGCCTACTGGGATACGCTGGGTTGGGTCCTTTTCAGCGAAGGTAATCTGAGTAAGGCTGAAAAATATGTCGCCGCCGCCTGGTCCCTCGGCCATCACGGCGAAGTCGGCGACCATCTCGGCCAGATCTACCAGAAGCAAGGCCAGAAAGACCGCGCCCTGCGCACCTACGCGTTATCGATGAACGGCCTCCGCCCCACCCCCGAAACTCGCGGCCGCCTGGCATCCCTCGCCGGAGGCGATGCCAAAGTCGACTCCACCATCGCACATTACAAAGACGAACTGCAGCGCCTGATCACCATCGACCTCGGCAAAGCCAAGCAAACCAGCAACGCCGATTTCTTCATCTTAATCAGCGGCGGCGGAGGTACAACCGCAAAAGTCGACTCGGTAAAATTCGTCAGCGGCGACGAAAAACTAAAATCGTATAGCGAAGCCCTGAAAACCGCCGACTACCACCTCACCTTCCCCGACGACACCCCAGTAAAAGTCTTCCGCCGCGGCACCCTGTCGTGCGCGGTCGCAACCGGCAAATGCGAATTCGTGTTGACCTTGCCGGATGATGTCAGGTCGGTGGACTGACCTTATGTTGATGGAGAAGAAACTGTCGTAGAGGTTCGTTCTTGGTGGAAGGGCGCGGCTTCAGCCGTGCCATACGAGCATCAAAACGATCCGCGGCTTCAGCCGCTGAAGGCCTGCCGTCGCCCCATGTAAGGAGAGTGCCGACTGTCCGCCCGGCGCTGCCCGCCAACTACCAATTCAGCGCGGAAGATGATCCACGAGAAATGCGGCCAGCCTAGATCCGCTCACTAGACCGACGAAAATCCAGAACACTTGAAACACAACCAGGGCAAGACCGACGAGGTTCTTCGCTTTCTCAGAGTAGTTCGTCGATCGACGCCATATCGCCCTTCCAAACTTCCAGTCGACAGAGACTATCAACGTGCCGAGCGCAATCGATAAGCGTAAGGCGAGTGAGTACCTAAGAAATCCACCACCCAACCGTTTCACCACAGCGAGGGTCCCAAAGATGGGGATGAACAAGATCACCATCGCGAGCAAATCCATCAGCCCGATCTGCCTCATCCTGGGGTTTTGTTGGTCTGGGCGATTTTCCATGTTCCCATTCTTATATTCGGTTCGTTTAGGAGTCTCCACCTGAGTCCCTACTCCCCGCACCGCCGCTCATGCCAAACCGTAGCCCGCTCATAAGCCCCCGCCACCCGCAGCACCAAATCCTCCCGCCAATGCGCCCCCGCGATCTGCAGCCCGATGGGCAGCCCACTCTCCGTAAATCCGCAAGACACCGAGATCGCTGGTAATCCCCAAACATTAAACGGCCGCGTATTCCGCAACAACCTCAACTCCGCCGGACGCAGCGCATCCGGATCCGCCTTCAGATCCGCAATCGCCGGAGCAGGCATTGGTATCGTCGGCGTCACCAGCACATCCACGTCCGCAAATACCGCGCCAATATTGCGCCGCGCCTCCTCCAGCTCGCGCCGGCACCGAATGTACTCCGCAGCTGAAACGCTTTCCCCCGACCGAATCCGCCGCACCGTCTCCGCCTGATACAACTCCGGACTGCGCCCAACATTCTCCGCGTGATAAGCATACGACTCAGCCGCCTGCAAAGTCCGGTCGGTAGGCGCGTCCAGCCGCACCTCTTTCATCTCCGCGCCCAAACTCGCGAGCACCTGCAGCGCCTGCTCCACCGCAGCGGCCACCTCCGCATCGAGCTCATCAAAGAAATATTCCCGCACCACCCCCACCCGCAGCGACTTCACTCCCTCGCGCAGCCCCGAAACATAATCCACCACCGGGACATCCGCCGAAGTAATATCTGCCGCATCGTATCCCGCAATCGCCTGTAGCACGACAGCCGCGTCCTCCACGGAAGCCGCGAGCGGCCCCACATGATCGAGCGACGACGACAACGGAATCACTCCCCGGCTCGACACCCGCCCATACGTCGGTTTCAGCCCCACACACCCACACAGCGCCGCCGGTTCGCGAATCGACCCCGCCGTGTCGGTCCCAATCGCCGCGTAAGCCATCCCCGCCACCACCGCAGCCGCCGACCCGCCCGATGATCCCCCCGCAATCCGCCCCACGTCCCATGGATTGTGCACGTCGCCAAAATAGCTGACCAGCGAACTCCCGCCATAAGCGAACTCATGAAGATTATTTTTTCCGATGATAACCGCCCCCGCCAGCCGCAACCGCTGCACAACTTCCGCATCGCAGTCCGGAACTCGATCCTTATACAACGCACTCGCCGCAGTCGTGCGCACCCCAGCCGTATCGATCAGATCCTTCAGCGCCACCGGAACCCCATGCAGCCCGCCGCGCCACTCCCCGCGCAAAATCTCAGCCTCAGCGCGCCGCGCTTCCGCCAGCGCCGACTCACCCATGACCGTAATAAACGCATTGAGCGCGGGATTCACCTTCTCAATACGCTCAAGACAGCGCCGAGTAATCTCAACCGGAGACACATCGCCTCGCCGCAAGCGCGGCGCCAATTCAGAAATAGAAGGGAAGTCGCCCATAATTCAGCCAGCCATTGTAAAGCGAAGCAAGATTTTCCTCTGTGTTCCCCCGTGTCCCCTGTGTTGAAGCTTTTTCTTTACAACTCTCCACACCCCCCCGGCAATCGAAAGTCCTATAATCACCCAAGCAGCAGGGGCCAGAAAAAATGTCCGAGCTCACGATCGCGCCCGCACCCGTTGCAACCCACGGATTCTTCCTCGATGGCCGTTGGCACGAAGACGGCGACCTAATCGAGATCCACGCCCCCTACGACGGCAGCCTCATCGCCCGCGTCGTGCAAGGGAGGCACGCCCACGCCGAAGCCGCCATCGCCGCCGCAGTGAAAGCCTTCGGCACCACCCGACGCCTCCCCGCATTCGAGCGCCAGCGCGTTCTGCGCCAGATTTCCGTCAGCATGACCGAGCGCAAAGAAGAATTCGCCCGCACCCTCGCCCAGGAAGCCGGCAAACCCATCAAGGCCGCGCGCACCGAGGTCGAGCGCTCCATCTTTACTTTTAACGTCGCCGCCGAAGAAGCCACCCGCATCTACGGCGAATATCTTCCGCTCGACACTCAGGAATCCACCGCCGGACGCTGGGGCATCGTGCGCCGCTTCCCGCTCGGCCCCATCGCCGGCATCACGCCATTTAATTTCCCCCTGAATCTCGTCGCCCACAAAGTTGCCCCCGCCATCGCCGCCGGATGCTCCATGGTGCTGAAGCCCGCACCCCAAACCCCGCTCTGCTCGCTGCTTCTCGCCGAGTGCGTGCAGCAGGCGGGCTGGCCCGACGGCGGCCTGAACGTGCTCCCACTCTCCAACGAAGACGCCGGCCTGCTCGTCACCGACGACCGCATCAAGCTGATCAGCTTCACCGGCAGCGTTCCCGTAGGTTGGGACATCAAGCGCCGCGCCGGAAAAAAGAAAGTCGTTCTAGAACTCGGCGGCAACGCCGCCGTCATCGTTCACCACGACGCCGACCTCGAATACGCCGCCGACCGCTGCGTTACCGGAGGCTTCGGCTATGCCGGCCAGACCTGCATCTCCGTCCAGCGCATTCTGGTCGAGCATTCCGTCTACGGAAAATTCACCGACCTCTTCGTCGAAGGCGTAAAAAAAATAAAGACCGGCGATCCGCTCGACGAATCCACCGACGTCGGCCCGCTAATCCGCGAAAGCGACGCCATCCGCACCACCACCTGGATCGACGAAGCCGTCCGCGCCGGCGCCCGCCTGCTATGCGGCGGCGGACGTCACAATCTCGTCGTCGAGCCCACGGTTCTCACCGGAACCAAACCAGAAATGAAAGTGAACTGCCAGGAAATCTTCGGCCCCGTCGTCACCGTCGAACCCTACAAAGATTTCGACGAAGCCCTCCGCAAAGCCAATCACTCCGCCTATGGCCTGCAGGCCGGCATCTTCACCCGCGACGCCAAACTCCTCTTCCAGGCCTACGAAGAACTCGAAGTCGGCGGCGTCATCGCCGGAGACGTCCCCTCCTTCCGCATCGACCAAATGCCCTACGGCGGTGTCAAAGATTCCGGCCTCGGCCGCGAAGGCCTGCGCTACGCCATCGAAGAAATGACCGAGCCCAAACTTATGGTCATGAATCTGCGCTAGCCGGATCGCTTTCCGCCGGCGTCATCCTGACCGGAGCCGTTCTTCAGGCGAAGGGAAGGATCTCGCGTGGCGAGACTCGAGCCGGGCCATTCTCCGACTTGAAACATTTTTCCGTGACGTTCCAATCGAATCATTTTTCTTTCTACGAAACCCAAAATCGCGCGACAAACTCCAGCGAAGTATTTATAATCTCTGGTTTCGCAAACAGCTCAGAATGCCGCTGGGGAAGTTTTTCATTTTGAGCGTACCCTTTTTCTTTTTCTCAATATCTAACGTAGCGGTCGTACAATCGCGGACGATCGAACGAGAGACGATCGAACGAGAAACGATCCGCCGGGTCTCTTAAGCACGATCTCATAAGGGAATGTCGCAGATCTTTCATCGCAGTACGAACACCCTGTCCCGCGCCACCATTTTTGGCGCGGTGTTCGTCCTTACTGCGCTCGGCTGGATGGCCATGGAAGTCCAGCGTTCCCCCTACGTCACCTACGCCGGAGTCCGCAAGCCGCAGCCCGTCCCCTTCAGCCACCAGCACCACGTTAGCGGACTCGGCATCGACTGCCGCTACTGCCACACCTCGGTCGAGACCTCCAGCTTCGCCGGAATTCCACCGACCAAGACGTGCATGAACTGCCACTCCCAGATCTGGACCAACGCCCAGCTCCTCGAGCCGGTCCGCGCCAGCTACAAATCCGGCGAATCCCTGCAGTGGACCCGCGTCAACCAACTCCCCGACTTCGTCTATTTCAATCACAGCATTCATATCAATAAAGGTGTCGGCTGCAACACCTGCCACGGCCCCGTCGACCAGATGCCCCTGATGTACCAGCAAGAGAGCCTGCAGATGGAGTGGTGCCTGAGCTGCCATCGCGCTCCCGAAAAAAACCTGCGCCCGCGCAGCGAAGTATTCAACATGCGCTACCAGCAACCAACCAGCGCCAGCCCGGTAGTATCCGACAACCAAACTTTCACCAATCAACTCGACCTGGGCGCAGCCCTGTTAAAAAAGTACAACGTCCGCAACGTGAAAGACATTACAAATTGCAGCACCTGTCACAGGTGAGAACTATGAAAGTCTGTCATCCTGAGCGGAGAGTTTGCTTCGCGAAGCGAAGCAAACTCGGAGTCGAAGGACCCCGGGAATGCCGGCGGTGCCGCTGCCGTGTCAGGGAGTTCTCGCGCCGATGTACGCAGCATCGTGAGAACGCCTGGCGGAGTCATCGACGCTCTCAGGGTTACGGGGGTCCTTCGACTGCGGTTTCGCTCCGGCAAGCCGGAGCAAAATCCTCGCTCAGGATGACACGGTGTTAAGAAACTAGTTTATGACGACGGAACGACAAGACGGCCTGATTCAAATCAAGAGGCGCGAAGATGTTTGCCCGAGCCACGGCAAATTGGATCTGAATTCCGTCCGCGCCCGCATCGATCACGCCACCGCCCACGACGCCGGTTTGTCAGAGAAAGAAAAAACCGGTCCGGAATATTGGCGGAGCCTCGAAGAACTCGCCGCCACCGACGCCTTCAAAGAAGCCCTACACCGCGAATTCCCCAAACACGCCTCCGAATGGCTCGACACCGTCTCCCGCCGCGGATTCCTCAAAGTCATGGGCGCGTCCCTCGGCCTGGCCGGCATGACCGGATGCGTCCGGCTCCCGCTCGAGCCCATCGTCCCCTACGTCCGCCAGCCCGAAAACGTAATCCCCGGCAAGCCGCAGTACTACGCCACCGCGGTCACGCTCGGCGGATACGCCAGCCCCGTCCTGGTCGAAAGCCATCTCGGCCGCCCCACCAAAATCGAAGGCAACGACCTGCACCCCGCGTCCCTCGGCGGCACCGACATTTTCACCCAAGCGGCAATCCTCGGCCTCTACGATCCCGACCGCTCGCAGACCGTCATGTCGATGGGAGACGTCCGCTCCTGGCAGTCATTCAGGAGCGCGATCCGCGGCCCGTTAAGCGCGCAGAAAGCCGTGCAGGGCGCAGGCATCCGCATCCTCACACCGACAATTTCTTCGCCCACGCTCGCCGACCAGTTGCGCAATTTCCTGAAGATTTATCCTGAAGCGAAGTGGCACGTCTACGAGCCAGTCAATCGCGATAACGTCCTCGAAGGCGCCAAGCTGGCCTTCGGACAGCCCGTCGAGACCCGCTACGATTTCTCGAAAGCCGACGTAATCGTCTCCCTCGACGCCGACTTCCTCTACGCCGGATTCCCCGGCAACACCAAATACATCCGCGACTTCGCCAGCCGCCGCAATCCCGACGCGCCGATGAATCGCCTGTACGTGATCGAGAGCACGCCTAGTTCGACTGGAGCAAAAGCCGATCACCGCCTGCCCTCGGATAGCGTCGGGGTATGGGTGGCTGCAAAGATTCTCGCTGGAGATCTGGGCCTGTCGATTTCGGAGCGACCCCAGCCGGGAGGAAATTTCGGGGCGATCGCGCAAGACTTGAAAGATCATCGTGGCGCAAGCGTCGTCATTCCGGGTGATCATCAGCCCCCGGAAACCCACGCAATCGCTCACGCAATGAATCAGGCTCTCGGCAATGTCGGCAAGACAGTGTTCTATACCGATGCCATCGACTCCAATCCTGTCAACCAGATCAATTCCATCTCCGACTTAGTCGCCGACATCCACGCCGGTAAAGTAGATTTACTCGTGATCCTTGGCGGAAATCCAGCCTACGATGCGCCCACCGATCTCAACTTCGCAGACGCTCTAACGAGCGGCAAGGTCCCGCTGCGCGTGCACCATGGCCTATATCAAAACGAAACCGCCGAACTCTGCCAGTGGCATGTGAACGCGACACACGAACTCGAGGCATGGGGCGATGCCCGCGCCTACGATGGCACGGTCAGCATCATTCAGCCGCTGATCGCTCCGCTTTACAACGGCAAGAGCACACTGGAATTCGCCGCTCTGCTCTCCGGTCAAGCCGACGCAACCGGATACGACCTGACCCGCGCCTACTGGCAAAAGCAGCACGCTGGAGCGGAGTTCGAACAATTCTGGCGGAAGTCGCTCCACGATGGCTGGATTGACGGTACCGCCCTGCCTCCAAAGGCGATTCCGTTTTTCCAAGACACGGGGAAATTGAGAACTACCGGCGTTGGGAATCGCACGGGAAGCGACGACGTCGAGATCAACTTCCGGCATGATCCCACGATCTACGACGGGCAGTTCTCCAACAACGGCTGGCTGCAGGAATTGCCGAAGCCGATGACCAAGCTCACCTGGGACAACGCTCTGCTCATCGGTCCCAAGATGGCTGAGCGATTACAGATCAAGTCCGAAGATGTTGTCGTTCTGCAGTCGTACGGGCTGCGCAAAGTCACCGCACCCGTGTGGATTCAGGCCGGCCATCCGGATCGCTCCGTTACCGTGTTTCTCGGCTATGGACGCAAGCGGGCCGGCCGAGTCGGCACTGCCCAAGGGTTCGATGCTTACTCCCTGCGCACGAGCGCCGCGCCTTGGATCGCAGCCGGACAAATCTTCAAGACCGGAGACACCTACAAACTCGCCTCCACGCAAGGCTACCAGTCCATGGACACGCCCGATGGCGCCCATCGCCCCCTGGTCCGCGAAACCACGCTCGAGGAATATAAGAAAGAGCCGGACTTCGCCAAAGAAGACGAGCCGCCGAAAGACCTCACGCTCTACGAGCCCTATCCCTACGACAAAGAAGACTATGCCTGGGGCATGACCATCGACCTCAACTCCTGCGTAGGCTGCAACAACTGCATGCTGGCCTGCCAGTCGGAGAACAACATCGCGGTCGTCGGCAAAGAGCAGGTCGTCATCGGCCGCCACATGCACTGGATTCGCGTCGACGCCTACTACCAGGGCGACCGCGACAATCCCAAAGCCTTTTTCCAGCCCGTCCCCTGCATGCAGTGCGAGAACGCGCCGTGCGAAGTCGTCTGCCCCGTCGGCGCCACCAACCACACCACCGAAGGCCTGAACGATATGGTCTACAACCGCTGTGTAGGCACGCGCTATTGCTCGAACAACTGTCCCTACAAAGTCCGCCGCTTCAACTTCCTGCTCTTCCAGGATTGGGAGACGCCGCAATACAAGATGATGCGCAACCCCGACGTCAGCGTCCGCAGCCGCGGCGTCATGGAAAAATGTACGTACTGCGTCCAGCGCATCAACGAACGCCGCATCGACGCCGAAAAAGAAGACCGCAAGATCAACGACGCCGAATTAGTAACCGCCTGCCAGCAATCCTGTCCCGCAGGCGCAATCGTGTTCGGCAACATCAACGATCCGAATAGCAAAGTGTCAAAGCTAAAAGCGCAGTCAAGAAACTACAGCCTCCTCGGCGAACTGAACACGCGCCCAAGAACAACGTACCTTGCAGAAGTACGCAACCCGAACCCGGAAGTGGAGGGTTGAGAGAGTTGAGAGTTTTTTGTTGTCATCCTGAGACCCGCGTTTCTTGCGGGTCGAAGGATCTATGCAATTGGCCGGCTGCCGATGTGCAGCCGGGAGTTGCAGAGATCCTTCGGACCGCAAAATGCGCGGCCCTCAGGATGACAAAACAGAAATAAAGATGCCTGACGAATACAAATCGACGATAGCCGCCGACCGCGCTCCCGTCATCGAGCCCGGCCACACCTTCGGCACGGTCACGGAAAAAATCAGCGCCATCGTGCTGACCCGTCCCGCGTCCAACGGATGGTTCGTCGGCTTCGGCATCGCCTTCATGCTCACCATGATGATGCTGTTCGCCATCGGCTACCTCTTCGTCAAAGGCACCGGCATCTGGGGCGTCACCATCCCCATCGGATGGGGCTTCGCCATCGTCAACTTCGTCTGGTGGATCGGCATCGGCCACGCCGGCACCCTCATCTCCGCCATCCTCTTATTACTCCGCCAAAGCTGGCGCAACTCCATCAACCGCTTCGCCGAGGCCATGACCCTCTTCGCGGTCGCCTCCGCCGGAATTTTCCCCGCCATCCACGTCGGCCGCCCCTGGCTCGCCTACTGGCTCTTCCCCATCCCCAACACCATGGGCGTATGGCCGCAATTCCGCAGCCCGCTTATGTGGGACGTCTTCGCCGTCTCCACCTACGCCACCATCTCCGCAATGTTCTGGTTCGTCGGCCTGATCCCCGACCTCGCCACTCTGCGCGACCGCACCGACAACAAGGCGCTGAAAATTGCCTACGGCATGCTCTCGATGGGATGGCGCGGATCGGCCCGCCACTGGCATCGCTACGAAACCATGTATCTCCTGCTCGCCGGATTGGCGACGCCGCTGGTACTCTCAGTTCACACGGTCGTGAGTTTCGACTTCGCCGTCGGCATCGTCCCGGGATGGCACACCACCATCTTCCCTCCGTACTTCGTCGCCGGTGCCATCTACTCCGGCTTCGCCATGGTTCTGATGCTGGCCATCCCCATCCGCAAAATTTACGGCCTGGAAGATTTCATCACCGACCGCCACCTGCAGAACTCTGCGAAAGTCATGCTAGCGACCGGATTGATCGTCGCGTACGGCTACGGAATCGAAGCTTTCATGGGCTGGTACAGCGGCGATCGCTTCGACGCCTTCACGCTCTGGAACCGCCTGCACGGCCCCTATGCCATTCCTTACTACATGCTGCTGATCTGCAACATTTTCATTCCGCAACTGCTCTGGATCAAGAAACTGCGCACCAGTCCCGTGGCGCTCTTCTTCATCTCCGGCGTAATCCTCGTCGGCATGTGGCTGGAACGTTTCATCATCGTGGTGGTCAGCCTGCAGCGCGATTTCCTGACGTCGTCGTGGGGCATGTACTACCCCACCCGCTGGGACTGGATGACCTACATCGGCACCATCGGCATGTTCCTGATGTTAATGTTCCTGTTCCTCCGCATCCTCCCCGCCATCTCGATCTTCGAAATGCGCACTCTCCTCCCCGAATCCGAGGTGAAGGAATGACGCGCATCTTCACGAATCACTTAGCGACAGACGCCTTCGTCCGCCGGGAAGTCGGCCGGAAAGTCGGCCGGAAAGCTGCGTCTGACCTCAGAGATTTGTCATTTCGAGCGCAGCAGAATTGCCCGCTTACGGGCAATTCTGCGGAGTCGAGAAACCTGCTTTTCCATACGCCGGGCGCGCCGCCGAGGTTCATGCCGGGGTCGAGGTTCATAATATGAAACGCGACCCCATCTACGGCATCATGGCGGAATTCGATTCCGCTCAGGCTCTGATCGACGCCGCCAAGCGCACCTACGAGGCCGGCTATAAAAAAATCGACGCCTACAGCCCCTTCCCCATCGAAGGCCTGGCCGAAGAAATCGGATTCCATCACGACGAAGTTCCCCTAGTCGTCCTAATCGGCGGCATCATCGGCGGCCTCAGCGGATACCTGATGCAATACTGGATGTCCGCCGTCGACTACCCCCTGAACATCGGCGGCAAACCGTATCACTCTTGGCCCGCCTTCATCATCATCACCTTCGAGATGACAATCCTCTTCGCCGGCATCTCCGCCGTCTTCGGCATGCTAGCCCTCAACGGCCTGCCCATGCCCTATCACCCGGTCTTCAACGTCCCCAGATTCTCGTCAGCCTCAAAAGATCGTTTCTTCCTAATCGTGTTCTCGTCCGACAAAAAGTACGACCCCACCGGCACGCGAAAGTTTCTCGAAGCCATGACCCCGCGTTCCGTCTCGGAGGTGCCCAGCTAGATGAAGCACCTACGCCAGATCATAAAAGCCGGTTGCCCCATCCTTTCGCGTCCTGTGCGAAAAGCCTGCCCTGAGCCTGTCGAAGGGGGTGGGAGTCCACAAAAGCCCGCACCATGGGCCTTCCTCCGTGAACCCCTGTGTCCCCTGTGTTTAAAGGTTTTCCTCCTGCTGCTAATAACGCTGACCACCGCCTGCCGCAACGACATGCAGGTCCAGCCCCGCCAGAACCCGCTCTCCCGCAGCGAGTTCTACCCCGACCAGCGATCCGAACGCCCGCCCGTCGAAGGCACAGTAGCCCGCGGACAACTCCACGAAGACACCTACTTCTACACCGGAAAAATCAACAACAATCCCGGCGACGTCATGCCCTTCCCCGTCACCAAAGAAGTCCTGACCCGCGGCCGCGAGCGCTTCAATATTTTCTGCGCCCCCTGCCACTCCCGCGTCGGCGACGGCAACGGCTTCGTCCCCTCCCGCGGATTCGCCCGCAAGCCTCCGTCATTTCATATTGCCCGCCTGCAAAAAGCTCCCGTCGGATATTTCTACGACGTCATCACCGAAGGCTTCGGAATCATGCCCGACTACGCTTCGCAGATTCCGCCGCAGGATCGCTGGGACATCGTCGCCTACGTCCGAGCCCTGCAGCTAAGCCAGAACGCGACCATGGCCGACGTCCCCGCAGGACAAAAAATTCCCTCCGAGCCGCCGAAATTCCGCGAGCCCGGCAGCGGCGCGACCCTGCCCGTGGTCGCGCCTGAAACCAATTCGAAATCTGAGGAAAGCAAATGACCGCGGCGCCCGTGAAACAACTCGATCTGACGCCGCCGCCGGTGGTGAAGAAGATTTCCCAGCGCTCGCTGATCGTCGGCGTCGTCTTCACTATCATCGCCGTCATCCTCGGCATCAAAAGTCCCGAAGAATTCCATCGCGCCTACCTGCTCGGCTTCATGTGCTGGCTCGGCGTGGCGCTGGGCTCCATGGCCATCATCATGATCCGTCACCTCACCGGCGGCGGATGGGGAGTCGTCATCCGCCGCATCCAGGGCGCGGCCATGCGCACTCTGCCGTTGCTGACGGCACTGTTTATTCCCGTCATCCTTGGCGTGCACAGGATTTACATCTGGGCGCAGCCGCTCGAAAACGTCAAAGACAAGCACCTGCACGATCACCTGGTCGACATCACCAAAACCTATCTCACAACGAACGGATTCATCTATCGCGCCATCTTCTACTTCGCGATCTGGAATCTGCTTTCCTACCTGCTCTCGAAATGGTCGCAAGAAGGCGACCAGCCCGGCGCCCGCGACAACACCGATCGCTTCAAGACCGTCGCCGGCCCCGGCCTCATCCTCTACGGATTCACCGTCTCCTTCGCCGCCATCGACTGGGTCATGTCGCTCGACCCCAGCTGGATTTCCACCATCTTCGGTTTAGTCGTGCTCATCGGCCAGGTCCTGTCAGCTATGTGTTTCGCGGTAGTCGTCGAGCGCATCCTCTACAACTACAAGCCCATGTCGGAGATGTTGAAGCCCGACTTCGTCCACGATCACGGCAAGTGGATGCTCGCCTTCACCATGGTCTGGGCGTATTTCAATTTCTCCCAATGGCTCATCATCTGGGCCGGCAACCTGCCCGCCGAAATCACCTACTACATCCGCCGCATCAATGGCGGCTGGGGATACGTCGGCCTGTTTATCGTCATTTTCCACTTCGCCGTTCCCTTCGGAATCTTGCTGTCGCGCCCCTTCAAGCGCAACATTCGCAAGCTGGTGTGGCTGGCAGTCTGGCTACTGCTGATGCGTTACCTGGACCTGTTCTGGATCATCGAGCCAAATTTCTCGAAGACGTTCAACATCACTCTGGCGGACGTAGTCGTCCCAGTCGCCATCGGCGGCTTCTGGTTGGCCTACTTCTTCCACAACTTGAGCACGCTCCCGCTGCTCCCCGTGTACGATCCGTCAGCCGTAGAAGTTCTCGAGCCAGCCCATCATCACGGAGGCGCATGAGCTAAGAGCTACGAGTCCGGAGCTATGAGTTAAGAACTGAGAACTGAGAACCGAGAACTGAGAACTAAAAAAGCATGAGCAACGAAACCCATCCCGCGAACTCCACCGGCAACGGCGGCTACGAGCGCACCGACATCGGCGTCCGTGGAGTGCTGTATTTCCTGGCGGGCCTGGCTGTGTTCGGAGCCCTCGCGTACCTCGCCGCCGCAGGAGTGTATTCCTTCCTCGACAAGCGTTCCGCGGCCGAGCAAGCTCCCGTGAATCCCTTGGTCACCAACGCTCCCGCCGACACCCGCCACATCTCGAAGGATTATCCGCAAGGCGCATTCCCCAATCCGAAGCTCGAAGAAGACGAACGCGGCCAGTTAAACGGTATCCGCCTCAACGAAGAACAAACCCTCAGCACCTACGACTACATCGACAAGAACGCCGGCACCGTCCGCATCCCCATCGACCGCGCCATGGACCTGATCTCCCAGCGCGGCCTCCCCGTGCGCGCACAAGCGTCAGCCGCAGCGATGCCCGCACCCGAATCGACGCATCCAGAAAAGAAGAAGGCAAAGAAGTGATCCGTAAGAATCACAATTCGATGTCGGTAACGCAAGTCGAGGGCGTCATCCTGAGCGGAGCGGTTCTTCAGGCGAAGCGAAGGATCTCGCGCGCAGCATCCCGAAGCCTCGCACTCATCCTCCTCACCACCGCCGCCTTCGGACAAGGCATGACCAAAGGCATCATGTCCCCGCCCTCCAACGTCCGACCACCCTATCTGCAGAACGTCGGCATCGACCAGCACCTCGACGCCCAAGTCCCCCCCGACCTCGCCTTCACCGACGATACCGGCCACGCCGTCAAACTCGGCGACTACTTCGGCCACAAGCCGCTCATCCTGAATCTGGTCTACTACAACTGCACCATGCTCTGCGGCGAAGCTCTCTCCGGCCTGACCGGAGCCATGAAGATGGTGAAGTTCAACGTCGGCGACGAATTCGACGTCGTGACCGTCAGCTTCAACCCGCAGGAAACCCCGCAGATCGCCGCCGCAAAAAAGCAAGATTACCTCCGCCGCTACGCCCGCCCCGGCGCCGCCGCGGGCTGGCATTTCCTCACCGGCCCCGCCGAGTCGATCAATACGTTGACCAAAGCCGTCGGCTTCCAGTATCAGTACGACCCCAAGTCCAGCCAGTACGCGCACGCCACCGCCATCATGGTGCTGACCCCGCAAGGCCGCATCTCGCGCTACTTCTACGGCGTGGATTATCCGCCGAAAGACCTGCGCATGGGCCTGGTCGAAGCCTCGCAGGGCAAAATCGGCAACGCCGTCGATCAAGTCCTGCTCTACTGCTATCACTACGATCCCGCCACCGGAAAATACGGCGCGATCGTGTCCAACATTTTGAAGTTAGGAGCGGGACTCACAATTTTGCTGCTGGGCGGCCTGCTGCTCATTCTCTTCCGTCTGGAGAAAGCAGCGCCGCCACGCCGCGACTGGCACGAAGTAAAGGCAGGCCAGCCGTGAAATTACTTTGTCATCCGGAGCGGAGCGAAATGTATTTCGTTTGTCATCCCGAGCAAGCGTTTTTTGCGCCGCGAGGGATCTGGGCGAGCCGCGCGACGCGTCGCGTTGTTTGCGACGCATTAATCGCGCGTTTGGCTCGCATCCATATTGAGTTAACGACCCATGTTCGATAATTTTCCACTCTGGCCCGATCGGGCCTCGACCGCGGCGGGCAACGTCGATGCCCTGTTCATCTTCCTGATCATCGTGTCAGGATTAATGACCGCCCTCATCTTCACCGCCGTCGTCTACTTCGCCGCCCGCTACCGCCGCCGCCCCGGCGTTCTCGCCGAACAGATCGAAGGCTCCACGCCGCTCGAACTCACTTGGTCAATTATCCCGATGTTCGTCTTCATGGCGATCTTCGCTTGGGGCGCGGTCGTCTACTTCAAGAGCCGGACTCCACCCCGCGACTCCACCGAAGTCTACGTCGTCGCTAAGCAGTGGATGTGGAAACTCGAACACGCCGAAGGCCAGCGCGAAATCAACGAACTCCACGTCCCCGTCGGCCGCGACGTCAAGCTGATCATGACGTCGCAAGATGTCATCCACAGCTTCTTCGTCCCTGCCTTCCGCATCAAGCAGGACGTACTCCCCGGCCGCTACACCGTCGAGTGGTTCCGCGCCACCAAGCCCGGCACCTATCATCTATTCTGCGCCGAATACTGCGGCACGCAACACTCCGGCATGATCGGCTCCATCGTGGTGATGCCCCCCGCCGAATATGAAGCGTGGATGAGCGGCGGCTCGACCGGTCCACTCTCAGCCACCGGAGAAAAAATCTTCGCCGAACTGGGCTGCTCCACCTGCCATCGCAGCGACTCGACAGGCCGTGGACCCAACCTGCAAGGCGTCTTCGGCAAGCCCGTGCAACTCGCAGACGGACGCACCGTCACCGCCGACGAAAATTACATCCGCGAATGCATCCTCGATCCCGGCGCGAAGCGGGTCAAGGGCTTCCAACCGATTATGCCCACCTTTCAGGGGCTGGTCAGTGAAGAGCAGTTGAACGCGCTGGTGGCGTATGTGAAGTCAGTGTCCGCCGAAGGCGGCGCCAAAACCAGCGCCGCGGCAGCGCCGGACAAGAATCCAGCGGCAGGAAGTCAGGTGAATCAGTAATGGCGACCGCAATTGCCCAACCCCCCGCTCAGCCGATCGAGCGCGAGAATTATCTGAATAAGCACTACGGCGTCGGCTCGTGGCTCCTAACCACGGACCACAAACGCATCTCGCTGCTCTACCTGATGTCGATCACGTTCTTCTTTTTCATCGGCGGATTCTTCGCGCTCCTCATCCGCCTCGAACTGCTCACCCCCGCCGGCGACCTCGTCCAGGCCGACACCTACAACAAACTTTTCACCATGCACGGCATGGTGATGATCTTCTTCTTCCTCATCCCCTCGATTCCCGCGGTACTCGGCAACTTCCTCGTGCCCATGATGATCGGCGCGAAAGACCTGGCCTTCCCCCGCATCAACCTGCTGAGCTGGTATCTCTACATCATCGGCGGCGTCTTGATGCTGCATTGCATGCTCACCGGCGGCGTCGATACCGGCTGGACTTTCTACACGCCTTTCAGCACCGCCTTCACCAACACCAAAATCGTCGAAGCCGGACTCGCCATCTTCGTCGCCGGATTCTCCTCCATCCTCACCGGCCTGAATTTCATCGTCACCATCCACCGCATGCGCGCTCCCGGCATGACCTGGTCGCGCCTGCCTTTGTTCATCTGGGCGCACTACGCCACCAGCATCATCCAGATTCTCGGCACGCCCGTCATCGCCATCACAATCGTGCTGGTCGCGGTCGAACGCACCCTGCATCTCGGCATCTTCGATCCCAAACTCGGCGGCGATCCACTACTCTTCCAGCATCTGTTCTGGTTCTACTCGCACCCCGCCGTCTACATCATGATCCTGCCCTCGATGGGGATCGTCAGCGAGATCATTGCCTGCTTCTCCCGCAAACGCATTTTCGGCTACGGCTTCGTCGCGATCTCTTCCATCTCCATCGCCGTCTTCGGATTCCTGGTCTGGGCCCATCACATGTTCGTAGCCGGCATCTCGGTCTACGCCGCGCTGATTTTTTCTTTGCTGAGTTACGCCGTCGCCGTCCCCTCCGCCGTGAAAGTCTTCAACTGGACCGCGACTCTCTACAAAGGCTCCATCCGCTACGACGCCCCCATGCTCTACGCCTTCGGCTTCCTCGGCCTGTTCACCATCGGCGGACTCACCGGATTGTTTCTGGCGGCGCTCGGCATCGATGTTCACGTCACCGACACTTATTTCGTCGTCGCCCACTTCCACTACATCATGGTCGGCGGCGCCCTCATGGGCTATCTCGGCGGCATGCATTTCTGGTGGCCAAAAATTTCCGGCCGCCTCTATCCCGAAAGCTGGGCGCGCCTCGCCGCCCTCATCGTCTTCATCGGCTTCAACCTGACCTTCTTCCCGCAATTCATTCTCGGCTACGTCGGCATGCCGCGCCGCTATTACCAATATCCCCCCGAGTTCCAGGTGCTGAACGTCCTCTCAACCGCCGGCGCAACCGTTCTCGGCGTCGGCTACCTCTTGCCGATGATTTATTTCCTGTGGTCGATGCGCTACGGCAAGCCCGCCCCCGATAATCCCTGGAACGCCGCGGGCCTGGAATGGCAGACGCCCTCGCCGCCGACCACTTACAATTTCGAGAAGGAACCGGTCGTGACCTGGGAAGCCTACAACTACGAGGAACTCGACGCGCCTCAGCCAGGAGGTTCCCACTGAGTTCACCCAATACCACCGCAGTTCCCGCCGAATCTCACAACCACGCGAACAACCCCGCGCTCCTGCACCACTTCGCCACCGAAGAGCAGCAGCGCGACTCCGCCAACCTCGGTATGTGGATCTTCCTCGCCACCGAAGTCATGTTCTTCGGCGGCTTGTTCTGCGCCTACCTGATCTACCGCAGATGGTACTTCGGCGATTTCGCCGCCGCCAGCACCTCCATCGATGCATTTCTTGGCGGCACCAACACCGCCGTCCTGATCTGTAGCAGCTTGACTGTCGTACTTGCGATCTGGGCCGCGCAAACTGCGCGCCGCGGACTTCTGCTCGTCATGCTCGTCCTCACCATGATTTTCGGCGTCACCTTCCTCGGCATCAAAGCCAAGGAGTACAAAGACAAGTTCGACGAGCATCACGTCCCCGGCGCATCCTTCAGCTTCGAGCACGTGCCCATACCCGGCCATCCGCTTGAATACGCCGACCCCAATCACGCCCAGATTTTCTTCGCCCTTTACTTCGTCATGACCGGCCTCCACGCCCTGCACATGATCATCGGCCTCGGCATTTTTGCCTGGCTCCTATGGCTGGCATGGAAGGGCCGGTTCACGCCGGAATATCACACGCCACTCGAGATCGGTGGCCTCTACTGGCACTTCGTCGACATCATCTGGATCTATCTGTTCCCGTTGTTGTACTTGATCGACCGGCACCCGTAAGAGAGAAAGAATGAATTTGAATTTCACAAGCGAAATCTCGATCCATTGTCGTCCAATGCGTCGCCATCACCCAATGCCTTGTCATCCTGAGCGAAGCACGCCGGTGAGCGAAGCGAACCGGCGTGCGCAGTCGAAGGATCTCTCTCCCATCGGAACTGTCCCCGCACCACCAAAATCCGAGGCCTCCCATGTCTGACCACTCCAATTCGTCGCCCCTGCTGACGTACTTCAGCGTCTGGGCCGCGCTCCTGGCGGGCACCATCATCACCTACGAAGTCGCCAAAATCGACCTCGGAGTTTTCAACGCCGCCGTCGCCCTCATCATCGCCACCACTAAAGCGCTCCTCGTCGCCCTTTTCTTCATGCACCTCAAAGGCGCCAGCGAAAAACTCCTCAAGCTCGTCGTCATCTCCACAATATTTTTCCTCTTCATCCTGCTAGCCCTCTCCATGGCCGACTACGGCACCCGCCTCTGGAGCTAGGCTCTTAGCGCCGCCGCCGTCAGCCACAACGAATTGTCATCCCGACCGGAGCTTCCCATTCCGCTAAGGAATGGGATGCGAAGTGGAGGGACCTGCTGTTGACGTCGCATAACTAATCCCACAAACGGGGCGCAACTGAAAGCTGATCCGATTGCACCCCAATCTGCGGTATACTCGCGCCGTCGATTCTTCACCCACTCGATCCCGAGGTGACCTATGGCATTCTGCAATTCCTGCGGCGCAGCTCTCAATGCAGGCACAAAGTTCTGCAACAAGTGCGGCGCGGCCGTAGCCGCCAACCCGGTTGCTCCCGGCGTGACCTCAGCGCCTCTCCCGCCGCCTCCTCCGGCTTCGCAAGGCGGCGGCAGCAGCGCCCTCAAAATCATCCTCATCATCATCGCCATCATCGTCGGCCTCGGCATCCTCAGCGTGGGCGCATTCAGCTTCTTCGTCTATCGCGTCGCCAAGAGCGCCCACGTCAGCCAGAATGGCGAGAACGTAAAGATCGAGACTCCATTCGGCAACATCAGTGCCAACGACCCCGATCAGGCCATAAAAGAACTGGGTGTCGATGTTTATCCCGGAGCGCAAGTACAAAAGCAAGGAACCGCCTCCGCCACCCTTTTCGGCGTGCACACCGTGACGGCGAACTTCGAGAGCAGCGATTCGGTCGACAAAGTCTGCGACTTCTACAAAACAAAATTCCCCAACGCCAACATCAGAAGCTCCGACCAGAATCAGTGCAGCATTGTGGCGGGCGCCCAGGGCAACTCGACGACCGTTAGTATTCAGTCCAGAGGCGACGGCTGCAGGTTTCAAATCGTCGCCCTGAACAAAAAGTCCTCCAACTAGAACTGGCCGATGCCCGATAAAGTCGCAGACTCCGCGCCGGCCCCGAAGTCCGCACTCGCCGACGCCGCCGGACTGGCCGAGGCTCTGCGCTCCCGCATTCGTGGCGGATCTCATGGCGGATCGCACGACGGATCTAGCGACGGGTCACACGAAAATGTCCGCTTCGATCCCGGCGCCCGCGCCCTCTACGCCACCGACGGCTCCAACTACCGCCAGGTCCCCATCGGCATAGTCCTCCCTCACGACGCCGATGACGTGCTCGCCGCGATTTCCACCTGCCGCGAATTCGGCGCGCCTCTGCTTTGCCGCGGCGGCGGCACATCTCTCTCCGGCCAGTGCTGTAACGTCGCCGTCGTCCTCGATTTTTCCAAGAAC
>Ga0210395_10001196_pt1 | contig 20157 bp, 16 predicted proteins | sample IncBWH4OmetaG_FD_150861 | JGI IMG/M metagenome (GOLD analysis project Ga0210395, IMG submission 150861) | Forest soil microbial communities from Barre Woods Harvard Forest LTER site, Petersham, Massachusetts, United States - Inc-BW-H-4-O ...
CGCAGCGCGGCCACAGCTCGGCGCCCGGTATCAGCGATTTGAGCGCTGCGAGCATCTGGCAGCCATTGCAGGAGCCGAGCGTGAAGGTGTCGGGCCGCTCAAAGAAGGCTGCGAACTGCGCCCGGGCGATGGGATTGAACAGGATCGACTTGGCCCAGCCTTCACCGGCACCGAGCACGTCCCCGTAGGAGAATCCGCCGCAGGCCACCAGGCCCTTGAACTGCTCGAGCGTGCGTCGCCCGAGCAGAATATCCGTCATGTGCACGTCGTGCGGCTCAAAGCCCGCCTGCTCGCAGGCCGCCGCCGTTTCGACCTGACTGTTCACACCCTGCTCGCGCAGTATCGCCACCCGCGGGCGCGCGCCCGTGGCGATAAAAGGCGCGGCGATGTCCTGCTGCGGATCAAAGCTCAACGCCACACTCAAGCCAGGATCGGCCACGTCACACTGCGCCGCGAGCTCCTCGCTCGCACACACCGGGTCATCCCGCAGCTGGCGCATCTGAAACGAGGTCTCCGACCATGCGCGCCGCAGTTCATTCCACGGCATGACCAGATTCTGGCCCGCACCGGCGACGTGGATCAGCATGTCGGTGCGCGGCGCACCGACACGGGTGGTATGGCCCTGCAGAGCGTGTTCATCGAGCAGCGCCAGGAACTCGGCGCGGCGAGCGTCTGCGACCTGCACGACGACCCCGGGTTCCTCGGCAAACAGGTGCGCGATGGAGGCGGACTTGCCGGACGCGGCGGCATCAACCGACAGCCCGCAATGGCCCGCAAAGGCCATCTCCAGCAGCGTCACCAGCAGTCCCCCGTCGGAGCGGTCATGGTAGGCCTGCAGCAATCCGGCGGCGCGCAGCTTCGGCAGCACCTGCGCCAGCGCGATCAGCAATTTCGGGTCATCCAGATCCGGTGTCTGAGCGCCCAGCTGCCCGTGAACCTGGGCCAGCACCGAACCGCCCAGCCGCGCCTTGCCAGCCGACAGATCAATCAGCCACAACGATGAAGGACCTGAGTCCGTGCGCAGCACCGGGGTCAGGGTCCGGCGCACATCGCTCACCGGCGCGAAGGCCGACACGATCAGTGACACCGGCGCGATCACATCGCGGGCGCTGCCGCCCTGCTGCCAGCTGGTCCTCATCGACAGCGAGTCCTTGCCCACCGGAATGGCGATGCCCAGCGCCGGGCAAAGCTCCTCACCCACGGCGCGCACCGTGGCATACAGCGCGGCATCCTCGCCGGGTTCGCCGCAGGCGGCCATCCAGTTTGCGGACAGGCGCACCGCGCCCAGTTCGGCGATGTCCGCCGCCAGGATATTGGTAATGGCCTCGGTCACCGCCAGACGACCCGAGGCCGGCGCATTCAGCACCGCCACCGGGGTGCGCTCGCCCATGGCCATCGCCTCACCGGAATGTCCCACATAGTCGCTGACCGTGACGGCGACGTCGCTGACCGGAACCTGCCACGGACCCACCATCTGATCGCGGCTGATCATGCCGCCAACGGTGCGGTCGCCGATGGAGATCAGAAAGGTCTTGTCCGCCACCGTCGGACAGCGCAGCACGCGCAGCAGTGCCGTGCGCAGATCGACAGCGGCGGGGTCAAATTCCGCGCATTCGGGCCGCAGGCTGTGCACCTCGCGGTGCATCCGGGGCGCCTTGCCCAACAGCACTTCGATCGGCATGTCCACGGGCATGCCACCCAGCAGCGGGTCGCTGACCTTAAGTACGCCGCTGTCGTTGATTTCACCGATCACGGCAATGGGACAGCGCTCGCGGGCGGCAATGGCGGAGAAGCGCTCCAGGCCATCGGGGTGCAAGGCGATCACATAGCGCTCCTGCGCCTCATTGCACCAGATCTCCAGCGGCGACATGCCCGGATCGCCGCTGGGCACCGCCCGCAGATCGACCCGCGCGCCGCGCTGGCTGTGCGCCACCGCCTCGGGCACGGCATTGGACAGGCCGCCGGCGCCGACGTCGTGGATCAGTGCGATGGGATTGGCCTCACCCAGAGCCCAGCAGCGATCGATCACTTCTTGCGCGCGCCGCTCGATTTCCGGATTGCCACGCTGCACCGAGGCGAAATCCAAATCCGCGCTGCTGGCGCCGCTGGACATGGAGGAGGCGGCGCCGCCGCCCAGGCCAATCAGCATGGCAGGTCCGCCCAGCACCACCAGCTTGGCAGCCAACGGCACCTCGCCCTTGGTAACGTGATCGCGGCGGATATTGCCCAGCCCACCGGCAATCATGATGGGCTTGTGGTAGCCGCGGCTGCGCTGTGCGGCATCCCCGGCCGCGCGCTGCTCAAAGCTGCGGAAATACCCGCAGATGTTCGGGCGTCCGAACTCATTGTTGAACGCCGCCGCACCCAGCGGACCCTCGATCATGATGTCCAGCGCCGAGGCGATGCGCTCGGGTCTGCCCAGGCTTTGCTCCCAGGGCTGCTCAAAACCCGGGATCAAGAGGTTTGACACCGAAAAGCCAGCCAGACCGGCCTTGGGCTTGGCCCCGACTCCGGTCGCGCCCTCATCGCGAATCTCTCCGCCCGATCCGGTGGCGGCGCCGGGAAAGGGTGAGATCGCCGTGGGATGGTTGTGCGTCTCGACCTTCATCAGAATGTCGATGGGCTCGCGATGCGCGCGATACACCCCGGCAGCATCGGGAAAGTAGCGCATGCCCGGGAGCCCTTCCATGACCGCGGCGTTATCGCGGTAGGCGGAGGAGATCCCCCGGGGCGAGCGCTCGTAGGTATTGCGGATCATCGCGAACAGGGACTTCGCCTGTGGCTTACCGTCGATGGTCCACTGCGCGTTGAAGATCTTGTGGCGACAGTGCTCGGAGTTGGCCTGCGCGAACATCATCAGTTCAACATCGGTCGGATCACGTTCAAGGCGCGCGAAGGCCTCCAGGAGGTAGCCGATCTCATCCGCTGCGAGCGCCAGTCCCAGGCGGGCGTTGGCCGCTTCCAGCGCCGGGCGTCCGGCGGCCAGTGAAATCGTGCTCAGTGGGCGCGGGGCATGATGGGCAAACAGTTGCTCGGCCTCGGCGGCGCTACCCACCACCATTTCGGTCATGCGATCAAAGAGCGCGCTGGCCACCCGGCCCAGCGCCGCGGCCTCCAGATGCGCCGCGGCAAGCCGGTAGCGAATACCACGCTCGATGCGTCGCACGGCCGCCAGCCCGCACACCTGGGCGATATCCGTGGCCTTGCTGGACCAGGGCGAGATGGTCCCGGCCCGAGGCACCACCAGCAGCGTCTGCGCGCCTGGGGCGGCCGGCTCACCCGCTTCCTGGGCGGCCGGTCCATAGGTCAGGAGTTTGCTCAGCAGCCCCTGCTGTTGGGACGTGAGTGGCGCCGCGAGGTCCACGAAATGGACATAATGCGATTGCACGCCCTGAATCCGCGGCTCCAGTGCCTGCAGCCGGGTACACAATTTGGCGATACGGAAGGCCGAAAGGGCGGGCCTTCCCTGGAGCTCGAGCATCAGCGCGGCAGCCTACTTGCGCGACGGCGGTTCGCCCGCCGGGGCCGAATAGACGGGCACAGGAAACGGGGTCACATTGCCCCCCTCCAGATTGGTGATCTTGGCGGTGCCCTGCTTCTTGACCTCGTCAATGCGCAGGATCGAGTGCATGGGCAGAAAACTGCGTTTTACCCCTTCGAATTCAGTTTTTATGCGCTCCTCGTTCGGGTCCACGACCACGCTCGAGCGCTCCCCGAAGACGATGTCTTCCACCTCGATGAAGCCAAACAGGCTGCCATGGGTGACGTTTTTGGCATAAACCTCGTAAACCTTGCCCTGATTGAGGAACAGGACTTTGAAAATGTGACTGGCTGCCATGGGTCTCGGGGGGTGAACTTGTTACTTTGGGGCGCGATTATATGTCCACCCACCGGCTGATAGCGGCCGACTGGGGGTATTTGTCCTAACGGGGGCGCCGGTGGCGCTGCAACTTCGCATCATAAGTGATCACCGCAGGCTGCTCGGCGACCGCAGTTCAGTGGTCTTCGACACCGTGGGCGGCAATATCGGCCGCTCCGCCGATAACGACTGGGTGCTGCCGGACCCGCAGCGCTTCGTGTCGGCCCATCACGCCCGTATTCACTATCGCGACGGCCTGTACATCCTCGAGGACACCAGTACCAATGGCGTCTTCGTCAACGATGAAGAACGGCCGGTAGCCAAGCGCGGCGCCCATGTGCTGCAGAACGGGGACATCCTGCGATTCGGCGAATACCAGATCGTGGCCATGGTGGAAGTGCGCGCCGCGGCTGAACCCGCCATGCAGGAGCTGCCTCTGGCCGCTGCGAGCGAGTTCTCCGGGGGCTTCACGCTGGCGGCCACCAGCAGCGTTCCGGTGCAAACCACCGCGCAAAGCGTCGAGGTGGTGGCGGCCATCGGCCGGGCTGCCCAGACCGACCTGGGCGCATCGCTGGACCTGGATGACCTGCTGCTCTCGGGTACGGAGGACTTCAGTCGCCCGCTGGCAGTGAATGCCTACGGCCAGCCCGTGGCACCACCGCCGCCGCCAGTGCCGCGCTCCTTTGCGGCACCCGCCGGCCCGCCGGGTCCGGCGCCCACGCCGACGGAACTGAGCGCGGCGCTGGCCGACAGTGAGACCGAACGGCGTGCGATCGCGCGCCGCATCGAACGTCTGGCCCGGGCGGCGTCGCGTGCCCAGGACCGTCGTACCTCGGCGAGCCCCCCCGTACTGGAGGCCAACAGCGGCCTGGCGGCCTTCTGCAAAGGTGCCGGGATCGCCGCCGATCACTTCGCGCCCGAACTTCAGGTGCGCCTGCTGCACCTGGCCGGGCAATTGATCCGCGAGGCGCTGGTGGGCCTGAAGGACCTGGAACGCGTCCGCAGCGCCACGCTGCGGCCGATGCAGATCGAAATTCCGATCGATGAGGATGATCCGCGCCCCTCACTGGCCCGCGCCGCAGTCGAGGACCTGCTGGTGCAGATCCTCAGTCAGCACGAGAGCCGGCGCCTGGACGCGGTTCAGTGGCTGCGTGAGGTCATGGATCGCGCCAAGGCCCATGACCGCGCGAGCTCCGATGCACTGCACGCTGCCTTCGTGGACTTTGTGGCGCGGTTGGATCCGGCGGAGCTGGAATCGCGCTTCGGGCGCCACGACCGTGGCGCCCGCAACTGGGAGCTGTACTGCGACTTCTACCGCACCATCGCCGCCAAAGGCGATGGGCAGCTGCCGCGAGTGTTCCTGGAGGCCTTCAGAGCCGCCTACGACGAGAATCTGCGACAACCCGACAAGTAGCCTCGCTGCCCCACAAATCAACCGCGGCGCCGTGCCGGTTGCACCAGCAATATGCGATTAGCATATAATGACCTCGGGCACACGGAGGTGGCACTTGAGGATATTGCTGGTCGAGAACAACAAACAGACCGCCAGCGTGGTGCGCGCTGATCTGAAGGATTGCGGACACGCGGTCACCGTGGCCACCAATGCTGTGGATGCCCTGTACCTTGCCGCAAGCCAGGAGTGGGAGCTGCTGATGGTCGACCGCACCGTGCCCGAACTGGATGGCTCGGGAATCGTGCGCACCCTGCGCAGCGGTGGCGTGACCACACCGATCGTGATGCTGGTCAATGCCGCTGATGAGTCGCGCCTGGGGCTCGTGGCCGGTGCCGATGAATGCCTGGCGAAGAACTTCACCGCTGCCGATCTTAAGGCGCGCGTCGCCGCGCTTGGGCGCAGCCCGATGCGCGCGCAGCCGCAGACCCGGCTGAAGGTCGCTGATGTTGAGATCGATCTGCTGACGCGCTGCGTGACGCGCGGCGACAGGCATCTGGCGCTACAGCCGCGGGAATTTCGCCTGCTGGAATTCCTGGCGCGCAATGTCGGCAAGGTGCTGGATCGCTCGACCTTGCTGAAGAATGTGTGGGACTGTCACTTTGATCCACGCACCAATGTGGTGGAAAGCCATATCAGCCGGCTGCGTGCCAAGATCGACCGCGGTTTCGAGGTCCATCTCATTCATACCATTCGCGGCAGCGGCTACTGTCTGCGCGAACCGGCCTGAGAACGTAGCCCGATCGATCAGGTCGGTGGCTTGCCGCAGCGGGCCAGTACGCTGCGCAGGTCGCGGATCGGGGGAAACACCTCGTTGTTCCAATCCGAGCCCTGGGCGTCGTGGGCGCGCTGCTCGAATTCCACGATTTCCTTGTCCTCGCGGAAGATATTTTCCGTGAAGTGCGTGACGAAGGGCCATACCAGGTGGATCAGCCCCGGCACGGGCGGTTTCTTCACCGACAGATAGCCGAAGGTGCGATTGGTGCGCTGTTGCGCATCCAGCGGCGTATAGCCCAGCCACACCGACAACACCGGCCGGTCCTTGTCGTAATCGATGTTACGCCCCAGCCACACCCTCAGGCTCTGGTATGGGTAGTCGGTGCGGATGCGCATGTGATCGGAAAAGTCGGCCTTTTTCTGGGCCCGGCTGCGGGTCAGCTCCACGATCACACGCTCACCGGCAGACTTGCCGCCGCCGGCGCGGCTGAAACTGTATTCCACCTGTGCCCAGTTCTCGCCGTGATCACGCCCCAGGCACTTGGCCGTGATCGACCCCATCTGCTTGCGATGCATGAACTGGTGGTTCATGTCGAACAGATTCTCGTGCATGAAGGTGTAGTGGCAGGCCACCTCGCGGTTCAACTGCCGGGTCTTGTAGGCTTTGTCAGCGTAGGCGCCCAGCGCGGCGGGCTTGCGGCCTTCCGCCAGCGCCGGATCGCCGGGAAATACGAAAATCAGGTTGTCGACTTCGTGGACCGGATAGCTGCGCACCCCGTTTGGCAGCCGCTCCTTGCCCAGGTATGGCACATCCACGCATTGTCCGGTGCCGCTGTAAGACCAGCCGTGGTAGTGACACTTGAGCTGGTTCTGGCACACCACACCCAGGTGCAGCGGCACCTGCCGATGGGCGCAACGATCCTCGAGAGCATAGGCCTGACCGTTTTGTCCGCGGTACAGGACGATGGGCTCGCCGGCAAAGCGGCGCCCCAGGGTTTTTCCCTTCCTGAGCTCATCCCCCCATGCCAGGGGATACCAGAAATCAGGGTGGGCACCGACGCGCCGCAGGTCGAAGGAATTAGGGGCGTTTGCAGGCGCCGGGGCCAGCCGGGTCACAGCATCGTCGAGCATCGATTACTCCGAACGGGCAAGCGCGGCGCCATGCCGCCGCCGCGCGGATCGCCATGCTACCACCGAACCGCCAGCCACGCCGTCATCGCGCCTTGCGCTGCGGCAGAGCCAAAATCATCGGCTCTAAGGCGCCGCTGCCGCCGCCGCACGTACAATCGCGACCCCATGAGGAGCTGCGCGACATCAACCAGGACTGTGCTGCGGGTGCTGCTGTGCCTGAGCCTGGTGGACGGCGCGGCCTTTGGCGTTCAGGCCCAGGAGCGCGCCCTTTCCTACACGCCGCAGCAAAGCGCGATCGGACGGCTCGCCTACCTCAGCAGCTGTGTCATGTGCCACGGTGCGCACTTGAGCGATGGGCCGCTCGGCAAGCCGCTCAAAGGCCCCCAGTTCATGCAAAAGTACGGCGGCCGCAGCGTAGCGGAACTCTACGAAGTCACCCGCACGACCATGCCCAGCGCCAAGCCCGGCTCGCTGGATGAGGCGACCTATGCGGCGCTCGTGGCCTATATTCTGCAGCAAAACGCGATCGTGGCGGGTGACGCGCCGCTGCCCAGCGATCCGCAGCAGCTGGCGCGCATGATGATCCCCGGAGGCGGGTTCAGCATCATGGACTACTCCCCGTATACGCCGCAGAAACCAGTGCGGTTGCCCAATCCCGTGGAGCAGTTCAAACCCGTGGGCAACGCCGATCTGGCCGATCCGCCCGCGCAGGATTGGTTGACCTGGCGCCGCGGCTGGGATGGCCACGGCTTCAGCCCCCTCAAGGAAATCACTGCCGCCAATGCCGGCTCCCTGCGCCTGGCGTGGAGTTGGACGCTGCCGGCGGGCTCCGCCGAAGCCGTGCCACTGGTGCGCGACGGCACGATGTTCGTGCTGAGCTACGGGGAGAGCGTGCAGGCCATCAATGCCCAGACCGGGGATCTGCTGTGGCAGTACAACCACGCGCTGGAGCCAGGCGCGGCGCCCTTCGTCAAGCGCGGCCTGGCGCTGTGGGGCGAGCTGCTGTATTTCGGGACCTCGGACGTTCACGTGGTGGCGCTCAACGCGCGGACCGGCGCACTGGTGTGGGACCGGAAAATCGGCGACTTCAAGCGTCATGAGGGACTGAGTGCCGGTCCACTGGTGGCCGACGGCATCGTCATGGTCGGCACCACCGGCACGGGAGTCAGCGCCCGCTTCGGCGGTCCGCAGCTGGTGGGCCTGGACGCCGCGAGCGGCCGCGAACTCTGGCGTTTGGGCACCATCGCCAAGCCCGGTGAGCCCGGCGGAGACAGCTGGAACGGCATCCCCTTTGCGGCGCGCAGTGGCGCCTCCATCTGGACACCCGGCAGCTACGACCCGGACACCGGCCTTGCTTACTTCGGCACCGGGAACACCTACGACACCGGACCGTTGCTGCCTTTGAAGCAGCAGCCCGGTATCACCAATGCGGCGCTCTATACCGACTCGACCCTGGCGGTCGATCCGCACAGCGGCAAGCTCGCCTGGTACTTCCAGCATTTTCCCAACGACCAGTGGGACCTGGACTGGGCTTTCGAGCGGCAGTTGGTCACCCTGCAGATCAACGGCGCGCCGCGCCGCGTGGTGATCACCGCCGGCAAGAGTGCGATTTACGACGCGTTGGATGCGCGCACCGGGAAGTATCTGTTCTCCATCGATCTTGGATTGCAGAACGTCGCCAAGTCGATTGATCCGCTCACCGGCCGCAAGGATCCGAACACGGCGCTGTACCCGGACGGCACGGTGAAGCTGGTGTGTCCGCACGGCGCCGGTGCCAAGAACTACCTGCCGGCATCGTGGAATCAGCGCTCCGGCGTTCTGGTCGTGCCGCTGAACGAGGCCTGCATGGATCTGTATCCGGTTCCAGGCGGTGGCGACGTAAGCGCGCTGTCCTCCGGCGTCAATTGGGGAATCCGGCCACGCCCCGACAGCGACGGGAACTTTGGACGCCTCGAGGCACTCAGCTTGCTGACCCGCAAGCCATTGTGGACGGTGCGCCAGCATGCGCCGGTGTCATCCGGTGTACTCACCACCGCCGGCGGGCTGACCCTGGCAGCGACCTACGATCGTGTGCTGCATGTCTATGACAGTGCCAACGGCAGGGAACTGTGGCAGGCCCGTCTCAACGACATCTCCAGCTCCAGTCCCATCAGCTTCGCGGTCCACGGCAAGCAATACCTGGCGCTGGTGGTGGGCGAAGGCGGCTTTCATGCCCGCAGCTTTCAACCCCTGGTACCCGAACTGCGCAGTCCGCCCAATCGCGGCGCCGCGGTGTGGGTGTTCACCTTACCCACCGAGAAAATCCCATGAGAACCTCTCTGAAACCTGCCCTTGCCGGCGCCTGTGCGGCGCTGCTGCTCGGTCTGTGGCTGCTGCACGCCACCAGCGCCCAGGCCCAAGCCGCGCCGCTGCCCGCCAATGTGGGCAGCGGTGACTGCGATCGCGCCTGTTTGCAGGATCTGGCAGAACAGTTCATCGTCGCCCTCCTCGCCCATGATCCGGGCAAGGTCGCACTCGCCAAGGGTGTGCGCTACTCCGAGAACAGCGTGCCCCTGCCCATCCCCGATGGCTTCTGGAAAAACGCGACCGGGGTTCGCAACTACCGGCTGTATGTCGCCGATCCGGAGTGGGGCACGATCGGCTTCTACGCCCGCATGTACCAGAACGGTGATCCGGTGATCCTCAGTGCCCGGCTGAAGGTCTACAACCACCAGCTGACCGAAATCGAGACCATCGTGACCACCGAGCGGGGACGCATCGGGCCGGCGGCAACCGCCAGCAATCCGACCGACTACCTGGGTGAGAGACCCCGTCCCGAATACACCCAGGTGGTGCCCCCGGCGCAGCGTCGTACGCGCGAGGAGCTGATGAAGATCGTCAATACCTACTTCACGGGCATCGAGAACAATGCCGGGGACCGGCCGCCCCGGTTCTCAGCGCACTGCCAGCGCCTGGAAAACGGCCGCCCCACCTCCAATGTTCCGCTCGCCCCGGGCCAGGAGCGCGGCGGTATCAACATGAGCTGCGCCGAGGATCTCGCCACCGGCTACCACCGCAACGACAACCGCATCCGCAGTCGGCGCATCATGGCGGTGGACCTGGAGCATCAGGTCGTGATGACCAGCGTCTACTTCGATCATGAAAACGACGCCCCGATCCGCAGCTACGTGCTCAAGAACGGCAAGACCGTGACCGTCGCCGATCCCGGTCCCTCGACCCTGCAGGCCCATGAGACCTTCTCGATCGATCGGGAGGGAGTCAGCCAGGTGGAGGCGGTATTCACCAATGTGACTTATGGCACCCGGCCGTATTTCACGACCGGCTGGCACATGGACAGCCCGCAGGCGGTGAAGGACGGGTTCGACGAATACGAACGTTAGAAAGTGGCGGAGAGGGTGGGATTCGAACCCACGTGCCGGAATTACCCGACCATCCGATTTCGAGTCGGCGCCGTTGTGACCACTTCGGTACCTCTCCCGGCTGCGATGGCCCGCACAGTTTTTTTGTTTTTAAAAACAATCACTTGTGTACCAGAACACCCGTTGGACATAATCCGTCCAGGTTCTGTAGCACCGTGGGCCTGCGCGGGGTCCGCGGCTGGTATTCTAGCCCAACCTGAAGGCTTGAAGTGAGGTACCCATGAGTCGATTGTCGACCATGGAGTCGTTCTACAGGTTCTATAAAGGCAGGCAGGTGACCCGCTGTGTCATGGCTGGAGTGGCCATGATGGTCCTGGTGGCGAGCAGCTATTCGCCCGCGCCGCGCTCGGTGAACCCGGTGTGGGGCAAGGGCGAGCTGCGGGTGGTGACCCTGGAGGGTCCGACCACCTATACCAAGGGCACCCGCGGTACCGAAGGCCTGGAGTTTCGCCTGGCGCAGGCGTTCGCGCGCCAGCAGGGGCTGGCTTTGTACATTTATCCCGTCGCCAGCCCGGCCCTGATGCGCGCCGAGCTCGCTGCCGGTCGTGCCGACATTGCTGCAGCGCAGCTGACTGCCGATGCCAGCTGGGCTGCGGTCGGGGATGCGGCGGCCGTGTATGACCATGTTCCGCAGCTGGTGGTGTATCGCCGGGGGGAAGAGCCGCCCTCCGCGCAGGACTTGGGGTCGCTGCAACTCCTGGTCAGGGCGGACAGCCCCCAGGAGGCCATGCTACGCCGGCTGAAGATCCGGGTGTATCCCAAACTGGCCTGGACCGCTGTGTCCCCGCATGCCGTGGATCCTGTGCAGGATATTCAAAACGGTGCCGGGGACTACGCGGTGGTGGATGCCAATGAATACGCCTACGCCCGGCACCTGTATCCGGATGTGGTGCCCGCGTTCTCCCTGCCCGAGCCGCGCCCGGTGCAGTGGGTGGTGCGGCACACCGACCCGGACCTGTATGCGGCCGTGAACACCTTCATCGCCGGCGCGCAGCAGTCCGGGCTGCTGGGCGCACTGCTGATGCCACCGCCGCAGGATCGGCGCGTGCTGGCGTATGAGGACACGCGCCAGTTCCACCACGACCTCGACGCGCGGCTGCCCCAATACCGTGCCTGGTTCGAGGAAGCCTCGGAGCAGACCGGAATCGATTGGCGGTTGCTGGCGGCGATCGGTTACCAGGAATCCAAGTGGGATCCGGAGGCGCAGTCACCGATGGGCGCCTCGGGCATGATGATGCTGACCTCGAACACCGCCGATTCACTGGGCGTGGAGGACCGCTCGGACGCCCGCGAGAACATCCTGGCGGGTGCGCGTTATTTCCAGGAGGTGCGCGCCAAGGTGCCGGCGCACATTCCCGAACCGGACCGCACCTGGCTGGCGATCGCAGCCTACAACGTGGGTTACGGCCATGTTGAAGACGCGCGCCGTCTGGCGCAGATGCGCGGCAAGAACCCTGACTCCTGGCAGGATGTGCGCGACCAGCTGCCGTTACTGGCGGATGAGACCTGGTATGACCGGCTCAAGCACGGCTTCGCGCGCGGCACCGAGCCGGCACAGTTCGTTGATCACATCCAGCGGTTCCTGAAACTGCTGGAATGGCAGCCGGGCAATGTCACCAAGGTGCCCCCGGCCAGCACCAATCCGGATGCCACCTGGGTCGGACGGCCCGCAGCCTGATCCGGGCTCAGCGGCGCTCGGCGAAGAACCGCTGCAGCTGGGCGCTGCACTCCTCGCTCAGCACGCCGCCAAAGACATCCACCCGGTGATTGAGTCCGGGTAGCCGGAAGACATCCACAATGCTGCCCGCGGCGCCGGCCTGAGGATCCCAGGCACCAAACACCACCCGCCGTACGCGCGCATGCACGATGGCCGCCGCACACATGGCGCACGGCTCCAGCGTCACATAGAGCGTGGTATCGCTGAGGCGGTAACTGCCCAGGGCCCTGCCGCCGGCGCGCAGGGCTTCGATCTCCGCGTGCGCGGTGGGATCGTGCGTGGCAATGGGGCGATTGCTGCCCTGCGCAATCACCTTGTCCCCCAGCACCAACACTGCGCCCACGGGCACTTCGGCGCGCTCACCGGCTTGTGCCGCCAGAGTCAGGGCCTGGTGCATGTAATCGGCATCGGAGAGGGACATACGCGAACCTTAGCCGATGCGCGGCGCGGCGACTTGACACGCCAGTTCAATATATCTAAGATATATCTTAATTAGATCGCACAATGCGACTTAAGACTGACTCAAGGAGTCACCCATGCGCTTTTTTCATCACGGCCACCACCTGGCCGGCCGTCATCACGGTCCCCACGGCGGCTTCTTTGGCTTCGGCCATCACTTCGGCGAGGGTTTCGGCCCCGGCGGGCGCGGTGACGGCCGCGGCGGCTTCGGGCCCGGCCGCAAACTGGGTTCCACCGACCTGCAACTGCTGTTGCTGGCCCTGCTGGCCGAGAAGCCCAGCCACGGTTACGAACTCATCAAGGCGCTCGAGGAACGCTCCAGCGGCTACTACACACCCAGCCCCGGTATGGTCTACCCCGCCCTGACCTATCTTGAGGAGATCGGCCATGCCAGCGTCGAGCCCGAAGGCACGCGCAAGCTGTATCGCGCGACCGAGGCCGGCGTCAAACACCTGGCGGACAATCGCGCCGTCATCGACACGCTGCTCGCGCAACTGGAGCAGATCGGGCGTCGCATGCAGAAATTCCGGCGCGCAGCGCCGCCTCAATCCGCCAGCGGCGAGCCGGATGTGCACCCGGATGACACCGCGCCGGAACTGCAGGTGGCACGCTACGATCTGAAACTGGCCCTTTCCGCGCTGGCCGACGCGCCGCGCGCCGAGCAGCTGCGGGTGGCTGACATTCTGCGCAAGGCCGCTGCCGACATCCGCGGAAAATAAACCTGCCGCGGACGGGCGGTTCAAGCGCTCGAACGCGCGGCTGAATTCACACCGGGTGGCGGCGCATAGCGTTGCGCCAACGTCTGATACAGGGGGGGCGTGAGGAGCTTCGAGACCGCGGCACCAATGGCGGCTGTGATCATCAGCGGCAGCACCATCGCATGCTGGGTGGTCATTTCCATCACGATCACCAGGGAAGTCAGGGGCGCCTGCGTTACTCCGGCCAGATAGCCGCACATGCCCAGAATGGCAAAGGGCACCGCGCTGGGCTCGTGCGCAAAGTCCGCCATGGTCTGGCCCAGACCCGCACCCACCGACAGGGACGGTGAGAGTATGCCGGCCGGCACGCCGCTGAAAAATGCCGCCAGCGTCGCTGACGCACGCGCTGGTGCGTAGTACCAGGGCAGATGCGCGCCGGAAACGAGAATGCTGCGGGCTTCATCATAGCCCGTCCCATAGGTCAGGCCGCCGCTTCCCGCAGCGATGGCTGCGACTGCGAGGCCGCACAGGAAGGCAAACACTTCGGGGCGGTTGCGCCGGATGCGACCCAGGGTGCTGGGCAAAGCCACCATACCGATGAGGGCGATACGACTGAACAGACCCCCGGCGAGACCTCCGACGATGGCCACGGATATGGTGGTGGCGGCCAGAACGCTGGGCACCTTCACCACGCCGGGCTGACCAAAATACGTATAGTCCCCGATCAGAGCAATCGCCATGACGCCGGCGATGATGACTGCCGTCAGCACCGTGCCGCTGGCACGTTCCTCGAAGGAACGCGAAAGCTCCTCGATGGCAAAAACGATACCCGCAAGCGGGGTATTGAAGGCGGCGGCGACGCCCGCGGCACCGCCCGCCAGAATCATCGCGCGCTGCTGCGCCTGCGCGCCACCGTGGGGCATGAAACGGGCCAGCGCCCGGGCAATGATGGCACCCACATGCACCGTGGGCCCTTCGCGACCGATTGAACCGCCGCACAGCAATCCGGCGACCGCCAGCACCATGCGGCCGACACCCACCCGCAAGCGCAGCAGCCGCTCCCCGACCACACCGGCCTCGGGCGTCAGTGCAAAGATGGTCTGCGGGATCCCGCTGCCCTCCGCCCCGGCGAAATAGCGGCGCGTGATGAAGCTCAAGGTTGCAAAACCGAGCGGCGCCAGAACATATGGCAGCCAGTACACGGCATGGGTCATGCGATGCAGGATGGACAGCGCCAGATCAGCGCACTTCGCGAATGCCACGGCCATGCCGCCGACGGCGGCGCCGCCGATCCACACGATCAGCCGCGCGCGCCACTGCGCAGCCGAAAGCAGCGAGTGCTGGGTGCGCTGTGCCACCTGCCTGGCGGAGGGGAGATTCATCGCGGCAATTGTAATGCTTGTCCGGGTTCGAAGGCGGTGCTACCGTTTTTCCCGTTTTAGCTCAAGGGGGATCGTAAATGCTCGGATACATCACGTTCGGCACCAATAACCTCACCAAATCCGCCGCGTTCTATGACGCGATCGCGAAGGAACTGGGCGCCAAGCGCACCATGGAAACCGAAAAGTTCATCGCCTGGGGGGCACCGAACTCCGCCATGCTGTTCCTGATCAAACCGGCCGACGGCAAGGCGGCGACGGTGGGCAATGGTGTCATGGCAGCGCTTGCGGCCAAGGACTCCGGCCAGGTGGATCGGATCTACAAAATCGCGATGAGCCTCGGTGGCAAGGATGAAGGCCCTCCGGGAGACCGCGGCGGCGGCTTCTATGCGGCCTATTTCCGTGACCTTGACGGCAACAAGCTCAACGCCTTCCATCACGGTTGAGACCAAAGAGGGTCGTGCCGCCGCACGACCCTTTTTTGCGCCTTGACATGCAACCGTTTGGTTGCATAATATTCAGATGAGCGAGGACGAGGTTTTCCGGGCCCTGGCCGATGCCAGCCGTCGCACCCTGCTCGACCGCCTGCACCGACACAACGGGGCAGACCCTGAACGAGCTGTGCGCGGCACTGGACATGACCCGTCAGGCGGTGAGCAAGCATCTGTGGATCCTGGAGAACGCCAATCTCATCTCGGTGCAGCGGCGCGGGCGCGAGAAGCTGCACTTCATCAATCCCGTGCCCATCAATGCCATTGCCGAGCGCTGGATCGGCAAGTTTCAGCGCAGTCATCTGCGCGCACTGTCGGCGTTGAAAAAATCCCTGGAGGAAGACGAGCATGAATGAGGCCACCCAAAGCACCTTCGTCTACGTGACCTACATCCGTACCAGTCCGGAACGGCTCTGGGCCGCACTGACCCAGCCGCAGTTCACGCGTCAGTATTGGTTCGGCATGGATTTCACTTCAGAGTGGAGCACCGGAGCCGGCTGGAAGCTCAAGTTTGCCGACGGTCGCATTGCCGATCACGGCAAGGTGCTGGAAGTAGAGCCCGCGCGCAGACTTGTTATCCAGTGGGAACATGAACTGCGTCCGGAGCTCAAGGCCGAAGGCCCAGCACAGTGCACCTTCGAGCTGGAGCCCACGGGCGAGATCGTCAAGCTCACCGTCACGCACACCAGTCCAAGGCCAAATTCCAAGCTCATCGTCGCCGTCTCAGGCGGCTGGCCGAAGATCCTGTCCAACCTCAAGTCGTTGCTGGAGACCGGCAAGCCGATCGTGACCGAGAAACTCTGAGCGCGGCGGCTGGCGTCGGCTCAGTCGCTGGCCTGATCCAGGCGCTTGATCGACGCGGCATCAAGCCTCAGATGCGCGGCCGCCACCAGAGCCTGCAGCTGCGCGGAACTGGTGGCACTGGCGATCGGTGCCGTCACCCCGGGGCGCATCATCAGCCATGCCAGCGCGACACTGGCGGGGGTCGTTGCGTGGCTCGCCGCGACTTCATCCAGCGCGGCCAGAATCGCGGTGCCCCGGGCGGTGAGATATTTCTCCACGCGCGGTCCGCGGGCACGGCCCGCGAGGTCCTGGCTTGAGCGGTACTTGCCGCTCAGGAAGCCACTGGCCAGGGCGAAGTAGGTAATGGCCCCGACACCGCGCTTCACGCACAGCGGCGCCAGTTCCTCCTCGAACCCCGCCCGGTCATACAAGTTGTACAGCGGCTGCAGGCTGTCATAGCGCGGCAGGCCGTTTTGCTGCGCCAGATCCAGAGCCTGCGACAGTCGCGCCGCGCTGTAATTGGAGGCACCGATGGCGCGCACCTTGCCCTGCCTGATCAGGTCCCCGAAGGCCGCCAGCGTCTCCTCCAGCGCCGTATCCTGATCGTCCACGTGCGCCTGATACAGATCGATGTAATCGGTCTGCAGGCGCCGCAGCGATTCTTCAACTGCCTGCATGATGCGCGGCCTGGACAGGCCCTTGCGATCAGGAGGCATCAGCCAGCCCACTTTGGTTGCCAGTATCACTCGCGAACGGTTGCCGCGCTGGCGGCACCAGTTGCCAATGATGGTCTCGGACTCCCCGCCGACATGACCCGGCACCCAGGTCGAATACACATCGGCGGTGTCGATGAAATCGAATCCCGCCGCGACGAATTCATCGAGTATCCGGAACGATGCCGCCTCATCCAGCGTCCAACCCAGGACATTGCCGCCAAAGCACAGCGGCGCGGTGTGAATGTCCGATTGACCCAGCCGGCGTCTTTGCATCGAGCCGCTACTTCCGGTCGATCTGGATGTTTTCCTTGATGCCGCTGTTGCTGACCGCAATCATGATGCCAATACCCAGCGCGATGGCCACTCCGATCAGCGTCCAGGTGGTACCAATGCGCGCCAGGACGCCCAGTTTCCACAATGCCGCCAGCAGCCCGGCCAAGAGGATGACAAATCCAACAAAGTACATGCCGGCCCATTTCATGATTCGCCTCCCGTGGTGGCGTCAGTTTACCGGAATCCCACGGCGCCTGCCCGCGGCGCAGTGGCGCGGGCTCAGGCGCAAAGTCCCAGCGCCAGCGCACAGGCCGCCAGCTCATCCACTGCACCCGGGCCGGGCGCGTTCGGCGCATCCCAGTGCGGCCCCAGGTTTTGCTCCAGCGCCTTGATCGCATCGGCGCGCATGCGCTGTTCGACCGGACGCCGTCGCGACTGGGCTCGTGCCTCGTGAGCCTCATCGGAGCAGCCCGCGACACGCACTGCCGCCCCATAACGCCGCTCAGCACAGGCCAGGAAAGTCATGGCATCGAGCACCTTGTACAGCTCCCGGGTGTCGAGCCTTGATGCAAGTTCATGAATTTCAGCGCCCGTCGCGCGCGCCTCATCGATCTCGCCGCGGATCAGCAGCGCGCTGAAGATCAGCGCCAGCAGTTCAAACTGTGTCTGCCTGCTGCCCAGATGACGCAGACTCGACAATATCGGCCGACCCAGCTGCAGCGCCCCGGCCACATCGCCGCAGGCGATATCCAGTTCGACGATACTCACGGTGGCCGCCAAGGCCTGACGCTCGCTGGTCGTCAGGGACAGCCGCACCGCGCGTTGGTAGGCGGCCCGCGCCTCGATGAAGCATCCTGACTCCATGAGCATCGCCCCTTCGGTCAAGGCCCCATGGGCCAGCAGCCGCGCCGGCCACCCTGGATCCTCGAGCTGCTTTGCCGCGGAGAATGCGGTGCGTGCGGTGGCCGCCGCCACGCGCCCGTTCGCGGCCAGCTGCATCAAGGCGAAGTAATGCGGCCGGCTTTCATTCGTGGCCCCATACATTTCGGCGGCAAGCTCCGCGGCGTAATGCGCCCGATCGCGCTGCCGGGTGGAGTCGTAGACGCTGATTGCCTCCCAGAAACGGCCGATGCGTTTGCGCGGCAGCGCATCGGACAGCAACGCGAGAACCCGCGAGTAGCGGGCCCGACCTTCAGCATGCAGGTCAGTCTCGACGAACAGCGGCCACGCCGACCCGCATAGCGCCACGCCGAGTTCACTTTCGTTGCGAATGGCCCAATCCATGGCGGCACGGACATTGGCCAGTTCCGGCTCGTAGCGATGCAGCCATATGGCCTCATCCAGCGACCAGTACTCGGTGTAGGCCGCATCGAGCAATTCCAGAACCGTCACGGCCATGCGCTCGCCGGCGGTGTCCAGATCACCGGCCGCGGCCAGTTTGTCCAAGGCATAGGCACGCGCGGTCTCAAGCAAGGTGTAGCGCGGCGGATCCACCGCCAGTGCGGCCACCAGCGACCGGTCGACAAGCCGGCCGACCAGGTCAATGGCCTCGGCGGTGTCAATGTCGCCGTCGGCGACACAGCGCGCCGCGGCATTGAGCGAAAAGCTGCCGGCAAAGGTGCCGAGTCGATTGAAGACGCGCTGTTCGGCGGCCGTGAGCAGGCCATAGCTCCAGTCGAAGGCCGCATGCAGGGCGCCATGTCGTGGATCGGACTGCCGACCGGCGCCGCGCAGCAGCCGGAACCTGTCATCGAGCCGCTCGAGCAGATTGGCGAGTCCCAGTGCCGGAACGCGGGCCGCCGCCAGCTCCAGGGCGAGCGGAATACCATCCAGCCGGCGGCAGATCTTGCTCACCAGCGCGGCGTTGGCCTCGGTCAGTTGAAATCGTCGATCCGCCGCCGCGGCCCGCTGCGCAAACAGCATGACGCCCGCGTACTGTGCGGCCGCATCCCCGGGAACATCCGGCTCGGGAACGGGCAGTACCGCGAGCCGGTAGACCAGCTCCCCGGCAACACCCAGCGGCGCCTGACTGGTCACCAGCGCGCGCACCGCCTGGGTCTGCGAGATCAATGCGGCCAAGGGGCTGGCCAGCGTGTCACCCAGGTGCTCAGCGCAGTCCAGGATCAACAGCAGTGGCACATTCTCGAGCGCCTGGCGCAGCACCGAGAAAGCATCCTGTCCCTCGGGCAGCGACAGTCCAAGCGCCACCGCGATGGCCGAGTACACGAGCTGGATCTGCTCCAGAGGTCCAAGGGAAACCCAGGCCACCGCGGCCTCCGGCAGCGCCGACTCGCGCGCCAGGATTTCCTGAGCCAGTCGGGTCTTGCCCACTCCGGCGATGCCGACAATGGTGACCAGCGATGAACTGGCAAGCGCGTCCTGAACTCCTCGTACGTCACTGTCGCGTCCGATCAGAGGTCCGAGCCGGTTCGGCCAGGTGCGCCGTGACACCGCCAGCCGTGGCAGGACGTGCTCGCGCTGCGCCGGTGGGACGCCGGCATCAGTCCCCTGGCCCGATGACACTTCAAGTTCCAACCGGTAGCCGAATCCCGGCACGGTGCGAATGGCGCCGGCACCCAGCACGCGCCTGAGGCTCGCGATCTGCGCCGGAAGATTATTTTCATCAACAACCAGGCGTGGCCAGACGCGCTCGAGCAGCGTGTTCTTGTGCACCAGGCGCCCATGCTGTTCCACCAGCACCAGCAGCAAATCAAAGGCGCGCGCTCCAAGCTCAACGGGCTTACCCGCGGCGCACAGCATCCGCTCCGAAGGGTAGATCTCAAATGATCCCAGGCGTATGCGATCCATTGATCTGACTATACCTGCTGGTCTTGGCACGGGCATAGCAGCAATTCATTGAAGTTTCAGGAGCGATTCAAGCTTCAAACAATGGTTGGCGCGATGCTCTACCCACGCGCTGCCGTGTCGATGAACACCCGGCGCAACTGTCAACCAAAACGGGAGATTGCCATGAAGAAGCTGACCGCCCTGATCACTGTCGCCGGATTCGCCACCGTGTTTTGCGCCGCTGCGCAGGCGGGTACGGTGTCCGAGGCGCCCACCGC
>Ga0210395_10001197_pt1 | contig 20130 bp, 17 predicted proteins | sample IncBWH4OmetaG_FD_150861 | JGI IMG/M metagenome (GOLD analysis project Ga0210395, IMG submission 150861) | Forest soil microbial communities from Barre Woods Harvard Forest LTER site, Petersham, Massachusetts, United States - Inc-BW-H-4-O ...
GCTCGACCTGGCGACGCTACGCCGCTCCGAGGACAGTTTTGTCGACGACCTGATCGCCGGCATCGCCGCGCGCGGCCATCCGATCATGAAGGCGCATTTCCCGCGCTGCTATGTCGACGTCAACCGCGAGCCCTATGAGCTCGACCCGCGCATGTTCGACGGCCGCCTACCCTCGTTCGCCAATACCCGCTCGATGCGGGTCGCCGGCGGGCTCGGCACCGTGGCGCGCGTGGTCGGCGACGCCCAGGAAATCTACGATCAGCGCATTGCGGTCGGCGAAGCGCTGCGCCGCATCGACAGCCTCTACAAGCCCTATCACCGCGCGCTGCGACGCCTGTTCATGCGGCTGCATCGCGATTTCGGCGCCGCCATGCTGATCGATTGCCATTCCATGCCGTCGACGACCGGCGCCAGAGACGAGCGCCCGCGCGCCGATCTCGTGCTTGGCGATCGTTACGGCACCAGCTGCGTTCCCATCGTCGCCGAGACCATCGAAGCGACCATGCGCGGCTTCGGCTATGCGGTCAGCCGCAACAAGCCCTATGCCGGCGGCTTCATCACCGAGCACTACGGCAATCCGGCAACCGGGCTGCATGCGATCCAGCTTGAGATCAACCGGGCGCTGTATATGGACGAGCGCCGCTACGAGAGGTCGGCCTCGTTCGCGCGCTTGGCGAGCGAGTTCGAACAGCTTTCGGATCGCCTTGCCGAGATTCCGTTGGAAGAGTTGCGGCCCTACAGGGCGGCAGCTGAATAGGTCCCGGCGAAAAGCCGTCGGCGCGCAGTAAGCCGAAGACCAAAAGAAAGGGGCCGCTCACCTTGCGGGAGCGGCCCAAGTCTAGGGAGGAAACGCCCAAGGAGGGCGACGGTAGCGCGAGGAAGCCTCCCGCTACCGCACTGCAATAAGATACACCGCGCCGCACAAAACGCAAGTCCTGTTGACCTATTCGGAGGGAACTTTTCCCGCGGATTCTGCAGGGCAGCGTCCCGGACTCGTTGAAGCTTATGTGACGTCATAAATAGCTGATTGATTCCAATATATTAGAATCAACAACGATCCTGCTCAAAAGTACGCCAGACACTATCGGCTGGCGCCATTTCGGGCTCCCTTAAGCATTTCAGGCCGAGGCGTTGCGGATCGGCCACACGCCGATTGCCGTCGCCGGAACTCTCCGCTACCTCGGAGCACGAGGCCATTCATGACCGCAATCGACTTTGCCGCCTTCGTCGACGAGCTCGCCGCGGTCTCCGGCGAGACCATAAGGCCGTTCTTCCGCAGCGCGCTCGGCGTCGAGAACAAGAGCCGCTCCGGCGGCTTCGATCCGGTGACGGCGGCCGACCGCGCCGCCGAAGCCGCCATGCGCGCGCTGATCAAGCGGACCTTTCCCGAGCACGGTGTCGTCGGCGAAGAGCTCGGCGCCGACCGTCCCGACGCCGAATATGTCTGGGTGCTCGACCCGATCGACGGCACCAAATCCTTCATCTGCGGCCTGCCGGCCTGGGGCACCTTGATCGCGCTGACGCGAGGCGGCGTGCCGATCTACGGCATGATGTACCAGCCGTTCACGCGGGAGCATTTTTCCGGCGACGGCCGCGGCGCGCGCTATCGCGGGCCGGCCGGCGACCGCGCGCTGCAGGTGCGGCCGTGCGCCGCGCTGAGCGACGCCATCATGCTGACCACCAGCCCACTGTTGATGAATGAAGCCGACCGGCAGGCTTTTCGCCGCGTCGAGCAAGTGGTGCGGCTGTCGCGCTACGGCGGCGATTGTTACGCCTATTGCGTGCTCGCCGCCGGCCACGTCGATCTGTTGATCGAAACGGAACTGAAACCGCACGACGTGCTGGCGCTGATCCCGATCATCGAAGGCGCGGGCGGCATCATGACCACCTGGGACAACGGCCGGCCGCACAACGGCGGCCGCATCATCGCCGCCGGTGACAAGCGCGTGCATGAGCAGGCGATGGCGCTGTTGAATAAATCCTAGTCCGTCAATACAGCGCCGTGCCCGGCACGAAGGCGTCGAACGCCGCCCAGAACTGGGCGCGGTAGCGGTCCTGCTCCATCATCAGCTCGTGCTGGGCGCCGACCACGACGAGATGCGAGCCGGCGCGCAAATGCGTGGCAAAATCCTCGATCGCCGCATTCGACACCACCGCGTCGCTGCCGGCGGCGATGATCAGGATCGGCTGGCGGATATGCGCCGGGTAACTGCGCTCGCGCATGGCGCCCATGGTGCGGAACGCCGCGTCGGTCCAGGCCACTGTCGGCTGGCCAAGCGCCAGCTCGGGCGCGGCTTCGAGGATCGCCTGATTGCGCGCATAGCGCACCGGATCGGAGGTGAGAATATTGCCGACGAAGGGTTTTGCCTCCATCACGCCGACGTCGCCTTTCGGCACATACATGCTGCCGAATCCGGCGATGCGTAGCGCGCGCACCAGAACTTTCGCCGTCGTCGTCCCAGGGAAGCCCTGCAGGTCGATCAGCGGCGCGGCGAGCACCATGCGATCGAACCAGCGCCGGCCGCGATAGGCGGCGCGAATGAGCACGGTGGCGCCGGTGGAATGGCCGAGCGCGAACAGCGGCGGCGGACAATCCGGCATTACGATCTCGCGCATGAAGGTCTCGAGATCGCTGTCGTATTCGGCGAAGTCGCGCACGTAGCCCTTATGTCGATCGCTGAGCATGCGCTCCGACAGGCCCTGGCCGCGCCAATCGAGCGCCGCGACGGCAAAGCCGCGCGCGCGCAGATCGCGCACCGTCTCGAAATATTTTTCGATCCACTCGGCGCGGCCCTGCAAAATGACCACGGTGCCCTTGCGTCCGGCCGGCGGCAGCCAGCGGGCAAAGCGTAAGCTTGCGCCGTCCGGCGTTTTCAATTCGCCGGCGACGAAATTGTCCGGCACTGGATTGGCGGGGATGGAGACGAGTTTCATGAGAGCTGTGCGAGCCTAGCGGCTTCACGCTTATAACAGTCCACGAGTGCTCCTCAACCTGCGTCGGAGAGCAATCCTCCCGATCGGGGGTGCGGCCTTGATCGCTTGGCTGGCAATTGTTCGCATTGGCAATCTTGTCAAGGATCGAAGACCGCCGGAGGCGGCGGCGCTTCGCGCCGTCCTTGACAAGATTGCCAATGCGAACAGAAACGCTGTCCAAGCAATCAAGGCCGCTTTCTAGGCCGTGTGGAGCCATTCTTTGCTTTGAGCGCCAGGTAAAATTATCACTCTTTTTCAACAGCTTGAAACCCCTTGCGCGGTCCGGGCCATCCACCCATATCAAAACCGCGCAGGCCGCTTAGCGGATGCGTATTTCCAGGCCTGGTCCATCCGGACGGGCCAACCGCATGTCGCTCAAGGAGGATATGCCATGCGAACTTACGACCTAGCTCCCCTTTATCGTTCCACCGTCGGCTTCGACCGGCTGTTCTCGTTGCTCGATCAGGGCCTCGAGGGCGCCGCTCCCGGTTATCCGCCCTACAATATCGAGCGGACCGGCGAGAATGCGTACCGCGTCTCCGTCGCGGTCGCGGGCTTCAATGAGCCGGAGCTGTCCATCGTAGCCAAAGAGAACACGCTGACCATCCGCGGCGAGAAAAACGCCAAGGACGAAGGCAAGAGCGGCGAGGTGCTCTATCAGGGCATCGCGGCGCGCACCTTCGAGCGCGTGTTCCAGCTCGCCGATTTCGTCCAGGTGAAAGGCGCGAGCCTCGAGAACGGTCTCCTGCACGTCGACCTCGTGCGCGAGATTCCCGAGGCCAAGAAGCCGCGCTCGATCCCGATCGGCAACGGCAAGATCGTCGAAGCTCAGAAGCAGGCTGCGTAAGTGGCTTTGCTGGACTAAAGGGAGCGCCCCGGAAAACCGGGGCGCTTTCGATTCGGACGCCCTCATCCGCCAAGCCACGCGCCATGCCGCGCTACGAAAATCGGACCGCCAAGCATCAAACCGGGAAGCCCGCCGCTACGGTTCGGGGCGCTTCAGCGGCTTCATGCGCCATCAACAAACGGCGGCAGTACGCCGACAGGCGCTCACACTGCGTCCTTGGCCGCTTTGACCGGACGCGCCCTGATGATTTTCCGGGCCGGTTTGGCCTTGAATACGGTTGGCTCTTTGGTGAAGGGATTAATGCCTTCGCGCGCCTTGGTCGCGGGCTTTTTTATGACGACGAATTTCGCAAAGCCCGGAACGAGAAAGGTGCCGTTTTTCTTCAATTCCTTATAACCAATGGTCGCAAGCGTCTCCATGACGCCTTTGACCTCGCCCCTTTTCAGCTTCGAATGCTCGGCAATTTGGCCGATAAGTTCAGACTTCGTCATGGGCTTCGACATAGCTATTCCTCCTGATTCGGATTGACCGACAGTATTTGCAAAACCAGCGTGAGGCTCGTAAACGACGGTGATGTTCACAGCTTTGTTGAGCTTTACGCTGTAAAATAGCCCAAAACGGTTGATCACAGTGGGGCGAACCTAGCATTCAATGGCCCAATACGACGGCACGGCGAGGCGTGGCGCTCCACTCCTTCAACTTAAAGATATCGTCCTGACCTTCGGCGGCACGCCGCTGCTCGCGGGCGCGGAACTGTCCGTCGGCCCCGGCGAGCGCGTATCTCTGGTCGGGCGTAATGGAACCGGCAAATCGACCCTGCTGAAAATCGCGGCGGGGCTCGTCGAACCGGACCGCGGTTCGGTTTTCATACAGCCCGGAACCGTGGTGCGCTACTTGCCGCAGGAGCCGGACCTTTCGGGGTTTACGTCTACGCTTGACTATGTCGAGGCCGGCCTGCGGCCGGGCGACGACCGCCATGCCGCCCGCCGTCTCCTCGAGCAACTCGGCCTCACCGGGCTGGAAGATCCGGCAAAACTCTCCGGCGGCGAAGTGCGCCGTGCGTCGCTGGCGCGCGTGCTGGCGGCCAACCCCGATATTTTGCTTCTCGACGAGCCGACCAATCATCTCGACCTGACCACGATCGAATGGCTGGAGCGCGATCTTAATTCCCGGCGGGCCGCGCTGGTGATCATCAGCCACGATCGGCGTCTCCTCTCGACGCTTTCGCGCAGCACGGTCTGGCTCGACCGCGGTCAGACGCGCCGCCTCGATCGCGGCTTTGCCCATTTCGAAGAATGGCGCGATGCGGTGCTGGCGGAGGAGGAACGCGATCAGCACAAGCTCGATCGCAAAATCGTCGCCGAGGAACACTGGATGCGCTACGGCGTCACCGGCAGACGCAAGCGCAATATGCGCCGCGTCGGCCAATTGCAGGCGCTTCGGGAAGCGCGCCGCAGCTATCGCGCCGCCGCCGGCAACGCCGTCATCACCGCCGGTTCGGCGGCGCCGTCCGGCGCGCTGGTCATCGAGGCGGCCGGTATCGGCAAGAGCTACGATGGCCGTGCGATCGTCGCCGATTTCTCCATCCGCATCCAGCGCGGCGACCGGATCGGCATCGTCGGTCCGAACGGCAGCGGCAAGACCACGCTGATCAACATGCTGACCGGAGTCCTGCAACCGGACACAGGCGCGGTACGGCTCGGAACGACGCTCGCCGTCGCGACGCTCGATCAGCATCGCGACAGTCTCGATCCCAATGTCACGGTGACCGAGGCGCTGACCGAAGGCCATGGCGACACCGTCATGGTCAACGGCAATGCCAAGCATGTCGTCAGCTACATGAAGGACTTTCTGTTCGCGAGCGAACAGGCCCGCACGCCGCTCGGCAAGCTGTCGGGCGGCGAACGCGGCCGCCTCATGCTGGCGCGGGTACTCGCCAAGCCGTCGAACCTTTTGGTGCTTGATGAACCGACCAACGATCTCGATATGGAAACATTGGACGTGCTCGAGGAGATGCTGGCCGAATATCCCGGGACTGTTCTGCTCATCAGCCATGATCGGGATTTTCTCGACCGTCTGGTGAGCGGAGTGATCGTGCCCGAAGGAAATGGCCGCTGGAGCGAATATGCCGGCGGCTATAGCGACATGCTGGCGCAGCGTGGCGCCGATTTGACGCGAGAGAGTTCCAAGCCCCTGCCGCGGAAAGTGTCCAGAGAAGCTGCTTCGGTCGTTCCAGGATCGCGGCCCGCGAAGCGGCGGTTGACGTTCACGGACCAGCACGCGCTTGAAACCCTGCCCAAAACCATCGCCAAGCTGCAAACCGAAATTGACGCGTTGCAGGTAAAGCTCGCCGATTCCGAATTCTATGCGCGCGACCGTGCCGCCTTCGAGAAAGTCACTGCCGCACTCGGTGAGCTGCAGTTGAAAATCACCAAGGCGGAAGAGCAGTGGCTAAAACTCGAAATTTTGCGCGAGGAGCTTGCCAGCAACTGAAGCTTGCCGGCAACTGAAGCTTGCCAACAACGGACTTGCAGGCCTCACCCGGCGGGCTTATTTCGGTGAATGTCTTTCACGTCGGTAAAAGCAATGCCGGGATTGTGTTCGCCGGTATATTCGAGGTCAAAGGCGTTGCGCGCCAGGAAGACCGGATCGCCGTCGAAATCCTCGGCAATGGACGAGCGGTAGCTCGCCGCGAATTGGTCGAGCCGCTTGCGGTCGTCGGCCGCGATCCAGCGCGCGAACTGAAACTCCGCCGTGCTCCAACCGATCTCCAGCCCATATTCGTCCGCGAGCCGCACCTTCAAGACGTCGAGTTGCAATGGGCCGACGACACCGACCAGAGCCGTGGAGCCATCGGTCGGCTGGAACACCTGCGCGACGCCTTCCTCGGCCAGTTGGTGCAGCGCCTGCTTGAGCTTCTTGGCCCGCATGGCATCGGTCAAGCGAACCCGGCGCAAGATCTCCGGCGCAAAATTCGGCACGCCGGCAAAGTTGAGCTCTTCGCCTTCGGTCAGCGTGTCACCGATGCGCAGCGTGCCGTGATTGGGTATGCCGACCACGTCGCCGGCGAAGGCCTCCTCGGCGAGCGCGCGATCCTGGGCAAAGAAAAATTGCGGCGCGTGCAGGCTGATGGTCTTGCCCGTTCGCACCTGCCGGACCTTCATGCCGCGAGAGAGCTTGCCGGAGCAAAGCCGCACGAAGGCGATGCGGTCGCGATGATTCGGATCCATGTTCGCCTGGATCTTGAAAACGAACGCGGACATGCCGGATTCGGTGGCGGCGACGACCCGCTTGTCTGCGGTCTGCGCCCGCGGCGCCGGCGCGATGGCGGCAAGCGCATTGAGCAGATCGCCGACACCGAAATTTTTCAGCGCACTGCCGAAGAAGACCGGCGTCAGGTGGCCCTCGGCAAAGGCGCGCGGATCGAACTTTTTGCAGGCATGGCGCACCAGATCGAATTCGGCGCCGAATGCCGCCGCGTCGAGACCGGGGTTGAGCGCGGTGACTTCGGCGATCGTCATGGCGCGCAGCGTGCCGGCGGAACCCGCGTCGCCGTCCAGCAGCCGCACGCCGCCGGATTCGACGTCGATGGTGCCGACAAAATCGCGCCCGCGCCCGACCGGCCAAGTGACCGGCGCGGTATCGAGCGCCAGCGTTTTCTCGATCTCGTCGATGAGGTCGAACGGATCGCGGCTCTCGCGGTCCATCTTGTTGATGAAGGTGATGATCGGAATGTCGCGCAGCCGGCAGACCTCGAACAGCTTGCGCGTCCGCGGCTCGATACCCTTGGCGGCGTCGATCACCATCACGGCGGAATCGACCGCCGTCAGCGTCCGATAGGTGTCTTCGGAGAAATCCTCGTGGCCCGGCGTATCGAGCAGGTTGAACACACGGCCGTCGTATTCGAAGGTCATCACCGAGGTGACGACGGAAATGCCGCGCTCGCGCTCGATGCTCATCCAGTCCGAGCGCGTGGAGCGCCGGTTGCGTTTGGCCTTGACCTGGCCGGCCAGCTGAATGGCGCCGCCGAACAGCAGCAGCTTCTCCGTCAACGTGGTCTTGCCGGCATCGGGATGGGAGATGATCGCAAAGGTGCGCCGCCGCTCGACCTCGGCCGCAAAGGACGACAGAGCCGGGGTGCCCTCGGGGGCGGGGGCGCGGATAGGCATGTTCATGGCGGGCTGGATGTGGCATTTCAAGCCGCTCAGATCAAGGTTGCCCTAGGAAAGACAATGGCCAGCGACAACAAACCAGCCAAAGCCGATAAGCCAGTCAAAGCCGATCCCGCGCCAAAGAGCGAGGCCGCCGCGAAGGACAAAAGCACGTCAGGCGAAGCCGCAGCCAAGACCGAAGCCAAACCCGAGGCCAAGTCCGAGGCCAAGTCCGAAACCAAGTCCGAAACCAAGTCCGAAAGCGGCGAGGCAGCTGCCGCCGCCCCTTCAGGCTACAGCCGAGGCGAAGGCCAAAAACCGGTCAGCGCCGCCTACAAAGAAAACTGGAACGCAATTTTCGCGAAGAAGAAAGCGAAGAAGAAAAAGCGATAAGACCCCTACTTCATCCGCCACCGCGACAGCGGGGGAGGGGGACCACCCTGCGAAGCAGGGTGGTGGAGGGGGCGCAGGCCTCAACGCAACGCAGGAGTCGACGTCATACGCCGACTTCAAGTTTGCTCGACTCAGTCGAGCACATGAGCGAAACAACTTCATCGCTGTTCTCTTCTCGCAACGACAACGAAGCGGCGAGTCAAGCGCCCCCTCCACCACGGTTCGCTCGCTACGCGAGCTCCAGTGGTCCCCCTCCCCCGCTATCGCGGGGGCGGAAAAGGGTTCTCGTTCTCGCGTCACCACCGCAAGCCCGGCAATGACGGCGCGGAACTGCATTCCCGCGATGCGAATAGCATCCGGGTCTTCTTTCACGCTTCAAAAAAGCTTGCCTCGAACGGACGGGAGGCGTTTTTGCTCCCCAAAAAAGAGGGAGGCGGAGCGCCGAACGGCGCACCAACAGTTGCCGCGCCTCGATGGGCAGGCGCGGCCGCGGCCCGATAAGCGGGACCGCTCGCCTTTCGGCGCTCCTCCGCGGTCATGCGCCGGAAGTCCCGACTCGGCCTGGGCCGCGCTTCCTGGAACCACCGGATGCAAACGGGAGGACCCTCTCCGGCACCAGTGCAGCGAGCACCTCGCAGTCCGGCACGCGCCGGACGGGCTGATACCCAAACCGCCCGAAGGCTAAGAGCGACGAACTCCGCCCGCAGGAACCGCACCCGCTCCGTCAGTCGGCGTCACCGGTTGACGTCCCTTACGATGAACGGGATGGACGCCGTTATTCAAATCCGCGCCCGCGCCGTCAAAGGCTTTTCGATTTATGCAGACAAATCGCGGGGTTGCGCTGAGCGATTGCCGCTGTGCGCCAGCCCGGACGCGTTTCACTCCATTCCAAAGATTCGCAAAAGCGAAGTTGTGCCTGTCAATAAAGGCTTTCTATGCTGTGCGAATCTTTGCGGGGCTGCGCGGCTGCTTCCGAATTGCACGGCAGCCGGTAGATTTCCGCTCGTCCCCGCGAACGCGGGGACCAAGTCCGGATTCCCGCGTGCGCGGGAATGAGCGGAGCAACGCGAAAGCCGCGTCCGGGCTTTGCCACAATGGACGAGGAATTCACCGCCGTCGCTAACCTGCAGGCGATCAAGCGACTCGAGGTGCCGGACGATCTGGTCGGCGCCCTGTGGTTTCTCACCAGCGACGACGCGGCGTTCATGACCGGCCAGACGCTGAATGTGGATGGCGGGCGGCCTGGTCTTAGGGAAAATAACCCCGACTAAGCAGAGCAAAATCCGCGTTCACTCCGCGAAGCTTGCCCGGGATTTTTTTCCACTTAATCCGCGCTACGCCTGCTATAGGCCTGCTCGATGTCAAGACGCCTAATAGCGTCCAAAGTCTCTGTCTCCGTGAATACCCCCGGCGTACGATAAAGGCCCTTTGCATCGTTGTATTGACCGTTCGACGCAAGATAGGATGCTTTGATCTCAAGAAATTGCCGCACATTTGCCCGTCGTTCGCCCGTTGAATTTCTATCAATCATACGCTGCATATTTTGAATTGCTTCAAAGGCGATTAACTTATTGCCACGATCGAGATAAATCTCGGCCTTTAGTGCTTGAACATTGAATATTCCAGGAGTCTTCTTTGCGGCATCATCAATAAGTTTACACGCCTCATTGAGATTTCCGTGCTTCATCTCATATTCTGCTCGCCTCGTTGTATAGAACGAGTGTCCTTCTTGTTCGCCCACAATGCTAAGTTTGTCGAAGAGAAACGACATCTCTTCCTTCACGCTTGAAAGATTCGACGGTGGAACGTTTATCAATACGCTCAACAATATATCCAAGACATAGGGGTTATCCGGCGCAACTTCATAGGCGCGCCGAGAAAATTGTTCTGCAGATGTTAGATCGCCGCGAACTTTACAGACCGACGCAAGTCCATGTGCCGCCGAAAAATTTCCGCGTGAAAGTCGATATGCTTCCCGAAAGTGATCCTCAGCAACGGGGAGATGGCCTTTCAACCGCTCATTAAATCCAAGGAGAAACTCCAAGTTGCTCTTTGCCCAGTCTTCCCTGGCGTGCCGCTTCAATATACCAATACCGAATTGAAAATCCTCCTCGCGGGCCATCCGAGACGATGCCAAACAAAGCAATCTGCACGCTTCCACTGTGCCGGCAGGAGATAGCCGAGAAGAATCCTCAAGAGCCACCTTAGCAAGCCGCAAGCATTCGTCGTTTTGCTTTTCGTCGTATCGCCTGCGTGCCAACCAAACAAGATGTGAGGGAAGCAGTAACGCACTGAATAACTCAGGGATATCTCCTCCCTCTTGCAAGCTGGCAAGAATTCCTGCTCCCACCATTGAAACAGAAATCTGATCGTCAATGCGAGCATTCAGTGTCTTAGTTATAATTATTAGAACCTCCCTTCTTTTGGTGCCCGCAAAATCAAATCTAGCGTCACGTTCGACTGCAACACGTATTGGCGGCGCAATGACATATGTACCGCCGACGCTTTCAAGTATGTGATAGTCGATGAGCCGAGCAATAACAGTGGCAGTTGCCTGGACGTTGTCCCCGGCAATTTGTGTAAGCAAATCAAAATCGAGAGCTCGAAAATCTCTCAATGCACCCAAAATCAGCCTTTCCTCGATAGAGAACTCAATCTTCTGAAGAAATTCAGATGATCGGTTTCGCTTCCATTGAATGAGCGCTGTTATGTCCCCGAGAAACACAGGAAGAGTGTATTGCTTAATTGCCTCGACAAGAAACGCAGCATTGAAGGGATGATAGTCGCTTAGTTCTACAAGTTGGTCGAGGTTCTCGACCGTGTAAGTTACACCGGCGTTGCGCAATAGAAAGCCAATCAGTTGGCGCGCATCATCACGGTCAAGAGACGGTAAAGGACAGAAAACAACGTAATCAATGTCGCTGCGTTTCGACTGCGGCATCATCCTTTGAGTTATGAGGATGGCTGGCGGATAAGGATATCCCTTTAGTTGCTGTAAAAGTTTGTGAATATGGGACTGGAAAGCTCCAGAATCTTCTAGTATTCCGCCATCATCATGAATCAGTATCGCCTCGCGCGCCTCTAGCAGGCGATTAATTAACGCGGCGATTTGCTCTACTTTGCCTTTTTCGTTAGCAATGGCGAAGCCCATGATCCGCGCGCGATAACTTGCAAGCGTAGATATTGGGTTTAGTACGTCCAATAGCTTCCGATAGATTTCCTCATAGCCGTCAAGTTTGTCTACGTAAATTTCGGCAAATACCGGGTTCACCGAGGGATAAACGTCGCTATAAAGTTTTCGAGCAAATGTTCGTCGTCCGATTCCGGGATTTCCAGAAACATAGATTGCACGCACCGTGCTCAGTCGCGGGTCTATTAGCTTATCTTTCGCGTCATGAAGTTCTTTTTGCCGTCCCACAAATGGTTGGGCCGCAGCCGCAGTTCTTGATCGGATTGCGATTAAGCTGCCTTGGATCAACCGCGCGATGGATTGTGCGGAGACTGCTTTACGGACGAAATTGTGGACTTTCCATTCGTCTGGAGCCTTGCCAAACGACTCATTATCGAGACAGACGACTATGATTTTATCAATAACGCCACGCGTTTGCATTTCCTGAGCAGTGAGCGCCTCAAACAAAACAGCGGACGATTCCAGTGCACTTTCTGACAGAAACAGAACAAAGAGTATGGAGCGATTCAGGGCCTGTTGGATGGCTGCGACGTTAAGTACACCTCGATCGAACGTTGTTGAATCGAGTTCAATGTTTGCGCCCCCCAATAGCCGCGCGACCTCTTCTACAAGGCCTTTATCGCGTGACGAATGAGATAAAAAGGCTTTCATATGGAGAGCGACATCTCGTGACGCAGCGGGTAGCTTAGCCTAGCCGATCGGATAGGCAAATTAGATTTTTGCATTTGCTACTGTCATTCTAATGAATAGGCCGAGCATTCGCTCAGCCTATTCACTTTAGGTGGACGGCCAGCCTAAGCCCGGGCATGACCACCGAGGAGGCCAAAACTCCTCACAACGCCTTATTACTCTCCTTCACTACCGCCGCCTGATCGACATAAACCTCCGTCCCCATGTCGATGAATTTCTTCGACATGCGAAAGTCAAGGCGAGCGAGGCTCAACGCGTAGGATGGCTAGAGCGGAGCAAAATCCATCAAATTCGTGGAAGCAGATGACGAGTTTCGCCAGCGCTCAACCCATCCAACCGCGCTCGTCACCAGGTGTCGTGTCCCGGCTTGCAAGGAGCACCGGATGACAGACAAGCGGTGCTGCAAGATGGGCCACCGGACGGCGGGCAATAGCCGGTGGTGATGGTGCCACCCGTATTACCGGTGGCGATGGTGCCCCCCGTATTATAGGTCGCCGGATTGGCATCGCCGGCGCGACGATGCACGGTCGCGGCCGATGCCGTGACGGCGGTGCCGAGAACGATTGCGGCGGCCAGCGCGATTGTTGTCCTGCTCGACATTGTCGTATCTCCGGGTTGAGCTGTCGCGGCTTGGCGCCCAACCGGCTGGCGACCGCGGCCCTGGTGTGCCTTGGCAACAAATAGGGATGGGGACCCATGACGCCAAGAGACGGGGGAAGAGACAGAGATCGCGGCCAGGACGGCGGGCGCGACCAACCGAGACGGTCGCGCCCGCGCCCTAGAAACAGGCAACTCGATCGTTGCCGTCGTGGCTCGATGCCGAAACTCCCAGGTATCTCAGTGCGCCTGGGCGCCGTGATGAGGCGCGTGTTTGCCCGCATACATGTAGAGCGGCCGCGCGGGTTGCGCCGCCTGCAAATTGGCGGTTCCGGCTTCTTCTTCCCTCGACCACGATCCGGTTTTTTGCGCACCGGTCTCGTCATAGTAGAACGGCATCATGCTGCCGGTGTGATCCCGCGACTGGGCGGACGCCGGCACCGCGCCGGCGGCCACGATCGCGGCGAGAGCAAACGCGGCTGAAAGGTATCTGTTGACGCTTGCAAAATTCTTCATCGCACATCTCCCTTTGATGGTTATCGGGCTCGCGTTTGCGAGCGGGCGGACCGCAGTTTCGGGCTGTCCCGCCGTTGTTTTTGAGATGTGACCGGCAATGCCGTTCGATTAGGGACCGGATTGGAAACAGCTTATGTTGGCGCAGTGAACAATCGGCACTGGTCTCGTCCGGGACGTCACGTTCGACCGTTTCGTCTTCGTGAACAGTCCATTCAAAAACGCCCCGATTAAAGAACCCGGACACTGAACGTATCTCCCAGACAGCGGGCGACGCGGGCATGGTGCCCCCGATCGCCCGGTAAGCGGGAGAAAGACCATGATTGGCAGGTCAAAACTCGCGCTCTTTGCAGCAGTCGGCACAGTGAGCGCGGCATCGCGGGCGTCCGTTGCGTACCTTCGCAACGTCGACTCGCTCCTCTTTGGGATCGTGGAACGTTTGTATGACGCCCACACGAGGAGGGTTCAGATGCGCCTGGCGCCGACAAAGTGGCTGGATTGAATCGTCCGCCGGAGCTTGTCATCGGGCCGGCCACTTCGGGCCGGTCCCGTTGGCGGACGATGACAATTACGCCACCTTCTCCCCGACAAAATCCGTCAGCTCCTTGCGCGTCATATCCGGCGCAAACCAGATGAACAGCGGCGCCAGCATCAGGAAGGACAGCGCCAGGAGCGGCAGCCCGGCGGCGATCGAGTACGCCGTCGCGATCCAGCCCATGATCATCGGCGCCAGCGACGCGGCCGCCAAGCCGAAGGTGAACGAGGCGCCGACCGCGGTGCCGCGGATTTGGGTCGGGAAGAGTTCGGCGGTGTAGCCCAGGCCGGTGCCAAAACTGCCGGTGATCAGAAAGTTCGTGGCGAGGCCGACCCAGAACAAGCTCGCAGGATCGTCGAGGTGGCCCATCGCCACCAGCAGAATTGCGGCCGGCACCGCGAAGGCCGGGATCACCCAGCGCCGGCCGTAGAGGTCGCACAAATAGCCGCAAATCCAGTAGGCGAAGATGGCGCAGAACATCCAGGCCGAGAGGTATTTGCTCATGGTCGGGAAGCCGAGATGCTTTTCGTTGGCGAGATAGAACGGCATCCAGGCCGACCAGCCGATCCAGGTGAACAGATAGAAGAAGTAGACCAGCGAGGCGATCAGCATTTCGCGCGGGTATTTTCGGACCGGCGCGAAGATGTCGAGCTGCTTCTTCAAGCCCTCTTTGAGCATCGCCGCGGTGACGCGCTCGTAGCGCGGGCTTTCCTTGATGCCGATGCGGATCCACAGCACCAGGAGCGCCGGCAAAATGCCGAGGAAATAGAGCGAGCGCCAGCCCCACAGCGGCACCACGACCAGCGCGGCAAGCGAGCACAGCATGTAGCCGAACGGATAGCCGCCGACGAGGCCGCCAAGCGCGGTGGCGCGCCATTTGGTCGGCGCCGTCTCGGTCACCATCAGCATGCCGACCGGGTTTTCGCCGGCTAGCCCGATGCGTGTGATCGAGCTCCAGATCAACAGCGTGATCCAGCCGGTCGAGAAGCCGGTGAAGCCGGTGAACACCGCATAGACCAGGATCGACCAGATCAGCGCCGGGCGCCGGCCATAGAGATCGGCCAGCACCGGAAAGAGGAAGGTGCCAATGAGCCCGATCCAGCGCGAGATCGTGGTCACGGTGCCCATGGTGGCGGGCGTAATACCCCATTCCTTGATGAGGATCGGCGTGACCAGCTGCATGATGGTGGCTTCGTAGATATCGAACGCCCAACCCAGGATGCAGATGGCGAGAACGAGGGCGCTGTAACTGGTCCAGCGCTCGCTTGATGTGAGGGGCGGCCCAAGAGCGGGCGACCCGGCGGCCGACGCAATCGTGGTCGTAGCCATGTCCTGTTTCCCTTCCCTGGAATTCCGCTCTACGGCGGATGCTTAAAGCTGCGCTTGCGACGGGTGTTTGGTCAAGGCGTCCGCATGAGATCAATCACCGATCGGAGTGCGGCTTTGATCGCATGGACGTCGGTTGTTCGTGTTGGCGTTCTTGTCAAGGATCGAAGACCGCCGGAGGCGGCGGCGCTTCGCGCCGTCCTTGACAAGAACGCCAACACGAACAGAGTGCTGTCCATGCGATCAAGGCCGCTTTCTAGGCCGTCTGGGTTTGATCCCAATACGCGCTTCAGCCGGCGAGAAACCCCGCCAGCGCCTTGAGCACCGCATCCGGCTGCTCGAGCTGCGGCAGGTGACCGGCGCGCACGATCATCTCAACCCGCGCGCCTGGAATCTTCCTCGCGAACTCCCGCGCATAGACCGGCGCGATGATGCGGTCGGCGTCGCCCCAAACGATCAATGTCGGCGCCGCGATGCGGTGGCTGCGCTGGGCAAAACCGCGGTCGGCGATCGGCCAGACGAATTTGCCGGTGCAGGCCTGCGACCAGATGAATTGCGCCAGAATCTCTACGCGCTGCGCGTCGTCGGCCGGCGCGTCGAAGAAGCGCTTCGCCATTTCGCCGTCCGCATCGGCGAACAGCAACGACCGGCGCGCCTTGCTGGGCAGGATCATCCAGTTCTGCACCGGATGATCGTCAAGCCACAGGCCGACCGGATCGATCAGCGCCAGGCGGCTCACCGATTTCGGCGCGGCGGCGGCGATTTCGGCGGCCAGCAAGCCGCCGAAAGAGTGGCCGACGACCGCGGGCGCGGCGAGCTTGAGCGCGTCGAACAATTCGCCGTAATAGACGACCAGGTCGAGCCAGCTGTCGAGGGCGTGCGCCGCTTCGGTATCGCCGCGGCTGGTGCCGGGAAATTTCGGTGCGTAGACGGTGTTTTGCGCGGCAAGCCGCGCGACGAAGGCGCGGTCGGGCGCCAAGCCCCACGGGCCGTGCAGATAAACCAGCGGCGACCCGTTGCCGGCAATCTCGACCTCGGTCTCGATGCGGCCCTGCCAGAGTTTCAGCCTGCGTGTTTCCGCGGTCGCCATGCCAACCCTCCTGCGCGTTTCAGGATGCGGCGGCCATGGCGGGAGCGGCGGCGCGCTTCTTCTTCAGGCGCTCGGGCCACCAGCGGTCTTCGTATTGATCGTCCCACTGATCGGCGAGATAGGGCAGCACCTCGCGGGCGAACAGATCGATGTTGCGCTTGCACAATGCGGTCGGCATCGAGCCGAAATGCAACAGCGCCAACAGATGCCCCATGCGCAATTCCTTGATGCCGTCGAGTAATTGCTCGCGCACCGTCTTCGGCGAGCCGACGACGACATAGCCGCGCCCGTAAAAATCCTTGGCCTTGAGCTCGAGCGGGTTCACCGCGGCGCGCGGATTGCTTTTGAGAGTCTGGACCAGCGCGCCGTATTCGAGGCAGCCCGGGATCGCCAGATAGTGCTGCGGCGAGTAGAGCAGCTTGTGAAAGAAATACTCGGCGTGCTCGGCGTAAAGATCTTCCGCCTCGGCGTCGGTCTCGGCGACGCCGATGAGCTGCAAAAAACTCAGCCGATACGGATTGTCGTCGCGGCCCATGCGCACCGCGTGGTCCCAGTAGCGATCGGTCACCGCCTTGGCGTTCTTGGCGCCGAAATAGCTCAAATGACAGAAGCAGTGGTCGTGCTCGACGACATATTCGGCGGTGGAGGAAAAGCCGGAGCCCGGAATCCACACCGGCGGATGCGGCTGCTGGATCGGCCGCGGCCACAGGTTCACCATGCCGAGCTGATAATGCTTGCCGTTCCAGGCGAAAATCTCGCGCGCCGACCACGCCTTGAGCACCAGCGCCAGCGCCTCGCGGAAGCGCTCGCGCTGCTCGATCGGCACGATGCCGTTGGAGATCACCGCGTCCGACGGCAGGCCGGTGGGAAATCCGGCCACCAGCCGGCCGCCGCTGATGCAGTCGAGCATGGCGTATTCCTCGGCGATGCGCGTCGGCGGCGTCGTCGACGGCAAGGTCGAGCCGAGCTGGACGATGGCGATGTTTTGGCCGTTGGTCGCCTTCGCCAGCACCGCGCCCATGATGCTCGGATTGGCCATGAAGCCATAGACGTTCTGGTGATGCTGATTGGTGCACAACCCGTGAAAGCCGGCCTTGGCGGCGTATAACAATTCATCCAGCGTGGCGTTGTAGTACTCGCCGACCTTTTCGGAACTGGCGACGTCGAACCACAGCGGATCGATGAAAGCGGAGTCGTAACGCTGCACGAAATCGGAAGGCAGATCCCGATACGGCATCAGGTGGAACATGCACACTTTCACGGCGGCGCCTCCCGGCGATATTTCTCCGCATGCTAGGGCGCATTGCGGACGATGACCAGCGGCACCGCGCGCCCCAGCTATGCGGGCGCCTTTGACGACCGGCTATTGCGGCAGGCTCGGCGGCGCATCACTATGCGAACGTAATCGCAGGATTCATTTTAAGAGCGGCGGTGTCATGGGCGTACTTATCGACGGCAAATGGACGGACGGCGAACTCCCTCAGGAAACAAGCCAAACCGGCCAGTTCAAACGCGCGGACAGCGTGTTCCGCGATCGCATCACCGCGGACGGCTCGTCGGGCTTCAAGGCCGAGCCCGGCCGCTATCATCTTTATGTCGCGCACGGCTGCCCGTGGGCGCATCGCACGCTGATCTATCGCGCGGTCAAGAAGCTCGAGGGATTGGTTTCCGTCGCCTATTCGATCCCCGGCCTCAAGCAGAACGGCTGGACCTTTGAACGCGACCCGCGTTATCCGGATTGCATTCCCGACGAGGTCAACGGCTTCCATTACCTCTACGAGGCCTATGTGGCGAGCAATAAAGCCTATACGGGCAAGGTCACGGTCCCGACCTTGTGGGACAAGAAGACCAAGCGCATCGTCAACAACGAGTCGTCCGAAATCATCCGCATGTTCAATACCGAGTTCAACGCCATCACCGGCGATCGCGCGGATTTTTATCCGCAAGCCTTGCGGGCCGAGATCGACGCCGTCAACGAGCGCGTCTATCACAACGTCAATAACGGCGTGTACCGCTCAGGCTTCGCAAAAACCCAAGCCGCCTATGACGAAGCCTATGACGGCTTGTTTGCAACGCTCGACTGGCTGGAGGCGCGGCTGTCGCGCCAACGCTACCTGGTCGGCGGCCAGATCACCGAAGCTGACTGGCGGCTGTTTCCCACTTTGGTGCGCTTCGACGTCGCCTATTTCTCGATCTTCAAATGCAACAGGCAGCGCATCGCCGATTTTCCGAACCTGTCGAACTACATGCGCGACCTCTACCAGGTGCCGGGCATCGCCGGCACGGTCACCGCGCGCTATTACGTCATCAATTATTATTCAATTGCCAAAGTGAACCCGACGATGATCATTCCCAAAGGCACCCCGGTCGATTTCGGCCAGCCGCACGATCGTGCCAGACTGGCCGCCTGACATAGCGGCAGCGTTAAAAAAATCACGGAGGAAAACGTGCTGGAGCTCTATCACAATGTCAATTCGGTCTGCGCCCAGAAAGTCCGCATCGCGCTCAAGGAAAAGCGCCAGGAGGTCACGGAGCACCTGCTGACGCTGCAGGGCGACCAGAACGACCCGGCCTATATGAAGCTCAATCCGAACGGCGTGGTGCCGACCTTGGTGCATGACGGCAAGGTCATCATCGAATCGTCGCTGATCCTCTACTACGTCGACGAGGCGTTCCCCGATCCGCCGCTGATGCCCAAGACGCCGGCCGCGCGGCATCGCGTCCGCCTCTACAACAAGCTGATCGACGAATACATGCACAACGCCTGCACCATCATGACCTTCGCCACGGCATTCCGGCCGCGGTTTCTCAAAATGACGCGCGAGCAATGGCTCGCCGAGATCAACAAGGCGCCGCTCAAGCGGCGCGCCGAGTACAAGCGCAGCGTCATCGAGCACGGCCTCGATTCGGAATTCGTGATCGACGCGCTCGGCCAGCACCAGAAGATGATCTCGTGGATGGCCGACGACCTCAAGCGCGGCCCCTATCTCGCCGGCGATACCTTCAGCAATGCCGATTGCGCGGTGATCCCGTACATCCTTCGCCTCGAACTGCTCAAGCTTGGCGCGATGTGGCAGCAGGAACCGGCGATCGTCGACTGGTGGGGCCGCGTGCGGGCGCGGGATTCGGTCAAGTCCGCGATCTTCGACCGCATGCAGGAGGCCGACTGGGCGCCGTTCAAGAACCTCGCGCCCGATCCTTGGCCGAAGGTGCAGACGCTGTTGAAAGCGGCGTGAGAGCTGGCGACTCCGCGCAGTGACGAGGGCGCTAGGACGGATTGCGTGGACCGGCGCTCGGGCCGTCGCGCTCGACAAAAATCCAAATGCCATTATTGCTCGACGAGATGACGCGCAGCCGCAGGTCGCGCGTCGGATCGGCGAAATCGCCGGCCCAGCCGAATTCGAGATCGACCGGCCCCTCGTCCATGGCGCGCTTGATGCGGCCGCGAAAATCGTTGCTCGCCATGCACGGCGAGATCTCGAACAGGTTCTGCCCGATCGGAATCTCGCCGTAGCCGGATTTTTGCGCTTCGGTCTGGCTGTAGAAGACGATGGTGCCGTCGCGGTCGATGAGGATGACGCCGAAGGATAATGTATCCAGCTGGTATTGGCTCAAAGTTTCGATTTGTCGGGCCAGATCGGCTGCGTCGAATCGAACCGCGTCCGGCCGCATGGCGCCCCCTTGACGTTTTATTGTTCGGCGGAATTTTTTGTGCGCGCGGATAGTGCGACGCGCCGGCGCGATTCGACAAGCAATCAGCCGTTTCAATCAATCGTTCAACGGCTCAACTATGGCGGGAGATTTTTTAGCCGCGCCGGGCGCGCT
>Ga0210395_10001198_pt1 | contig 20109 bp, 13 predicted proteins | sample IncBWH4OmetaG_FD_150861 | JGI IMG/M metagenome (GOLD analysis project Ga0210395, IMG submission 150861) | Forest soil microbial communities from Barre Woods Harvard Forest LTER site, Petersham, Massachusetts, United States - Inc-BW-H-4-O ...
TAATCATTTACGCCGACTATGATTTTTTCTTTTTTGTCGACCGCTACCTGGTATTTGTAAGAGGCTTCCGCGATTTCGCGCTGCGGGTAGCTGCGCTCGATGGCCGCGACCATCCCGCCCATGGCGTCGATTTTTTCGATGTAGTCCCACGCGCCGCGCTCGACTTCGTTTGTCAGCGTTTCAAGGAAGTAGGAGCCCCCGAGCGGGTCGACGGTGTTGGTGACGCCGGTTTCGTGCGCGATGATCTGCTGCGTGCGCAGTGCGATGGTGGCGGCGAACTCCGTCGGCAGGGCCCAGGCTTCGTCGAGAGAATTGGTGTGCAGCGACTGCGTTCCACCTAGAACAGCCGCGAGCGCCTGGATCGCAGTGCGCACCACGTTGTTGTAGGGCTGCTGGGCGGTCAGCGAACAGCCCGCGGTCTGCGTGTGGAAGCGCAGCGCCCACGTGCGCGGGTTCTTCGACTTGTAGCGCTCGACCATGGCTTTCTGCCAGATGCGCCGCGCGGCGCGATACTTCGCGATTTCCTCGAAAAAATCGTTGTGCGCGTTGAAAAAGAAGGAAAGCTGCGGGACGAATTGATCGATGTCCAGGCCGCGGCGCATTCCATATTCGACATATTCCATGCCGTCGCGCAGCGTGAACGCCAATTCCTGTATGGCGGTCGAGCCGGCTTCGCGGATGTGGTACCCGCTGATCGAAATGGGGTTGAACTTCGGGGTGTTCTTCACCGCGAATTCAAAGGTGTCGATGACCAGCCGCATCGACGGCTCGGGCGGATAGATGTATTCCTTTTGCGCGATGTACTCCTTCAGGATGTCGTTCTGCAGCGTGCCCGAAAGTTTCTTCCAGTCCGCGCCCTGTTTTTCCGCGACCGCCAGGTACATCGCCCAAATGACTGCCGCGGGCGAGTTGATGGTCATCGAAGTGGTGACGCCAGCGAGGGGAATCTTGTCGAAGAGCACTTCCATGTCGGCGAGCGAACTGATGGCCACGCCGCACTTGCCGACTTCGCCTTCTGAAAGCGGATGGTCGGAGTCATAACCCATCAGAGTGGGCAGATCGAAGGCCGTCGAGAGGCCGGTTTGACCTTGCGCGAGCAGATAGCGAAAGCGCTGGTTGGTGTCTTCCGCGGTGCCGAAGCCGGCAAATTGCCGCATCGTCCAGAGCCGGCCGCGATGCATGGTGGAATGAATGCCGCGCGTGTAGGGAGGCTCGCCGGGAAAGCCCAAGTCGCGGCTGGCATCCCAGCCCGGAAGATCAGCCGGTGTGTACAGACGCCGGATCGGATATCCGGAAATCGTGGTGAACTCGGTTTGCCGCTCCGGACTTTTTTCGAGCGTGGGGCGGAGAGTGTTTTCTTCCCAAGCGCGTTCTTTTATAGAGGGCTCGCGCGCTGCGGCCGGAGCGTCGCCAGTGGTGATGGTCGTGGTCGTTCCCTTGACCTTATCACTCATGGTTTTGCGCCCCAATTTGTGCGCGTACCGGTGGGTAGCCCAAAAGAACTCACAATTCCATGCTATGCGAAAGCGAAAAGCGGGGCAAGGGGACGAGACGCAGTAGTCAGCAAAAGGAAGAAGCGAGGCTGGGGAGGATCGAAATCCCATACAGCCTCGCTCGAGAAATTAGCGTGGCCCTCCGTCACTCAAGCTCTTGAGGAGCTCTTCGGTGCCGACGACTTTTCCGTGAAGCGTGCCGGGGATTAGCGTTTCGCGCTCGACATCGCCGGACTTGGCCTCGGCGATGGTGACGTGATTTACTTCGAGAGTGAGGCCCAGTGCGCGTTCATAGTTGGCCTTGGCTTCCTCGAGGTTGGCGAGGGCGCGAAGCTCGGCGCCTTGCGCGGTGATCAGGTCGCGCTGGGTTTGAATCACCAGGTACGTCGTCGAGGCACCGAGCTGATATCTTTTCTGCTCGGCGTCAAACGTCTGCTGTTGCAATTCGCGGGCTTTGCTCGCTGATGCTACTTGCGCCCGGTCTTGCGTCAGCTGGATGTAGGAGTTGCGAACGTCAAGAAGCGCGGCGTTTCGCAGTTGCTGTTCCTGGGTTTCCAGTTGCCGTTGCAAAAGCAGAGCGCGAGCGTGGATAGCCTGAGCCGAGCGGTTGCGCAGCGGGAGCGTCAAGGTCAGTTGGCCGATATATTCCGGGAAGCGATTGTGAAAGATCTGGTTCTGCGCCGTACCAAAACCGTGCTGGGAGGTGCCCGTCACGGGGGCCGTGGCGGCCGGCTCGAAGATCGCAGTCGGCACGCCGCCAACGTTCACGGTGATGGGGTTGCCGTTGGCGTCCACGATAGGCGCCAGCGTATTGCCTATGGTGGCCGGAGTGCCGAAAACAGTGGCGTTTCCTGCCAGCCCGTTGGACTGATAGATGGCGTTCGCGGTGAGCGAGGGCAGCAGGGCGTTCTTGGTGGCGCGAACGTCAATCTCCGCGTTCTTCAGGTCGTAGACCTGCTCCTGAAGTTCTGGCCGCTTGGCAAAGGCCTCCTTAACGGCATCCTCGAAGGAAGCTGCTTCAATGGTGGCGGGCTGCGATGGCTTGTCCGTAGGAATGATCTCCACATTGATGATGTTCGGTGCCAGCGGGTCCTTGGAGATGAAGTTTTTCAAGGTTTGTTCATCGGTGAGCTGCGTCGTCTGCGCTAAGACGAGGGCCTGCGTGTCCGTGGCTACTTCTGATTCAGAACGTGTTACATCAAGGGGCGCGAGACTGCCGATCTCGAGCTGCTTTTTGTTGTCTTCATAGAGCTTCTGAGCAACCGCAACAGCCTGCTGATTGACTTTGACGTTTTCCCGGGCATAAGCGAGCTCCCAGTATGCGGTGATGGTGTTGGTGATGGTGGTGATGGCTTGTTGAGCAAAATCCCAGTCCGCGATTTTGCGATTGTTGTTGGCGATGCGAATGTTGCGAGTCCAGATTTGCTTGCCCCAACCGTTCAAGAGAGGCTGAGAAATGGAAACCGACAGCGATGAAGTCACGTCGGGATTGAAGAAGTCGGTGATGTTCTGGCTCGTGCGCGTGTTGGTCCAGTTCACGGTGAGGTTCGTTCCGGTCTGAAATGTCTGTGAATACTGGTTAGTGAATTGAGTCTGGTGCGTAACGACGGAGGCAACGCCGGTCGTGTTGGTGGTGCCGGCGCCGGAAGTGAACGGGTTGTTGATGGGCGTGACGACATCGGCAACCGAAGCGTTGCTGGTGATCAGGGGATCGAAGTTCTGAATAAAGAAGGCGAACGGGTTAGGGGTGGTGGAGGAGGCGCCAATGACCACGCCAGGCGTAGAGAACCCGGAGTTGCCGGAGGCGGCGTTGAGCAGGCCGGCGTCCGCGATCCACGGGTAGTAGCGCCGGACAGCAATGTCCAGGCTGTTTTCAAGCGCCAGCTCGACCGCGTCCTGCAGGCTGATCTCCAGCTTGTTGTCACGAATGAGCTGATCGATGCGCGGTGAGTTGGTGAGTACCGGCGGATCGACATGCAGCGATTCGTAGGGCTTGAAAATATTGGGGAAGGATCGTGGACCGCGGCTGTAATTGTGGCTTGCAACACCCAGAGAAGACACCGGCGCGATGGTGGCACCGCTAGGGGAAACGGTGGGCGCCGGCGCAGGACTAGAAGGCGGATTCTGGTCAGGGCTCTGTGCGAAAACCGGCGACAGCGGCCCTCCGGCCAAAAGGCCGGCCAAAACGATAGCAAACAGAGATCGGGCACATTCAGAAGCTGTCCTCCGGGTTTTTACCCCTAAAATGGACCGCTTCAAGGTCCCCCTCAGCGTCTTCATAGTGATCTTTACCCTCGAGATTCTGTCCCATTGGGACGTTTTTAATTTGACCTAACTCTGTAAAACGCTCGAACCATGGCTTTTGTTTCAATTGCGGGCTGGATTTGGGGGCACGAGGCGGAATAAACCCTGTGCCGTGAACCAGAAACACGGCCGCGTTAGGTGCAACGAGGATAATGGACCGAGCGAGCCAAGACAAGGATTGGCGGAGTTGAATGTCGTAGTTGAATGACGAATTGAGGCGCTTAGCAGAACTTGCCTCTCTGGTTGAGGCAAGTTGCAGCAGAGAGCAAAAACAGTCAAAAAGAAGATGGAGCCACGCGTGATGCAGTCGGAGCGCGGCTCTGTCTCTAGATTATCGCGAGCCGCCCTCCCTAAAGAGGTCTTCCGTGCCGACGACCTTGCCATGAAGCGTGCCGGGGATCAGGGTTTCGCGTTCGACCGCGCCAGATTTGGCGTCCGCAATGGTGACGTGATTCACCTCGAGAGTGCGTCCAAGCGCGCGTTCATAGTTGGCTTTGGCCTCCTCGAGATTGGCCAGCGCACGGAGTTCCGTGCCCTGCGCAGCGATGAGGTCGCGCTGGGTGAGAATCACGTTGTAAACGGTGGAGGCACCGAGCCGGTATTTCTTCTGCTCGGCATCAAACGTTTCCTGCTGGAGTTGGCGGGCTTCGCTCGCGGCATCGACCTGGGCCCGGTCTTGCGTGAGGGCAATGTAGGTGTTGCGGACGTCGAGAAGTGCGGCGTTTTTCAGTTGCTGGAGCGACATCTCCTGCTGGCGCTGGGTGAGGATGGCGCGGGCACTGTCTGCCTGCGCGGAGCGGTTGTGCAAGGGCAGGCTCAGCGTCAACTGCGCGGAGTAGTCGGGGAAGCGATTGTGGAAGATCTGACTTTGTGCGGTGGTGAACCCTTGCGAATTCGTGCCCATACCAGGAATCTCTTGCTCAGGCTCAAAAATGGGAACTCCATTGACGAGCACCGCGTTGCCATTTTCATCCAGAATCGGCAGTTGGGTGTCGGGGACCAGAGTGGGAGTCCCTTTCGGAGCATTGCCGGCCAAACCCACGGAGCTGTATTGCCCGCTGAGCGTGAGGGTCGGCAACAGCGCGTTGCGCGTGGCTTGCATATCGATGTCGGCATTCTTCAAATTGTACAGTTGCTCTTGAAGCTCAGGCCGTTTCTCGAAGGCTTCCTTGATGGAGTCCTCGAACGACGGGTTTTCAATCGCCGCGGGCTGTTTCGGCTGGTCGGTAGTGATGATCTCGACGTTCACCACATCCGGCGCCAACGGATCCTTGGTGATGGCATTTTTCAGGATTTGTTCGTCTTGCAGCTGAACCGTTCGCGCGACGATGAGATTTTGACGGTCGGTGGCTAGTTCGGACTGAGCGCGCGTTACGTCCAAAGGCGCCATGGTGCCGGCATCGAGCTGTTTCTTGTTGTCGCTGTAAAGTTTTTGGGAAACGGTGATGGCTTGCTCGTCGACTTTGACGTTTGCGCGCGCGTAGACGAGCTCCCAGTAAGCGGTGATGGTGTTGGTGACGGTAGTGATGGCTTGCTGCGCAAAGGCCCAGTCCGCGATTTTGCGGTTGTTTTTTGCGATGCGGATGTTGCGGGTGTTGATGGCAATTCCGAAGCCGTTCAATAGCGCTTGCGTGAAGCCGATCGTCAAGGTGGACTGAACGGCGGGGTTAAAAAGGTTGGCCGTCGAGGTTGAGCTGGTGCGCGTATTGTTCCAACTCACCGTCAAGTTGGTCCCTGTCTCGAAGCCACGGGACACTTGGTTGTTGAATTGCGTGGTGTGGGTTTCGAGAGTTGTGAGGGTGGCCGCGCCCGTACCGGTGCCGGAGATGAGGGGATTGTTAACCGGTGTGGTGCTGTCATCGATGAGAATGCTGCTGGTGACCGTCGGGTCGTAGGACAGGCTGGGAAGGAATGCTGTCGAGGAGGCAAACAGGCCGCCAGGCGTCGAATAGCCCGAGCCGCCGGATTTGGCTTTGAGAATCGAGGCGTCCGCGATCCACGGGTAGTATCGCTGGACGCCGATGTCCAGACTGTTTTCGAGCGCTAGTTCGACCGCGTCCTCGAGGCTAAGCTCAAGTTTGCCATCGTGGATGAGCTGCTGAAGCCGCGGCGAATTGGTGATGACCGGTTCATCGATGTGGATCTGTTGATAGGGCTTGAGGAGATTGGGAAATGCGTGCGGGCCGTTCGTGAAATTGTATTTGGCCAGGCCCAGTGAGCTTACTGGAGCGATGGAGGAACCGGTCGATACCGATGCCGTTGGAGCAGGGTTCGACGGCGGGTTCTGGGCCGCACTTTGCGCGAAAGCAGGCGAAAGTGGACCAACCGCAAGCATGGCGGCCATGAAAAACGCCACGAGAGAGTTGCCCGTCCGCAGTCCGGGCACCTCTTGAAATAAACTGGACCGCTTGGTGCTGACCGGCAACAGAAAAGACTTCGCGGCCTCATAGAGAGTCGTCATGATCGTTTTTCCCCTCAAGATTCTGTCCCAGCGGGACGCATTATTTGGTTCTGACAATGTGGAACGTGCCTTGAACAGGTGTTGGTACACTGAGTTGGCCGGTATCTTGTCACGCGAAAGGAAAGCTTCGGCAGCGTGGCTGCGAGATAGGGCTATAGCGGGTCATCCTTCACAGTTTGACGCAGAGAGCAGCCAGAACGTCTTGGCGCAGCCCGGAAACTTGACCTGCAGTTTAGCAGCAGGCCCATTCCTTGACAACGCCGCGCGCCGCGGCTAGGCTGCTGACGATTCGATGTTTAGAGGCGATTCGCGGTTAGCCGAAAACGATGCTTTCACGAGAAGAATTGCTGCGCATGTTTGAGTCCGCCGGAGCCATCCGGAACGGCCACTTTGAGCTTACCAGCGGCTTGCATAGCGGGACTTATGTGCAATGTGCGCTGGTTCTGCAGTATCCGCGTTTCGCCGAGAAACTTGGCCAGGCGCTGGCCGCGTTATTTTCCCACGCGGTCATCGGTGCGGTTGTTTCGCCCGCGCTGGGCGGAGTGATTATTGGGCAGGAAGTCGCCCGCGCCTTGCCGGAAGCAAAGGGATCTGCGGGCAGGGGAGTGCCGGCTATTTTCGCCGAGCGCGACGCCAGTGGCACGATGACTTTGCGGCGCGGATTTTCACTGCCGCCCGATGAGCATGTGCTGGTGATCGAAGATGTCTGGACGACGGGCGGGTCGACGCAGGAAACCATCCAGGTCGTCGAAGAAGCCGGCGGGCGAGTCGTTGCTGCCGGGGCTTTGATCGATCGCAGCGGCGGCACGCTTGAACTCGGAGTCGAGACACAGGCTTTGCTGGACCTGCCCATCGCCAAATACGAACCCGAGGATTGTCCGCTGTGCCGTGAGGGCGGGGCCGCGGTAAAGCCCGGCAGTCGCTTCGCGCGCACTGCTCTGTGACGCTTCCAAAACACTTGCCAAATCCGATCGCTCTTCTCGAAATGGATCCCTAGAAGCCGAACACTTCTCTTCATGCGCCATTTCAAGATCACCATCGCTTACGACGGAACGGACTTTCACGGCTGGCAGATGCAGTCCGACAAGCCCACAATTCAGGGCGAGATTTCCAGCGTGCTAAGCCGGCTCACGCAGGAAACCGTCGCGCTGCACGGCGCTGGACGGACGGACGCGGGCGTGCACGCGCTCGGACAGGTAGCTAGCTTTCGCACGCAATCGGGATTATCCGCAGGTGAGTTTCAACGCGCGTTGAATGCGTTGCTGCCTCCTACGATTCGCATCGTTGGCGCCGAAGAGGTTGGCCCGGATTTTCATGCGCGTTGGTCGGCTGTCGGAAAAATCTATCGTTATCGTTTGTATCGCGGGAAAGTCGTTCCGCCTTCGGTGTGGCGCTACGTGCTGCACTATCCCTTTCCGCTCGATGAAAATGCCATGCGGGTCGCGGCCTCGCGCTATGTCGGCCCGCACGACTTTGCTTCCTTCACGGCATCCACGGGTTCTGAGGACGACGACAAGGAGCGCTCCACGGTCCGCGAGATTTATGCGAGCGAGTTAGTGCGCAGCGAAGACGGCGAAGAGCTTGTCTATACCGTGCGCGGCCGTTCGTTCCTGCGCTATATGGTTCGAAAAATGGTCGGCACGCTTCTGGATGTCGGCCGCGGAAAGCTCGTGCCCGACGATATTCTGCGCCTTTATCAGCTGCGCGATCGCGCCAAGTCCGGGCCCACGGTGCCTGCGCAGGGACTGTGCATGGTAGAGGTCATGCATGACGAAGCTTGGCGCATCGGCCAGGCTTAGCGCGGGCTTAGGCCTTTTGGAAATTGAGGGTTGAAAAGCACGAAGTTAGCTAATATGCTTAGCTAACTATGTATACCGTTCACAAAGCGAAGACTTATCTGTCGAAACTAATCCGCGATGCACTGAGGGGAGAAGAAGTCATCATCGCGCGCCGCAAAGAACCCATGGTCAGACTCGTACCTGTGCGCAAGCGTCCTAAGAAGCGCACGCCAGGGAGTTTGAAAGGGAAAATCTGGTACGCAGCAGACGCGTTTGATCCGCTCACCAAAGAAAAACTAGCAGAGTGGGGTATTGAGTGAAAAAGGTACTGCTGGATACCCATGCCTTGATTTGGTGGCTTGAGGGAGGGGGCAAGCTATCTCGGGCGGCCCGCCGAGTTATCGCGGATCCGGAGGCGACCGTCCTCGTATCCTCTGCTTCGGCGTGGGAAATCGCCATCAAACACCAGGCCGGTAAAGTAAGGGTGCCCGACCTTATCAGGGACTTTCAAGGAAGACTTTACCAAGAAGGCTTCGTCGAGCTTCCCATCTCGATTGAGCATGCGGTCAGGGCCGGGACGCTTTCGGGAAAGCATAAAGATCCGTTCGATCGCGTGTTAATCGCGCAATCCCAAGTGGAAGATGCTGCAATTGTCACCCGCGATGCCTGGTTCCGCAAATATGCGGTCCAATGCATTTGGTGAATCACTTGCACCTTCGATTGGCGTAGGCTCTTTGTTCGTTGATAGGGAACTCTTTCCAGTGAAAGTCGGCTAGAATTTGTCTATGGCGGCCACGGCCATCCCCGTCGAAACGATTCCCTCGATAGACCCTGCCACCGGCAATATTCTGGCGCACGTCGAGAAGACGCTGCCGGCTGCCGTGCCGGAAATATTGTTGCGGGCGCGTGCCGCACAGTCGGCCTGGTGTGCCGTGCCCGTCAGAAAGCGCTGTTCGCAACTGCGCGTACTGCGCGACGGCATGATGGCTTCCAGGGGTGCTCTGGCGGACGCGGTGGTCAGCGAATCCGGGAAGCCGCGCGTCGAAGCCCTGTTTGCGGATCTTTTTGTCGCACTCGACACTGCGGAATATTTTTCAAAACATGGCGTCCGGCTTTTGCGGCCGGAACGCGTGCCGCACCATAGCACCGCCGGGAAAGCGAAGTCCGGCCGCTTGTTCTACGATCCTGTCGGCGTCATTGGCCTCATCAGTTCCTGGAACTATCCGCTGGCTATTCCACTTGGCCAGATTGTTCCGGCGGTGGCTGCGGGCAACGCCGTCGTATGCAAGACCAGCGAGTTCACCCCGCAATGCGGCGCGTTGATCGAAAAGCTTTTCGCTGACGCTGGATTCCCGAAAAACCTTGTCACCGTCATTCAAGGTGGCGGGGAAGTCGGCCAGGCGCTGATCGACGCAGCTCCGGACAAAATCATGTTCACGGGGAGCGTGGCTACCGGCCGCCGCGTCGCGGAAGCTTGTGCGAAAAAACTGATTCCCAGCGTGCTGGAACTGGGCGGCAAGGACGCCATGATTGTTCTCGCGGACGCCAATGTGGAGGTCGCGGCGAGCGCCGCCGTTTGGGGCAGTTATACGAATTGCGGGCAAGTATGTCTTTCTGTGGAGCGGCTTTTCGTCGAACAGCCCATCGAGGAAAGATTTCTTGCGCTTTGCGTCGAGAAAACCAAGAAGCTGCGGCTTGGCCCAGGACGGGATCCGGCGACCGACGTTGGCCCGCTGATTCGACCTCTGCATGTACTGCGCATGAGCGAACTGGTCAATGACGCGGTGGCGCGCGGCGCTCGTGTACTTTGCGGCGGCAAACCTCGCCCTGATCTGGGCGCAAATTTCTTTGCGCCAACCGTCATTGCCGGCGTGAATTCTTCGATGAGACTCTTCGAGGAAGAAACTTTCGGCCCCATACTCGCCGTGCAGTCCGTCGAAGACGGGGAAGAAGCTGTCGCGCGCGCGAACGACTCCACCTTTGCTTTGGCGGCGAGCGTCTGGACGAGCGACGGGAAACGCGGGCAAGCCATGGCCGCGCGGTTGCGAGCTGGCGCGGTCATGGTGAACGATGCGATCAGCTATTTCGGCATTGCCGAAGCGCCGCACGGAGGCTCGGGCGCCAGCGGATGGGGCCGCACGCACGGCAAAGCCGGCGTACTCGAGATGGTCCAGCAGAAATACATCGACGTGGACCGCCTGCCGGGGCGTGAAAAGCCCTGGTGGTACCGTTATGGCGCGGATTTGGAGCGCTCCGCCGACGCCTTTCTGCGCTTTGAATTTGGCCGAGGCTTCGTCAGAAGATTGCGGAACGCTCCGGGGGCACTGAAGACCATGTTCCGCGATCACGGTTTTTAGTCTGGGCGCCCGTCGCGGCACCGCGCGGACAGTGAGCGCAAGAGAAGATTAGGTAAGGAAGGCCAGCCCGATGCAGCAAAACGAATGGATCTACGACTGGAATGTGGCCCGAGCGCCGCTCATTGCGCCGGGCACTCGCGTCCTGCTCAATGACGAAACGCTGCGCGACGGCCTGCAAAATCCTTCGGTCCACGATCCCAGCATAGAAGAAAAGATTGAAATCCTGCACCTGATGGAAGCGCTGGGCATCGACTCGCTGAACATTGGCTTGCCGGGAGCCGGCGCGCGCGCCGTCGAACACACCGAGGCAGTGGCCCGCGAAATCGTCACCAAGCGCATGAAGATCAAGCCAAATTGCGCGGCGCGAACGATCGAAGCCGACATTCGCCCTATCGCCGAAATTTCCCAGCGCGTGGGAATGGCCATTGAAGCCGCGACTTTTCTGGGATCAAGTCCCATCCGGAGGCTGGTGGAAGACTGGACCGTCGATCATCTCGAGCGCACCACGGAAAAAGCGGTGAAGTTCGCAGTCGATCACGGCCTTCCGTCCATGTACGTCACAGAAGACACCGTTCGCACCGACCCGGACACGGTGAAGCGTCTCTATACGGCGGCCATCCGCAGCGGCGCGCGCGCCATCGTGCTTTGTGACACCGTCGGCCACGCCATTCCCAATGGCGCTTACAACCTGGTGAGATTCGTCATCGAGGAAGTCGTCAAGCCCAGCGGCGAAAAAATTCGCGTGGACTGGCATGGCCACAACGATCGCGGCCTGGCTATCGCAAATTCCCTTGCAGCGATCGCCGCAGGTGCCGATCAGGTGCACGCCGCGGCCAATTCGCTCGGAGAACGGGTTGGTAACACGGCCATGGAGCTGATGCTGGTGAACTTGCGCCTGATGGGCGTCATCCAACAGGACTTGTCGCGGCTGAGGGAATATTGCGAAAAGGTCGCCAGCGCCACGCACACGGTCATCCCGCCGAACTATCCCGTCATTGGCCGCGATGCTTTCCGCACGGCAACCGGGGTCCACGCCGCCGCCATCATTAAAGCCTTTCACAAAGGTGACCAGTCGCTCGCCGACTCCGTCTATAGCGGCGTGCCCGCGCATCTGTTCGGCCTCGATCAAGCCATAGAAATCGGTCCCATGAGCGGCAGGTCCAACGTGCTTTTTTGGCTCGAGCGCCGCAAGATTCCACCCGACGACACGCTCGTCAATCGCATCTTCGAGGCTGCCAAGCAATCGGCGCGAGTGTTGACCGACGCAGAAATTTCCGCGCTGTGCGCCGAGGCTCTACGCCATTGAACGGAACAAGAGCACGCAGCAGGGCAGTGAAACGCGTCCTCGTTTGGGTTATTCTCTTCGCTATGCCGGTTCGCTCTTCGCTCGCCCGACAATCCACTCGCTCCGCCTCCGTTGTTCAGCTCGGCGAAAACGAGCAAGTCCGCGCGGCCCTGGCATGGTTTGCGCCCAATCTCATGTGGATCAACGACCAGCAAGCCCGGCTGACGGAAATTCCCGCGCCTGCCTTTCAGGAAGGCCAGCGTGCGGCGGTGCTCAAAACCCTTTTGTCCGCCGCCGGCCTCGCCGTCCAGGTCGATGCCACCGGCAACGTGATCGGCGAACTCCGCGGCGTAAACGAAAAAGAAATCGTGGCGCTCTCCGCACACTTGGATACCGTTTTTCCGGCGGGAACGGACGTCAAAGTCCGCCACGAGGGCAGCCGTATGCTGGCGCCGGGCATTTCCGACAACGGCACAGGCCTCGCCGCGCTGGCCGCCATCGCGCGGGCCCTCGAGGAAGCGCAAATCAAACCGCAGCGCACCATTCTCTTCGTTGCCAACGTCGGCGAGGAGGGCGAGGGTAATCTACGCGGCATGCGCGCCCTCGTCGATGCCTACCGTAGCCGCCTCAAAGCGGTAATCGTTTTAGACGGTGCTGGCACCGATCATGTGACCACCATCGCGCTGGCCTCGCGCCGCCTCGAAGTGGTCATCAGCGGCCCCGGCGGCCACAGTTGGTCGGACTTCGGCATGCCCAATCCGATCAACGCCCTGGTTCGCGGCTCCGTGCGTTTCATCAACACGAAGGTTCCCGCATCGCCGCGCACTACGTTTAATCTCGGACAAATTGACGGCGGCACTTCCATAAATTCGATTCCTTACCAAGCCCGCCTCAAGGTCGACGTGCGCTCGGAAAGCGAGAGTGAGCTAGCGCGCCTCGAATCCGCTCTGCGCGAGTCGATAGCTGCCGGCGTTCGCGACGAAATGGAGTCCCCCAGGGATCGTTCGCGAGGCAAGCTCGAGTGGAAGGTGGAACTCCTCGGCAGCCGGCCCGGTGGCGAATTGGCGGCAGCGTCGCCGCTTCTCGCGGCGTTGCGCGCCTCGGATGCTATCGTCGGAAATGAATCGCGCATCGAGCGTTCTTCGACCGATGCGAACATTCCTCTTTCTTTGGGAATCGACGCGATTTCTATTGGCGCCGGAGGCAACGGCGGCGGTGCGCACTCGCTCCAGGAATGGTACGACCCAGCAGGCCGCGAAATGGGACTGAAACGCGCCCTGCTCACGCTGCTTGGGGTTGCAGACCTGGCGACGGAGAGAACTCGATGATCAAGATTCGCGGGACCAGTTTGCTGCATCTGGGACTGATTGTTCTTTTGAGTTTCTGTGCCGGCGTATCCGTTCGGCGGGCAAAAGCCCAATCGTCCCAGAGCGACTCGCACACGGTCGTTTATCTCCACGGCCGCATGTACACGAATGATCCGGCTCATCCGTGGGCCGAGGCCATGGCCATTCGCGACGGCAAGATTCGCTGCGTCGGCAAAATCGATTACGTGCTCCTGGAATGCGGAGGAAATGATCCCAGCGCCGAAACCGTCCAGCTCAAAGGCAAATTCGTCATGCCCGGTTTCAACGACGCCCACGTACACCTCGGTAGCGCGGGTGCGGATATGCTCTCCGTGCGGCTAAATGGCGTCGCCAGTATCGAGGAGCTCGAGAAGCGCGTTGCCGAGGCCGTTGCGCAGCACAAAGAGGGAGAGTGGATCACCGGCAGCGGCTGGGATCACACCCTCTGGGCTGATAAAAAATTTCCCACTAAACAAGAGCTCGATGCCGTCGCGCCAAAGAATCCTGTTTTTCTTACGCACGTTTCGGGTCACGTAGCCGTGGCCAATACGCTCGCCCTGCGGCACGGCGAAATCAAGCATGACACGCCGAACCCTCCGGGCGGCATGATCGAGCGCGACGCCGACGGCGAAGCCACTGGCATGCTCGAAGAAGATTCCGCCATGAGCCTGGTTTCCGCCAGGATTCCCGACCTCAAATCCGACCAGCGCCGCCGTGGCATCCAGATGGTCCTTGCCGATGCCGCCAAAAATGGTGTGACCTCGGCGCAGGATTTTTCCGATTGGTCCGACTTCCTCGTTTATGTGCAATTGAAAGAAGAAGGGAAGCTCACGCTGCGCATCACGGAATGGCTGCCCTTTCTCCTCCCGACAAATGAGCTGCTGAATTTGCGAGCGCAGGGCGGTACTACGGATCCGTGGCTTCGCACCGGCGCTTTGAAAGCCTTCACCGACGGCGCGCTAGGGTCGCGCACCGCTGCCATGCTCGCGCCATACTCGGATGACCCCTCCACCAGCGGAATCTTGACGAATGATCCTGATAAGCTGCGCGCCATGGCGATTGAGCGCGACAAAGCCGGTTTCCAGTTGAACTTTCATGCCATCGGTGACCGCGCCAACCGCGTGGCGCTCGATGTCTTCGAAGCCGTCCTCAAAGCCAACGGCTCGCGCGATCGCCGCGACCGGGTCGAACACGCGCAGGTTCTAGCGCCCGAGGATTTGCCGCGTTTCGCGCAGCTCAAAGTAATTGCTTCGATGCAGCCTTCTCACGAAACTACCGACATGCGCTGGGCCGGTGCGCGCATCGGCCCCGACCGCTCCAGGGGTGCCTATGCCTGGGCCTCTTTAGAGAAGAGCGGAGCCCATCTGGCCTTCGGCACGGATTACCCCGTGGAGCCCATCAACCCACTACGGGGACTCTATGCCTGCGTGACTCGCGAGCTACCGGATGGCGGTCCCGCCGGCGGCTGGCAACCTCAAGAGAAAATTTCATTGGAAGACTGCATCCGCGCGTACACCTCCGGCGCCGCCTATGCGCAATTCGAGGAAGGGAAGAAAGGCGAGTTAAAAGCCGGCGAATACGCCGACTTCATCGTCCTTTCAAACGACCTCACAAAGATCGCCCCGCAGCAGTATACGAAAACCACCGTTCTGCTTACGGTGGTGGGCGGCCGCACCGTGTATCCCGAGAATTAGCAGACGCTCCCTACTCATTCGTTCTGAGCAAGAAATTCGCGTCCGCTCAGGGCTCGCGAACTTTCACCACCTGATCAATCTTTATATTATGAAGCTGCTGCACCCGTCCGCTGGGCCAACGAATCTCGATGAGCTTGGCAACCGTTTCTGTGCCCAGGCCAAAGCGCACCAGTGGCTCGCTTGAGGAGGCGTAGCCCACAGCCGTGGTGCACTGGTTGTATAGCTTGCGTCCGCTCGGTAATGTAACGGCTATCTGAGCGCCAATCCCATCCCGGTTGCTTTGTGTGCCGGTCAGCTTCAGGGCCAACCAGTGCCCGATACTTGCGGTCACATTGCGGAAGAGCCGCGCCGGTCCGTTCACATTGGAAACCACCGCGTCGAGCCGGCCATCGTTGTCGAAGTCGGCAAACGCCACGCCCCGGTATTGGCCCACAATCTGAAAATCGGCCCCGGCGGTCTGGGAAACGTCTTCAAAACGTCCATCTCCTTGGTTGCGAAACAGAGAGTTCGGCAACGACACCGTCCGGCCAAGGGATTCTTCAAGAGCCGGAAAATGCGCGTTCGCGGTGAACACATCCTTGAATCCGTCGTTGTCGAAATCATATAAGCCAATTCCCCAACCCGTCAGCGCTCGGGTCGCAACCGCGAGCCCCGCGCGCGCCGTGTCGTCCTCGAATACCGGAGTCTTCCCGGTGTTTCGAAAGAGCGGGAAAGTGTCGTTAATCATGGCTGTGAAGATCAGATCAGGCCGGCCGTCATTATCAAAATCGCGAAAGTCCACCCCCATACTGGCGACCGGCCGCCCATTGTCATCCAGCGCCACGCCTGCGAGCATCGCGACTTCTTCGAATTTCCCGTGTCCGAGATTGTGGAATAGAAAATTTGGCACGCTATCGTTGGCCACGAAGATGTCCATCAGTCCATCCCCGTCATAATCCGCGACCGCTACTCCCATGCCCTTGCCGAATTGCGCGGCGATTCCGGAAGACTCGCTGATGTCCGTAAACGTCCCATCATGGTTGTTGCGGAAAAGTTGGTTATGAGTGTCATGGTAGGCGCCGGGATGACAGTAAAGCGGCTTCTTGGCCGTGCCGCACTTGGGCTCGACCTTCGAGTCCCACTGTACGTAATTGCTAACGACCAGGTCCAGCCACCCGTCGTTATCCACGTCAACCCACGCCGCGGCAATGGACCACAGCTTGCCGTAATGCGGATCGATGCCGCCGAGGCGCGCCTTCTGGGTAACGTCTTCAAATGTGCCGTCGCCTCGGTTGTGATACAAGATGTTCCGATTGACCCCGGCGACAAAAATATCCGGATAACCGTCATTGTCGTAATCTGCGACAGCCACTCCTATCGAGTAGCCTTCCCCCGCTACGCCCGCCTTTTCCGTAACGTCCGTAAACGTTCCGTCGCAATTGTTGCGGAACAGCCGGTTGAAATACTGCGGATCGCTCTTCTTGAGCGACGGCATGGCCGCACCGTTCGTAAAGAAAATGTCCATGCAGCCGTCGTTGTTATAGTCAAGCACGGCCACTCCTCCCCCCATCAGCTCGGGCTGGTGAAATTCGCCAATGGCTCCGTTGCGCAGCTCGAAGTTAAGCCCGGACTTCCCGGCCGCATCTGCAAAGCGAATTTGCGCCTGCCCGCTCCCGCCGGCCGCGGCCAGCAACAAAATCAGTGTGATTCCTTGTGCCGTTCGTAGTCTCGTAGCCATTCCGCTTGCTGCGCCGCCTCCTTGATCCGGCTCTGCATCTGGTAAATTCGAAGCAGCAGGTTGTGCGCTTCGGGAAATTGCGGAAGCAAGCGTATGGATTGTTCCGCCGCGCTCGCCGCTTCGTCTGTGCGATGCAGCTGCAGCAGTACCTTGGCCCGCCAGAAGTAGGCCCGCGGAGCATTCGGATCCGCCGCAATGACCCCGTCCACCCGCTTCAAAGCTTCCTCCGCGCGCCCGGTTTCGTAAAGCAACTCCACAAATGCAACCTCGAAGTCAACGTCCCGCCGGGCTTCCGGCTGCTCAGAAAGCCTCCGCATCTCCGCCTCGGCCTCGGTCGTGCGTGCCAACTTCTCGAGACAAATGGCGCGAACTATTTGCGCCTTCGTGGCCCACTCCGCTTGTGCTGCGAGCTCGAGCGCCTCGTCCAAATCCTTTAGTGCCGCTCCGTACTCTTCGTTTTGATACAAAACCTGCCCGTTGAGAAACTTCGTCCGGGCATCGCCGGCGTCCGCGCTTGAGCCGACCTCCGTTTGCGTCTCGCCATGACTGGGCTCTTTCGCTGCCATCTCCGCGAGTAATCGTTGCGCAGCGTCGTATTGCCTGTCGTCACGCGGAATGGCATTCAGAACCTGGCGCGCGGATGGGTAGTCGCCTTTTTCCGCAAGAGACCGGCCGAGATAGTACTCGGCGGGTATCGAGGGATCGAGCTTCAGCGTTGCGCGGAAAGCGCTCACCGCGCCTGCCATGTCACCCGACAGAAAGGAGAATTTCCCCGCCGCGAGTTGCTGTTGTGCATCGTCGGCGTCGAGTTCGGCTCGCGCATGGTAAAGCTCTTTAGCGCGCTCAAAACGCAAGCCATCTTCGCCTGGAAATGGCCGCACTCCCATCGCCACCATGGCAATCGCCGCGTTCATTCGAACCGTGCGTATCCCATCCTTCAGAAGCCTCACCAGCTCGGTAGCCAATGCTTCCCGCTGAGCCGCGCTGGGCCTTATGGCCGTCGCCGCCGTCCCACGTACCAGCGGCTCGGGGTCGAAGAAGGAATTGAGCAGCGCATCGTAAGCCGACGGATCGTTTGAAAAGCTGCCCAGGTATCCGGCTGCGTTCGCTCGGATCAAGGGCCCTCCGGCTGAGTCGGATAGGATCTGTTCTAACGCAGGAATTGCTGCCGCATCGCCTTGCCGCGCCTCGGTGAAGGCATCGGCGCGGCGAATGAGTTTCTGCCGCGATTTGTCTCCATACCACGCGTTCATCTGCTGCACAGCCCAGGCCGCGCCCTTGTCTCGGTGGCAAAGATTGCACGCATTTGGAATGTCATGCCGGATGGTATTCTCCGGCGCCGGTATGCTCATCGAATGATCGCGCATCCGCGTCTCGAGGCTGATGATCGCGGCCGGCATGTGGCATTCAATGCATAGGCTTCCGGCGCTCGTCGCGGCATGATGAGTGTGTGAGGAAATGTTGGTTCGAGTCGTAGTGTGGCAGCCGGTACAAAGAGCATTGTTGCCTGCCCGAAGCCGTCGATCGCGATCCACATCGGCAGTGTGCGGATGGGTATGGCAGGTGGCGCACGTCGCTCCTCCCTTCAGGAAACACGGGCTCTGCCACAATCCAAACGCTTCATTCGCTAACTGCCGCGGTCGCCCGTCGGACCAATAGGCGGAGTCTGGTGATGTCGGCAACCGGTACTCCATCACCGGCGCAAAATAATCATAGTAATTCGCCCCGGCCTTGAAGTTATCCGCAAAAATGTCGCGCAACGAGTGGCACTCCGCGCAAATCATGGCGCTGCTCGCGGGGTCCAATCGCGCAGGATTGATGATGGCTTCTTTAATGCGCGCGCGCGTCTCTAGGTCTATAACCTTGCCCTTCACGTCCGTCGCCCTATCGATGTGCTCTCTTCCCGGGCCATGGCAGCTTTCGCAATTGATTCCAGAATCCCGCCACGTCGTCTGATAGCTTAGCTTCTCCAAGGCAAAATTCTTCGTTCCCCGGCTTACATGGCACGAGTAACAGGTTTTGTTCCAGACCAGGTTCGGATCTCCCGAACTCTCTTCCGGATTGCCAATATCAAGATCGAGGACCCACTTCTTTCGACTGATATCCCATGTAGGAGGGATCACAATGATGCGCCCGTCAGGCAGCGTGATCAGGTACTGCTGAAATCTCCGGTCGCCGAGCGCGTATTCTATCCGGTGTTCCCATGGCTTGCCCGCCACGTCCGATTCGGTCACGTAATAGTTGTTGTCGCGGTGGTTCAATAAATAAGTCCCGCCGCGCAACACGACTTTACCCTGCGTAAAATCTCCTTTGACGGTCTCGTTCGTCGCCGGTTGCATCCCTCTGCCGTGGCGCGATCCCGCCCACTCGTGATGGATATCTGCGTGGCACGTCGCGCATGCTTCCGCGCCCACGTAACCCTGCTCGGACTGCCCCTCGAGTGGCGGCACGAGAGAAAGCACGAGCAGAAGCCCTAGACACCGCAGTAGAAAAATTTGGTTCAAAAACTGCCTCGATGCGAATCTATCATAGGTCGCGTCTCCCAGAATTTCTGGCGACATCCGCCTGAGTACCAGGACTCACTTGCGGCAAGGGAACACGTTCCCGTGATTTCCATTCGGTGAATCTAAAGTTTATATCGCTGGTCGGTTGGATTCTTATTGACAAAGTCACGCAGCGGCCATATATAAGCTCCTCAGAACCCTGTGGTGGGGTGCCGTAGCTCCGTACAATCGACCTGAATTGCGCGAGCGAGAGTTCGTGCGTATGCGGAGCTTTTTCTCGCAAGTTGTACGTAGGCTGGGGGCGACTTCAGATTCTCTATGAAAGGCTGTAGCAAAATATGATGCGGTGTAGATCGGTGCAGGAAAACTTGATATTTATTTTAGATAATCTATAGAGCGCAATCGCTTTAGCTTTTTGTGATGCATTGGTAGCTTGCTTGCATCTGTCTCGACCATACGGTTTGTTTTGTGGTGGTTGCTCAATTCAAAGATATTTCGAATTCTAGAGATCAGTTGGCTCTTTTCGAACGACTTGATCTGGTTGTTATATTTAGGGTCCTTGAGGCCCATCCGGGAGGTAGTTGAATGTCAAGTAAGCGAGTGGCTCTGCTCCTAGCTGCGTTGTTCTGTTTGTTTGCCGTGGCTCCATCCTCTTTGTTTGCCCAGTCCGCAAGCACCGGCACGGTCGCAGGAACGGTTACGGATCCGTCCGGCGGGGCCATTGTCGGTGCTACGGTCACGATGACGGATACCGCGACGAATAGTCAGCGCTCGGAAACCACCAATGACGCCGGAAGATACTTCTTCGCGAACGTTGTACCTAGTGCGTACAACGTTACCGCCAACAAGACAGGCTTCCGCGTTTCCAAGCTCACCGGTCAAGACGTAACCGTTGGCTCGACGCTTACCCTGAACATCAGAATGGAATTGGGTTCCGTAGCCGAAACCGTCGAGGTCACCGTAAACACGGGTGCGGACCTTCAGACCCTGAATGCAACGGTGGGTAACACCGTCAGTGGCGCTACACTGCAGAGTTTGCCGGCGATTGGCCGAGATACGGGAAGTTTCATGACCCTCCAGCCTGGCGTCTCTCCCGATGGCAGCGTCGCTGGCGCGGTCGTTGACCAGAGCACCTTCCTGCTCGATGGCGGCCAGAACACGAATGACATG
>Ga0210395_10001200_pt1 | contig 20106 bp, 20 predicted proteins | sample IncBWH4OmetaG_FD_150861 | JGI IMG/M metagenome (GOLD analysis project Ga0210395, IMG submission 150861) | Forest soil microbial communities from Barre Woods Harvard Forest LTER site, Petersham, Massachusetts, United States - Inc-BW-H-4-O ...
TTTTACGGCGCATTCGGCGCTCTACGAGATAATCACCTTTTGGTTAGGCTTAGTGGTTGTGAAGGCAATAGCGGTCGCGCCGGTGTTGTTGAGGGGAATCAAGTGGGGCGAGCCATCTGTGAAATGGTCGGGGTTTGTGCGAGTTGCGGTGGCTTTTATAGTGGCTTGTGACTGAACCGTGATCAGCATCAACGACAGAACGCTAGCTAACAACTTTTTCTTCATGACTCTTCTCCTTGAGGGTTTTGTATTTTTCGGTTGCGTTCGCGAGTTAGTGTCTAGCAAAAATCGTCGAGGTTCGGCCCGGGATACCGGCCCCTATTCGCTTCCTCGCGATTTCGCCGATCGGTGCCTGCGTAAGGCACCTCGTCTTCCTCCAATCCACGGGCTAAGCAACCACGTACCTGATCACTGCGCACCGAATCTAATTCCGGCCATACCGCGGCAAAGTAACTCCGTTCTGCGCCCGATAGCAATGGCCGCCGTGTTTGTTTTCTCTTAGTTCGGCCTTAGTGCCGAAGTGTGTCGCTGCCACTTCACAGCCGCAATGGTGCCTCTTCATGGCTTCGCTCCCCAAGTCGGAGTGGCACAGTTGCCGTCAGGACAGGCGACGGTGAGGCCGTTTGTAATTTGTTTCACGCCCGTGCCATCCTGGTTCATGGTGTAGATCTCGTACGCGCCGGCTGCCCGGCCCCGGTCGCTTGTGAAGACGATCTTCGATCCGTCAGGAGAATAGCTTGCCTGCCCGTTCCTGGGTTTGGTCAGCGGTTTCAGGTTCGTCCCATCCATATTCATTACGAAGATGGCGCTCGGCCGAGGGGTGCTCTGGTGATTGTTCAACACGATGTGCTCCCCGTCTGGTGAGACATCGTAAGCGAATCCCTCGAATGCCGGAGCGGTTAGCCGTTTCTTGTCCAAGCCATGCGAGTTCATCCGCCACACGGCAGAAATGAGCCCTCCCGTCGCACTGAAGAACACGACTTGATCGCCGCTTGGCGTGTAGATAGGCCAGAATTTGCCCCACACATCATGCGTAAGGTAGATTTTTTTGCCCGTGCCGTCGGCGCGCATCGTGGCGATCACGGGTTTGCCATTCGGCAAGAACTTGGCGAAGATGAGCCGCGTGCCATCTGGCGACCAATGTGCAACGAAGCTGACTTGATCGAAGGTAATACGAGTGAGATTGGTTCCGTCTGCGTTGATCACGTAAAGGTCTGAACTGAAGGGAGCATCAGGCGTATCGCGGGAGAAGACAATCCGCTTGCCATCCGGCGAAAATACGGGAAACCAACCATCAAGATCGGTGGCGGGCAGGTCCGTTAGCTGCTTAATGTCGCTGCCGTCGGGGTTCATCGTGTATAGCTGCCAGCTTCCGTTGCGGTTGGCCACGAATGCGATACGACCATTCTTCCCCGGGAAAGTTGCCCAGGCTGAACGGACCGAAGCCAAAACGATCAGCGTAAGCAAAACCGCCGTCAGAAGCAGTGAACTGTTAGTGATTCTAGATTTGCGCATGATGGCCTCCATCTTTCCTTGTTTAGGTTTCAAACCTTGCAGTCATACCTGTTACTTCGGCGCTGGTCCCCAGTGCGGAGAGAACCCGCCGCTCTGGATCAGCTTCAAATGGCGTTTTGTCAGCAGACGCCCAAGTGCCACTCCACGCACCCAGGGGAATTCCGGCATGCTGTTTTGTCTCCCCTGAAAGATCAGTGTCTTGCCACGTCCGTCCGGATTTATCAGGTAAATAGCGGAACTGCTGAAGTCGGGCGTATCTTGCTCGAGAACAATCTTGTTTCCCATCGGCGACCAGGACGCAGAGTAGTCGTGCGGCCCCGACAAGTAACCATTCCAATGCCGGTTGTTCTCGGTCAACGGTCTAGGCTGAGTGCCGTTAGCGTTGATCACCCAGATTTCCTCATCCAGAATTGTCGAACTGGAGCTATTGGTTGAGAATGCGATTTTCGTTCCGTCTGGAGACCAGTCCGGCTGAAAAGCTGTGAGCCTTGGCGGAGTGACCAGGTGGAAGTTCAAGCCATGGGCGTCTACGGTATAGATCGCGCATAGGAAACCGTTGTTCCTGTTTAAGCTGGTGAACGCGATCTTCTTGCCGTCAGGCGAGTATTCCGGCCAAAGGTCAATCACGTCGGGGCGGTTGAAATTCGTAATTGCGGTCAGTCCCGTACCGTCCACGCGGACTGAAAAAATAGCGCAGTTGATGGACCCGCATCGCGCAAAGGCAATCTTACTGTCATCGGGTGAGAAACTTGGGTGTAGATCGGCGTTCGATGGATCGTCGAGTAACAGATGCTGGTTGCCGCCGTGGGCGTCCATCATCCAGAGCTGGACACTGTCATTGGCCGAAGGAACCGCGGAGAATACTAGCTGTTTGCCATCATGCGACCAGGCTACCAAACCTACCTGTCCTCCGCTGGTTCCGAATGACGTGATTTGTTTCACGTCGGTTCCGTCGGGCTTCATCGTGAATATGTCTGTTCCGCTGCCCGACACTTGGACGAAGGCAATCCTGCCATCGTGCCCTGCGGCGTCGGCGCTCGCCAGCGTGACGAGCGCCAAGATCAGCGCTACGAGCGCTGGCACTACTAGCGAAAGGTTTTTCATTTGCATCTCTCCTCCTCCAAACCACGGGCTGAGCAACCACGGTCCTAATCGCTGCGCACCGAAATTGATTCCGGCGATACCGCGGCAAAATAGCTTGGTTCTGCGTTCTCTGGCAATGGCCGACGTGTTTGTTCTCTCTTAGTTCGGCCTTAGTGTCGAAGTGCTTGAAATTAGAATCCTTATTGACCTTCGCCTTGCAATTTCGTCGTGCCATCTGCGGAAAAATGCTAGAATCCGGCGACTAGTTGTGGGTAGTCGCCGATGGCATCACCCTCCCCAGTTCCGCCCAAAGTCAGATTCGGCGCTTTCGAGCTGAATCCCGAAGCCGGGAAACTCTTTAAGAATGGAATTCCTCTGAAGTTGCAGCCGCAACCCTTCCGCTTGCTTATGCTCTTGAGCGGGAGTCCGGGACAAGTCGTCACCCGCGAAGAAATTCAGCGGTGCCTTTGGGGCGACTCAACTTTCGTGGATTTTGAGCGCGGGATTAATTTCTCGATCAATCAGATCCGTGCAGCTCTGAACGACCATGCGGAAAAGCCGCGTTACATTGAGACGCTACCTCGCTTGGGGTACCGCTTCATCGGTGTTCTCGAACCTCCCGATCAGACTGCACAAGGTACCAAGCCGCCCTCATTGCTCCTGGTCGCCAAACAGGATTCGTCAGTTACGGCTGTCGTCCCCAAAATGAATGGGTATTGGCCCGTGGCGGCGACCGCAATCTTGGTGCTTTCTTTCGTCGCCGCTGGAGTGTACTGGTTCACGAAGCGTACGCCCCCGGCTCCACGAGAAGTTAAGCTGCGGCAACTCACCTTTGGTTCTGCTGAGAATGCCGTCAGTGGCGGTGCGATTTCACCGGATGGCAAATATCTGTCGTATCTCGACAGGAAAGGAATCCATCTGAGGCTAATGAAAACGGGCGAGACTCAGGTCGTTCCTGAGCCGGAGGCGCTCAAGGGTGGCAAAGTGGAATGGGAGATCTGCGCGTGGTTTCCGGACAGTACCAGGTTTCTGGTCAATGCCCATCCGCCGGGGCTGTTCCCTGAGCACTGGACTTCGCAAGGATCGAGCATCTGGGTGGTGTCGGTGCTTAGCGGACCGCCGCGCGAGCTTCGCGACGACGCCGTCGCGTATTCGATTTCACCTGATGGATCCACGATCGCCTTCGGAACAAATAAGGGAGCATTCGGCGATCGCGAAATCTGGCTGATGGGGGTGGATGGCGAGAAAGCGCGGAAGCTTTATGAATCCGACGAAAACAGTGCGGTCGGGGGTTTTGGTTGGTTCCCACACGGTCAACGAGTCTTTTACTCTACAACCGATAAATCAGGGTACGCCATGGTCAGCCGTGAATTGAGTGGAGGGCCAGTGACTACGATATTTCCCCCTTTGGATATGAAAAAAATCCAGGACATCGCCGTGTTGCCTGACGAACGGATTGTCTACAGTTTGCAAGAACCGGACGCTGCGAACTGCGACTACTGGGTAGTTGGTCTCGATGAACGAACGGGCAATCGTGCTGGCAAGCCGGCGCGACTCACTAACTTGGGCGAATCTTGCATGGGTGGTACAAGCGTGACAGCGGACGGCAAGAAGTTGGTATTTGCCAAGGGGATGGCTCACTTTCAGGTCTACGTGAGTGACGTCGCCCCGAACGGGAAAAGCATCTCGGCAACTCGACGCCTTACACTGACAGAAAGTTCCGACTTTCCGGCGGATTGGACGCCGGATAGCAAGGCAGTTATTTTCGTATCTAATCGCAATGGTCCTAGGGGTATTTTCAAGCAATCGCTGACCGACGACACGGCGGAGCCGCTCGTGACTGGGTCGGAGCTTATGCTTACAGGAATCCTTCATACGACCCCAGATGGCGCGTGGGTTGTCTACGAAGAGTACACGAAATCGAACGACCGTTCGGCGGGAAGTCAAGTCAAGCGTGTGCCAATCACGGGAGGGCCCTCAGAGTTCGTGTTGACGGCGAACTTTCCTGGAATTCCTTTGTGTGCCGGGCCCCAAGCAGCTCTGTGTACGATCGCCGAGTCCACTGAGAATCGCAAACAAATCATCTTGACAACGTTCGACCCACTGAAAGGCCGCGGCCACGAGCTCGCGCGGCTAGATGTCGACCTCCAGAAAAAAGTTCGAGGAAAGACTGAAGGTTTTCAATACGACATATCTCCCGATGGCACTCGCATCCTTTGGGCAAAGTTTAATGGTGAAGTACCATCGGTCCATATTCTTTCGTTGCGTGGCCAGCCGCCCCTGGAGTTCAACGTGAAGGGCTGGAGCAAGTTGGAAGACATTGAATGGGCGGCGAACGGGAAGGCGCTATTTATCTCGCACGGGGTGCCGGGAGGATCAGTGTTGCTGCAAGTGGATTTGCAGGGCAACGCACATGTGCTTTGGCAACAGCACGGAGGCAAGTTTACTTACGGTCGCCCCTCTCCAGACGGCCGTCATCTGGCAATGCTGGGCTGGGCCGTAGATTCAAATTTGTGGATGATGGAAAATTTCTGAAATCAACACAACATTCTCCGACCTCTGAGTCTATCTGATGGAGAAAACGTGAGTTCGAAACCGCGCTTGTAGCCAACGTTCTAGAACTGAAGCTGAGCCTTCAGTTGGATATTCCGCGGTGAGGCATCGCCTCCCAGAAAGGACCCCAGAATACCAGTCGGGGGCATTTCCATGTAAAAAATCTGCCCAAACTGCTGGTCATTACTGGAATTATCCGGACTGCCGAAATTCGGATGATTGAACAAGTTATAGAACTGAAAACCGATCCCCAGGACGGCATTTTCCCAACGAGGGATCTTTGTGTTCTTCATAATGGTGAAATCGGTACTGAAATACGTCGGATACCGGAAGCGATTGCGTCCTTGAGCGAAAGACACAGCGGCGCCGCTACAGAGCCCGGATGGACTCGGCAGAGTCCCGGCGTTGAATCCGGTCTCGCAGGTCGCTTGCACAAAAAGTGCGTTTGGATTGGGTGACCCATCGGCTAGGACTTGAGGTGATTGACAAGGATGCGGGGCAAGAGGAATGGCCGCACCTTCCCCGCACGGCCTCCCGGGCGGAAGAGGACCGACCGGCACGGCGTAGATCGGCCCATAGAAATTGTTCTTTTGTAGGATCGAACTTTGCAAGTTATCGATCACGGTGTACGGGAAACCGGTGCGGGCAAAGACGGTCCCCGAAATCTGCCATCCTTTCACAAGGTAATCCGGTCCATGGCCGCGCAGCGCCACCCTCACCGGAACTTCCCATACGTAGTTCGCAATGAAAGAGTGGCGGACATCGTAGTCCGCGGATCCGTAGCTGCCCCGGAAATTGTTCGGTTCCTGCGGGACCTCGGAGCTCCCAAAGGCAAATTGATAGAAGCCACCGTTTGATACCTCGTCGAAAGCGTGGCCGTATGTGTAGTTTGCCTGGAATATACCTTGGGCCCAACGTGTGAACCGATGCTTAAACGACACAACCATGCCGTTGTAATTCGATACCCCGGCGGTGGTTAGCTCAGTCACCTCGCCGAACTGCGGATCGGCACACGGGGGAACAGGCGGGCTTGTGCATTCGGCGCGTGGCAAAGTGCCAAAGCCAAATCCATTCGCCGATCGATTCTGTATCAGCTCATGGAGGCCATGATTGCCGAAGTAGCCGAGGCTCATCGACGTGGTGGCGCCGAAGGCGTGTTGCACTTCCAAGCTCCACTTCTGATATTGCGGCGGTTTGAGCAAGCGATCTGGGCTTGTAAAGCCTGGTGGCGAAAAGCCGTTATGCGTAAAGCCGTTAACTTTGGCTTGGATTTCAGAGAAGCTTTCTCCCGCCGCGAAACCGCTCAGGAACTCCCCATTCGAATTTACGGCATCCTTGAAGAGACTCGTTGTCTCATTCGGGGCGATGTTGTCGTCTAGAATGGCAAAGCCGTTGAAGAGTGGTGGGTTGAGTGCCAATGGTAAGCTGCTTAAGACGCCGGGCAACTCATCATAAAAGATACCAATTCCGCCGCGGAGCACGGTGTTTTGCGAAACGCCCAAGGGTTGCCATGCAAAGCTGAATCGTGGGGCCCACACAATGCTGGTGAGACCCTGGAACGCTTGTTTCAGGTTCACCGTTATGGCCTGATTGTATGGCTGGTCCGGGTCATGGCTGACCGACTCAAACGGTCCTGCCAGCCGCGCGAAGCAGCGCGTTTGGCAAACCGGATTGGACGGATGCTCAGCCCTCAGAGCCAGCGTGAGCGATAAAGTGGATCGCGCGTGCCACTCCTCCTGGGCATAGAATCCAAGAATGTAGCTAGAAGTGTAGGTCAACAGCTGCGAAGTAAACGATTGAGTCAGTTGCGTAGCGTCTATCGATGGAGTGGCTGGGTCGAAACCACCCTGATAGAACGCCTCGAGGGTGAAGGGCACCAAAACCCCCTCAGAGACTGGGTACAGAAAACTGTCATCATGTCTAATGAGGCTCGCACCAAACCCGAGCTTGTGATTCCCCCAGGTTTTCACGAAGTCGTCGGAAACTTGGGACTGCCTGACTTTCTGCCCATAGCGCGAGCCCACGCTGCTGCCTGCGTTCGTGAAAGTGCTGGCAACATTCCAAGCCAACTGGGTCGGTAGTGCAGCGAGCGTGTCTGAAAAATTCTCCGGCTCAAAGAAAAAACTGATTCGCCAACCTGCCGAGAGGAACTGGTTCACAGCCGAAGGGCCGAAGCTATGGGTCTCACCTAGCTGACCTTGCCACCAATGCTGATTACTATTCTGGTTGAACAACGAGCTAATGGGGTCGGTGGAAGCGGACAGGTGGCCGCCGTCGTAGGCCCCCCAGAGAAAGATCCGGTCCTGGGGGCCGATGTTCCAATCGACACGACCGGACACCAGTGATTCGTACGTTGGACGACCAAGGGTTGTTGCGTAGTGCACCGCACAAGGTACGGTCGTGCCCAGCCCGTTCGGCAACGCGAACCCAGTACAGCCAGTGGGGTCCTGCAAGGGCGCGAATCCCCCGGGTTGTGCCCGCTTCGCCCCTGGCGCGTCGTTATAGAGAGTGAAAATTTGCCTGTAAAATGCATCCGAGGCGGAAGTAGAGCCGAACTTTGAGTCGATGTTGGCCAGGGTCGCCGCTTCAAACTGAGCACTCGGCAAAACCACTTGTTGAGTGGGTGATGGGATCAGCAATCTCAGGCCTTCAGTGTTGAAGAAGAAGAACAGTTTGTTCTTTTTGATCGGGCCGCCGATCGAACCCGCCCACTGATTGGCGTTGTCGAAAGGGCGCGAACCACCGGTTGCTTTATTGATCCAGTCGTTTGCGTTCAACACGCTGCCGTTCCAGAAATACAACGCGTTGCCGTGAAACCGATTGCCACCGGACTTCGTAATGTAATTCACATTGGCGCCTGCCAAGACGCCAAACTGACCTGAGTAGCCATTGCTCACGACCGTCGCTTCCTGAACCGCGTTCATTCCAAGAAGCAGGCCGGTGGCACTGGATCCGGTTATATTCGGGCCGATATCGGTGTAACTCATTCCGTTCAACGTGACCATATTTGACGTTCCCGGCATCCCCAAAATGGAAAAGTTGCCGAAGCCCCCGTCGGTGTTCATGATCGCACCGGGAGCGGTTTGCGCGATGTATGTGAGATCGTTGCCGGGATTGGGGACCTGCGCAACTTGCAGACCGCTCACTGTGGAAGACGCGTCCCCATTTTCCGCGTTGATGAGCGGAGCCTCTTCGGTCACGTTCACGGTGGTTCTGGCTCCCGCAACTGCGAGCCTAATGTTTAACGTGCTAGGTGGCCCTAGGCTGACGTCCAGAGTTTCGTTCATTGTTTGGAAACCCGAATGTGTCACCGTAAGGGTGTATCTTGTGGGCAACAAGAAGGAGAATATGTAAACCCCTTCGGCATTCGTCTTTGTCGGCAGCTTTGTTCCCTTGGCATTGTCTTTCAGTTCGACGTTCGCGTCCGGTATCACTGCGTTACTAGGGTCGGTCACGACGCCGGTAAGGCCCCCACTCGTGGCATTTTGGGCATTTAGCTTAGCCAAGGGGATAAGCAATAGCCACAAGGTGGGTAGAAAGACCGGGGAAAAGCAAATGCACCACTTCGGACGTGAACTCAGCTGCTTCATGTGACTGTCTCCCCCCTCGTCGCGAATTATGGTCACTTTGAACCCATGAGGCCGTTATCCGACGAGCTTCTGACAAGTATTCCGTGGCAAACATGTCACGTCGGCCGCGGTGACGGGAAAGGCGACTTGAGGGGAGGGTGCGATGTCGCGCTCCTGACCGCTGGAAGCCACTGAGCAAGTGAGGATGACGAGGGGATCGTAAGAGCAAAAAGAACATCTTGTACCTTCGGCATCGGACAATTCTCCAATATCTAAATCAGGGGCAACAGTTCTTCTGATCTCGCAGCTAGAACCGGTCTGGCCGTCAGATCAAGAAAGTGCAGAGAAGATCTTGGAGAGATTGTGGATGGCGCTGCCGACGCAAGGATGCGGCGGCGAGTACTCGACTGCTGACCGCACGCTCCACGCAGCACGAATGCAAACCTGGCATCGCCGGTCTGCTGTTAAAGGAGCGGACCGAAATAGGACGGATGAATCTGACCGCAGCCTGCGTCGGAGGAGCCAAACTTACCGGTGCATCGGACTCGTCGAAGGCAGTCTCGGGCGAGTCCACCCGCGGGATAACAGATCCGGCCAACACCCCGGCCAGCAGAAAAAGAACTAAGATCTCATAGCACCGTTTCACGTTCACGCCACCCCAATTTCTGGAAAACTTACTCTCGCAGACATCTGATTGTCAAACGAAGTGGTGATTAGCGGCGCATGATTGCTGAGGATGTGTTGGCAGAGCTTGTTGAGGGGCGACCGTTTGGTTGGCGTAGCATCGCCATGGCACTCTTCGAGACTGGTCTACCGTCTGGACTGAACCCCTATTTTGAGACAAACGGAAATGGCACACTTTGCAGGGAAAGGAACTGCAAGTGGCGAGGAGACGAAAGGGAAGGTATCCGAACGAGTTCCGTCGAATGGCGGTCGAGCGACTGAAGCGTTGCGAGAACATCGTAGCGTTGTCGGAAGAACTTGGCGTTCATCGGACGCTGTTGTACAAGTGGCGCGATCAACTGGACCCGGTTGACATTGGCGATGAACTGCTGCCGGAGAATCCGCGCGAGTCCACGCTCCGAAAAGAGGTCAGCCAGCTAAAGCGACTGTTGGCCGAGAAGACCGTGGAGGTGGATTTTTTCAAAAGTGCCTTGCAAAAAGTAGAGGCTCGACGCCAGGAGAGCGGTACCTCTGGCGAGAAGGCATCTACGACGAAATCCAAGAAGTGATGCCTTTGCAAGGCAGCTTAAGCATCGAGCGAATGTGTCAGCTGGCGGGCGTCAGCCGAGCCGGTTTTTATCGTTCTCTGCAGGAGCGAGCACCGGTCGAGGAAGACATGGAGGTACGCAACGTGATGCAGCAGATCGCTGTCGAGCATCGACGCCGCTACGGCTATCGGCGGATCAGCGCCGAGTTACGGCGGCGCGGGATGCTGGTGAATCACAAGCGTGTGCTGCGGATCATGCGCGAAGACAACCTGCTGGCGGTGCAGCCGCGGGCGTTCGTGGTGACCACGGATTCCGATCACGAGTTCGAGGTCTAGTCAAAATCAGTTTGAAAACTTCCCGTCTCGTTGTCAGTGACAGCGAGACCACGGAAGAGATCCGCACACCATAGATCCCGAGGCTCGCGTGGAATACATATCTTTTCGATCTCATGCTGCACGTGCATACTGTTCTGGCCTGAGTTCAAACTGTTTTTTACATTCTTCTGAGCAAAAATAGTACGTTTGGCTTGCATACTGAGATTTGAACTCAGCAGTCTGCTCATCAACTTCCATATTGCAAATCGGGTCCTTAGCCATACTGGTGGTCCTCCTTGCCTTTCTCCATTACAGGGACGGTGACACTTCGATCTTTTCAATGTGAAGCACATTTTTCGTCTTGTCTAACGTACCCGTTATCTTGACATCTCTCCCTTTGTAATTCTTGGCTTTCTTTTGACTGTCGAGTAGGTACTTCTCATTGCCGGCTTTCAAGACGTAAGCGTTCCCATCTTTGACAATGGTTCCTATATAAACCCTTACGTCGGGCTGGTCTGGCCGCGGCTTAGCTTCCGATGTCGGAAATGTTGGCGGAGCAGCTGGGGCCTGGGTTGCCGGAGCTCGAGCCGTGGGATCTGCCGGTTGGGAAGGCTGACTTCCTTGCGCGAATAGAGGCAGCGAGCCAGCCAGCAGAGTGATCGTGCAAAATGCGCCCACATGTTTTTCCATGGTTCATTCCTCCATAAACGAGGCAGCTGTTTGCCACAATGCTGTCACGAGATTCTTCAATTAATTGTGTCCCTCTTGGCTCACCTATCCGAGATCTCTTCTACAAAAGAGTGAGCACCTGAACGGATTTGTCGCTGCCCACATGTTGATCCTCAGCCGATGTTTGGCTTTGATGAAAAATGTTGCAGAGAGGATGTTTGCCAAAAAGGGAACAAACCCCCACCGTGTTCTGCGCATCAATCGGTGATCGTTTCGATGGAGGTAAAATGAGCAAGAAAAACGGGCTGGCTGATCCGACCCGTCTTAAGAGTTTCGATCCTGAAGACAAACGATTCCTTCAAGTCGTTATTGAGACTCCAAAAGGAAGCCGCAACAAATTTGCTTTCGACCCTGATGACCATATGTTCAAACTGAAGAAGGTTTTGCCCGCTGGAATGGCATTCCCGTATGACTTCGGGTTTGTTCCCTCGACAAAGGCCGATGATGGTGATCCGGTGGACGTGTTGGTCCTGATGGACGAGCCTGCATTTCCCGGTTGCATGTTGACGTGCCGACCCATCGGCGTGATCCAAGGCGAACAGGGCGACAAGAAAGACAAGGTGCGAAACGACCGGATAGTGGCAGTGGAACAGGACGCTCACAGTTGGGCAGACATCAAAACTATTGATGATCTGGGGAAGGAGTTCTGTCGAGAACTGGAGGAGTTCTTTGTGAACTACCACGGCCTCTCCGGCGAACGCTACAAGGTGCTGGGTGTGAAGGGACAGGATCAAGCTCGAAAACTAGTGAAATCTTCAATGCGATGAGAGATGGAAGCCATGAGCCAGATTCTCATCCGGTTCCTGATCGGCGGTGCGGTGGTTTCTGTCTTCGCAATCATAGGCGATCTGTTAAAACCGAAAAGCTTTGCCGGGTTGTTTGGTGCTGCGCCGTCAGTCGCACTTTCTACTTTGGGGCTGACGGCAGCGAGTGAAGGTGTAGCCTACGCCGCCACGGAGGCCCGCTCCATGGTGGCAGGGGCGATCGCATTCTTTGCTTACGCTTCTTTCGTCAGTTGGGTGATGATGCATTACAAGGTGAAAGCTCTATTTGTAACGATCTGCTCGATCCCTCTGTGGTTTGGGGTCGCTTTCGGACTCTGGTGCCTCTGGCTGAAATAGTGATGCAGATCAAAGTCGATCTTTCGGTTCTTGGGCAAACAAAGTGGCACGAGTATGCGGTTCGATTTCTCTTCGGAGGACTAATCACGGCTGTCGCGGGCATCATTGCCAAGAAGTGTGGCCCCGGCATCGGCGGGCTGTTCTTAGCCTTCCCGGCGATCTTTCCCGCCAGCGCAACGCTGATCGAGAAACACGAGAAACAGAAGAAGGAGAGAGAAGGACTAGAGGGAACGCAGCGCGGACGAGAGGCAGCCACTATTGATGCTGCAGGTTCCGCGATGGGAAGCATCGGACTCCTCGTTTTTGCCCTTCTCGTCTGGCAACTCCTGTCCCGTTACGGCGGATGGGTGGTGCTCATGGCTTCCACCGCCGCTTGGCTGACGGTCTCCGTGCTGATCTGGCACATTCGAAAGCAGGCGTAGCGAACATCCCGCCGCACCCACGATCTGCCATAATCTTTTGATGTGTGGTCGCTATCGCCTTTCGCGGAGGAAACAACTTGTTGAGGAGTATTTCAGCACCGTCTCGGGCGATGACGACTGGACTCCACGATACAACATCGCGCCAACCCAGCCAGTACCGATCATCCGACAAAACCCAAAGGAACCGCGCCGGGAATTGTCGCTTGTGCGTTGGGGTTTGATCCCCTCGTGGGCGAAGGACATGTCCGACGCAGCCATGATGATCAACGCCAGATCCGAGACAGCAGCGACGAAGCCAGCGTTCCGCGATCCGTTGACCTATCGCAGGTGCCTGATTCCAGCAGACGGATTTTACGAGTGGCAGCGCAGAGGCAAAGCAAAACAGCCTTTCTGTTTTGAGGTTAATTACGGGGAATTGTTCGCGTTCGCAGGACTGTGGGATCGCTGGAAAGACCCGAGCGGGCAGTGGATCAGATCGTGTTCGATCCTGACGACAACTCCGAACGCTGTGACATCAGCCGTCCACGACCGTATGCCGGTCATCCTTGATCCAGACGACTACGACCTGTGGCTCGATCCGGGGATGACCAATGCGGAGGCCGTATCGGAAATGTTGAGGCCCCTCGATGCTCGACTGATGCGGTGTTATCCGGTCAGCACGCGGATCAACCACGTGGCGAACGACGACGAGGAATGTTCCCGCCCCGTTGAGGGTGCTCCGATCCAGAATCGTCTCTTTGCCTAAGCAATGGGACGTTTACTCTCGATAACCTTGCCAACCGGGTACGGAACACAGGTCTAATCTATTTTCTTTTTCAGACGCCACACGATAGTGAGTGGGTCCCTACCTTGGCCGGGGCTGATGAGTCCACGCTGTTCCATCGCCTTGACAGTATTGCGATTGGCGGACAGAGGGCGTATTTCTTCATTATCTTTCAACCGCCGCAGAACTGGGTTGCTACCGAGCGAATCAGTCTCAAGCTGGTATCCGTCTTGGATGTGTGAAAGTAGGTCTTGTTCAGTCTGTGTGAGTTTCGGCCGCAGATTAGCACCTTTCTTCTTCGCCATTGTGGACTTTACCTCTTCCGTGAGCCACGCAGCGTAATGCCCGCGTTCCCTTCGCTTGCAAAAAGCGCTCAACCTTGGACGGGTCGCCATCGGCGCTGGACGAAATACGAGACTCCACGAATCAGCCATCCCAAGATCACAAGACCGAGGACTGTGGCAAAAGTAATCTGGCTTCCAAGCGGTGTCGGGAGTTCAGGCTCCGCGGGCGGGGCGAACCTCCGTATACCGAGGAAGTCGTCGAGTTTTGTGAGGAGTGGGGAAAACTCTATGCCAAAGTGGTGCAACGCGGCCAAAAGCACTGCCCAGATTATCAGCGCGCCTATAATTCCTGCGAATGCGATGACCGCATAGGTCAGGCCCGCACGCAACCCGCGTAGCGTACCACCCAGTGCCCATGCCGCTCCGGCTTTAAGGCGGGGCAAGTTTGGATCATTGGCGATTCGTCCAGCGAGAGATGAAAACTCGCCCCAGAGGTAGTTCGCTGCGCGAAGCGCATTTCCCGCCGCAAAAGCCATTAGGGTCAATTCGGATAACAGCAGGAACGTGCCCGTAAAACCTGACTCGAATTGAAAATGGCGCTTGATGTACTCAATCAGTGCGGTACCGAGCAGAAAAACAACAGACGCGGCTACATCTTTTGCCATCCCCTTTGCCGTCAATGCCTCTGGCGTGCCGTCCGTCATCTATTTGATCCCAAGATACCTGAGATGATACTCCTGCAGCTTCGCTCCGCGGTTGGAACGTGACAGAATGGCGTGAGGTTTGACGCCGGTCATGTGCGGATATCGAAGCAAGCGCCTTGGGGGCAGGGCGTAGACTTTTGGTATGGCGGTTTGGGTGGAGATGCATCACACGGGAGACGCAGCTCTGCGGTCTGAGGTTGCGGCCGCAATTGAGCATGTGTTAGCGGATCGGCCAGGGAATTGGCGGGTGTCGATTGTCGGCTCCCAGGCAAATGACCGGTGGGAGATGAGGATTGCAGGCCCCCAAGGGTTTGAGCGGTCGTATACGTTGGAAGGAGGTTCCGGGGAGCACCGGCCGGAGGTGATTCGGGCTATCGTGGGGAAGATGGTGCCGGCGAGCAGCACTTGTTAGGCCGATTTCTTCATCGGTGAAGCGAACTCGATAATCTTCCCACGCTGTTCTGGGGAGACCCATTTCACCCTTTTTCGGAAGTTGTTCGGTACGTAGAACTCAATTATTTTTGCCATCGTCATCCCTGCCTTCTCTTCTAAGCCGCTTTCGGTCTTATGGAACATTTGAGTAGCGCAAGTCCAGTTGGGATGCGACGCAGGTGTCTCGAAATTGTCAATAATTGTTTTGCAGCCTTCGTGTACGGCTGCGTTTCGGGGGCGAGACAGTTGCGTCTTCATACCCTACCTCTATTCACCCTCTAGGGAGACCCTGGGCACGCGTCTTGCGACTTACCGATAGTTGTGGAGAGGGGATGCTGCGGAAATCCGCATGAAGGGAATGCGCAAGCAGAAGATGGCCTAATCGCATTGCGAGCTTTTCATCACACTTAACGATATCGGGACTCGAGGAAGGAGAGTACGATGGTGGGCGTGCGCGACGCCTGAGGAGGTTCCTGATGAAGTACAAGAATGGTTACGGCTCGCTGCAAGTTCAAGCATGGACGATCGTATCCAAAGACGCGCGAAAAGAGCGAGAGCTTCGCCTTTCTGGCATGAAGGCGACCAAGGGTCCTTCCAATGCGGTCTCACTTGTGCTCCTCAGCTTCAGCGTGCTGCTGGTGACCGCAATTGCGTCGGCGCAGACACCCAACGCATATGTAGGTTTGGGCAATGACCTCTTCGGGACAGTGGACCTCACTACCGGCGCATATACTCAGACCGCCAATTTGGGCGTCTTGTTTTCGGGCATCGGCGTCGGTCCGGGAGGCTCACTGTACGGAGGCAAATTCCAGGGTAGCACCTTGTACCAGATCAACCCGGCAACCGGAACCCTAACCATAGTCGGGACTTCTTCCATCAGCTACTACGATTTCGGTTCTACCGTCAGCGGGGTTTACGGTCTCGATAAGAATCTGAATCTCTATTTCGTCGACCCGACAACCGCCGCCACCACTCTGATCGGGGCCACGGGTCTCCACCTGCCCTCAGGCTTTTGGATCGGCGCTTCGAGCGGCTCGAACACGTTGTACTTCACTATGGCGCGTAGGAATTCGCCAGAAATCTTGTATTCGATCAACACCGACACCGGAGTTGCAACAGAAATCGGCAACACAGGTGTGCCTAATCTAGGCGCCATGGTTTTCGAAAACGGAACTTTGTATGCAGGGTCAGGCGCTTCGGGCACTTTTTCGATATACACATTAGATCCATCCACAGGATTGGCCACGTTTGTCACCACTACGAATTCCGGTGCCTTTTGGGGATTGGCTCCATCGGTTTTTCCGAGCGTATCGCTTTCCCCGACGAGCCTTAAGCTGGGGAGCATTCAGGTAGGAAGGACCGGCGCTCCAAAGCACGTCACCTTGACCAACTCGGGTGGAGTTGCCCTCACGATCAAGAGTCTGGTCGCCAGCGGCGATTTTCCGGAGACGGATAATTGTGCCGGACAGACTCTGCAGCCAAACGCCACTTGCAAAATGTCGGTCGCGTTCAGTCCGTCTGTTATCGGGCCCATTCCCGGCGCGCTAACCATTGTCGACAACGCGATTAACACGCCACAGATTTTGCCTCTTACTGGAACCGGCCTGGGGGCGGTTTCACTGTCGCCTGCTAGCTTGGCGTTCGGCGAGGTGACAGTCGGAACGACCAGCTCGCCGCAAGCTGTGACTCTGACAAACAATGGCGCCGGATCAGTGGTGTACACGTTCTTGGCTAGCTCAAACTATGCGGCAGTGGGCAGCGGAAGCCACCCTTGCAATGGAAGTCTGACGGCAAAGGCGAAGTGCAAAATTTCCGTCACCTTTACGCCAACCGCTAACGGATCTGCAAATGGCGCCTTAGCGATCTCGAGCTCTTCCTTTCCGACGCAGCTTGAAAATCTAACCGGTGCGGGATCGGGAGGGGGAGCCTCTCCCCTGACATTTTCTCCCAGCACTGGCAAGTTTAGTAAGCTTGTCGTAGGTCACGATTCGCCAGAGCGGGTGGTCGAAGTCACAAACAGTAGTAAATCCACAGTGAATATTACCAACTTCGCCGCAAGCGCCGACTACAGTGCTGTAGGAACTGGTACGGCTCCCTGTGGAGGCAATTTGGCTCCTGGGATGACCTGCATGGTCGCGGTCACATTCAAACCTTCCATTGTGGGTACGCTCGATGGCTCTGTCGCTTTCATGGACAACGCAAAAGTCAACACCCAGTTATATGATTTGTCCGGGACGGCCGTCCTGCCTGTCAGCTTTTCTCCTGCAAGTCTGACGTTCCCTGCGCAGGCGGTCGGAAAAACCAGCGCATCAAAAACCATTGCGTTGACAAATAATCAGTCCAACAGCTTGACTGTGACTGGCATTTCAGCCAGCGGCCAATACTCTGCTGTGCCCGGAGGAGCTATTCCGTGTGGAATAACCGTTGCCGCACACGATAAGTGTACATTCGTCGTAACATTCACGCCCGCGCAAACTGGCACCATTGCCGGAGTGGCGAGCGTGAGCCATAACGCCTTGGGCAGTCCACAGAACATCAAGCTCTCAGGGACGGGGCGATAGGTGCTGGCCGGTGTTGGGCATTAGGTCACGCTAGGGGTGCGCCGGTGGTTCGAGGAGATGTCTCGGAACCCGGTGGATGGGTACTCTGGCAAGATGTAATGGGTCGCAGTCAGTGAGCTGCTGCGTCACTATTTCAGCAACTGCCAACAACGGCGAATGTGTTGATCGCGCTCGATCCGATAAGTCGCACGGTGGCTGCTATGAGCACGAGAATGCCTACCGCTATCACCGCGTACTCAGCGATATCTGTCCGTCCGCTCCGACCATAAACTGGGCATCAAGGTGAGTTTCCTTTGTTCTTGGGACGTGTGCAAAGCTGTTCGTGGTGTCACCGAGGTACTGACTGTGGTTGTTACTCCGGGGGTGGGCCCCTCTGGACTAGCAGGTCCATAGCCTGATTGGGCCATTCACACCAACGCCACCACTCGGTAGATTGTGATTGAGCAGACTTCGGGGGAGGGCTGTTCGACTTAACGTCCCACGACTCGGATGAGTGTGGGGCATTTTGTTTTGGGCAGTATTGCGCCTTTTCGCCCTGTCTCTTACGAATCTCATTCAGCTTACCTAGGACCTTCTCCCCGTCGAGCGCTGTCGGTGGACGTACGAAAGACCGCGCTTCAGTTCCGCCGACAGATCCGTTTGCATGAATGGGCCGAGTGCCAGATTCGCACCCGGCAACTGCGGGTTCATCTTCTTTAGCGATGACGGCTGCTCGGAATTACACTGCAACGCTGTGAATATGCAGCGGCTATCGGATTAAGTTGCGCAAGCCATGTCTAAGCCTACAACGAGGACCATGGACTTCTCGCAGCCGCTTCCAGCTACTGCAGCTTTCCGTACTCTGCTCTGGCTTCCTTCAGGATAGGAATGTCGGGGTCGGCGTCTTCGAAGAGCAGTAAGAATTCTTGGTAGTTGCCGCTGGCTCTTTTTGAATCTCCCGCCAACACATACGCACGAGCGAGTTGGAGGCGTGCTAAAGCGGCTAGAGGGCAATTCACCGCAACCCCGCGCTGGTCCTGAAATTTGTGAAACTCCCCCACTGCCTCCGCGCCCCGATGCAACAACGAGTAAGCCTGGCCGCGAATATAAACGGGGTAGAGTGAACCTCCGACCTCGAATTGCGGAAGAGGAGAGCCGAGTTCGTATTGCGCTGTGGCTTGGAGAAGTTCCACCGCTTTCGCCGGATTGCCGCGTTGAATCTCGATCGAGGCGTAGATCGTGGGCAACCAATAATGATTTATCACGGTGTTGAGAGGAAACCTTCTCCCCAAGTCGTCCGCGAGGTGCTTTGCTCGGTCGGTTTCTCCTATCCGCGCCCACGCCAGCGCCGCGAGAATACTCACATCTCGCGTGTTGGCGGTAGCGAGCGCAGTAGTGATCTCTTTCCTAGAGAGGGCGATATTGCTGAACTCGGCGTCACGTAAAGCCATATCCATCCGCCACGCTGCCGCTGTTTCTGGGGACTCGTGGCCTAACGCCGAAGCGGCCGCGCGATTGGAGAGATCCCGCGCCCTTGCGAGTCGTCCGTGGAATGCCTCGGTATCCGACGCGAATGATAAAAGTACATCCTCTCCCGGTTTCGCACTTGCCTCCGCGACTTGTCGCTGCATCTCGGAAGCGTCGCTCTCGAGAAAAGCAACTCCATAGCGATTGCCATGGAGAAAAGGATTGCTTACCTTGTGTGCGACGGCCTGGTCGTACGTCGCCCTAGCATCACCAATACGGTCCAGCGCGGCATACAGACTTACGAGGTTGGTATAGGCTGCTGCGCTGCCTGGATTGAGCCGGAGATCTTCAAGGCTTGCTTCCACTCCTTTTTCGTACTCTCCCAAATAGGTGTAATCGACCCCTAAGTTGCCGAAAGGTTCACTGCTGCGCGGATAGGTTTTGGCCCACATCTCATATGTTTGAATTGCCTTCTCGAGTTCGCCCGTAACTAGAAGATAGTAGGTGGCCGAGATACGGAACCTTTCTCGCTCGCTGACCTTGTCGCGCAAGTCATAGGCCTTGCGCAAGTTCTCACTAGCTCGACCTGGTTCTCTGAGATTTGAGTACGAGATTCCCAAAGCCGCATAAGCAGCGGCAAAATTTGAGTCGAGTTCGATGGCGCGGTTGAAGAATGGAATCGCTGCCGCACTGCCTTGCTCCTGCAGGGTCGCCCTCCCCACGGAAAGAGCTTTCAACGCCTCAAGAGAAGGCGTGGTTGCTTGGTCCAGTGGAATATCAAACTTTTCAACCGTGCTTAGCGATTCGCCCAGTTTCGCCCGAAGCTTGGTCGCAGCTTCGCTCAGCGCTCTGATAACCTTTTCCTTGTTTTCCGCAGTTACCTGTTCTTCGACAAGTGGGTCGCCCGTCTTGCAGTTGACGGCATCAAGACCAATTACATACTGGCGGCCTAGATTCCCAATCGTCCCGGCGACATAAGCTTTCGCCGCCGCACGTTGACAGAGATCACGCGCTACGTCCCCTGTCACTTTTGTCTCTGGTGGCTTAGCCATCAGTTTCAACGTGGCTCGGGTTCTTGGTTCTGACAGTATGTTCAGAAAGGGAGATTGGCCCAGTTGCACCGACATTGCCTGTTTTAAGGTGTCATCGAAGACCGGGTCGCCGGTTGTGTTGCTGAAGTCAGCCAGAACAATAGTGTCTCTATTCGTCAGCACCGGGCGAGATCGCGCGCGCCAGACGGCCACGCTCCCAGCCACTGCGGCAACTACGACGAAGCAGAGTATCGTTTTAAAACGAAGAGTGTGGGTTCGGACGATCGCGGATGGGGCAGTCCCTGCGGCTTCTGGAACCGCAGTGTGGGTGGGCGTTGACCATGATGGTGTGTCGTCCGATGATGTTC
>Ga0210395_10001201_pt1 | contig 20104 bp, 16 predicted proteins | sample IncBWH4OmetaG_FD_150861 | JGI IMG/M metagenome (GOLD analysis project Ga0210395, IMG submission 150861) | Forest soil microbial communities from Barre Woods Harvard Forest LTER site, Petersham, Massachusetts, United States - Inc-BW-H-4-O ...
GCGGTGATGTCGGGGACGCGGGTGAGCAGTTCGCGGAGCATGATCGTGATCTCGACCCGGGCGAGGTTGGCTCCCAGGCAGAAGTGCGGTCCCGGCCCGCCGAAGCCGACGTGAGGGTTGGGCGCGCGGGTGATGTCGAACCGCTCGGGGTCGGTGAAGACAGCCTCGTCGCGGTTGGCCGAATAGTAGTACAGGACGACCTTGTCGCCTTCGCGGTAGTCCTGCCCGTTCATCGCGTAGTCCCGGGTGAGGGTCCGCCGCATGAACATGACCGGCGACGCGTAGCGCACGATCTCCTCGACCGCACCGCCGATCCGGCCCTCAAGGTCGGCCAGCACCAGCGCGCGCTGTTCCGGGAACTGTGTGAGGAGCATCAGCCCGTGCGACAGCGCGTTGCGGGTGGTCTCGTTGCCGGCCACCACCAGCAGGACGAAGAACGAGGCCAGCTCGGCGCTGGTCAGCTGCTCCCCGTCGATGTTGGCCGTCACCAGGGCGGAGACCAGGTCGTCGGCGGGCGCCTGGGCGCGGGCTGCCGCAAGGCCGGTGACCAGGTCGGCGAGGTCCTGCCCGGCGCCGAGCAGCTGGACGACCACTTGATCCGGGTCGGCCATGAACTCCGGATCGAACCCGGACAGGATCAGGTTGGTCCTGGCGAGGACCGTCTCGTACTGGTCATCGGGGATGCCCATCATGTCGCAGATGATCTTGAGCGGGAGCCTGGCCGCGACCCGCGACACGAAATCGCCCGGTCCGCCCGCCAGCAGGTCATCGACGATCGCGGTCGCCGCGCGCTGCGCGTTATCGGAGATCCCGGCGATCCTGCGCGGGGTGAACGCGCGGGACACGATCCGGCGCAGCCGGGCGTGCCGGGGATCGTCCATGTTGATCATCGAGCCGAAGTACTCGTTGAACTCGACGGGCAGGTCCGCGATGCTCGTCGCGCCCCGGCTGGAGCTGAACACGTCCGGGTGCCTGCTCGCCTCGACCACGTCGGCGTGCCGCACCAGGGCGTAGTACCCCGGGCCCTGCTCGACGAACGGCGCCTCGGGCTCGGCGTAGAACGGCGGCCGCTGCTGTGCGCGCAGCGCGGCGAAGGCGGCCGCGCGCTGCGGGAGCGGCAGGCCCCAGAACTGGTTGTCCGACAGGTCTATCCCGGCAACAGTCATCACCCGGCGCCTTCCGCGAGAATGTGCTTCTACTTCATCACGGCGCGCGGGCCGGTGGCTAGCTGAACGTTCCCGGACTGGCGGGTTGATGGCTAGCTGAACGTGTCCCGGACTGGCGGAATGCTGTGGCGAGCAGCGACGGTCAGCTGGCCGCTCCCAGCGCGGCGCTGACGGTGGCGATGATGACCCCGCCGAGCGTGATGGAGATGAACGAGGGCAGGAAGCCGGTCCCGGAGAACCGGCGGCGGACCCAGGCGAGCGTCACGAGCTCGAACGCCATCGCCGCGAGCGCGAGCAGCACCGCGATGCGGTACTGCGGGATGAGGAACGGCAGGGATCGGGGCGAGCGTCGACAGGGAGCCGTCTATGAGCCCGTTCATCGCCGGCTGTGCCCGCTGCAGCAGGAACGATCGCTGGTCGCGCCGCTCGCGCGGATCTGTCAGCAGGTTGATTGCCATACCGTCGATGCTGCCGCGCGCGGCGCTGGCTGTCGTCGGGCGTAGGGGGCGACTTCTGGCTGGTCGGCGGGGATGCCGCCGGGGGCGCGGATACCGCGCCGGGAGTAGCCGGCGGTAGCGACCGCGGGCGGATCGCGCCCGCGGTCGCTACCAATCATCATCCTTCGAGGCAGAACTCGTTGCCTTCGGGATCGGCGAGGGTGATCCAGCTCACGCCGGGCGGCTGGTCCGGCACGACCGTGGCGCCCAAGCCCGCGAGGCGCGCCACCTCGGCCGCCTGCCGCTCCTCGGGCTGCCCGTCATCGGGCGGGACGAGGTCCAGGTGAAGCCGGTTCTTAGCCTGCTTCGGCTCCGGCACGGTGGTGAAGTAAAGCCGCGGCAGGCCCGGCGACAGTGACTTCACTTCGTACTCGACGTGGCCGGGAGCGGAATCCCGCTCGTGGGCCGGCCAGCCGGTCACGGCCGCCCAGAACATGGCCTGAGCCCTGGCGTCCGCGCAATCGAAGGTGATGTTGAGGATGGTGGAGTGCATGTCTGCTCCGCTTTTCGCTGCGGGCGCCTCCGCCGTGAACGTCAGGACCCGGCGGCAGGCGCGGAAGAAATCGTGGACATCGACCGCACCTCCTCCCTGTGCTGTGTCTTATGGCATGACGTTGCGGCTGAGCATCTCATGACCGGGGACACGCGGCCACCGAATATCCGGAGGGGCGGGCCGGCCAGGCGGCCGGCCCGCCCGGGCGCATACCGCGGGCTAGGCGCGGCGGGCGGTGTCCAGGGAAACCGCGGTCCGTTCGGAAAATTCTTGCTCTTCTTCGCTGAACTCCGCCGTCGCGGTCTCGCTGTGCAGGTCGTGGACGTAGTGCTTGCCGCGCAGCAGCGAGGCCACGGCCGCGATGAGGCAGGCCACGATCGCGAAGTCGAACGCCACGTCAAGGCCCTGCTGGAACGGGCCGGCGATCAGCGACGGGAAGAACGAGTGGCCGGTCAGGTAGGCCGCGTGGCCGGCCGGGAGCTTGGTGAGCACCGGGCCGAGCAGCATCTGGATCGGGTTGTAGCCGAGCAGCGCGGCGAACATGACCGCGGTGGCCGGCAGGTGCGCGAGCCGGGTCGCGTCGGCCGCCGGAACGCCCTGGGCGGTCAGGCCGGCGAACAGGTGCGACGGCAGCGACGCGGACAGGCCGAGGATGATCAGGCTGAAGAAGATGCCGATCGACAAGACCATGGCCGAGTTCTGGAAGGTCGCCGACATGCCCGCGCCGACGCCCCGCTGGTGCGCGGGCAGCGAGTTCATGATGCCGGCCCGGTTCGGCGAGGCGAACAGGCCCATGCCGACGCCGTTCAGGAAGAGGATGCCGGCGAACTGCCAGTAGGTGAAGTCGACGGGCAGGATCTCAAGCAGGCCGAAGGACAGCGCGGCGATGAGCATGCCGCCGGTGGCGAACGGGCGGGCGCCGAACCGGTCGGACAGGAAGCCGGAGACCGGGCCGGCGGTCAGGAAGCCGACGGTCAGCGGGAGCATCGCGATGCCGGCCCACAGCGGCGTGTTGGTGAAGTCGTAGCCGTGCATCGGCAGGTAGATGCCCTGAAGCCAGATGATCAGGATGAACATCAGGCCGCCGCGGCCGAGGCCGGACAGCAGCGCCGCCACGTTGCCCGCGGTGAACGGACGGATCCGGAACAGGGCGAGCCGGAACATGGGGTCCTCGACGCGCGTCTCGATGAAGCAGAAGATGGCCAGCACGACGAGGCCGCCGCCGATCAGCGAGAGGACCATCGGTGAGGTCCAGCCCATGGTGTGGCTGCCGTAGGGCTGGATGCCGTACGTGATGCCGACGAGGACGGAGATCAGGCCGGCGGCGAAGGTCAGGTTGCCCCACCAGTCGAGCTTGGCGGGGCGGCGCTCGCCGAGTTCCTTGAGCTTCAGGTAGGACCAGACGGTGCCGAGGATGCCGAACGGCACGGACACGAGGAAGACGTAGCGCCAGCTGATCGGGCCGAGGATGCCGCCGAGGACCAGGCCGATGAAGCTGCCCGCGATGCCCGCGACCTGGTTCAAGCCGAGCGCCATGCCGCGCTGGTTGACCGGGAAGGCGTCGGTGAGAATCGCGCTCGAGTTCGCCATCAGCATCGCGCCGCCGACGCCCTGGAAGATCCGCATCCCGATCAGGTACCAGCCCGCCGTGGTCCCGGTCATCCAGGTCACCGAGAGCATGACCGAGAAGAAGGCGAAGATCGCGAAGCCCATGTTGAACATCCGGACGCGGCCGAACATGTCACCGAGGCGGCCGAAGCTGACGACCAGGACGCCCGTGACGACCAGGAAGCCCATCATCATCCACAGCAGGATGGTGGTGTTGCCCGGCGCCAGCGGGTTGATGCCGATGCCGCGGAAGATGTTCGGCAACGCGATCAGCATGATGGACGAGTTGATCGTCGCCATCAGCATGCCGAGCGTGGTGTTGGACAGGGCGATCCACTTGTAGCCGGGGGCTGGATCGTGAGCGTGGGGCGTCGCGGCGAGCTCCGTTGTCGCTGCTGGGGCGGACACTACTGTTTTCCTCCGTGGTGAGGGCAGACGTCTGGTACTGGGTACTGACAAGATTAGTTGCTTGATGCGAACTAAGTTGTTTCGAGGTTTATTCCGTCCGTCTCATCCGGTGCCGCAGGGATCCGCGCGAAGACAGGGTTTGACAGGAAGGAATGGGAACGGGCATCCTTGGGTTGGTCAAAGCAAGGCACCTCGTTCGGTGAGGCGTCTTCACGGACACAGGCCACTGATCCCAACCGTCGAGAGACGCTCCGGATCAGGACACCTCTCCCCGGCCTAAGGGGTGAGGCCAAGTGGCTGCGCACGCGAGATCCGTCGGGTTCCGGCGGACGCGCTACGCCGTGGAGTGCCAAAGCTCTTACGAGAGAGGTGACGGTCTCCCGTCGGCGTCAGCCGGCACACCGGAGCGCACGCCTCTCGAAGGTGCTGCGCCCACAGGCGTGCCCAAGCGCCACGGACGAAGGGAGGCGTGCGATGGACTCTGATAGTCCGGGCCGAAGTCGGCCCTTTCCGCCGCTGTCCCTGTCAGTCCCTGGCACACGCTGACGCTGCTACCGCCGCTGCCCGCAACGGGTGGCTCGGAGCGGCCTCGTTCTGAAAAGACCTGATGGCCCATCAGGCGCCAGAACGGATTTATCCCGATCTGTCACCTGAAGGGCGCTGGCCTGCCCACGCGTGTGCCTCAATCCCGCTTTAGTGCAAAGCGTGAGAGGGGTGAACCTCCGTGACTGCTGTTGATGTTGAAGTAACTCGCTCGGCTGTGCTTGACGATGCGCACGTCGGTGACATCCGTGGTGCCCTGGGCACCATCCGGCTGGACGACCACGCCGCCCGGTTGACCCTGTCTGCCAAGTTCAAGACGCTGCTCGCCGTCGTGGGGCCCGGGCTGATCGTGATGGTCGGCGACAACGACGCGGGCGCGTTCTCCACCTACGGCCAGGCGGGCCAGGTGTACGGCACAAAGCTGCTGTGGACGCTGCTGCTGCTGATTCCGGTGCTGTACGTGAACCAGGAGATGGTGCTGCGGCTCGGCGCGGTGACCGGCGTCGGCCACGCCCGGCTGATCCTGTCGAGGTTCGGGAAGTTCTGGGGGACGTTCGAGGTCATCGACCTGTTCCTGCTCAACGGGCTGACGATCGTCACCGAGTTCATCGGTATCACGCTGGCCGCCAGCTACCTCGGGGTCCCCAAGGTCGTGGCCGTCGTCTTCGCGGCCGGCATCATCATCGCGACGGTGTTCACCGGGTCGTTCCGCGCCTTCGAGCGGATCGCGATGGTCTTCTGTGCCGGCTCCCTGCTGCTCATCCCGCTGTACCTGATGGCCCACCCGGCGGGCGCTGTGATGGCCTCCGGCTTCTCCCGCCCCGACCTGCCGAGCGGCGCCGCGACCGGCGGGATGGCCGCCGTCATGCTGCTCGTCATCGGCATCGTCGGCACGACGATCGCGCCCTGGCAGCTGTTCTTCCAGCAGTCCTACGTGATCGACAAGCGGATCACCCCCCGGTTCATGCGGTACGAGAAGACCGACCTGTGGATCGGCATCGTCATCGTGATCGTCGGCGCCGCCGCCCTGATGGGCACGACCGCCGTCGCGTTCTCCCACTCTCGCGCGTCCTTCACCGACTCCGCCGGGCTGGCGAGCGGCATCGCCGCCTACGCGGGACACCTGGCCGGCGCGCTGTTCGCCGTCGCGCTGCTGGACGCGGCGATCATCGGGGCGTTCGCCGTCTCGCTCTCGTCGGCCTACGCGATCGGCGACGTGCTCGGCATGAAGCACTCACTGCACCGCGGCGTCGGCCAGGCCAAGGGCTTCTACGCGCTGTACGCCGCGCTGATCGCCGGCGCCGCGACTGTCGTGCTGCTCCCCGGCGCACCGCTCGGGCTGATCACCGAGGGCGTCCAGGTCCTCGCGGGCGTGCTGCTGCCGGCCGCGACCGTGTTCCTGCTCATGCTCTGCAACGACAAGGCCGTGCTCGGCCCCTGGGTCAACAGCCGTAAGACCAACGCCTTCACCGGCTCCGTGATCGCGGTGCTGATCACGCTCTCGGTGGTGCTGACCGCCTCGGTGATGTACCCGGCGGTCACCGCGCACCAGATCTTCGCGATCATGGCCGGCTGCGTGGCCGTCGCCGCTGGCATCGGCGGGTTCGCGCTGGTGCACGGCCGGCGTCCGCGGGTGGCCGCCGCTGCTTTGGCGGATGCGGCGCTCGAGGCGGAGATCGACGCTGGCCTTGGCGCTGGGCTCGATGCTGACCTCGATCTCGACGCCGTCGAGGCGATGGGCAAGGGCACCGACGGCGGCGCCGTTCCCGCCGTGGACAAGATGAGCTGGCGGATGCCGCCGCTGAGCGAGCTGTCCGTCCCTGCCATCACCGGCGCCCGCCGGATCGGCCTGATCGGGCTGCGCGGTTACCTGGCGATCGCGATGGTCATGGTGATCGTCAAGATCGTGCTGCTGGCCACGGCGCACTGAGCCGGCGGCTGAGGCGCCGGCGCCCCTCAGCCGAGGGCGTCAGCGTCCTCGCGGACGCGGCGGCGGAGGTCGCCGTCGCCGGCCACGAAGTCGTGCCCGATCAGCCACGCCGTGACCCAGTCCGGGCTGGGGCTGGCCGCGGGCACCACGTTGTAATGTAGTTGAGGCCGCGGGCGGCGGCCTCGGCCGCGAGCCCGGTCGCCGCCAGTTCCGTCGGGCCGAAGATCCGCTGCTTGTCCGCGTCCCAGCGCGGAGTGTCTTCCCTGATCCACCGCAGTCCGGTCGTCATCAACCCCTCCTTGGCAACGGTCCCGGTTCTTCTAGAGTGTGCCCAGAGACGCTGAGGAGGCTGCCGTGACCGACCATCCCGATCATCCCGCCGCTGGGCCGCTCACCGGGGTGCGTGTCGTCGAACTCGCCGGCATCGGGCCGGGGCCGCTGGCCGGGATGCTCCTCGCGGACCTCGGCGCGGACGTGATCCTGGTCGACCGGCCGGGCGGACCGCCAACCCCGCTGCCGCAGGTCAGCGACCTGACCAGCCGCGGCAAGCGGCGGATCGTCGTCGACCTCAAGCATCCCCGCGGCGCCGCGGTCGTCCGGCGCCTCGCGGCCGGCTCGGACGCGCTCATCGAGGGCTACCGTCCCGGTGTCGCCGAACGGCTCGGTGTCGGCCCGGCCGATTGCCTCGCCGCCAACCCCGCGCTCGTCTACGGCCGGATGACGGGCTGGGGCCAGGACGGCCCGCTCGCACAGACGGCCGGGCACGACATCGCCTACATCGCGGTCACCGGCGCCCTGGGTGCCATCGGCCGGGCCGGCGGCCCGCCCCAGGTTCCGGTTAACTACCTCGGCGACTTCGCCGGCGGCTCGATGTTCCTCGCCCTCGGCCTCGTCGCCGGGGTCCTCCAGGCCCGCCAGACCGGCCGCGGCCGGATCGTCGACGCCGCCATCGTGGACGGCACCGCGGTCCTCCAGGCGATGACCTACAGCCTGCTCGCCGGCGGGGCGTGGACCGACAAGCGCGGCGTCAACCTCCTCGACACCGGCGCGCCCTACTACGACGTCTACGAGACCGCCGACGGGCGGCACATGGCCGTCGGCGCGCTTGAGCCCCAGTTCTACGCCGAGTTCACCCGTGTGCTGTTCGCCCCCGAGGGGATACCGGCCGGCCTTCCGCGCCAGCATGATCAGCCGCGCTGGCCGGAGTTGCGGCAGCGGCTCGCCGCTCGTTTCGCGGAACTTTCCCAGGCGGAGTGGACAAAGCGATTTTCCGGAACGGACTCATGTGTCGCCCCCGTGCTCACCCTTCTCGAAGCTCCGGATGACCCGCACCTCGCCGCCCGTGGCACGTACCCGACTGTCGACGGCGTGGTGCAACCCGCGCCCGCGCCACGCTTCGCCGCGCCGTCAGACTCCGGCCCGATCAGCGCCGCTCCCCCGGGCCGGATCGCGAAGCTGGGAGAGCACACCCGCGAGGTGCTCACCGCCAGCGGCTTCACAGACGTGGACGACCTCTTCGCCGAAGGCGCCGTCTGGCAGGCGTGACCACTTCTTGCTGTTATCTACGAAGTACGGATCTAACTGCATCCGGGACGCTCGTTTGGGAACCAGCCTCGTCCATCGGTCCTGGTCCGGCAGGCCAGCCCGCCAGATATCGGCCATGATCTGGAACGGGAAATAAAAGTTAATCACGGGAAAGAACCACGCCCCGATGGCCCAGCCTGGCGTGTGCCGCTGGGGCCAGCGGCTGCCGCCCGCGTTGACCCGGGCGCGGTAAAGCCAGGTCACGAACAAGACCATCGCGGCGAAGAACCCCCAATCGCCCAGCTCGCCGAGCCGGGGCAGCGCGATGGCGGCGAGCCAGAGCGCCGCATCCACGGTCAGGACGATCATCAGCACCGTCGACAGGCCCCGGAGTGAATAACGCCCGGAGCGCACAGGTACGCCAGGCGGTCCGGCCAACTGGCCCCCTGGCACCTCACTGCTCGTGGGCATGGCGCCGGTCCTCGCGAGTGCCTCCCAGACGTCCAGCAGGTTGTCTTGCGCGATCGCAAGCTCGATCTGGCGCCCGTCAGCCCGGCCGGTGACGACGATCCAGCCACGGTCACGGTCAAGCAGGCCAGACCGCATCCGAGTGAACGCGATGGAAGATCCACGTCCGGAAAACACGAACTCGCGCATGGCTTGGGGTGCGGAGACCATGAAGGCGTCCGTGCCGACGATCAGCCGCTTTGGCCCCCGCAGCGGAATCCAGTAGCCACGGGTGCCGCCGAATCCGCCGGTTCCGAGGACCCTGGCACGGCTAAGGACAGTTTCAAAGCACACCTGCGCCTCGATCGCCCCGCGCAGCGGAGCATTCGTGCCGCGCTCGCGGTTTCGGCGCACCAACAGATACGCGATGACGCCGATGATCGCCAGCGGTATGAGGATCTGCGGGAGCAGGTCCATGCTCAGTCCCAAGTCTCAGAGCGGATTGACGACTCAGGACATTAGCAACCCACCGAGCGGTTCGGGTGGATTGATCCCATGCTGCCGAGACCTCAAGGGTAAGAATGGCGCTGAGACGAGCGAAGATCGGAGCAGCATGGAGATCGCGACCGCAGCCGAGCGGCCTGAGCTTCTCGAGCCGGCCTGGGACAGGACAAAGGACGTTCTGCCCGAATACAACAACCACGGCGACGTGCTGAACGAGTACTGGCCGCGGCTGACCAAGGAGCGGCCTGACTTCCAGTTTCACCTTACCGGGGACGGGGACGAGATCCTTGCCCGTGCGCGCTGCGTCCCCCTCCGCTGGGACGGCACGCTGGAGGACCTGCCGGCCGGGATCGACGGCGCGATCGCGCGCGGCTTCGACGAGGAGGGCGCCAACGTGCTCTGCGCCCTGGTGATCATGATTCCGCGGGACGTCCAGAGCCAGGGCGTCAGCGCGGCTGCCTTGCGCGCGATGGGCGACATCGCCCGCCGCCATGACCTGCGGACGTTGATCGCGCCGGTCCGGCCGAACTGGAAGGAGCGCTACCCGCTGGTGCCGATCGAGCGGTACGCGAGCTGGCGCCGCCCGGACGGCCTGCTGTTCGACCCCTGGATGCGAGTCCACGAGCGGCTCGGAGCCACCGTCCTGAAACCCGAACCGCTGTCGCTGCGGATCACGGGCAGCACCGTCGAGTGGGAAACCTGGACGGGCATGACCTTCCCCGACAGCGGCGACTACTGGTTCCCCGGGGGGCTTTCCACTGTGAACATCGACCGCGAGCACGACCGCGGCAGCTACTGGGAACCGAACGTCTGGATGCGCCACGTGCTGTAGGAAGCTCAAAAAGCACGATCGTCCTGAACAGTCCCGCCCGTCAGCCGCTTCTTGCTGTTATCTCGCGGCGGAGGTCGGGGAGACGCGGATCGGCGCCGGGCGGAGCACGGGACCGTTCTCGATGATGGGTTTTAGTGTCACAGGAGCTCGAGGATGGTGGCGTTCGCCTGGCCGCCGCCCTCGCACATGGTCTGCAGGCCGTAGCGGAGGCCGTTGTCGCGCATGTGGTGGACCATGGTGGTCATCAGCCGGGCGCCGCTGCCGCCCAGCGGGTGACCGAGGGCGATCGCGCCGCCGTTGGGGTTGAGCCTGGCCGGGTCGGCGCCGATGTCGGCGAGCCAGGCCAGCGGGACGGGGGCGAAGGCCTCGTTGACCTCGAAGACGCCGATCTCGTCGAGCCGCAGCCCGCTGCGGTCCAGGGCCTTCTTCGTCGCGGGGATCGGGGCGGTCAGCATGATCACCGGGTCGTTCGCGGCGAGCACGGCGGTGTGCACCCTGGCGATCGGGGTCAGGCCGAGCTCGCGTGCCTTCTCGCTGGTCGTCATCAGCAAGGCGGCGCAGCCATCGCTGATCTGCGAGCTGTTGCCCGCGTGGATCACGCCGCCGTCCGGCTTGAACACCGTCTTGAGCTTGGCGAGCCCCTCCAGGGTGCCGCCGCGGCGGACGCCCTCGTCGGTGTCGACGACGGTGCCGTCCTCCAGCTTCACCGGGGTGATCTGCGCGGCGAACCGGCCCTCGTCGATCGCGGCGGCCGCCTTCGCGTGCGAGGCGAGGGAGAACTCGTCGAGTTGGGTGCGGGAGAAGCCCCAGCGCTCGGCGATCATCTCGGCGCCGATCCCCTGGTTCGGCGGGGTGCCGCCGAAGACGGTCCGCAAGCCGGAGCCGGACGGGTTCGCGTGGTTCGGTCCGATGGAGGCGCCCATCGGAACGCGGCTCATCGACTCCACGCCGCCCGCGACGACCACGTCGTACTGACCGCTGATGAGGCCGGCGGCGGCGAAATGCACGGACTGCTGGCTTGAGCCGCACTGCCGGTCCACGGTGACGCCAGGCACGGACTGCGGCCAGCCGGCTGCGAGCACCGCGTTGCGCCCGATGTCGAAGGTCTGCTCGCCGACCTGGCTGACGCATCCCCAGATCACGTCGTCGACGATCGCGGGATCGACGCCCGATCGCTCCGCCACGGCGTTGAGCACGTGCGCCGAGAGGTCGACCGGGTGAACACCCGCCAGGGCACCGTTCCGCTTTCCAACCGGCGTCCGAACCGCCGACACGATCACCGCGTCACGCATGGCGCAGCCCTCCTTAACGTCATCGTCTCCCCTCCTGACTATCACGCGAGACGTCATTTGCCCATTTCGATGTGCGCCGCTCCGGTTAGTGGCGGTTCGGTGACCGGCGGTTCGGTGACCGGCAGTTCAGTGACTGGCAGGACGGGCGGGGCGCGATTGGTTGACGGGGCAAGTGCAATTTCGTGGGGCGTGATGTTATCGTAACCGCGTCCCTACGCAACGTGAGGTACCCATGTCACGACCGGCCCTCGATGGCCAGGTCAGTGGTCGGCGAAGGCCCCGGCTGCGGCCGGCGCATGTCACCAGCTTCGTCGGCCGGACGGCCGAACTTGACGCAATCTCCGCGCTGTTCTCCAGGGCCCGGTTGGTGACGGTGACCGGCACCGCCGGCGTCGGCAAGACCCGCCTCGCCCTGCGCGCCGCCACCGCCGCCGCCGACCGGTTCCCCGACGGGGTCCGCGTTGTCGAGCTCTCCGGGGTACACGATCCGGACCTGCTGTTCGGGGCGGTCTCGGCCGGCCTTGGCCTGCCGGACCAGGCCGCTGGCGGGCAGCGCGCGGCCGTCCTCGCGCACCTGCGCGACCGGCGGCTGCTGCTGCTCCTCGATACCTGCGACCGCCACCTTGGCGCCTGCGCCGGGCTCGCGGAGGCCGTGCTCGGCGCCGCGCCAGGGGTGACCCTGCTCGCCACCAGCCGGCAGCCGCTCGGCATGCCGGGCGAGCACGTGCTGCCGGTGCCGCCACTGCCGGTCGAAACCGACGCGGCCCGGCTGTTCGAGGAGCGGGCGGCCGCGGTGATCCGCGGGTTCACCGTCTCCCCCGCTAACCGCGCGGACGTCGTGCGGCTGTGCGCGCGGCTCGACGGCGTGCCGCTCGCCATCGAGCTGGCCGCGGTCAGGCTCCGGGCGCTGCCGCTGCCCGAGCTCGCCGACGCCGTATCCGCCGGGCTGGGGCTGCTGAACGGTAGCGGTCACGACGTCCTGCCAGCGCACCGGACGCCCGTTCCAGGGATAGAGCTGCGCACCGCGGTGGGCTGGAGCCACGGCCTGTGCACGCGGGCCGAGCAGGCGCTGTGGGCGCGGCTATCCGTGTTCGCCGGGTCGTTCGACGCCGCCGCCGCCGAGGCCGTCTGCGCGGACGCGGCGCTGCCGTCCGAGGAGATCGTGCACGCGCTCGTCGGCCTCGTCGAGAAGTCGGTCGTGCTCCGCGAGGACGACGCCGACGCGGGGGGGCTCAGCACGGGAGGGCTCAGCACGGGGCGGCTCAGCACTGGGGGGCCAAGCGCTGGCGGGACCCGGTACCGGTTGCCTGACACGCTGCGCGAATTCGGGGCGGAGCGGCTCGCCGCCGACGGCGCGCGATCGCGGTTCCTCGGCCGGCTCACCGAGCGCTACCTGGAGATGGCTCGGTACTTCGACGAGCACTTCCTCGATGACGATCAGGCGGACCGGTACCTCGCGCTGCGGCGGGACCGGCAGAACATCCAGACCGCGCTCGGGTACGCGCTTGACGACGCCTACGCCGACGCCGGGTCCAGGGAAGGCAGTGCCGACGCGGCCGCGCGCTGGCGCCGGGGCGCCGAGCTCGCCGTCCGGTTGCACGGCTACTGGCAGATCTCCGGCGGGCTCGGCGAGGGCAGCTACTGGCTGAACAAGGTGCTGCGGCTGTTCCCCGGGCCGTGCCGGGAACGGGCCTGGGCGCTCGGGGTCAAGGGCAGGCTCGCCACGTTCGCGGGCGACACGGGCAGCGCGATCGCCGATATCAGGGAGTCCATCCGGCTGGCGGACGAGATCGGCGAGCCGCTGGCCGGCGCGCGCGGCTACTTCTACCTGAACCTGGCGCTCGCCTTCGCCGGCCAGCACGCGGAGGCGCTGCGGGCCGGCGAACGGGCCCGGGTCCGGCTGACCGCGTGCGGGCACCGCACCGGGCTCGTCTGCCTGCAGCCGCAGCTGGCACACCTGCACCAGCTCAGCGGCGACGCCGCGACGGCCATCAAGTGCTGCGAGCGCGGTTCGGCCATGCTCGGCACCTCGAGCAAGGAGCGCTGGGTCAACAGCTACCTGAACCTGATCTGCGGGTTCGCGCTGTTCCAGTTGCCGGGGCGGGAGGCCGAGAGCGCCGACGCGATCCGCCGCGCCCTCGCCGCCAAGCACGAGCTCGGCGACCTGGTGGGGACGGCGTACGCGCTGGAGGCGCTCGGCTGGCTGGCGGCGCGCGAGCAGCGGTTCGAGCGCGCCGCGGGGCTGCTCGGCGCCGCGGACAAGCTCTGGCAGCGGACGACGAGCCGACTGGGCAACATCGCGGTCATGGAGGAGAGCCACTTGAGCACCGTCGAGCGGGCCAAGGCGGCGCTCGGCGGCCAGCGGTACGCGGCCGCGCACCGGCGCGGCGCCGCGCAGGAACTCGACGTGGTGGTGCGGCACGCGGTCGACGGTGCGGACCCGGGTCCGGCCGGCGGCGCGGCCGGCGGCGGCGCCTCACCTGACCTGCTGACCAAGCGCGAGCGGGAGGTCGCTGACCTGGTGGCGAGCGGACTGTCCAACAAGCAGATCGGCACCCGGCTGTTCATCTCCAAGCGGACCGTGGACGCGCACGTGGAGCACATCTTCGGCAAGCTGGAGATCTCGTCGCGGGTACAGCTCACCGTCTGGCTGCAGAACCTGCTGACGGGGTAACCGCAGGGCTCACGCCGACAGCGCGGCCACCAGGTACGCGACGCCGAACGGGGCGCCGGAGTAGAGGATCTCCACTCTGGGTGCGTCATCGGCGCTCACCCCGAGGCCCGTGTTTCCGAGGCCCGTGTTTCCGAGGCCCGCGTCTCCGAGAGCCGCCGCGAGGACCTGCCAGGCGGGGCGGCCGGAGACCATCAGCTCGTGCGCCAGGGCTGGGTCCAGGGCAGCGAGCGCGGGCATGTCTCCCTCACGCACGGCCCGCTCGACCTCGGTGTCGAACGGCTCCGCGCGTTCGTCGAGGTAGCCGGGGGCGGACACCGACCGCCTCGCGCTGCCGTCGCCCATCACGAGCAGGGCGACCCGCTCCGCGGGCGCCGCGAGGTCCTGGCCCAGGCGCACGCACTCGGCCGCAGCGGCGGAACCGGCGATCGACCACAGCGCCCGCGGACCGTCGTATCCGGCCTTGTCGAGCAGCCGCGCGCCGATGCCGAGCGCGAGCGGCAGCGTGAGGCGTTCACCGGCGGGTGCCGCGGCACGGGCGCGGGTGATGGCGCCTCGGAGTGCGTCCGGGGTGGGGAGGCGGGCGAGGGCCGGAGCGAAGGCGGTGAGGTCAAGCTGCCCGGCGGGGTCCCAGGTCGCCGTCAGGTCGCCCGGTCCGACCACGACGATCACATCGGGCGCGGCGGCGACCAGGCGGGCCACCGCCACGGTGCAGGCGTCCCGGAGGTCGGGCAGGATCTCGGCCTGGCCGGTCAGCTCGCGGGCGAGCAGCGGCGGGGCGGGGCACAGCGCGACGGCGGTGATCATGCGAGCGCTCGCAGGGCGCGCGCGGGAGGCCGTTCGCCGCGGATCGAGGCGACCATGTCCAGCGCCTGCCTGGTCTCGGGGACGTCGTGCGCGCGGAAGATCCGCGCGCCGAGCCAGGCGCCCACCGCGGTCACGGCGAGAGTGCCGGCCAGCCGGTCGTCGACCGGGACCCCGAGGGTCTCCCCCACGAAGTCCTTGCGCGACGCGGAGACGAGCACCGGCCAGCCGGTCGCGGTAAGCGCGCCGAGCCTGCGGGTGATCTCCAGGGAGTGCCAGGTGTTCTTGCCGAAGTCGTGTGCCGGGTCGATGACGATCCGGTCGGCGTCGACGCCCGCCTTCAGCGCCCGCTCGGCCAGCTGGAGCACCCGCCCGAGGACGTCGGCCACCACGTCGTCGAAGGCCGGGCGGTGCGGGCGGGTTCGCGGCGTCAGCGTGCCCGCGTGCGAGCACACGATTCCCGCGCCGAACTCCGCGGCGACGTCGGCGAGCTGGGGGTCCCAGCCGGACCACGTGTCGTTGATCAGGTCCGCGCCGGCCGCGCACATCGCCCTGGCCGTCTCGTGCCGCCAGGTGTCCGCGCTGATCACGAGGTCCGGGTGGGCGGCGCGGATGGCCTCGATGAAGGGGACGACGCGGCGGATCTCCTCGGCCACGGTGACCTCGGGGCCCGGTTTCGCCGGCACCCCGCCGATGTCGAGGATGTCGGCGCCTCCGGCCACGACGACGTGCACGCGCTCGATGGCGGCGCCGGAGTCCCAGGTCAGGCCGGGCAGGTAGAACGAATCGGGGGTCCGGTTGACGATCGCCATCACGAGCGTGGCTTCCGGCGGGAAAACATGCCGGCCCAAGCGCAGCGGACCCGGCGTCCGAGCCGGCGTTGCGTCCAGGCCGGCCACGGCGTCCTCGTCCATGATCAGGTAGTTTACCGCCTTCGAGGTTTGCCACTGCTGAGGGAGTTTCAGAGCGAATTCTCAGCGAAGCACGGGACCGTTCCGGATGATCGAGGTTTGGCCCTATGACATCCTTCATGCCATGGCAGGACGGCACCAGGCAAGCGAGCGGCAGGTCTTCGGCGGCATTCCGAAGGTGCCGGCGGTCAAGCCGTATTTCTGGGTGGTGAAGCTGCTGACGACCGCGATGGGCGAGGCGGTCTCGGACTTCCTGGTGAAGCAGTACAACGAGTACCTCGCGGTGCTCGCGGCGTTCGTGGTGTTCGCCATCGCGATCGTCTGGCAGTTCCGCACGCCCGGCTACCGGACCTGGCCGTACTGGTCGGCGGTGGCGATGGTGGCGGTGTTCGGGACCATGTGCGCGGACGCCATGCACATCGCGCTGCACGTGCCGTACAAGGTGTCGGCCACGTTCTTCGCGGTGTGCCTGGTCGTCGTGTTCGTGACCTGGTACCGGGCCGAGGGGACGCTTGACATCCACTCGATCGTCACGCCGCGGCGCGAGGTGTTCTACTGGCTGGCGGTGATCTTCACGTTCGCGATGGGCACCGCGCTCGGCGACCTCACCGCGACGACGTTCGGCCTCGGGTACCTGACCTCGGCGTTCCTGTTCATCGGGCTGATCCTGATCCCGCTCGTCGCGTGGCGGATGGGCGCGAACCCGGTCTTGACGTTCTGGGTGGCGTACATCCTGACGCGGCCGATCGGGGCTTCGTTCGCGGACTTCTTCGGGATGCCGAAGACGTCGAGCGGCATGGGATTCGGGCACGAAGCGGTGTCCGCGGTGACCATAGTGCTCGTTATCGCGTCCTTCGTGTACCTGTCCCGGAGCGGGATCGACAAGCCGGAGGCCGCCCCCGCCGTCGCCCCGGCGCCGGCGCCTGCAAGGGCGTTCGATCCGGGGCGGCGTCCGGAGCAGGGCTACTACCAGCGGTCCGGCTACCCGCAGGCGGAGAGTTACGCGCAGCAGCCCGGGTACTCGCAGCAGCCCGGCTACCCCCAGCAGGGGTATCCGCAGCGGACCGGTTACGATCCCCGCTACGAGGACCAGTGGAACCCTGATCCCCGGTACGCGGATCCCGGGCATGCGGACGGGTACGGGCAGCCGGAGCCGCCTGGGCGACTCGCCGACAACCAGCGGCCCGCACCGCCGTACGACCAGCGCTGACGCTCGCCTTCGCGGAGCCAGGTCTCACCCGCGTCGCTAGCATGACCGGCATGAACCCCCGGATTACTCGCGTGGCGTTGTTCTCCCTGGGCGGGACGATCGCGATGACGTCGCTGCCGTGCCCGGGCTGGCCGAGGCCGGCGTGGAGATCGAGGTGCATGATGTGCGCCGGGTGCCCAGTTCCTGGCTGGCGATTGAGGACATCGGGGAACTCGGTGAGCTTATCCGCGAGCGGGTCACGGCCGGCGTCGAGGGCGTGGTGGTGACGCAGGGGACTGACACGCTGGAAGAGTCGGCGTTCCTGCTCGACCTGCCCTATGGAGCCCTCTGACGGCACCGGGTGAGCCGTTCCACCGTCAGGGTGGCGCCGGGCGGTCCTTCTTGGGGAGCTTGCTGACTACCATCGCGTACGACGCGTCGACGGCCTCGCAGATCTCGTCGTCCGGGATCGCATTGCCGATCCGGAGGTTGTTCCAGCCGGCCCGGCCGATGTAGGGCATGACGACGGCGTCTTGTGGGTAGCGCAGCAGCCACTCGTCGGCCGCCTCCCGCGTCGCACCGCACTTGAGGCCGACGCCGAGCGGATCGTCCGGGTCGTGACCAGTGCCGAGGAAGGCGAAGATCTTGGGACCGACCTTCGTGACGACGCCGTCGCCCCACGGCTCGTCCTGCCAGGCGCCGGGCTTGGCCATGCAGTAGCCGAACAGCTCGTCCCACGTCATGCGGAACATCGTACGGGCGTACGCTGCCGTCGTGATCGACCAGAACCTCCAGGTGCGGCTGGCCTCCCGGCCCGTCGGGCGGCCAGCCGCGGAGAGCTGCTCGTGCGGGTGAGCTGATCGCCCAGCCGCTTTGGAAGGCGCTACGGAAGGCCCTACGGGAGGAAGACGAGCCGGCCGGCGGTGGTGCCCGCCCCCAGCCGCCGCAGCCCGTCGGGCACGTCGTCAAGCGATAGCCGCTCGCTGACCAGCGGCCGGATCAGCCCGGCCGCGACGAGCTTGGTGAGCTCGGCGTGGTGGTCCCTGATCGACTCGATGTCCAGGAAACGGTAGGTGCGGCCCTGCAGGCCGAGGATCGAGTAGTTCTTGACCAGGGCGTGGTTCAGCGCGGCCGACGGGATGTCGCCGCTGGCAAAGCCGACGACCACAATCCGGCCCTCGAACGCGATGCACTTGGTGGATCGGTAGAAGGAGTCGCCGCCCACCGGGTCGAAGACGACGTCGGCGCCCCGCCCGCCGGTGACCTCCTTGACCACGGCGACGAAGTCCTCGGTGCGGCGGTCGACGACCACGTCCGCGCCCAGTTCCCGCGCCAGTGCCGCCTTCTCCGGGCCGCCGACGACGCCGATGACGCGGGCGCCCGCGGCCTTGCCGAGCTGGATCGCCGCGCTGCCCACGCCGCCGGCGGCCGCGTGCACGAGCAGTGTCTCGCCCGCGGCGAGCCGGGCCCGCCGGTGCAGCCCGAGCCACCCGGTCTGGTAGGCGATGTAGAACGACGCCGCCTCCGCGTCATCGAGCGCGGCAGGCGCCGGCATGGCGGCCGACGCGTCCATGAGGGCGTACTCGGCGAACCCCCCGTGCGGCAGCGCGGTATCGCCGAGCACGCGGTCACCGGGGCAGAAACTCGTCACGTCTGGCCCGGCCTGTTCTACCTCGCCGGACACTTCCACGCCGAGCGTGAACGGCAGCTCCATGTGGATCTGGTACGTGCCGCGGCACATCAGGACATCGGAGAAGTTCGCCGAGGCCGCGTGCACCCGCACCAGGAGCTGCCCGGGACCGGGCACCGGACGCGGGACGTCGGCGAGTTCCAGGACCTCTTCGGGCTCACCGTGCCGGGTCAGTTGCCAGGCCTTCACGCGGGCTTCTCCTTCACATCGTCCGGTAGTCGCGGGACGTGACTGGTGCTTGTTCCGCTTTACGACGTTGTGCGGTCAGCGGTGGATTACGCGGGAACGTGAGCGCGTAGACCGTTCACGATAACCGATCTCACAACAGTCATCGGCAAACGCCCATGATCTATTCCGTATCACGGAACGACGTAGACCCGCTCCGCATCGTTGCGAGGGGTGCCCCCCGGCTAGGGTGCTTCCTATGACCGCGAACACGCGGCCGGACTCGGCTGTACTACCGAGCACTACGGAACGCGCGCGCCCAGGAACCGGCCGACGTGCGGTGCGGTACTGCGAGCGGTGGCTCAAACGGTGGTTCGAGCGGCACCCGCGGAGCCTGTGGGCGGCGGGGCTGGCGATCGCCGCGCTCGCGCTGTTCGGCTGCTACCTGCGTGCGGCGCAGACGCTCGGGGGGAACTCCGACGCCGCCGGGCAGGCGCTGCAGGCCTGGCAGATGTGGCACGGCAACCCGCTGCTGCGCGGCTGGTGGCTGGGCGACGTGTCCTTCTATGCGGTCGAACTGCCGGTGAACGTGCTCATCGAGATGATCACCGGGCTCGGTCCCGGCGACATCCACATCCTGGCGGCGCTGGTCTACACGGCCGTCCTGCTGCTGGCCGCGCTCCTCGCCCGCGGCAAGACCCGCGGCTGGCCCGGCGCGGCGCGCGCCCTGCTGGCCGCGGGCATCATGCTGGCACCGTCGGCTCCTCTCGGCACCCGCGTCCTGCTGCAGGGACCGGACCACGCGGGCACGATGATCCCGGTGCTCGCGGCGTTCCTCGTTCTCGATCGCGCGGCGGAGCGCTGGTGGGTGCCGGTCGTCGTGTTCGTGCTGCTCACCGGGGCGCAGGTCAACGACGCGCAGGCCACGTTCGCCGGCGCGCTCGCGGTGGCAACCGCGTGCGGGGTCCGCGCCTGCGCGGAGATCGCCCGCCGCCGACGCCCGCCGCGGGACCGGTGGTTCGACGCGTCGCTGCTGGCCGCGGCGCTCGTCTCGATCGTGGCCGCGCACGTCATCCTGTCGGCGATCCACGGAGCCGGCGGCTTCCTGGTGCCCCCGCCGAAGAACGGCGTGGGGTTCGCCCCCGCCACCGCGCTGCCGGGGCAGTCGTGGACGACGGTCTACAACGTGCTGATCCTGTTCGGCGCCGACTTCACCGGGCAGCAGCTGGGCATCAGCGCGGTCCTCGCCGTGGCGCACCTCGCCGGGGTGGCGCTCGGTCTCGCCGGGCTGTGCATCGGGGCGCGGCGGTTCTTCGGCGGCCTGGACCGGGTCAGCCAGGCGCTGGTGGCCGGCACGCTGATCATCCTCGGGGCGGGGGCGCTCGGCATGTACATGGCGCCGGTCACCGGCGCGCACGAGATCATGCCGG
>Ga0210395_10001202_pt1 | contig 20095 bp, 21 predicted proteins | sample IncBWH4OmetaG_FD_150861 | JGI IMG/M metagenome (GOLD analysis project Ga0210395, IMG submission 150861) | Forest soil microbial communities from Barre Woods Harvard Forest LTER site, Petersham, Massachusetts, United States - Inc-BW-H-4-O ...
GAAGTCGGGTTAGCAGATAAGCCGTGCGTGGCGCGGGACAACCGCCGCCGTGGCCTCGGCCTCCGCTTCGGGCGTATAGATCGCGCCGAAGATTCCGAAAACGGCGTTCGAGCAATGCAGAACACACGGCTCTCAGCCCTCGATTTTGATCTCGGCCCCGAGATCGACATGCTGCGCGCGAGCGTGCGCGACTTCGCCGAGGACAAGGTGGCGCCGCTCGCCGCCGAGATCGACCGCGATGACCGTTTCCCGATCGAGCTGTGGCCTGACATGGGCGCGCTCGGCCTCCATGGGATCACGGTCGAGGAGGAATATGGTGGCGCCGGCATGGGTTATCTCGCCCATTGCGTGGCGATGGAGGAAGTGAGCCGCGCCTCGGCCTCGGTCGGGCTTTCCTATGCAGCGCATTCGAACCTGTGCGTCAACCAGATCCGCTGCAACGGCAACGAGGCCCAAAAGCGCAAATATTTGCCGAAACTGATTTTCGGCGAGAATGTCGGGGCCTTGGCGATGAGCGAGCCCGAAGCGGGTTCGGATGTCGTCTCGATGCGGCTGCGGGCCGACAAAAAAGGCGACCATTGGGTGCTGAACGGCACCAAGCTGTGGATCACCAACGGCCATTACGCCGACACGCTTGTCGTCTACGCCAAGACCCGCCCCGATATCGGCGCGCGCGGCATCACCGCCTTTCTGATCGAAAAGGATTTTGCCGGGTTCCGCCCGGGGCAAAAGCTCGACAAGCTCGGCATGCGCGGGTCGCCGACCTCAGAACTTGTCTTCGAAGACTGCGAGGTGCCCGAGGAAAACCTGCTCGGCGCCGTCGACGACGGGGTGCGGGTGCTGATGAGCGGGCTCGATTACGAGCGCGCGGTGCTCGCCGCCGGTCCGCTCGGCATCATGCAGGCCTGCCTCGACCTCGTCGTCCCCTATGTCCACGACCGCAAGCAGTTCGGCCAGCCGATCGGCGAATTCCAGCTGATTCAAGCCAAAATTGCCGACATGTACACCGGGATGAACGCCTGCAAATCCTATGTCTACGCCGTGGCGCGGGCCTGCGACCGCGGCCGCACGACGCGCAAGGACGCCGCCGGGGCGATCCTTTACGCCGCCGAAAAGGCGACCGCGATGGCGCTCGACGCGGTGCAGATTTTAGGCGGCAACGGCTACATCAACGAATTTCCGGCCGGGCGTCTATTGCGCGACGCCAAGCTCTACGAGATCGGCGCCGGCACCTCGGAAATCCGCCGCATGCTGATCGGCCGCGAAATCTTCGAGGAAACGGCATAGGTTGACGCGTCCCGGTGTGGGACCATACATTTGTTATGGCCGAGAGCGTGTCTCTGGAATTTATCGGTGCACAGCTGGAGCGTATGTTTGCCGAGCAGGCAAAGATGCGGGGGCAAATCGCTGGGCTACGCGACGATATTCGCGTGCTGACAGCGATCGTGCTGCGTCATGAAAACACGCTGAAGGATATTCTTGGGCAGGTGCGCGCCATGGTCGCCCAGCATCAGCGATTTGACGACCGGCTGCGTCGGCTCGAAGACGCGACTCCGCGATGACATGCGCCGGCTGATTTCGTCGGGTTCACCGTTCGAGGCGGGGCGGGTTACAGCCGCGCGGTCGTCGACGGCGAGTGGGTGTTTGTCGCCGGCACGACCGGCTTCGACTATGCGCAAATGACGATCGCCGAAGACCCGGCCGAGCAGGCGCGGCAGGCGTTGCGCAACATCGCAGCCGCCTTGGCCGAGGCCGGCGCCAGCCTCGCCGATGTGGTCCGCGTGCGTTACTACCTGCCCGATCTCGCCGATTGGCCGAAAATCACCTCGGTGCTGGGCGAAGTCTTTGGCCCGATCCGGCCGGCGGCAACGGCACTCGTCTGCGACCTCATCGACCCCCGCATGAAGATCGAGATCGAGGTGACGGCCCGACGCGGCGACGAGCGATAATCCTGTTCTTGCCGACGCCGATTACGCCCGCGCCGATTGCACCTCCGGGAAATCCATTCGCGCGGCCTGAGCCGGGTCGGGGGGAGCCGACCTCACAGCCGCCGTTCCCTCCACCGCTGGTCAATCGCTGCAAGGCTGCCGATGGCGATCAGGTGTCCCGCCGCGACGCAGGGCCGCCCGTGAGCCTCCAAAACCGCGGCATCAGCCGATGACGATCACCCATTGCTCACCTCAATTTTTTTGCTTACCGCTGAATCTTCAGCAAATCAGGGGCTAAGCTCTTCTCGGTCGAAAACCGCAGGCTAACGAGGCTGCGCGATCGATACCGGCGCAACGGGATGACCGACGACCAGCGGCGGCCTGAGCAAGGCGTAGGAGACGACGCCGATGAACAAAAGTACCGGGATCACGATCGGCGGCACCAGGTATTTCACAGGTTTTTCCTTTTTAAACGAGGGCGGCCGCGTTTCCGGTGTTCAACCGACCACGCCGGGGCGGGTCAGCAGAGTCACAAGATGGCAGTCAATACCGCCGCGACGAGGGCGAGACAGGCAAGTAGCATTACCGCGCCTAAGTACCTCTTGTCTTTTTCAGCGGTGGTCTGTTCCCGACTAGGCGGTGCTGGCTGCGCGTGTTTTGGCAAGAGCCCTACCAATCGGCGGCTGACGGCCAGATCGTCCAACGGGAGCGATCGAGCGATGGGCAACCGGGCGATCATCGGCGCCAGCGTCTCGGCCGCGAGCGCCTTTGGCAAAGCTGCCAGCCGTGCGGCCTCCTCCCAAGGATCGATCCCGAGCCGGGTCAACGCCGAAATGACGTTGAGCGGCATCCCGTTTTGCTCGTCGCCGACCGAAGCGAAAAGAAAATCGTTCAGATCCGAATGGAGCAGTGAAAATCGAGCTGCCAACATTATGATCGCTCGTGCTCAAATAAAACGAACGGGGCCGGCGCGAACCGCGCCCGGCCCAAGGACTGGGCGGCGATGGGCATAAAAAGGACTATCGCGCGTTTTCGGGCGTTAGAGGAGGCGGCCGAGGCGTTCGGCGCAAGCGCGGGCGACCGCGGAATTCGGCGTGTCGCTCCCCGGCACCGTTGACCAGCCGCCTTTTTCGATCATCGATTCGCGGTCCCAGGACGAGACTTTATTCAGCTCCGCCAATTTCGCGGGGGCATTGGCCTGGTGCTGGAATTTCTCGACGCAGATCGGCGTCAAGACGCCGACGACCGCGGTTTCGGCGCGATCCGATGCCATCTGATCGGCGGTGCTGCCGAGCGTCCACCCCAACGACGAGAAGCCGACCGTCGTTATGGCGGCGGCACCAATCACCACTCCCCAGATCGCAGGCCTTAAGTTCTGTGAAATATTCATGCGCGTGCCCCTCTGCCGGGAAGAAGCCGAACCTCCCGATATTGCCGTCGCCGTCGCGGTTCCAAGGAGAACTCGTCTGCTACCCGACGGGGCACCTAGGACTTCGCCGGATAAACCGCACGCCGTTTCGCGGTACAAAATTATGCGCGGCAGACCAATTCTCTTGAACGGTAATGTGGTGCGGCTTTTAATATTTGCAAGCAGATCATCAGAATATTTGAAGATATCACGTCCACAAGCCATTGATTCCATTTTTGGATCGATATTTTATTTTTATCGGCATGTCGCCGGCAGACTGGATCGGGAAAGGCCTACCTCGGCGCTGGACTCGCTACCGACCAGGTTGCCATTCTGGATATCGAGGCACTACCGCACGATCGGTGAGCCAGGGTGGCTCATGCGAAGTCCAGATATGCATGGCCGGTGCTGCGCCTGGGTCGTCGTCAAGCGTCGCCACCCGGAGAATGATATGAGGTTGGGACGGTCGCTCGGCGATGAGCTGTGTTCCACAAATGGAGCAGAAGCGGCGCAGTTTACCGGGTAAGCACTCGTAGGTAGAGAGTTTCTTCTCGCCTGCCGTCCAGCGAAAGTGATCTCGCATGACTCCGGCCGTAGAAGCGAAGGCTGCAGCATGAGATTTCCTGCATGTCATGCAGTGACAATGCCCGATCGGCATGTCGAGTTGGTCCGCTTCATAGCAAACCGCCTTGCAAAGGCAGCTTCCTCTCAAGCTCATGCATTCCCCTTCCGTCCGCTCAAAGAAAACTTTTTACGTCCGGGAGGATGAAGCGCAAGGATCTCTGCTGCCGCCTGCTGCCGGTCGGCGCGGGCGACGATGCGCGGCAGCCGCGTCGAGCGACTCGCGGTCGCGAAATTTATGTCGTAAGGTCTTCGGGATCAGGGAGCAAGCGCGCAACAAGCGCGCACGGAGACGAAAATGGCGCAAATGGCTTCGTCGGCGACCGAGCACGCGCTGGAAAACCAGCGGCTCGGGGGTTTGCAGATCCGCGTCGCGATGATCTGCGCCCTTATTCAGATGTGCGACGGCTACGATGTCGGCTCGATCGGCTGGGCGGTGCCGTCCTTGACCCACGCCTGGCATATAGCACCGCCCGCCTTCGCGCTGGCCTTTTTGTGGTCGAATATCGGCGTCATGGCGGGTGCCCTCGCCGCCGGCCCGATCGGCGACCGTATCGGGCGCAAGCCGCTCTTACTGATCAGCCTGGCGCTCTTCGGCCTCGCCTCGCTGGCGAGCGCCTTTTCTCCCTCGCTCGACTTCTTGGCTGCAACGCGCTTTTTCACCGGGGCCGGGATCGCCGGCGGGTTTGCCGGAACGGTGGCACTGACCGGCGACTACACGCCGCAGCGCCTGCGCGCGATGATGATCATGCTGACCTTCACCGGGGCGCCGATCGGCGGCTTTATCGGCGGGTTGGCGGTGTCCTTCCTCCTGCACGAGGGGTTCGGCTGGCCCATCATCTTTATCATCGGCGGCGCCTTTCCGCTGGTGCTGATCGCGATCGCGGCCCTGTGGCTCCCCGAATCGCCGCGTTTGCTCGCCGCGAAAGCGAACTTGGCGCCGCGTCATCAGGCGCTGCTGCAGCGTCTCGACATCGCGCCGGCGAGTGGGGAGGCGCACGGGATCGATATTGCCCGCGGCAATCCGATCAAGATGCTGTTCGGCGAGGGCTTCGCGCTGCAGACGACGCTGTTGTGGATTATTTTCTTCTGCAGTCTGTTGAATCTCTTCCTGTTTGTCTTCTGGCTGCCCGAAGTCCTCCACCTGATCGGCATGACGCCGGCGCAGGCGGTGTTTGCGACGAGCCTCTACCCGCTCGGCGGGATTGCCGCGGTGCTCTATCTCGGATGGGCGATCGACCGCTTTGGCACGCGGCGGTCGCTGGCGTGGCATTACGCCGCCGGGATTGTGTTCATCGCGCTGATTTCGCTGTTTGAGCTGCCTTATGTGATGCTGCTCGCGGTGGTGCTCCTGTCCGGGCTGACCGTCATCGGCAGCCAGACCGGGCTGAACGCGGCGTGCGGCAAGCTTTATCCGGCGCGCATGCGCACGAGCGGCTACGGGTTTGCGACCGGCGTCGGGCGGTTGGGCGGCATCGCCGCTGCACCGCTCGGTGGGTTTCTGCTGGCGCGCGGGCTGCCGCCGACCTACGTCTTTTTGTCCGCTTGCCTCTTTGCGCTGATCGCCGCGGTCGCGACCGCGTTTCTGGCGTTGCCCGGCCGGCGGACGAGCCGCATCGCGTCGATGCAGACGGCATCGTGATCGTCCTCGTCTGCGACCCCTGACGAACGCCCGAGGCACGGCGCTGACGCGAAACGCGGCTGGGGCGCAACGCGTCCCAACCCATGCGTTCAAACCGGGTCAGCGGGCGAGGTCGCTGACCAGCGAAAAGGCCGCGTTGCGCCCGTTCTGCCCGCGATAGACCTGCAGGTTTTCAAGCACGCGCTGCACGTATAGCCGGGTTTCGTCGATCGGGATGGTTTCGATCCAATCGACCATGTCGATCTTGCCGCCGCGCGGGTCGCCGTATTCGGCGAGCCACTGACGAATTCGCCCCGGGCCGGCGTTGTACGAGGCGATCGCCAGCGCGTACGACCCGCCGAAGTCTTCGATCAGCTGCTGCAAATAACCGCGGCCGAGATCGATGTTGTAGAGGCCGTCCATCATCAGCCGCGACAGTGATAACGGCTGGCCGAGCTGGCTGGCGATGGCGATGGCCGTCCCCGGCATCAGCTGCATCAGGCCGCGCGCGCCGGCCGGGCTCATGGCGCCGACATCGAACCCGCTCTCCTGGCGGATGACCGCAAACAGCAATGCCGGCTCGGTGTTGCCGCCGGCGGGCAAGGCGATGATCGGATAGCCGTGGATCATCAACGGGGTCCCGGCGACGATCGCGCGTTTGGCGACCGCAATCGCAAGATCGATGCGGCCGTTTTGCTCGGCCAGCGTCGCCAGCATCGCAAATTGGGTTGGGGTATCGGCCGCGTCTGCCAAATGCAGCAAAAACTCCTTGCTGTGCTGGCGATCGCCGAGCGCGAAAAAGACCAGAGCGGCGCGGACTACGTCGTTGCTTTCAAAGGTGGCCCGCTCAGCATTGCTCGGCACCGGCTCAGGCACCGGATGCGGCGGCGCGTCGTCGCCGAGTTGATGGGCGGCGAGCTGCCCGTAAAACGTCGCCATATTTTCTGCGCCCGCGGCGTACCATTTGCGCGCCAGAGCGGGCTTGGCCTCGGCTTCAGCGGCGCGCCCGCCCCAGTATCCCGCCCGCGCCTTGGCGTAGGGTGTGTCGGCTCGCGTCAGGATGTGCGAAAAGTCGTCAAACGCGAGTGCGGCATCCTTTTTGTAGCGCAGCGCGATATAGCCGAGCAGAAAATCGGCGTCGGCATAGGCCTTGCCGTCGAGCGCGCCGTGCTGTTCGGCGATCTGATAGGCGAGATCGGCGTTGCCGTCGGCGAGCAGGCGCCGGGCAATGGCCTGGCGCTCGTGCCACCAGGCGTCCGGCTCTATCGGATCGCCGGGATTGGCCTTTAGGATGTCGACCGCCGCGTCGGTCATGTCCTTTTCGCGGCGCCAACGCAGCTCGTCGTAAAGCAGGCCGGCATCGGTCCGCAGCTGGACCGGGACGCGGGCGACAAGCAGGTCGGCGGCCGGGGCCTGCAAGGCGAGCGCCAAGCGCGCTTCGGCCAATGCCCGGTAATCCGGCGGGACGCGCGCCAACATTCGCCGCACGGCCTCGGTCTTGCCGGCCCACATCAGCCGGTCGAGCCGGCTTTCGTCATCCTCGGATCGAATCGCCGCGCCATGGGCGGCAAGAAAGCTTTTCTCGTCGAGCGCGTTGAAGTCGCTGCCCACCCAGGCGGCGCGCAGCGCCGCCGTGCCACCCGCGACATCGCCGGCATTGAGCAGAATTTCGGCGGCGCGCACCTGGCCCGCGGCCCCGATCGGCGGATAACGCCTGAACCACGCTGCGGCGACCGCATCGGTTTCGCCCGACAGCGCCTCTTCGGCGTGCTTGCGCAGCGCCTTCTGATGCGGCCAATCGGGGTTCTTTTCGATGAAGTCGGCAATGTCGGGAAAGCGGCCGGGCGCGCCCGGGGTCGCATAATCGAGCCAGCGCAGCATTTTGAGCGGCAGCGGGTCGCCGATCGGCGCAGCCTCGGCATAAGCGCGGCCCCAGTCGCCGGCCGCGGCCGCGGCGAGCGCGGCGCGCGAGGTGGCGAGGTCGGACGGCGACAGCGTTTGCGCCTGCGCCGCGGCCGAGACCGCAATCGCCGGGGCGAGAGCCAGCAACAAGCGTTTGAGCGAGAGCAAGGTTGGCCCCCCTTCCTTGCCGGGACAAAGGTGTGGCAAAACTCATACCGGGTTTCAGCCGGCCGGAGCAAGCGCGCTCGCCGCGCGCCTTAAACGGAAGTGTCAGATTGTGGTCAATGGAGGATGTGGTTCGGCTGATCGAGCACTGCGGGATCTTGGATCGGGTTCGGTGCTTGTCGGCTGGAACTAGCAATCTTCGTTCGCGAAATCCGGTTCGATATCAGCCGGCAGCCGACGCAGCGCAGCAGTTGCGACCGATGGGACAGAAGGATGTTGAGTGCCGGGAGGCCCGCGCCAAAAGAGGCTCACATGAGCTTGGAGGTTTCTGCGTCCCATAATGTCGCGCAGTTCCTTCAAGAGATTGTCTTGATCGCCAAACGGGGCGACCAGTCTATCAAGCACACTTAAATGGTCGGCAAGATCTGTGCTCGGGATTTTTTGTCTCGTGCTGAAGTACCAAACTCCGGTTCTGCCGGTAACATCAGGGCCGTGCGGGCCAGACCGATAAGTCTCGCCCTTCCGATACGCCTTGGTTGGCTGTTCCTTTATAATGCGCGAAATCTCGTCCGGGTCGAGCGCGTCGCCGGCAAACCGTAGCGTGGCGAAGGCTCTGATATCATTATCAGATTTCGTTGAAGATGTTCCCGAGGACATAACCAAGCTCATCCGTGACCGTACCGTCATCATATATGATAGTACGCTCCGCAGGGCTGAGATTGCCTGCAGCTTTGAGTTCGTGAATCGCATCGCCCAGCTGCCAGTGATGAATGCGGAGCCTATCGCTGACGTACTTTGGCGGATTGCCGCGCTTATCCCAGATGACGCGAGCCATGCTTGGGCCTTATAGCCCACGCTTGGCTCAACCGTTAAGGCTGACACTACCCCTGACACCGTCATCAGAGCGTCCATGCTCCTGCTCCAATTCAATCCATGCTCCTGCTACAGTTCAAACTGAGCCGCTACTGGCGCGCCGGCGATGTTGCTGGGCGCCGCGGCGCGGACTATCGTGATCGAACGAGGCCGCATTCGGGAGGAAACGATGTTCAAGGGATCGTTCGTCGCGCTGATCACCCCCTTCCGCAACGGAGGCGTCGACGAGACCAAGTTTCAGGATTTTGTCGCCTGGCAGGTCGAACAGGGTACTCACGGCCTGGTTCCGACCGGGACCACCGGCGAGGCGCCGACCTTGAGCCACGAAGAGCAGGAACGGGTCATCGCATTGTGCGCCGAAGTCGCCAACGGCAAGGTCCCGGTCGTCGCCGGCACCGGGTCGAATTCGACTGCGCATACAATCGAACTGACGCGCATGGCCAAGGCGGCGGGCGCCACCGCGGCGCTCGTCGTCTGCCCCTATTACAACAAGCCGACGCAGGAAGGGCTCTACCAGCACTTCAAGGCGATCCATGACGCGGTCGACATCCCGATCGTCATCTACAACATTCCGGGACGCTCTGCGGTCGACATGAGCAATGCGACGATGGCGCGGCTCGCCAAATTGGCCAACATCGTCGGGGTCAAGGACGCGACCAACGACCTCGCTCGGCCGTTGCGGCTGCGCGCCGAGATCGGGCGCGATTTCTCGATGATGTCGGGTGAGGACGCGACCGCGGTCGCCTATCTGGCGCAAGGCGGCGACGGCTGCATCTCGGTGACCGCCAATGTGGCGCCTCGGCTTCTCGCCGAAATGCACAAAGCTTGGCAGAATGGCGAGGTCGATACGGTCCGCCGAATCAACGAGCGGTTGATCCCGCTGCACGACGCGCTGTTTGCCGAAACCAGCCCGGCCCCGGTCAAATATGCCGCCTCGCTGTTGGACAAATGCGAGCCCAATGCGCGCCAGCCGCTGTGGCAGATCATGCCCGAGACGCAGGAGCGGGTGGCGCGGGCGATGCGCGGCGCGGGCCTGTTGAACTGAGCCGTCCTTTGAGTTGAGCCGATTTTTGGACCGCGTTTAGGGCGGGCGCGATGCGGACAGCCGACCGTTATGTCGCGCAAAACCGGCGCGCCCGCCACGATTACGTGATCGAGGACACGCTCGAGGCCGGCCTGGTTCTACAGGGCACCGAGGTCAAGGTATTACGGAAGGGCCAGGCCAGCATCGCCGAAGCCTATGCCAATGAGAGCGGCGGCGAACTGTTTCTGGTCAACGCCAACATCCCGGAATATGCGAGCTCGGCGCATTTCAACCACGAACCCCGGCGGCCGCGAAAGCTGCTGCTGCATCGCAAGGAAATGAACCGCCTGCTCGGCGCGATCCGGCGCGACGGCGTCACCGTCGTGCCGCTGTCGATCTATTTCAACGAGCGCGGGCGGGCCAAGATCGCGCTCGGGCTCGCCCGCGGCAAGCGCAAGGCCGACAAGCGCGAGGCCGAGAAGGCGAGGGACTGGCAGCGCAGCCGCGCCCGCATCCTGCGCGACCGCGACGCCTGATCGGGAAACGCGCCAAACCCGCGGGCCGGGCCGGCGGCCTGTCGCCTCAAAAATGGATTTCGTATTCGGCCTGCCAGCGCCAGGTTTCGCGCGGCGCCCACGGTCGTATCCCGAACAAAATGCCACCGTTCCATTTGATGCTGCCGGGACCGACATTGCTGATGGTGCCGAACAATTGCGGGCCGATGCGATTGTCCTGCGGCCAGCCCGAATTGTATCCGGGAAAGCTGCTCGGCTGGCCATAGGCCTGGAAGCCCGGCTCGATCGGCGTACCGAGCGCCAGGCGCGTCTCCCAGGCATAAAGAAATTGCGGTCTTCCCGAGGCGTAAGGCGTGCCGACGTCATGCTCCATGAACAGATTGACGGTGTTGATCGTATGAAAAAATTCCTTGCGAAAAATCGGCCCGAACGTGACCTCGTTTGGAGTGTCGGGCAATGTCGTCTTGCCGAATTCTGCAAAAAATCCGGAGTCTATCCAATATTCGCCGCGCTCGGTAAATTGGAAAATGTTCTCGGAAGTCACCTGACTGAAATGGATCGACTGGCCGGGGCCGGCCTCGCGATCCTGCTCCAGCTCCAGTTCGGTTTGCCAGAAACCGTTGACCCCGTATTCGAATTCCTGGGTTGAGCTCAACTCGCCGCTGTGGGCGGGGAGCGGGTCGTGGCCATAATCGCCGAGCGGTTCGATCGCGAACTCTCCGGTCTCGGCGTCCGGCTGCTCGACTTTGAAATCGGCCCAGGCGGGAATCACGATGGCCATGCTGAGGGCAGCGCCGGCGGCAAGGGATATTATGCTAATGCAACGCATTCGCACCTCCAGACAAAGCTCGCGCGCGGGATGGATCAGACCGGTGCGGGGTACGGGAGGAAAGAGAGCGGAGATCAGCTCAAATGGAGGCGGCTGCGGCCGGCCGAGCGGGCGGCCTCGAAGACGACCGCCCGAGCACCCGCATCAACGTGCCGATGATCAGAATTGTGGCCAAGTAGAAGATGACCTGGATGCCCGCCGGCTGTGCCGAATAGCCGATCAGCACATGCAGCAACGTGCCGAGCATGCTGCGTTCGCCGATGATCGAGGAAGTGTCCCACAAATCGTTGCCGAGCGACGGCAGGAGATTGGCCTGCATAAGAAACGCCGCACCCTGCGAGGCCATGCCGGCCGCCAGCAACAAAATCAGCCAGCTGGTGACCGCGAACAGGCGCTTCAGCGGGATCGCGAGCAGCCCGCAATAGATCAGCGAGCCGACTGCGACCCCGCCGACCAGCCCGAGAATGCCGCCCGCCAACATCGTCAAACCGCCGACCCCGGAGGCGACCGCGATGCCGTATAAAAACAGCACGACCTCGGAGCCTTCGCGCAGTACCGCGATGCCGACGACGACCCCCAGCGCATAGAGCGGCCGGCTGCCGCCCACCACCGCCTTGCCGAGGCTCGCCGCCGCCGCCGCCAGCTCGCGCCCGTGCCGGTTCATCCAGATGTTGTGCCAGCCGAGCATCGCCACCGCGGTAAACAGGATCGCGGCGTTGAACAATTCCTGGCCGATGCCGTTGACCGCGTCGGCGATCGCCTCGGCGCAGGCGGCGACGACAGAGGCGCCGAGGACGCCGGCTACGACGCCCCCGATGACCCAGAGGCCGCGCTGCGGAACCCCGCGGCTCGCCGCCAGCACAATGCCGACGACCAGTGCCGCTTCGAGAACTTCGCGAAATACGATGATTGCCGTGGCCAACATCGCGACACTCGCTATTTGACGATCAGATGGCCGCGGGTTTGCGGATGAAAATCGTCGAAAAACTCATAGCTGCCGGGATCGAGCGGTCCGACGAACACGGTGATTTGCTGGCCGGGCCCGACGACTTTCTCGCGATGGAACTGGTTGCTTTCGAATTCGGACGTGGTCTGGTTGTCGTTGCGAACGACGAGCTGGACCTTTACCCCGGCCGGGATCTGCACCTCGCTCGGGACGAACTGGTTGTCCTTCAACGAAATCGGAAAGCTGGGGAGATCCGCTAGCGCCGGCCCGACCAATCCCAGGGCCAGCAGCGCGACAGCTAGGACGACACGACGCATAAAGCACACCCGTATCTTGCGAATGCGAACGGGTCGCAATATCACCGATGCAGCGTTGCAATGCAATCGCAATGTTACGGCGGTTTCGCCATTGAGCCATGCGGCATGTGCATCCCTCGGCGCCCGTCGGGGTTGAGCCGGCCGAGGAGTGCCTCAAACACCGCTTCGAACATCGCCGCGGTCAGTCTGCCGGTGTTGGTGTTGAGCCGCGAGCAGTGATAGCTGTCGGCCAAGAGCCGCCCGCCCGGCAGCTCATGAACGGCGCCATGCGCGAACCGAAACAGCGCGCGGCGCAGGCCGAGTGCTGTTAGCACCGCGCCGTGGGCGATGGCGCCTAATGCCAGAAACGCGCGCAGGCCGGGCGACGCCGCGATCTCGCCCGATAAAAATTCCCGGCAGTTGGCGATCTCGCGCGGCTCCGGCTTGTTCTGGGGCGGCACGCAGCGCACCGCGTTGGTGATGCGCGCGCCGGCGAGCGCCAGCCCGTCATCGGGGCGCGCGTCATAGTGCCCCGCGGCGAGCGCGAACTTGCGCAACGTCGCGTACAGCAGACTGCCGGCATAATCGCCGGTAAACGGGCGGCCGGTGCGGTTGGCGCCGCGCAGTCCCGGCGCCAGACCGACAATCAGCAATTCGGCCGCGTTGTCGCCAAACGGCGGCACCGGCGCGTTGAACCATTCCGGGTGCGCCGCCCGCTGCGTCTCGCGAAAGGTTACAAGGCGCGGGCAAAGCGGGCAGTCGCGTGGGGGCAGCGCCACTCCGGGCGCTATTGCGGGCGCCGCGGCTTGGGACAGCGGCGCCGGCCGGACGCTCACGCCTCGTCGACGGGTTCGGCGCGGACCCGCATCTCGTCGCGCGGATGGTGGTTGCGCGAGATGTTGGGCGCCAGATCCTGCAATTCGATAAAATTGTCGGCTTGGCGGCGCAAATCGTCCGACACCATCGGCGGCGACGAGCGGATCGTCGAGACGACCGACACCCGCACCCCGCGGCGCTGCACCGCCTCGACCAGCCGGCGGAAATCGCCGTCGCCCGAAAACAGGATCGCGTGGTCGATGAACTGGGCCATTTCGAGCATGTCGATCGCCAGTTCGATATCCATGTTGCCCTTGATCCGGCGCCGCCCCATCGCGTCGGTGAATTCCTTGGTCGGCTTGGTCACCATCGAATAGCCGTTGTAATCGAGCCAGTCGACCAATGGCCGGATCGGCGAATATTCCTGGTCCTCGACCAAGGCGGTGTAATAAAATGCCCGAATCAGCCTTCCCTTGGTACTGAACAGATCGAGAAGCCGCTTGTAATCGATGTCGAAAGCGAGACCCCGAGCGGCAGAATAGAGGTTGGCGCCGTCAATGAATATGGCGATACGCTCTTCCGGATAGAAAATCATCGGAGATAATGCTCCAAATAGGGGTAAGTTAACAAAAGTGTCGTACACCCCGCTATCCGGGTCAAGCGCAACCTCGCCGCCGCCGCGCGGCGCCTTGGCTTTATTCCACAACACCCAGCCGTTCTTTACCAAAACCCGCCCGCCGCGAGACGGGTCCACCGCCTGGCCGTGCCCATGCCCATGTAACGTAACGGCGAGCAGAAGCGGGTGTCGCCGCGCGGTCGGACGCGGGACTGGTCGCCTTTAGAGCCGCTGGGGGTCGATCGAGATCGAAGCCGGGAGGTCGCTGCTGACAAAAATCGGCCGCAGCAGGTGCGAGCGAAAACGCCACTGCCGGTCATCGACACGCACGCAGCGCGCCTCGAAATCGGCGATCATCGCGGGCGGCCTTGCCGTCAGAACCGGCGGGCGGCCATCGGCGCGGTAGAGGCTCATCACCCCCAAGACCCGGGCATCCCCCGCATCCTCCGCCAATACGCGAATATTGCCGACCAGATGACGTGTCGTTGAATTGCCGAACTGGCGGCGGCGGGCATAAAAGGCGCGGATTTTTTCGGCACCCTCGAACCGGTTGTTGCCGACGGCGTAGAGCGCCTCCGGCAGATAAAACTCGTGCGCCCGGTTGCCGGCGTTCTGATCCACGTCGGCCCAGTAATCGACCACCAGCCGACGGAGCGCATACCACAGCGCCGGGTCGTCGCTGTCAGACATTGGCATCGTCCTCCCGCAGATGAGCCGACATCCCCGATTTCCGGGCCGCTAGTGTCGGCTGTGCCGCATTTTCTTTTTCTTTAAGCCAGCCACCTTCTTTAAGCCAGTCGCATTCTTTAAGCCATGCGCATGTCAGGCTGGTGTGGAGCACGGTCCATCGGTTGGTGTGGCCGGGCCGGCCTTTGCGCCCGCCTGCCGCAGCGGCGGCCCGGAATGCGGTCTTTCCGCTCGCCGCCCGCACGCCTATTCTGATTGGGGATAAGTCTGAGAGGACTGGGCCATGGAAGCTGCCGCTGCCGTATTTCGCAAGGTGCATGCCCCGCTGACGATCGAACGGGTCGAGATCGACCGGCCGTGGGGGCGCGAGGTGTTGGTGCGCACCGCGGCGACGGGAGTTTGCCACAGCGACCTGCATGTCGTGGACGGCGTCGGGCGGTTTCCGCTCGACCGGCCGATCGTATTGGGCCACGAGGGCGCCGGCGTCGTCGAGATGGTCGGCGCCGAGGTCACAACCGTCAAACCCGGCGACCATGTCGTCGCCTGCCTCTCGGGCTTTTGCGGCAGCTGCCCGCAATGCCTCTCGGGCCACCCCAATTTGTGCACCGGCGGCATTGTCACCCGGCCGGAGACCGCAGCCCCGCGGCTGTCGCAAAACGGCGAGCCGCTGCGCCAGTTCATCGGCATTTCGAGCTATGCCGAGAAGATGCTATTGCACGAAAACTCGATCGTCCGGATCGATCCCGAATTGCCGCTCGATAAGGCGGCACTGGTCGGCTGCGGGGTGTTGACCGGGGTCGGTGCGGCCTTGCGCAGCTCGGGGCTCGAGGCGGGGCAGACGGTCGCGGTGTTCGGTTGCGGCGGCGTCGGATTGTCGATCATCCAAGGGGCGCGGATCGGCGGCGCCCGCCAGATCATCGCCGTCGACCAGTTCGAAGCAAAGCGCGAGATGGCGACCCGCGCCGGCGCCAGCGATTTTGTCAACAGCAGCGAGGACGACCCGGTCAAACGGGTGCGGGCACTGACAGGCGGGCTCGGCGTCGACCACGCATTCGAGGCGGTCGGGGTGGCGCAACTGGTGCGGCAGGCGATCGAGAGCCTGGCGATCCGCGGCACCGCGACGATCGTCGGGGTTTTGCCGCCCGACGCGATGATCGAGTTTCCGTGGATGGCGATCCGCCCCGAATGCAAGGTGCAGACCTCGCGCATGGGCTCGAACCGGTTTCGCACCGACATCCCGCTCTACCTCGATTTCTACCGCCAGGGCCGGCTCGACCTCGACGCAATGGTCACTAAGACAGGGCGCCTCGGCGACATCAACGAAGCCTTCCGCGCGATGAAAGCCGGCGAAGTCGCCCGCACCGTGCTGACGTTCGATTGATGCATTGCCTTGCATACTCTGCCGAGTAAGTAGGGCGGATCTCAATCCGCCCCAGACGGCGCGAACCTCTAACCCGCGCGAGGATTGCTCCGGCTGGACCGGCTACTCCTCGAGCCGGTGAGGGTGAGACGTTTTACTGGGCGTACATCGCCCTTCGGTGAAGTAAAATAGGCGGATTGAAATCCGCCCTACACTTGCCTACATGGCAGGCAATTCGGTCAGGACGAGGCCGACCGTGCCGTCGAGGCGCATGACCACCGCAGTCAGCACCTGCATGTCGCCGCGCATCGATCCCATCTCGCCGCGCATCGAGCCGATTTCATCGAACAGTCGCTGCTGCTGGCGGGCGAGGAATTCGAGGGTGATCGGTTCGTCGGCCATGGCGATGATGTTATATGTCTTCGGGCGCGAGACAAGCGCCACTGGCGGTGCGAATGGAACAGTCGCTGCGCGCAATCCCACGAGATTGCTTCGCTTTGCTCGCAATGACACCGTAAATGGGCTCGCAATGACCCAGTAAGTTGTTGTCATTGCGAGGAGCGGAGCGACGAAGCAATATCAGACCGAGCAGGTAATCATCCCTCTCGTCCTGATTGCCGGCGGTCGAGGCGGCAGCTCGGCCCACTCGGTTCACGCGCCGATGCGCCAGCCCGCGTTGGCGGCGAAGTCGTCGAAAAAGTCGGTGTCGTAGGCCTGTTCCGGCGATTTGCGCACCATTTCGTCGATGATGTGCGCGTCGGGGCCGACGAGGATGCGCCAGCGCTCGGCCTTGACGCCGTCGAGGATGATCGCCGCCGCTTGCGCCGCACTCGTCGGCGCCTCTTCGCGAAAGCGGCGGTCGCGCTCGGCCACCAGTTTGCGGATGTCCTCGTCCGAGAGTTGCGATACTTCGCGGCATCGAGGCGATGCGCGCCCTGGCTTGCGCGATCTGGGTCGGGCCAAAGTCCTCGGCCTCGCCGCCGCTTTGGATCTTGCGCGAATTCGCTGTGATCGAGGTGCCGATATGGCCCGGCATCACGACACCGAGCATTTGACGTGCGGCGCGTTGATCTTGAGATCGGCGATCAGCGCCTCGGTAAAACCCTTGACCGCGAATTTCGCCGCACTATACGCGGTGTGCGGGATGCGCGGCCCCACCGACGCCCAGAAGCCGTTGACGCTGCTGGTGTTGACGATGTGGCCCTCTTCGGCCTTCAGCAGCATCGGCAGAAGGGCGCGGGTGCAGTTGTAGACCCCGCCCCAGCATATGTTGAAGGTCTTTTCCCATTCGTCGCGGCTATGGGCGATCATGCTGCCGCCGCCGCCGATGCCGGCGTTGTTGAATAGGAGGTGGATTTTGTCAGTCTGGTGACGATCGGCGACCTCGTCGCGAAACCGCTCGACCTGCGCGGCGTCGGACACGTCCGCGATGTGGGTCGAGACACGCAAGCCTTGCGGCAGGCCCGCCATCTCGCACAATCGCAGTGTTTCGGCCATCCCGGAGGCGGAGACGTCGCACATCGCGACATTGCAGGCTTCCGCCGCCAGCTGCCGGACGAGTTCCCGCCCCATCCCCGAGCCGCCGCCGGTGACGACTGCGATCCTGCCCGCGAAATTCTTCATTTGTTCTGCCTCCCTTGCCTCGCTTATCGATTAGCCGTTTGCTCAGGCGTCATTCCGAGCCGGCGAACCCTTCTACTCTTTATCTGATCACAACCACCGCGACACCGATTTCAAGGCTGCCCCAAACCCGATCGGCCGTGATTACCGGGTATCCAAGTTTTTCACCAAGAGCCAGGCAAGCACGATCGCCAAGCGATAGACCGACGTGCCGGGTCAGCGAACGTAGTCGAGCCGCGGCGCGCGCCATTGGCTCGTCGAACGGAACTATCCGCAACTCCAACCGCGCGACAGCAGCTGCGGCTTCGCTCTCGGGCGTGCCGAATTCCTGCAGCCGCGCCAACACCTCCGATAGATTGACCGCGCTGATCGAGGCTCCGGCAAGCCGCGTGGAATCAAAGCGCGTGATCGGCTCGCCAACCAGCAACGCGATAATAGCGGAAGCATCGACAACGATGGCGTCGTCATTCACGCGCCGCCTCGGCGCGACGTTCGTCGATCAACTCCTGCACCAGATCGCGTCCCTTCGGGACGTATCGCGCTACGATGGCCTGTGCTTCCTTGATCGCCTGCTCTTTGGTGCGCAGCCGCAGTTCGCCTTCACCGACCGCTTCGACAATCAGTTCGTCCCCCGGCTTCAGACCGGCCGCGGCGCGACATTCGGCCGGGATGACGATGCGGCCTTGCTGGTTGATCCGTGCCCGGCGCTGCATGTCAAATTTTCCTCGTGTCACTTAATGACATAAGTGACATCCGAGCGAGCATGTGTCAAGCACCGGCTATTCCGCCGCAATTGCCGGGTCTGCTATGATCGAGCTTGCGGAGGATATGACGATGCTGACCACCACGCGCGACATGATCATGCCGACGGCGATCACCGGGTCGTACCCGCGGCCGTTGTGGTTCGATGCGAGCCTGCACGGGCGGTCGTTCAAGGCCGCACTCAGCGACTCGCTGTTTCGCGAGCAATATCTAGACGCGGTCGCCGCAATCATCAACGCGCAGGAGGCGGCGGGGCTCGACATCGTCACCGACGGCGACAGCCGCTTTGACCTCGCGGTCGGCGGCAAGTCGTGGTTTTTCTACCCGATCGAGCGGCTCGGCGGCATCCACGGCCACCGCAGCACTTCGCAAGGGTGGATGGGCCGCCACGGGCTCCAGCCCGGCCATATCCTGTGGGAGGTGCAGGAGGCCTACCAGCCTGCGATCGTCACCGAGAAACTGACGCGCGGACCGCTCGAATACGCCGCCTTGTGGCAGATCGCCCAGCGCCTCAGCGACCGCCCGGTCAAGTTCGGCACGATCTGCGCGCCGGGGTTGGCGAGCATGCTGTGGAACGAGCATTATCCCGACGACCGGGCGATGGTGCTCGACCTGTGCGACATCATCAACGCCGAATTGCGCGAGCTCGCCGCGGCCGGCTGCCCGGTGATCCAGGTCGAGGAGCCGCGCCATCACGGGCTGACGACGCGGCCCGACTGCACCGAGGCCGACCTCGAATTCCAGACGCAAGCGTTCAACCGCCAGCTCGCCGGCGTCGACGCCGAGATCTGGGCTCACACTTGCTGGGGCAACCCCAACCAGCAGCGCGTCTATTGGGAAGTGCCGAGCTACGAACGCGCCCTCCCCCATCTGCTGCAATTGAACGCCGACGTGATCACCTTCGAATGCGCCAGCAATAACGGCAAGGACTTGCCGCTTTTCGCACAATTCAAGACCGACAAAAAGATCGGCATCGGCGTCGTCAACCACTGCAATACGATCGTCGAGCCGCCCGAGCACGTCGCCGGGCTGATCCGCCGGACGCTCGAATACATCCCGCCCGAGCGGCTGGTCATCACCACCGATTGCGGCTTTGGCCGCGAGGGCCTGTCGCGCCGCATCGCCTATTACAAATGCGTGTCGCTGGTCGCGGGCGCCAACATCGTGCGCCGTGAATTGGGCCTGCCCGAAGCCCCTATCCGCGCCGCCGACCCCAAACTTTATTTTGCCGGGGTTGGGTGACGGGTGAACGAGGCAGGCGATACTGATCGGCGGATCGCTCGTACGTCCAAACCACGGCAAACCGAGCACTCAGTCTTCGGGTAGCGTGTGAGCGAAACGCCGTCTCGAATTGCGCCAAGAGTGACGTTCACGTGTCCTCCGCCAAACCGCCGTAGTCGACCCCGAGCGGTCAAACCAGCGCCCCTCGCTCGATCACCGCGTCGGGGGCGGGCGAGTGCTGCTTGCGCCGGTGCCAGAAATTCCCGTGTAACCGGGTAATAACCGGGAATTTTTGCCGGTTCGAGCCCATTTTCAGCAAAAACAATAGCAAAATCAATAATTTGATGAATTTGTGATGACACATTAACCGGGAATTTTTTGTACCTTGACCGGGAAAAGAATCAGCAGAACCGGGAATTCACGGGAATTGCTGCGAACTCATCAGAGCCAAGCCTTCGAATGAACCAACTGCGTCTCGACATATCACTCGAAAATGGCGGTTCCAGGGCCGTCTCAGGGCTCCTGGCGAGCTAGGTTACTGCAAAAGACCGATCCGCAAGTCTTAGGGAGATATAGAGCGAAGCGAGGCGACCCTCGACCTCGACATCGCCCGCGAAGTCCCCGCGACGCATGACCCTGGTTTCCAGCTGGTCGTGTCGGAGGGTTGGTAGGAATTGAAGGCGGCGTAATCTCCTGATTGGAAAACAACCCAAGAGGCGGCCTGCCAGCCGCCAGGAGATCACGCCATGGAAGAGACGATCGCAACGACCACAGCACGGCCATTTCTGGGCGAGGATTGGTTTGATCCGTTGGAGACGGCGGTTCGTGGCCGCATTCGCGGGTTGATCGAGGAGCTGCTCGAGGCCGAGCTGGCGGCGGTTCTGC
>Ga0210395_10001203_pt1 | contig 20083 bp, 18 predicted proteins | sample IncBWH4OmetaG_FD_150861 | JGI IMG/M metagenome (GOLD analysis project Ga0210395, IMG submission 150861) | Forest soil microbial communities from Barre Woods Harvard Forest LTER site, Petersham, Massachusetts, United States - Inc-BW-H-4-O ...
TCGGGTTAAGGCCGGCGGTCGGAAGTTGATCCGCCCTGCCGATTTCGCCACCGGATGCTCCTCAAGACGCGCCCCACGTCGCGAACAAACCGCCCCGTCAACCCTTCGTCAACAAAGGCGGCCGAAACTCGTCCTCCGAGTGCTATCGCCGGACAGCACGGCGCACTCGAAAAAATTCGTGCAGGAGAGAGCGGTGAGCGATATTCGCGAACAGTCTTCGGAAAATACAACCGAAGTCGATGTCCTCGACGCCAAGGAACGGTGGAACGAATATCGGCTCTCCGATGGCACGACGATGCGGGTCAAATCGGTGGTCATCGCCGTGTTTCGTGAAAACAGCCAGCAGACGGCGGAGGGCGAGCCGGTATACAGCATGAAATCGACGCTGATCACCGATGTCAGGACGCCGCCCTCGTCGGCCAAGCCCGCTGGTCTGCCGGGGGCTTGACCGTGAACCGGCTCAATATCGTCAAATCCTCGACCTGGACGCCGACGGAGCGTGTTTCATCCGGGCTGAACCCGGTTACGACGATGACCGGCCTCAGCGCCGCGGCGGAAGAACTCGTCACGACGATGACGACCGCTTCGACAGCGGCCGTCAGCCTCGACCGGTTCGCCCAACCTCGTAGCCTCGGCACCCGCGCGCGGCATTTCTTGTGGATCAGGGTACAGCCAGCATTGTCGGTCGGCGGAATGGTGGCGACGCGCGGACCGGCCCGCGAGCCGCTCGTCTTTGCCGCCGATAGCGGCGCCGTTGGCGATGCGCGCATGGGCGCCAACGCCGGCGGCGGCGCCGCGAATAATGCCGACACGGAGCCACAAGCGGCCCCTCCGAAACCGCCCTCGGCGATTTCGCGGGTCGAATTGACCATCGACTCGCTGCGCAATTACGAGCTGATCAGACCGATCCCGGTTGTCGTCGAATCGTTGGGCGAGCGGAATTATGTCGCGGAAATGCCGGACTTGAACATTTCCACGTCGGCCAGCAACCAAAGCGACATTCTGATCACTCTGAAAGACCGGATCGCCCAGGTGTATGACGGTCTGCGGATTAAGAAAAACCTCGATTCCGAGCAGACACGACAACTAAAATTGTTGGAGACCTACATCGGAAAGGCGCGGCGCAGCTGGTTGGACCGGCGCTGACGGATGTCGGCGATCTACCCGTCGCGCGCCGCACTGCGGACCGGCTGGCGCCGGCGCGCCGGCGGCCGGCGCAACGCCCAAAAGGCAATGCAGCCGCAGACATAGGAAGCGATCGACAGGATAAAGGCCAGCTCGTAGCTGCCGGACAGGTCGAAAATCCACCCCGCCGCCCACGAACCGGCGGCCGAGCCGATGCCGCTGCCGATCGTGATCACGCCGAGGATCGTGCCGAGTTGGCGGCCGGGAAACAGATCGGCCGTCTTGGCGGTGATTGCCGGTCCGCGCGCCCCCCAGGTCAGCCCGAAAAAGCACGCGAACAGCCACAGTAGCCACCCCTGATGCGGGTTGCTGATGAACAGCGCGCAGACCACGCCCAGGATCGAGATCCCATAGGCGAGGATCGCCGCCCATTCCCGACCGATATAGTCCGACAGCGAGCCGGTAAAGATCGTCCCGGCGATCGCGAGAAAACTGCCCATGCCCAAGACTTCGGCGGCGTAGAGCTTGTCGAAGCCGCGATCGACGGCAAAGGCGAGCTGGTGCAGCGACACCAGAAAACTGCCCAGCCCGGTGAACAGGTAGACCGCGAACAACAGCCAGAAATGCGGCGTGCGCACCGCCTCGGCCACGGTCCAGCCCGGCGTCGGCGGGGTGGCCGGCTGGGGGAGCGAGGCGGGCGAGGTGCTGCCGGCGACCGCGCCCGGCGCCGGCAAACGCGCGCTGCGGCGAAACAAGGCGGCCAACGGCAGCACCATCGCCGTCATGAACCCGGCCTGGATCAGATAGGTCTGGCGCCAGCCAAAGGACGAGATCAGCAACTGCACCAATGGTGCCGACAAGGCGCGGGCAAAACCGTTCGCCGATTGCACGACCGAAATCGCCATGCCGCGCCGCCGCACAAAGCGCCGCGACAAGATCGGCACGAACACGACGAGACCGAGGCAGTTGGCGCCGAACGTCATCACCACGCCGTAAAGGATGGTGACCTGCCACAGCGCCGACATGTGGGCGCACCCGATAAGCCCGACGATCAGCAGAAAGCTGCCGAAGAACAGCAGGCGCAGCGGCCCCAGGCGATCGACCATCGCGCCAACCAAGGGCGAACTCGCGCCGGCGACCAGCTGCGATACCGAATAGGCAACCGAGGTCTCGGCCCGGCTCCAGGCAAAAGCCTGGATGAACGCGACCAGAAACACCGCGTAGGAATGCATCAGCCCGGCGCTGACGGTGAACGCGGCAAAGGCGCCGGCCAACAGCAACCACGCCGAGCGCGCTGCCGGCCGTGCGGCGGCAGGCGCGCCGGGCATCGGCGGCGCGTCGCCGAGTTGCGCGATGCGGCGCAGTCTGTTCATAAATAGCCGCCTCACCATCGGATCGGCCCGGCGCATGATCGGGTGCGGCGCGGGGCGCGCTGCTCGGCGGAGGCTACCGCGAAATCAAGGGACGCGCGTCGATGCCGACCGCCGAGCAGGTAGACCGATATCGTTGGGACGGCCACCTGTTGGCGCTGCCGGCGCCGCCGGCCGACATATCGCGCGGACCGGGGGCTTCACCAGCTTCGAGCGCCGGCTCGGTTCGGTTCGGTTCTGGCCCAGCTCTAGCCCGGCTTTTTCATCGCAAGAGCAGGAAAGGATCGCCGAGGCCCGGGCGGCAGCGCGCTCGGAGTGGGCGTGGACGCGCGCTACTCGACGAGCGCCGGCTCCTTGGGTTCGGCGGGCGAAACGGGGCCTTCCTCGAAAGCGAAGTCGAGCGCGTCCTCTTCCGGCTTTTTGGTCACGCGGACGGTCCCGCCTTTGGCCAGCCGCCCGAACAACAATTCTTCGGCGAGCGGCTTTTTGATGTGTTCCTGGATCACGCGCGCCAGCGGGCGGGCGCCGAACAGCGGGTCGTAACCCTTTTCCGAAAGCCAAGCGCGGGCGCCGGCATCAAGTTCGATCATGACATTGCGGTCGGCGAGCTGCTCTTCCAATTGCAGCACGAATTTGTCGACGACCCGGCCGATCGTCTCGGTCGACAGCGCCGCAAACGAGATGACCGCGTCGAGCCGATTGCGGAATTCAGGCGTAAACATGCGGTTGATCGCTTCGTGGTCGTCGCCGGTGCGGATGCCGCTGCCAAAGCCGATCGCCGGCTTGGCAAGGTCGGAGGCGCCCGCATTGGTCGTCATAATCAGGATCACATTGCGGAAATCGACATTCTTGCCATTGTGGTCGGTGAGCTTCCCGTAATCCATCACCTGCAACAAAATGTTGAACAGATCGGGATGGGCCTTTTCGATCTCGTCGAGCAGCAGCACCGAATGCGGGTGTTGGTCGATCGCGTCGGTCAGCAACCCGCCCTGGTCAAAGCCGACATAGCCGGGCGGCGCGCCGATCAGCCGCGAAACAGTGTGCCGTTCCATGTATTCCGACATGTCGAAGCGGGTGATCTCGATGCCGAGGGTGCGGGCGAGCTGGCGCGCGACCTCGGTCTTGCCGACCCCGGTCGGCCCGGAGAACAGGTATGAGCCGATCGGCTTTTCCGGGTCGCGAAGGCCGGCGCGCGCCAGTTTGATCGCCGAGACCAGCGCCTCGATCGCGCTGTCCTGGCCAAACACCATCGTCTTCAAATCGCGATCGAGGTTGCGCAGCACCTCGCGATCGTCGCGCGAGACGCTCTTTGGCGGGATCCGCGCCATCGTCGCGATGACCGTCTCGACCTCGCGCGCGGTGATGGTTTTGCGCCGGCGGTTCTCCGGCACCAGCATCTGCGCCGCACCCGTCTCGTCGATCACGTCGATCGCCTTGTCCGGCAATTTGCGGTCGCCGATGTAGCGGTGCGACAACTCCACCGCGGCCCTGATCGCGTCGGCGGTGTAGCGGACCTTGTGGTGCCGCTCGTAATAGGGCTTCAGGCCTCGCAGGATTTTGATCGAATCCTCGACCGTCGGCTCGTTGACGTCAATCTTCTGAAAGCGGCGGACGAGTGCCCGATCCTTCTCGAAATAGTTGCGGTATTCCTTGTAGGTCGTCGAGCCGATGCACCGGATGACGCCGCCGGCCAGTGCCGGCTTCAACAAATTCGAGGCGTCCATCGCCCCGCCGCTCGTGGCCCCAGCGCCGATCACGGTATGGATCTCGTCGATAAAGAGGATGGCGCCGGGCTGCGCTTCGAGTTCGGACAACACCGCCTTCAAGCGCTCCTCAAAATCGCCGCGGTAGCGGGTTCCCGCCAGTAACGCGCCCATGTCGAGGGCATAGATCGTCGCGTTGGTCAACACTTCGGGGACCTCGCGCTGGACGATCCGGCGCGCCAGCCCCTCGGCGATCGCGGTTTTGCCGACACCGGGATCGCCGACATAGAGCGGGTTGTTTTTCGACCGCCGGCAAAGGATCTGGATCGTCCTCTCGACTTCGGCCTCGCGCCCGATCAGCGGGTCGATGCGGCCGCCTTTCGCCTTTTTGTTCAGATTGACGCAATAGGCGTCGAGCGCGTCGTGACTGCGCTTTTGCGACTTGTCGTTGCGCTCGTCCTCATCGGCGCCCTGAACGCGCCGCGTCTCCGAGCGCCCCGGCGCCTTGGCGATGCCGTGCGAGATGTAATTGACCGCGTCAAAACGCGTCATGTCCTGCTCTTGCAGGAAATAAACCGCGTGGCTCTCGCGCTCGGCGAACATCGCGACCAGCACATTGGCGCCGGTCACCTCTTCGCGGCCCGAGGATTGGACATGGATGGCCGCGCGCTGCAAGACGCGCTGAAAGCTCGCTGTCGGCTTGGCGTCGTCCTTGTGCGCCGAGACCAGATTGCCGAGTTCGTTGTCGACATAGGCCAAGACTTCGCGGCGCAGCCGCTCGAGGTCGACGCTGCAAGCGCGCAACACCGCCACCGCATCCTGATCCTCGGTCAGCGCCAGCAGCAAATGTTCGAGCGTGGCGTATTCGTGGCGCCGGTCATTGGCATAGGCGAGCGCCCGGTGCAGCGATTTTTCGAGATTGCGTGACAGCACTCCCGACCTTCCTTCCTTGCCTAATCCTTTTCCAGCGTACACTGCAGCGGATGCTGGTGCTGCCGGGCAAAGTCCATGACCTGGGTTACCTTGGTCTCGGCGACCTCGTAGGTGTAGACGCCGCAGATCCCGACCCCGCGCCGATGCACATGCAGCATGATGCGGGTCGCCTCTTGCCGGTTCTTGCCAAAGAAACGCTCCAGGGTGTGAACGACAAACTCCATCGGCGTGTAGTCATCGTTTAACATCAACACCTTGTACATAGACGGTTTTTTCGTCTTTGGCTTCGCCTTGACGACGACACCCGTCCCCGGTCCTTCCTCGCCGCGCCTTGCGTTGTCGCTCATCTCGACCCGGACCGATCGCCTCGCTCGTTGTCTCATGATATTGGCTTTCCGGCAGTGCGGAAAACCATTTTTCTTGGCCGGGGGCCATGCGCGGCCGAGGGGTGCGACACAGGGCTATTCCGAGCGATAGGGCCGCCGCAGCAGCCGATCGGTCATCTCGTCGATCGCAACGCCGCGATGCAGCACCGCATCGACCGCTTCGCTGATCGGCATCTCGATCCCGAGGCGCGCCGCCAATTCGGCGGCGGCAGCGGCTGTCGCGACACCCTCGACCACCGAGCGGCGGCCGGCGAGCGCCGCCTCCAGGCTGTGCCCATGACCCAGCGCCAACCCCAGGGCATGGTTGCGCGATTGCCCGGCGCCGCAGGTGAGGACGAGGTCGCCCAGCCCCGAGAGCCCGCGAAACGTCTCGGCCTGCGCTCCTTGCGCGAGCCCGAGGCGAACCATCTCGGCAAGGCCGCGGGTGATCAGCGCCGCCCGGGCGTTGTCGCCGAGCCCGCGCCCGACGACGATCCCGCAGGCGATCGCCAATACGTTTTTGACGGCACCGCCGATTTCAGCGCCGACCGGGTCCGGCGACAGATAGGGGCGGAACCGATTGCCGCCAAGGGCCGCCATAAACAGCTTGGCGACCGCCGTGTCGGTACCGGCGATGGTGACCGCCGTGGGCAGGCCCGAGGCGACCTCGGCGGCAAAGCTCGGACCCGACAGCACCGCGTAGGGCGATCCCGGCAGCAGTTCGGCGCCGATTTGCGACATCGTCGCGAGCGTGCCGATTTCGATGCCCTTGGCGCAGTGCAACACCGGCAGGCCGGGCCGAACACGGCCCCGCAAAGCACCCAGCACGCCGCGAAGAAACTGCGCCGGCACCGCAAGCAGAGCCGCATCGGCGGTTGCGACCGCGGACTCGAGATCGGCGGTTGCCGCGATCGCCGGATCGAGCGCGACGCCGGGCAGGTAATATGGATTCTGGTGGCGCTCGTTGATCGCCGCGGCGACTTCCGGGTCGCGCGCCCATAATATCGCGCCCGTTCCGGCGCGCTGCGCGACGATCGCGAGCGCCGTCCCCCACGCGCCGGCGCCGATGACCACGAGCCGCTTCATAGGGTTACGCCTTGATCCCGGCGCCGCGGCGCGGCGCGGCCGTGGGGTCGAGCGGCCATCGCGGATGGAGCGCGGCGGCGAGGTCGTCGACGAGGCCGAGCCGGAGCCGCTCCAGCCCCGCCCAGGCGACCATCGCCGCGTTGTCGGTGCACAATGCGGCGGGCGGCGCCAAAAACTCGAGATCGGCCAATGCCGCCAAATCGGCGAGGCGCCGCCGCAGCCGGCTGTTGGCGGCAACGCCGCCGGCCGCGACCAGCGTCGTTCCCTCGGCGCAATGGCCGCGAAACCAGCCGATGGCGTTCTCGGTGCGATCGCAAAGCACATCGCAGATCGCCTCTTCGATCGCCGCGGCGAGGTCGCTTTGGTCTGCCGCGGTCAGCGGCTGATGTTCCAGCGCGATCCGTCGCACCGCGGTTTTCAGCCCTGAAAACGAAAAGTCGCAGCCGGGGCGGCCGACGAGCGGCCGAGGGAGGCGAAAGCGCCGCCCGTCACCGCGTTGCGCGGCGCGCTCGATCGCCGGCCCGCCTGGATAGCCGAGCCCGATCTGCTTTGCTGTCTTGTCAAAGGCCTCGCCGGCGGCATCGTCTAAGGTGGTGCCGAGGCGGGTGAAACGACCGACGCCGGTGCAGGCGAGCAATTGGCAATGTCCGCCGGACACCAGCAGCAGCAGATAGGGGAAAGCGACGCGATTGGTCAGCCGCACGCTGAGCGCATGCGCTTCGAGGTGATTGACGGCGATAAATGGCTTGCCGGCCGCCCAGGCGATCCCCTTGGCCATCATCGTGCCGACGATCAGCCCGCCGATCAGCCCGGGCCCGGCGGCGGCGGCCACCCCGTCAACATCGCAGAGAGTGATCCCGGCCGCGGCGAGCCCGCGCTCTACCAGTGTATCGAGATGATCGAGGTGCGCACGGGCCGCGATCTCGGGGACGACGCCGCCATAGGGCGCGTGCTCGTCGAGCTGCGAGCGCACCAGGTTGGAGAGAATCTGCGGGCCCGCCGCAGTCTCGGCGACGACCGCTGCCGCAGTCTCGTCGCAACTCGTTTCGATGCCCAGAACGATCAGATCATCCTCCATGCCGGGCAAAATGGCTGCCGGCGACACGGGGCGCAAGGCAAGAGGGCGCGCCGGCTTCGGCCGCCGTCGCTTCGCCCCGCGTGCGCCGCGGTTAACAGCGATCAGGGCTGCGCACCTCCCGGCCAGAGTTGCGCAATCTCACGCGGGGTCAGAACCCCGCCAGCGCCTGCGCCGTCACTCTCCTGTTGCTGGAATCGGCGAATGGCGGCACGCGTCTTGGGGCCTGAACGGCCATCGATCGGACCCGGATCAAAGCCGGCCCGCACGAGGCCGACCTGAATCCGCTGCCAACCGTGGGGTCCGAGAACCGTCTCCGAAGCCGGCGGCGCGACTAGCTTTTGCAGCAGAGCGATCCAGCCAGCCAGGCCGCTGATCTGGTCCTGCAAGGACGCCCAGCGAAGCAGCAATTCTTGCGTCTCGCCCCAATCCCGGATGGATTGCTGCTGGCGATCGACGATCGCGACGCTGGCCCCGCCCGTTCCGATCCGGAAATCGCGCGCTGTTTCGTTTGTCGAGAAAACCAGTATCGCGAAGATAATCAGGACGACGTTGGCCGCATAAATGGTCAGGGAGATGACTTTTGTTCGTTTCAGCGGGATCCTGATTGTTCTCCAAGGAGTGGGGATCGACGCATTGCGGGCGCTGATTTGCGCATAGGTGAGGCCCGACATCAGCCAGAGCGGAAAAATCGCCAGGATGATGAAAATCAATACATAGACAACGATCGGCCAGTACGGACTGGAAACCTCATGCAGAACCGCTATGCCACTTATGATCGAAGCGATCAGAGTGGACGCCAATCCGGACGCCTCGCCGATGGCGGCTCCCGATTGCTCGATGACCCCGAGCAGAGCATCAAAATCGTCGCGGGACAGGCCCCCGAAATCAGCCGTTAAATCGAGCGCGGCGCTGGCCCTGATGGAGGTGCCGTTTATCGGATTGCAGGCCTCGACAAGGATCGCGAACAGCGGTGGCAAAATTGCCAGCCAGAACGCCGCCTCAAGCAGCATTATGGATCGATATCGATCTCATGAGAGAATGGCAGGTTGTGCGTCTCTCGGTTCCAAAGGCGAATCGAGCCGGTTGTGGGGGGCGGGCCGAGCACCTGTGAGACTTCGTTACATTGAATCGGCTGCTTTTTGGCGGTCCCCGCTTTGTGCGGCAGGGCACAGCGCCGCTCGCGAACCTTTCCGTCGGGGATATTGTCGATACCGTCTGGCCAGCGATTGGCCGTGCCCGAAGGGTGGCCGCTAAACTCCATCCAGGCGGTGCCATTCGGAAGCGTATTCACAAACCTGACGCTGCGCGTGCTGCCCGAAATATTCTCTATATAGATGATACAGGTAGGCTCCGGGGTTGCGCTGGTCAATGTCGCCACCGCCGCGCCCGACTTGTCGATCACGTCGATGCGCAGCGACAACAGGCCGTTCACCGTGACCTGCTTCCCCATTCCTGCCCTCCCCGGACACCGGCATGACACTCGGGGTCACTTTGCCTTCGTGCCCCACTACTCAAGTGGCCGAGCTTCTGCTGCCGCCCTGGACCAGAAATTCTCCGATGATCGCATCGAGCCACTCTCGCGCGGTGGTCGGTGAGACGTTGCGCGTCGACGAAACCGCATCGGCGATCAAGCCGCCGGCCCAGCCCGCCGACGAGCGGAACGGCACCCTGATCCCGATATTGTCTGGGGCTTCCTCTAGACCGCGATCGTCCCCGTGCCTGACATTTGCCCAGAAGACGATGGCATCCTCAGGAGTCTCCAATTCTGCACGGTATGCATCGAAGTCGGGCGTAAGCGTCCTCGCCATGAAGTCTTGCAAATGCAAAAATTCTTTCGTCGGCCCATAGCCTGTAAGCCGCCCCTGATAGGATTGGCTGCGGTTCGGCAGGACTTGGTAGGCGGAAGAAACGATGCTCTGGACCATTGCGCATTTGACCGACGCGCGCCACACCACGGCGAGATCGGTCGGCTGGCTTTTTGGCATCAGTTGAGCGCCGAGTTCGATGCGGCTGCCTTCCTTGACGAAGACCCAGACCTCCTGCTCGCCCGTACCGCTGTCGAATACAACCTCCATCGCCCGCCTCCCGTTGGCGCGCGCTGCCCGCCCAAACTTACCCGGACTGCGCGACCTCGTAGGTCTTCAGGGTTTTATCGGTCGCTGCATCGATTTCGAGCAGTTTGACCGCATAGCCCCACAACACCGCCGCATGCCGCAGGACCGATCGGCAGCTTTTTTCGGCGAGCAGCACGCCATCATGCACATAATGCGCAAGAATTAGGCAACGATCGCCGCGCAGATCGACATCGACGACCTGGATATCGGGTTCGCGGCGCGACAGATCGTATTGCCGCGACAGTGCGCTGCGGATCTTGCGATACCCGATGTCGTCGTGGATCGCCTCGACCCGGAGCGCTGGCTTTGAGCTGTCGTCCGAAACCTCGAACAGCCGGAAACGACGGATGATCTCGGGGCTCAAATACTGCAAGACAAAGCTTTCGTCGCGGTAGTTGGCCCAGGCATGGCGCAGCACCCCATAGCCGTTGCCCTTGCCGGCGATATCCGGGAAGAATCCCTTGTCCTCCTCGGTCGGCTCCTCGCAGATGCGCCGAATATCCGACATCATCGCAAAACCGAGAGCATAGGGATTTATCCCGCTGAACCGCGGGTCGTCGAAATCCGGCTGGAAGATGACGCTCGAATGCGAATGGAGGAATTCGAGCATCGAACCTTCGGTGATCAGGCCCTTGTCGTGCAATCGCCGCATGATCTCGTAATGGACAAAGGTCGCGCAGCCCTCGTTCATCATCTGGGTCTGCTTTTGCGGGTAGAAATATTGCGCGATGAGGCGGACGATGCGAACCAGTTCGCGCTGCCAGTCTTCGAGACGCGGCGCCCGCTTTTCGATCAAATAGAGCAGGTTTTCCTCGGGTAGACCGAGCTCGCGCTTGATTTCCTGCAACCGCGCTTCGGCGGTATCCGGGTCTTCCTTGTCCCGGCCCGTACCGGGAACGGTGCGCCACAGATCGTTGTAGGTCGCCTCGGCATGCGCCTGCCATTCCTCGGCCCGCCGCCGCTCTTCGGCGAGGTTGGGCTTGGTGCGATGGGCATAGCGGTTGACGCCGTGGTCCTTTAGCGCGTGCGCGGCGTCGAGCACCCGCTCGACCGCCTCGGCCCCGTGGCGTTCCTCGCATTTGGCGACATAGTCGCGGGCAAAGCTCAAATAATCCAGAATGCCGTTGGCGTCGGTCCACTGCCGAAACAGGTAATTGTTCTTGAAGAAGTGATTGTGGCCAAACGCGGCGTGCGCCATGACCAGCGTCTGCATGGTCATGGAGTTTTCCTCCATGATGTAGCAGATGCAGGGGTTGGAATTGATGACGATTTCGTAAGCGAGGCCCTGCAAGCCCTTGCGGTAGAGGGTCTCGTGAAACGCGAAACGCTTGCCAAAGCTCCAATGCCGATACATCAGCGGCAGGCCGACCGAGGCGTACGCGTCGAGCATCTGCTCGGAGGTGATGACCTCGACCTGTACCGGGTAAACGTCGAGCCCCAGTTCGTCGATGGCGATCCTTTCGATCGCGTCGTGGGTCTGGCGAAGCGAGCCGTAATCCCAATTGGGGCCGCTGAACAGCGGCGCCGAGGCTTCGAGCCGCGCCATCGGCGCGGAGCGTGTGTCAGGCACGAACGCCCCCTTTCGCAAACAATTCGTGGAAGACCGAGAAGATCTGCGACGGGTCGCCGACCCGGCGCATCGCGAAATGCGGATGCGCCGGCGCCACCTCGCTATAGGCGCGCCACAGATCGCTGTCGCGAGCGAGCCCGGTCAGGCTGCCGCCCATGCCGTCGCCGACCTCGACATAAGCAAAGTACTGGCAGATCGGCAGCACCTCGCCGCCGAGCAAGGCAACGCAGCGGCCGCTGTCGGCCCCGTAATTGTCGCCGTCCGAGGCTTGCGCGGCATAGATGTTCCAGCGGTCGGTCGGGTAGCGCGCCCGCGCGATTTCGAGCATTTTTTCGAGTGCCGTGGAAACCACCGTGCCGCCAGTCTCGCGGCTGTAGAAAAACGTCTCTTCGTCGACCTCTTCGGCGGTGCTCGTATGGCGGATAAAGACGACGTCGACATGCCGATAACGCCGCACCAGAAAGACGTGCAACAGCATGAAGAACCGCTTGGCCAAGTCCTTCATCGCTTCGGTCATCGACCCCGACACGTCCATCAGGCAGAACATCACCGCTTCGGTGTTGGGCCGCGGCACCCGCTCGAAGCGGTTGTAGCGCACGTCGATCGGGTCGATGTACGGGATGATCTTGCTGCGATGCTCGGCGCGCTCGAGCTCGAGCGTCAGCTTTCCAACTTCGTCGTCGTCGTCGCGGGCGCGCGCCTCTTCGACCGCCTCGCGCAGCGCCTCGACTTCCCACTGCTTTGGCCGGCGCAGCGAGATGCGCCGCGCCATGCTGTTGCGCATCGTGCGGCGCACGCTGAGGTTCGACGGCGTGCCGGTGACCGTGTACCCGGCGCGCTGCAAATCGAACGCAAACGTCTCACGCAGGCTCTTTTTGACCAGGTCGGGAAGTTCGAGATCCTCGAAGAACATGTCGAGGAACTCGTCCTTTGAAAGGGTGAATTCGAACGCGTCCTCACCCGATCCATCGGGGCTCCCCTCCGAGCCGCCGCGGCCTTCGCCGCCGGTCGGACGCGGGATCTCGTCCCCTCGGACATATTCCTTGTTGCCCGGCACGACATGCTCGGCCCGGCCGGTGCGCCGGCTGTGATGAAACACCGGCTCGACGATCCCGCGCATCGGGATCGCCACCTTTTCGCCATGTTCGACATCGGCGACCTTGCGCTTGCGCAAGGCGTTCTGCACCGCTGATTTGACCTCGGCTCTGGCGCGCGACAGAAACCTCTGCCGGTTGCTCAGACTCTTGCCCTTGGGGTTGGGCCGGCGGTCGACAATGTTCATCGTCTTCCCTCCAGACCGGGCACCATTGCTGACACCTATCCGGCCTTGTTGACCCGCATATACCACTCGACCAGGCGCCGGACCTGGCGCTCGGTGTAGCCGCGCGCCACCATCCGCTCGAGGAAGTCGGCATGCTTTTTCTCGGTCTCGCTGTCCTTCTTCGACCCGAAACTGATCACCGGCAACAGATCCTCAACCTGTGAGAACATGCGCCGCTCGATGACTTCGCGCAACTTCTCGTACGAGGTCCAGGACGGGTTGCGCCCCGAATTGGCAGCGCGCGCCCGCAACGCGAATTTGACGACCTCGTTGCGGAAGTCCTTGGGATTGGCGATGCCGGCCGGCTTCTCGATCTTCGACAGCTCCTGGTTCAACAGCTCGCGGTTCATCAGCTGCCCGGTGTCGGGATCCTTGTAGTCCGAATCCTCGATCCAGGCGTCGGCATAGGCGACATAGCGGTCGAACAGGTTCTGCCCGTAATCGGAATAGGATTCGAGATAGGCCTTCTGGATCTCGTGGCCGATGAACTCGGCATAACGCGGCGCCAGTTCGGCTTTGATGAAGTTCAGGTACTTTTTCTCGACATCGTCCGGAAACTGCTCGCGCCAGATCGCCTGCTCGAGCACGTACATCAGGTGGACCGGGTCGGCCGCGACCTCCTGCGTGTCGAAATTGAAAGTGCTCGACAGCACCTTGAAGGCGAAGCGGGTCGAGATGCCGTCCATGCCCTCGTCGACCCCGGCGGCGTCGCGGTATTCCTGGCCCGACTTGGCGCGCGGGTCGGTGTCCTTCAAGCTTTCGCCATCATAGACCCGCATCTTCGAATACAAATTCGAGTTCTCATGCGGCTTTAGCCGCGACAATACGCTGAACCGCGATAGGATGTCCAATGTCGATGGCGCACACGCCGCATTCGACAGCTCGCTGTTTTGCAGCAGCTTTTCGTAGATCTTGCGCTCCTCGGTGGAACGCAGGCAATACGGCACCTTGATGACGGAGATGCGGTCGATAAAGGCTTCGTTGTTCTTGTTGTTCTTGAAGCTCTGCCACTCGGCTTCGTTCGAGTGCGCCAGCACGATGCCCTGATAGGGGATGCCGCCGATGTTCTCCGACCCGACGTAGTTGCCTTCCTGGGTCGAGGTCAGGAGCGGATGCAGCATCTTGATCGGGGCCTTGAACATCTCGACGAACTCGAGCAGCCCCTGGGTCGTGCGATTGAGCCCGCCCGAATAGGAATAGGCGTCGGGGTCGTTTTGGCTGAAGAACTCGAGCTTGCGGATATCGACCTTGCCGACCAGGCTCGACACGTCTTGGTTGTTCTCGTCGCCGGGCTCGGTCTTGGAGATGCAGATCTGCTTGAGCCGGGACGGCTGCATCCGCACGACGGTGAATTTGGTGATGTCTCCGCCAAACTCGTCGAGCCGCTTGACCGCCCAGGGCGAGAGGGTGCCGGTCAGCCGCCGCTGCGGAATGCCATAGCGCTTTTCCAGTTCGGCGCCGAACGTCGTCGGATCGAACAGGCCGAGCGGGCTCTCGAAAACCGGGCTGATCTCCTTGCCGGCCTTCAACACATAGACCGGCTCTTTCTCCATCAGCTGCTTCAAGCGCTCGGCGAGCGAGGATTTGCCGCCGCCGACCGGGCCGAGCAAATAGAGGATCTGCTTGCGCTCCTCGAGCCCTTGGGCGGCATGGCGGAAGAAGCCGACGATGCGCTCGATCGTCTCTTCCATCCCGAAGAAATCGGAGAACTCCGGGTAGACCTTGATCGTGCGGTTCATAAAGATCCGGCCAAGACGCCCATCCTGGCTCGTGTCGATCATCGCCGGTTCGCCGATCGCCTTCAGCATCCGCTCGGCGGCGCCGGCATAGAAGGACGAATCGTCGGAACATTTACCGAGATAATCCTCAACCGACAGCTCGACCTCGCGCCGATTGTCGTACAACCTTGAATAAAGCTCGAAAATCCCGTCGTCGAATCTCATCTCACACCTCGACCGACGCCAACGCCCAAACCCAGTCGCATTACGTTGCCGCGACAGAGTGAACGCCGCACGACGAAAAACATTCGCCAAAATCTCCAGTGGCCGCAATCGCGGCTCGGGGCTCCGTGATGATCACCATCGCGGTGTTCCCGACCCCATAGCAGCCGAAGGATCCTGCGGCCCGATCGCCATCGATCGCGCCTCCTTTCCCAACGTTATTGACGCAATCACTATGCCAAGCCTTTGTGGCGAGAGTACGGAGCATCGCAACGCCTCGCGAGAGATCGCGATGTGCCCGCGAAACCACCCCTTCTGATGCGCCACAACGCGGGACTCGGACAACATGTTGTGCCAATCTTCCCGACCCTCATCAGCATATATTGGGTATCGGGAAATCCCAATAAAAATGTAGGTTAACATAGAGGATTGTCATCCCCCGCGTGGCGCGGCGGCATCAGGTGTCGTTTTGGCGGTCCGCCACAACCGCGGCGTTCTGCCGCATATCGGCAACGCCCGCCGGCGACCCCGGCGCGGCCGGCGCCGGCATCCGTCAGCGATCGGTTGCCGGCGGCGTTCCGGCCGCAGATCGGGGTTGCGGAGCCCTCCGCCGGTCGACGGACGATTGCATCGCCGGCTGGTTGGACGCTCGTAGCGGACATCCGTCACAGGCGGCCCGCGCTGCCCAGCCGCGGCCGCGGCGGCTGGCCCGCTCGCTTCCCCTCTTTGTCGGTCTGCCGATCAGGCGAGCCCCTCGCTGACCCGATAGGACGCTTCGGTCTTTGCCCGAATCTCGTCGAGCGCGACACCCGGCGCCAGCTCGGTCAGGGTCATGCCGGCGCGGCCGATGGCGAAAACCCCGAGATCGGTGATCACCGTGTCCACCACCCCTTGGCCGGTCAGCGGCAGAGTACAGCGATGCAGCAGCTTCGCCTCGTTGCGCGCGGTATGCTCCATCAAGACGATGACCCGCTTGACCCCGGCGACCAGGTCCATTGCACCCCCCATGCCTTTGACCATGCGGCCAGGGATCATCCAGTTGGCGAGGTCGCCGGTTTCGGACACCTGCATCGCGCCGAGGATCGACAGGTCGATATGCCCGCCGCGAATCATGCCAAAGGATTGGGCACTGTCGAAATAGCTCGTCGTCGGCAGTTCGGTGATGGTCTGCTTGCCCGCGTTGATCAAGTCCGGGTCCTCTTCGCCCTCATAGGGGAACGGCCCCATGCCGAGCATGCCGTTCTCGCTTTGCAGTTGGACCGTGATCCCGGCCGGGATGAAGTTCGAGACCAGGGTCGGGATGCCGATGCCGAGATTGACGTAAAAGCCGTCCCTCAGCTCGACCGCCGCGCGGCGCGCCATCTCGTCGCGTGTCCAGGGCATGTCGCAACTCCTGTGGTTAGGCGCCGCGCCGGCGCACGGTGCGCTGTTCGATGCGCTTGTCGAACGAAGCGGGGTGTACGATCCGGTTGACGAAGACCCCCGGCGTATGGATGTGGTCGGGGTCGATTTCGCCCGGCTCGACCAGGTGCTCGACCTCGGCGACGGTGACCTGTCCGGCGGTCGCCATGACTGGGTTGAAGTTCCGCGCGGTCTTGCGATAGACGAGATTGCCCTCGCGATCGCCCTTCCAAGCGTGGATGACGGCGAGATCGGCGACGAGGCCGCGTTCCATGACATAGGTTTCGCCGTCGAATTCGCGCGTCTCCTTGCCCTCGGCGATCAGCGTGCCGACGCCGGTCTTGGTGAAAAAGGCCGGGACGCCGGCGCCGCCGGCGCGGATCCGCTCGGCGAGCGTCCCCTGCGGATTGAATTCGAGTTCGAGCTGGCCTTTCAGATAGAGATCGGCAAACAACTTGTTCTCGCCGACATAGGACGAGATCATCTTGCGGATCTGACCGCTTTCGAGCAGCACGCCCAGACCCACGCCGTCGATCCCGGCGTTATTCGAGATGACGGTCAGATCGCGGACGCGCGCTTCCCGGATCGCGGCGATCAGTTTCTCGGGGATTCCGCATAGCCCGAACCCCCCGGCCATGATCGTCATGCCGTCCCGCAGCACGCCGGCCAATGCAGCATTCGTGTCGGGAAAGACCTTTTCCATTATCTGCTCCTGCCCAAGCTGCGGGCCTGATCATACAAGCCTTCGGTTGGCAGCACCCGCGCTTTGTCCGCCGCGCCCGTGAAGCTGAGATCGCGTCGCCGCTGGGCTCTTGTCGGCGGCGCCGGGGGCGGCCGGCCGACGCCGCGATGGCGCTCGTGTCGAGACGATTGATTCTCCACGCGGCTGATTCTCCACGCGGCGACCGGCTTCGACGACCGAGCATGCGGAAATGTAAACGACGCCAAGACACGCGGCGCAACATTTGGGGCACCGCGGTAGACAATGAACGCCGTTTTTCAGCTTTTGCCGGCGACTTGTTACGCGAGCAAGAACGTTGATTTTCTTTCGGAATTTAGCTGGCCCTGGGGCAGTTCACCAGATAATGAACCGCGGCAAGGGGGTAGAATGCGCCGATGTTCGTGCCGTGCGAGCAATGTCCGCTTCGGCGCAAGCCATTGTTCCGGCCTTTTTCGGAGGTCGAACTCAAGTTCGTTTCGGAAATGAAGACGGACCACATCGTGGTGGCGCCGCGGGTCGACATTATTCAAGAGGACGAGATCGGCGGACCCGCCTACACCCTCTTCGAAGGCTGGGCGATACGCTATCACCGCTTGCCGAAAGGCTCTCGCCAAATCCTCGACATCGTCCTGCCCGGGGACATGATTGGGATCGCCTCGGCGCTGTTGGGCACGGTCAGACACTCGGTCCAGGCCTTGACGCCGGTGACCCTGTGCGTCCTTTCCGGTCGTACGATGACCGACCTGTTCGGCGGGCAGCCGGGGCTCGCCTTCAACATCATGCAGACGCGGGTCGAGGAAGAGCAGCGCGCCGACGTGCGGCTGTCGCTCTTGGGCCGTAGCAACGCCGAGCAGCGGATCGGCTATTTGATGCTGGAAACCTTCGACCGGCTGCGCCAGCGCGGCATGGTCAATGGCGGGTCGACTTGTCCCTTCCCGTTGCAGCGGCGCGACATCGCCGATGCCGCCGGCATCTCGCGCGTCCATGTGGCACGCACGCTCGACCGGCTGCGCGAGCAAAAGCTCGCCACGATCCAGGACGGCGTTCTCGTGCTGCTTGACCGGGCACGGCTCATCGATCTCGCGGGTTATGTGCCGCTTCGCGCGGCGGTCGGCCGCCGGGCGATTGTATAAACCTCGTCGCGCGCCGCCGCTGTAACGCGGCAAGAAGTGACCCGGAGATCGTCGGCCCACCCCGCCCGAGAGCCTGTGAACGCATCGCACCGTTGTCTCTTGCTCGTCTCCGCGGCGAAAGCCCGGGGTCCATGATTCCGCGGCACGAGGCGGTGATTGTCGCTAAAACGATGTCAGTGCGTGAGAAGTTTGGGTCAGTCCATGAGAAGCCTGGAGTGACGCAGCGGTGGATCCGGACTTCATCTCGCCGGGACGACGATGCTCTGAGGCGAGCAGCACCCAGTCCCCGGCGGTAGCCGCAGATCAGAAAATTCTTGCATCGGCGCCGCCCGCGGCCGACATTTCGATCGAGGCTGGGGTGCCGGACCGCTTGACAATCGTAAACGCGGACCGGCTGAGATCAGACCCAATGAACCTGGTCGGGCATGCCCGGCGGAGGGAGTCCATCATTACCGCGTCCGTTACAACATCGCCGTCTCTTCCGAAAACCGTGATTATCGGCGCCGGGGTCGTGGGGCTCGGCATTGCCTGGCGGCTGGCGCAAGCCGGCTGTGCTGTCAGCGTCTATGATCGCGGGGTGGCGGGGCAGGGGGCCAGTTGGGCCGCCGCCGGGATGCTCGCCGCCGCGGTCGAGACCGAGCCCGGCGAGGAAACCCTGCTCGCGCTGACCCTCGAAAGCCAGCGGCAGTGGCCCGGTTTTGCCCGCGAACTCGAAGCCGCCTCGGGCATCTCGGTCGGCTACCGCGACGAAGGCACGATCGTCGTCGGCTTGACCCGCGACGACGCCGAGCAGCTGCGCCACACCTATCAATTCCAAAAGGGTCTCGGACTCGACATCGAATGGCTGTCCGGCGCCGCCGCGCGCCAGCGCGAGCCGCATCTGCGGCCCGGCATCCCCGCCGCGGTGCTGAGCCCGCGCGACCATCAGGTCGAAAATCGCGCGGTTGCCCGCGCGCTTGCCGCGGCGGCGAGGATGGCCGGGGCGCGTGTCCTGGAGCATTGCCCGGTTCCCGAGATCGACCTCGTCGGCGAACGGGTGTGCGGCGTCGTCACCGCCGGCGGGCGCGAGCCCGCTGATGTGGTGGTGCTGGCCGCCGGCGCCTGGTCGCGCGAGATCGGCGGCATCCCCGCCGCGTATTTGCCGCCGGTGCGGCCGATCAAGGGCCAGATGCTGGCGCTCTCCATGGACCCGGCGGCACCGCTGCTGCGGCATGTCGTCTGGTTGCCGCGCGGCTACCTTGTGCCGCGGCGCGATGGGCGGCTCCTGGTCGGCGCCACGGTCGAGGAGCGCGGCTTCGACGAAACGGTGACCGCCGGCGGTCTGCTGGCGCTGATCGAGGGTGCGTGGCGCGCGGTGCCGGCGATCGAGGAACTGCCGGTCGCCGAGACCTGGGTCGGCTTTCGCCCCGGCTCGCGCGACGATGCCCCGATGCTGGGGCCGAGCGGCGTCGACGGACTGGTCATCGCTACCGGGCATCACCGCAACGGGATCCTTTTGACCCCGGTGACGGCGCAGGCGATCAGCCGCTATGTGCTGACCGGTCGATTGGCCGACAGCGTACGCCCGTTCTCGCCGGAACGCTTTGCATCATCGCCGGCGCCGCTCGGTCCCGCGCTTACCGCCGGCCCCGCTCTTGCCAGAGCGGCCGAATGATCCGTCTGCGGGTCAACGGCGTCGAGGGCGACGTGGCGGCCGCGACCTTGGCCGAACTGCTCCTCGCCCGCGGCATCGATCCAACGGCGCGATTCCTCGCCGTCGCCGTCAACGGGGCGGTCGTGCGCCGCGCGGAATGGCTGGCGCGCCCGTTGTCGCCGGGCGATGATGTCGAAATCGTTCGCCCGCTGTCCGGGGGCTGAGGCCTGACTACTGGGAATAAAGCGATGACCGACCCGTTGACGATCGCCGGCACGCCGCTGTCCTCGCGGCTTTTTGTCGGCACCGCCGGCTATCCGAACCAGCAGGTATTGCTCGACTGCCTTGAGCTCAGCGGCGCCGAAATGGTGACGGTGTCGATCCGGCGCATCAGCCTCGACGGCTATGCCGAGAGCCTGGTCGACCTGCTCGGCGGCCGCTATCGGCTGCTGCCGAATACCGCCGGCTGCGTCACCGCCCGCGACGCGATCCTGACCGCCGAATTGGCGCGCGAGGCGCTCGAAACCGACTGGGTCAAGCTCGAGCTGATCGGCGACCGCGAGACGCTCTACCCCGATGTCGAGCAGCTC